>ERZ808029.711-NODE-711-length-15644-cov-4.249502_pt1 | contig 15644 bp, 9 predicted proteins | sample MGYA00380185_ERZ808029 | MGnify/ENA primary metagenome ERZ808029 (study PRJEB31490, sample SAMN06133404) | mouse gut metagenome | isolation source: M2_3 | host: mice | place: China: Chengdu | collected 2015-05 ... | reverse complement strand
CTTTCAATGTCGTAGACCCAGCCGTGCAGGGCGATCCGCCCCTCTTCGAGCGCCAGGCGCACCGATGGATGCGTTTGCAGATTAGCCAACTGAGCAATCACGTTTTCACGCACCATCGCCGCAGCTTTTGACGGTAAATCACGATGCGGGCGCGCCTCATTAACGACGCGGGCAGAATCGGCATAACGCAGCCAGTGAGAGACGGCAGGCATATGGTCCATGCACTGACAGCTGGCAATGGCGGTCATCGCGCCACAGTTGGAATGACCACAAATCACAATGTCAGATACCCGAAGCGCAGCGACGGCGTACTCCACCGAAGCAGAAACGCCACCGGGTTCTGGCCCGTAGGAAGGAACGATATTGCCCGCGTTGCGAATAACGAACAGATCGCCAGGCTCACGTTGCGTCACCAGCTCAGGGACCAGACGGCTGTCGGAGCAGGAGATAAAAAGTGTGCGCGGGCTTTGCTGTGTCGCCAGCTGTTTAAACAAGGCTTCCCGCTTCGGAAATGCCTCGCGCTGGAATTTAAGGAATCCATCAATAATCTCTTTCACCGTTAACCTCTGTCTGTCTCTGGAATGAGAGGCAGACTACTCGCCGATTGTCATAAGGTAAAAGTCTCATTTATGATGAGTTCTATTGGATTTACTTATAGGTTGGCGAATGCTCTCTCGACATATCAATTATTTTCTTGCCGTGGCTGAACATGGCAGCTTCACCCGTGCCGCCAGTGCGTTGCACGTCTCTCAGCCTGCGCTTTCCCAGCAGATTCGCCAGTTAGAGGAGAGTTTAGGCGTGCCGCTGTTTGACCGTAGCGGGCGAACGATTCGTCTCACTGATGCAGGAGAAGTCTGGCGACAGTACGCCAGCCGGGCGTTACAGGAACTGGGGGCGGGTAAACGGGCGATTCATGATGTTGCCGATCTGACGCGAGGATCGCTGCGTATCGCCGTCACCCCCACCTTTACAAGCTACTTTATCGGCCCTTTAATGGCGGATTTCTATGCGCGCTACCCCGGCATCACGCTCCAGCTACAGGAAATGTCGCAGGAGAAAATCGAAGATCTGCTTTGTCGCGACGAGCTGGACGTTGGGATTGCCTTCGCGCCTGTGCATTCGCCGGAGCTGGAGGCAATTCCTTTACTGACAGAAAGTTTAGCGTTAGTCGTGGCGCAACATCATCCGCTGGCTGCCTGTGAACAGGTGGCGTTGAGTCGCTTGCATGATGAAAAACTGGTCCTGCTCAGCGCGGAATTTGCCACCAGAGAGCAAATTGACCACTACTGTGAGAAAGCGGGGCTACATCCACAGGTGGTCATTGAGGCGAACTCAATTAGCGCGGTTCTGGAGCTGATTCGCCGCACTTCCCTTTCCACATTGTTACCAGCAGCGATTGCCACACAACATGACGGGCTTAAAGCGATTTCTCTTGCCCCGCCACTACTGGAGAGAACGGCGGTTTTGTTGCGGCGGAAAAATAGCTGGCAGACAGCCGCCGCGAAGGCATTTTTGCACATGGCGTTGGAGGAATGTGCGGATGTTGGCGGGAATGCATCACGGTAGCCACTGACACAGGTCAGTGGCTCTTCAACACAGAGGAAATTACCGTTTGTAATCGATGGCTTCTGGCTGCTCCAGATATACGGTGGTTTGTGCCGGTTGTGTGCTGGCAATCACCTTGCCGCCACGTACCGAATAACGTACCGGAACCTGACGGCGCAGCGCATCAAACCCATTTTCAGCCGGCAGGATAATCAGGTTTGCGCTGTTTCCGGCGGCAATGCCGTAATCCTGCAAATTCAATGTTCTGGCACTGTGGTGGGTGATTAAATTCAGGCCATCGTTAATCTGCCCGTAGCCCATCAACTGGCAAACATGCAGCCCCATATGCAGCACTTGCAGCATATTCGCCGTTCCCAGCGGATACCACGGATCGAAGACATCATCGTGACCAAAGCAGACGTTAATGCCGGACTCCAGCATCTCTTTAACGCGCGTGATGCCGCGACGTTTTGGATACGTATCGAAACGTCCTTGCAGATGAATATTGACCAGCGGGTTGGCGACAAAGTTAATACCGGACATTTTCAGCAAGCGGAACAGGCGTGAGGTATACGCCCCGTTATAGGAGTGCATTGCCGTTGTGTGGCTGGCGGTGACTCGCGCGCCCATGCCTTCACGGTGCGCCAGGGCTGCAACGGTTTCGACAAAGCGCGACTGTTCGTCATCAATCTCATCACAGTGAACGTCGATGAGACGGTCGTATTTTTGCGACAGGGCGAAGGTTTTATGCAGCGACTCCACGCCGTATTCACGGGTAAATTCAAAATGCGGAATCGCCCCCACTACATCTGCCCCTAAGCGTAACGCCTCTTCCAGCAACGCTTCACCGTTGGGATACGACAAAATCCCTTCCTGAGGGAAGGCGACAATTTGCAGATCAATCCACGGCGCGACTTCCTGCTTCACTTCCAGCATTGCTTTCAGCGCAGTTAGCGTTGCATCCGAAACATCGACATGGGTACGCACATGCTGAATGCCGTTGGCAATCTGCCATTTCAGCGTTTGCCAGGCGCGTTGTTTCACATCGTCATGGGTTAATAACGCTTTGCGCTCGGCCCAGCGTTCAATGCCTTCAAACAGCGTGCCGGACTGATTCCAGTTCGGTTGTCCGGCGGTTTGCGTGGTGTCCAGGTGAATATGCGGCTCCACAAACGGCGGTATAACTAAACCTTGTTCGGCATCCAGGCTGTTTTCAGTTATGGGCATCACGCCGGATTGCGCATCAATGGCGCTGATTTTTCCGTCCTGCAGATGAATCTGCCACAGCCCCTCTTTGCCTGGTAACCGGGCGTTAATAATTGTTTGTAAAGCGTTATTCGACACTGTTAACCTCCACATGCGTCATTGCTGCTGTCGTTTTACGATTCAAAATCGGGTTAAGGATCAGATAGCTCAGCGCGCCACCTAATACCGCGTTGACCGGAACAATTCCCGGTAACCAGTGGCCTGCGGCAATCCCCAGCGCGACCGCCAGAATCGCCACCCAATTGACACTCATCATACGCGTGGTCGCAAAGTGCTCATAGCGGCGACGGTTCATCAGATAGTCGGCGATGATCACGCCCCCTACCGGAGGAATAGCTGCCGAAAGGAAGGTCAACCAGCCGACAAAATTGTTATACAGCCATAATGCGCAGACCGTACCGATAATACCGTTGATTACCGAAAGGGTTTTGCTCGACATACCGGTAATGTTGGCGAAACCTAAACCCGACGCATAGAGTGCGTTATCGTTGGTGGTCCAGATATTCAGCCCCAGCACCACAATCGCAGGCAGCAGCAGGCCCTGAGCAATCATCACATCAGAGATATCCGCCATGCCCAGTGCCGCAGCGCCCGCTGCACCGAAAATAAACATCAACGAGTTGCCGAGGAAAAAGGCCACCATCGCCACCAGCACCGCCAGTTTGGCATTGCGACCAAACCGGACAAAGTCAGCGGTGAGCGTACCCGCACTGATAAATGACCCCACAACCAGCGCCAGCGCGACATTGAAATCTAACGGTTGTGCGGGAACGACCGCTTTTAATGCGTCCAGGCCGCCCATGCCGTTAACGGCCAGCCACACGGAATAACCGCCAAGACAGGCGATAGCCGGAACTGCAATCACCGAAAGAACCGTCAGCGCCGAAATGCCAAAGAAGACGGTGACGGTCATCAGTAAACCGGAGACGGCAATCAGCAAATTAATATCCAGCCCGGTTGCCTTGCCCACCGGAATAGCAAACATCGCCACGCCAACGCCAAACCAGCCAACCTGGGTGCCGCCCAGCAGCAGTGAAGGCAGCCATGAGCCTTTAACACCAAACGAGAAGCGAGCAAGAAGATGAGTGGTCAGGCCGGTTTTTGCGCCAATGTAACCGAGAAATGAAGTGTAAATACCGAGGAGAAGATTACCGATGAGAACTGCGAGGAAGAAATCATGATAGCTAAGACCGGTTCCGAGAGTGCCGCCGGTCCACATACTGGCGGAAAAGAAGGTTAATCCCAGCATGACGAACGTCAATGCCAATACCCCTTTCCGCGCCGACTGCGGGACTGGCCCCTGGCTAAAGTTGTTATCTTGCGACACGAAATTCCCCCTTTTTGCTGTTTGAAACCCAAAAAATCCGCCGCATTCTATTCATCTGAAGATAAAAAGCAATCGTTTTCGTGGGGAAATATATTTTTTATATGAATGAGTGCAAAAAGGTGGGGGAAAAATTATCGGTGTAAAAACAGTGGGTAGGTATGATAAGACGCGTCAGCGTCGCATCTGGCATCGGCGCATGGTGTCGAATGCGCCACGCGACGCATCCGACAATACCTTACTCTTCCATCGCCTGGCGGATCTGATCCAACGACGCAGGATCATCAATGGTCGTCAGATCCCCAGGATCGCGTCCTTCGCAAATCGCCTGGATCGTGCGGCGCAGCATTTTTCCGGATCGCGTTTTTGGCAATTGCGAGACAAACCAGACGTGCGCCGGGCGGCCAAAGTTGCCAATCTGGCTGTCCACCAGCGCCATAATCGCCTTCTCTTGCGAATGCGCCACCTCGCGGTCTTCCAGGCTGTCGCTCTCTTTCGGAATGACAAACGCCACCGCCACCTGCCCTTTCAGCGCATCTTTCACCCCAACCACCGCCACTTCGGCAACGCCAGGATGACTGGAGATACTCTCTTCAATCTCGCGCGTCCCCAGCCGATGCCCGGCAACGTTAATTACATCGTCAGTGCGCCCGAGAATAAAGTGATAACCGTCAGCATCGCGGATGCCCCAGTCAAAGGTGGCGTACACCGGACGGGAAAACAGCGACCAGTACGTCTTCACAAAGCGGTCGTCATCGCCCCAGATGGTCTGAATACACCCCGGCGGCAGCGGCCCTTCCACCACCAGCATCCCTTTCTCGTTGACGCCACACGGTTCGCCGGTGACTTCATTAAGCAACTGCACGTTATAGCCATACATCGGCACGCCGGGGCTTCCCAGACGCGTCGGCCTGTCGTCCAGACCGCGAGCAATCGCCATAATCGGCCAGCCGGATTCGGTCTGCCAGTAATTGTCGATCACCGGCACATCCAGCGTATTGCTCACCCAACTGGCGGTTGGCTCGTCCAGCGGCTCCCCCGCCAGATAGAGCACTTCCAGCGACGAGAGATCGTGTTTGCGAATTTCGGCGGTAGGGAATTTTTTCAGCACGCGAATGGCGGTCGGCGCTGAGAACATCCGGCTAACCTGATATTTCTCGACGATTTTCCACCACACGCCGCAGTCCGGCCAGGTCGGCAATCCTTCGTAAACGATAGTCGCCATCCCCGCCAGCAGCGGCGCGTAGACGATATACGAATGCCCCACCACCCAGCCGATATCCGAAGCACAAAAGAACACACCGCCCGCTTTGCCGCCAAAAATGGTGTCCATCGAGGTCGCCAGCGCCACCGCATATCCGCCAACGTCACGCTGCACGCCTTTAGGTTTGCCGGTCGTGCCGGAGGTGTAGAGAATGCAGGAGGTTTCGTTGGATTCCAGCCACGCCACCGGTACCCGCGCGCCGATGTGTTGATGGCGCAACGACGCGAAATCGACATCCCGCCCGCTGACGCGCGCCATTTTCGCCAGCCCGCGATCCACCAGCAAAACATGGCGTGGCTGGTGCTGCGCCTGACTTATCGCATCGTCGAGCAATTTTTTATAGGGAATGATTTTGCCACCGCGCGCTCCGGCATCAGCCGAGACAATCAGCACCGGTTTAGCATCATCAATTCGCGCCGCCACGCTGTGCGAGGCAAATCCCCCAAACACCACCGAGTGAATAGCGCCAATGCGCGCGCAGGCCAGCAGAGTAATATGCGCTTCGGCAATCATCGGCATATACACCAGCACCCGATCGCCACGCTGCACGCCCAATGAACGCAACATTGAGGCCACCGCATTCACTTCGTCATGTAACTGGCGGAAGGTAAAGGTGCGCTCTTCTTCTGTTTCCGAAGAGACGGCAATCAGCGCCAGCGCCTCTGGCTGTTTCTCCAGCCAGCGGTCGATAGCGTTGTGACACAAGTTGGTTCGGCCTTCACAAAACCAACGGGCAAACGGCGGATTGCTGTGGTCGAGCGTTTGCGTAAAGGGCGTCTGCCAGTCAATACGCCGGGCCTGCTCGGCCCAGAACTGCTCCGGTTCGTTAATCGAACGCTGATAAAATTCGCTAAAAGACATAATGCTCTCCTGTTGAACTTACGCCTTACCGCCGTTTACTTAAATGACGTACAGGTCGAGATACTCATTGACCGGCATCTGTTCCAGGCGAGTTCTGTCGAGAGAAACCTCCAGAATGCGCTGCTGTTGGCGAGTCGGGAACTGGCGCGCGAGATTGATTTTGAATTTATCGACCAGTTTCGGAATACCATCCTGACGGCGGCGAGCATGACCAATGGGGTACTCCACCACCACTTCTTCAAATCGCGTGCCGTCGGTGAACTCAAGGGTTATGGCATTGGCGATGGCGCGTTTTTCCGGGTCGTGGTAGTCAGCGGTAAACGCCGGATCTTCAAAGCAATTGATCTTCTCGCGCAGGGCGTCGATGCGTTTATCTTGCGCCACGTTGTCCTCGTAATCTGCCGCCGTTAAGCGCCCGAACAGCAGCGGGATCGCCACCATGTACTGAATGCAGTGGTCGCGGTCAGCCGGGTTATTGAGCGGCCCTTTTTTGTCGATGATGCGAATACAGGCTTCGTGGGTGCGAATGGTCACTTTTTCGATATCCGCCGCCGTTTTGCCTGCTGCCTGCATCTGTTCATAGAGCATCATCGCCGCTTCAACTGCCGTCTGGGAGTGGAACTCCGCCGGGAAGGAGATTTTGAACAGCACATTTTCCATCACGTAAGAACCGTACGGACGCTGGAAGCGGAACGACTCACCTTTAAAGGAGACGTCGTAGAAGCCCCATACTGGCGCAGTCAGGGCTGACGGATAACCCATTTCGCCCGTTTTTGCCATCAATGCCAGACGTACCGCGCGGGAAGTGGCATCGCCCGCCGCCCAGGATTTACGCGTGCCGGTGTTCGGCGCATGGCGATAGGTGCGCAACGACTGACCGTCCACCCACGCCAGCGAAACGGCGTTGAGAATTTCCTCGCGGGTCAGGCCGAGCATTTCGGCGACCACGGCGGTGGAAGCCACTTTCACTAACAGAACGTGGTCGAGGCCGACGCGGTTAAAGGAGTTTTCCAGCGCGATGCAGCCCTGTATTTCATGGGCTTTGATCATTCCGGTCAGCACCTGTTTCATGGTCAACGGCGCTTTGCCGCTGGCGACCGCGTTGCGCGAAAGCCAGTCCGCCGTTGCCAGAATGCCGCCGAGGTTGTCGGAAGGATGGCCCCACTCCGCCGCCAGCCAGGTATCGTTGAAATCGAGCCAACGGATCATCGCGCCGATGTTAAATGCCGCCTGGACGGGGTCGAGCTGGAACTGAGTTCCGGGGACGCGCACGCCGTTAGGTACGACGGTGCCGGGGACAATTGGCCCCAGCAGTTTTTTACAGGCCGGGTATTCGAGAGCTTCCAGACCGCAGCCGAGCGTGTCGAGCAGGCAGTAATGGGCGGTATCGTAGGCTACTTTGGAGCTGATTTCGTAGTTCATGACGTAATCGACGATATCAACGATTTCACGATCAAATTCCGGGCGGATGTTGTTGATTTGAGCTGACATTGGGTACGTTTCCTTATTGTTATTCGTAGAGGTTTACTGGCGCTTATCCAGCGCGACAAACGGGCGGTCTTCCGGTCCAACATAATTGGCGGAAGGACGGATAATTTTGTTGTCCTGACGTTGTTCAATGATGTGCGCCGCCCAGCCGGTGACACGGGCGATGACAAACAGTGGTGTGAACATCTCGGTGGGAACGCCCATCATGTTGTAGGAAACAGCAGAGAACCAGTCGAGATTGGGGAACATCTTTTTGCTCTCCCACATCACCGTTTCCAGGCGATCGGCGATGTTGTACATCTTCAACGAGCCGCCTTCCTGCGAGAGCTGCTTCGCCACACGTTTGATCACCTGGTGGCGCGGGTCGGCGATGGTATAAACCGGATGACCAAAACCAATGACCACTTCTTTGTTTTCCACCCGCTTGCGGATATCGGCTTCGGCTTCGTCCGGCGTTTCGTAGCGTTGCTGGATCTCCAGCGACACTTCATTCGCTCCGCCGTGTTTCGGCCCGCGCAGTGCGCCAATCGCGCCAATAATCGCGGAATACATATCAGAGCCGGTGCCCGCAATCACCCGACTGGTAAAGGTGGAGGCGTTAAACTCGTGTTCGGCGTACAGCACTAGCGAAATATGCATCGCCTTTTCCCAGCTTTGCGATGGCTTTTCGCCGTGCAGCAGATGCAGGAAGTGACCACCGATGGAGTCGTCATCGGTTTCCGGCTGGATGCGTTCGCCGTTGTGGCTGTAGTGATACCAGTAGAGAAGAATCGAGCTAAGTGACGCCAGCAGTTTGTCGGCAATATCCCGCGCGCCAGAGACGGTATGCCCCTCTTTTTCTGGCAGCGTGCAGCCGAGCGCGGAAACGCCGGTGCGCATAACATCCATCGGGTGCGACGCCGCCGGTAAGGCTTCCAGCACGGTACGCACGTTAGCCGGTAAACCGCGCAGGGCTTTCAGTTTTGTTTTGTAAGCGGCGAGTTCGTCACGGGTCGGCAGTTTGCCGTGGATCAGCAGATGCGCCACTTCTTCAAATTCGCAATGTTCCGCCAGATCAATAATATCGTAACCACGGTAATGCAAGTCATTGCCACTTTTACCCACGGTGCAGAGCGCCGTATTGCCCGCCGGAACGCCAGAAAGTGCCACAGATTTTTTCGGTTTAATGACATGGGTACTGTTTTGCAGGATCGTTGTGTCGCTCATATTGTCCTCGTCATTTGTAGGGTCGAGATATTTTTCGTTGTGTTTTATTTCACCTGGCTACGGGCAAACAGGTCGTCGAGCTTCTCTTCGTACTGGTAGTAGTTGATGCTTTCGTACAGTTCGTTGCGGGTCTGCATGGTGTCGATGACGCTTTTCTGCGTGCCTTCCTGACGCAGGACGTTGTAGACATGTTCGGCGGCGCGGTTCATGGCGCGAAACGCTGAAAGCGGGTACAGCGCCATTGCAACATGGGCACTGCGTAATTCATCGGTAGTAAACAGCGGTGTTGCGCCAAATTCGGTAATGTTGGCGAGGATTGGCACCTGCACCGCATCGGCAAACTGGCGGTACATAGCGAGTTCGGTAATCGCCTCCGGGAACAACATCTCGGCACCCGCTTCAACATAGGCCTGTGCACGCTCGATCGCCGCATCCAGCCCCTCTACCGCCAGCGCATCGGTGCGCGCCATGATCACAAAATCAGGATCGGTTTTCGCATCCACCGCCGCGCGGATCCGATCCACCATCTCCTCTTTCGAGACGATCGCTTTATTCGGGCGATGGCCGCAGCGTTTCGCACCAACCTGATCTTCAATATGCAATCCCGCCGCACCGGCTTTAATCATCGATTTCACGGTGCGCGCAACGTTAAAAGCAGAAGAACCAAAACCGATATCCGCATCTACCAGCAGCGGCAGCGAGCAGACGTCGGTGATACGGCGAATGTCGGTCAGCACGTCATCAAGGGTAGAAATACCGAGATCGGGCAGCCCCAGCGACCCTGCCGCCACGCCACCGCCGGAAAGATAAATCGCCTGATATCCGGCACGCTGCGCCAGCAGCGCATGGTTAGCGTTGATGGTGCCAACAATCTGCAATGGATTTTCTTTAGACAGTGCAGCGCGAAACGCTTTACCTGGAGAGTGTAGAGACATAGCCCATCCTTTGTTATCAACTTGTTATTTGCGTTGATAAAGACAAAGCAAGGGGTGTGCCACAATTGATCGAATAAAATTAAATGTTTAATTTCAATTTGTTATAAATAAAGTCATGAAGTAATCCGCAAATATGCGTTTCAGTTAACGTTTCAGTCAATGTTTCACCGCGTTTCATTGCAACAATTATGAAACAAGACTAAACCCAATATTCGGTTTCTTAACTTTGCGGTGCGCTATGGCACATCCACCACGGCTGAATGACGACAAACCGGTTATCTGGACGGTATCTGTAACGCGCCTGTTCGAGCTGTTTCGCGATATCAGCCTCGAGTTTGATCATCTGGCGAACATTACCCCTATTCAGCTTGGCTTTGAAAAAGCAGTGACCTACATCCGCAAGAAACTGGCAAACGAACGCTGCGACGCCATCATCGCCGCTGGCTCTAACGGCGCGTACCTGAAAAGCCGCCTGTCAGTGCCAGTTATTTTGATTAAACCGAGCGGCTACGATGTGTTACAGGCACTGGCAAAAGCCGGAAAACTCACCTCTTCTATCGGCGTTGTCACTTATCAGGAAACTATTCCGGCACTGGTGGCGTTTCAAAAAACCTTTAATTTGCGCCTCGACCAACGTAGCTACATTACCGAAGAAGACGCACGCGGGCAGATTAACGAGCTAAAAGCTAACGGCACCGAAGCGGTGGTCGGCGCGGGGCTGATTACCGATCTGGCAGAAGAAGCCGGAATGACCGGAATTTTTATCTATTCCGCCGCCACCGTGCGCCAGGCATTCAGCGATGCGCTGGATATGACGCGCATGTCGTTACGCCATAACACTCACGATGCCACCCGCAACGCCCTGCGTACTCGTTACGTGCTGGGCGATATGCTCGGTCAATCACCACAGATGGAACAGGTACGGCAGACTATTTTGCTGTATGCCCGCTCCAGTGCAGCGGTGTTGATTGAGGGGGAAACGGGGACGGGCAAAGAGCTGGCGGCCCAGGCGATTCATCGGGAATATTTTGCCCGCCACGATGCGCGACAGGGCAAAAAGTCGCATCCGTTTGTTGCCGTCAACTGCGGAGCGATTGCCGAATCGCTGCTGGAAGCGGAGCTGTTTGGCTATGAGGAAGGGGCGTTTACCGGCTCGCGACGCGGAGGTCGCGCCGGGCTGTTCGAAATTGCCCACGGCGGTACGCTGTTTCTGGATGAGATTGGCGAAATGCCGCTACCTTTGCAGACTCGCCTGTTACGGGTGCTGGAAGAAAAAGAGGTTACTCGCGTCGGCGGGCATCAGCCTGTTCCGGTGGATGTGCGGGTCATTAGCGCCACTCACTGCAATCTGGAAGAAGATATGCGGCAAGGGCAGTTTCGCCGTGACCTGTTTTATCGGCTGAGCATTTTACGCCTGCAACTGCCACCACTGCGTGAGCGGGTGGCAGATATTCTGCCGCTGGCGGAAAGCTTTTTGAAAGTGTCTCTGGCTGCACTTGCTGCCCCGTTTTCTTCCGCATTACGCCAGGGATTACAGGCAAGCGAAACCGTGCTGGTGCACTACGACTGGCCAGGCAATATTCGTGAACTGCGCAATATGATGGAACGACTGGCGCTGTTTTTAAGTGTGGAACCGACGCCGGATTTAACGCCGCAGTTTATGCAACTGCTACTGCCGGAGCTGGCGCGCGAGTCGGCGAAAATTCCCGCTCCACGCTTACTGACACCACAACAGGCACTGGAGAAATTTAATGGCGATAAAACAGCAGCGGCGAATTATTTAGGCATCAGCCGGACGACGTTCTGGCGGCGGCTGAAAAACTGAACTGCCGAATGCAGCGCGAACGCTTTATCCGGCATAAATTTCAATAGATGATGATCACCGATAAACTTACGCATCGGGGATGTTTACATAGGTTTCAGAATTACTTCTTCTTATAAATATTTGCCGTGCCGTGAATCTTATTGTCAGTTTGACCAGAGGTCAGCACCAACACATCAGCCCCTTTTTCATCGGCTTTTTTGATTAAATCTTCTTTTGCATCTGCAGTCGACATTTCATTACTGGTTGAAATATCACCTATTTTTTCATATTGCGATTCAACTTTTTCAAATTCCGCTTTGGTCATCAATTCAGCGGCATAGACATTGGTAACGGCAAACGCTAACGCACCGACTAACATTTTAGAGATTATTTTCATATTACGGCTCCAGAGTTGTTATCACACTATCACCCACCCACATTATTGGGTTGATTAATAATTAGTTCAGTCAGGGCATAAACGCCAGTAACCGGAAATAAGACACTTTGTGATCTCTCTCGCACCCGATTATTTTTGGTAGAAATATGATGAAGTTACTTCACTTATTTATGGATGAAATCACTATGGATCCTTTGCACGCCGTTTACCTGACCGTAGGACTGTTCGTGATTACTTTTTTTAATCCGGGAGCCAATCTCTTTGTGGTAGTACAAACCAGCCTGGCTTCCGGTCGACGCGCAGGGGTGCTGACCGGGCTGGGCGTGGCGCTGGGCGATGCATTTTATTCCGGGTTGGGTTTGTTTGGTCTTGCAACGCTAATTACGCAGTGTGAGGAGATTTTTTCGCTTATCAGAATCGTCGGCGGCGCTTATCTCTTATGGTTTGCGTGGTGCAGCATGCGCCGCCAGTCAACACCGCAAATGAGCACACTACAACAACCGATTAACGCCCCCTGGTATGTCTTTTTTCGCCGCGGATTAATTACCGATCTCTCTAACCCGCAAACCGTTTTATTTTTTATCAGTATTTTCTCAGTAACATTAAATGCCGAAACACCAACATGGGCACGTTTAATGGCCTGGGCGGGGATTGTGCTCGCATCAATTATCTGGCGCGTTTTTCTTAGTCAGGCGTTTTCTTTGCCCGCTGTGCGTCGTGCTTATGGGCGTATGCAACGCGTTGCCAGTCGGGTTATTGGTGCAATTATTGGTGTATTCGCGCTACGCCTGATTTACGAAGGGGTGACGCAGCGGTGAGCAGATAATTTACTCTCTACGTAATCAACCTGATTTGCCGAATCCCGGCCATCGGCGATGATAGCCCCCGTAATGCGTGGTCCTTATTTCCGATAAGTTTACTTGAGTCTTTAGCTTCCCATTTCAGCCCACTCTCCCCTGTGTGGGCTTTTTTCATTGGTCTGACCCGTCCTGAATAGCCAAACAATGGCAATGTTCCACTTTGCAGGGATGATAATAAGGGGATCTGATTCAGAAGAGTTATGAAAAGTTGGACCGCCATCGAGGCCTCGAACCCCGTACCATACAACAATCCTGGTTGTCGTCTGCTCTTCCTGATGAGCTAATGGCGGTTTTTGATATGAGCCTTACAGCATATTTTCTGTCAGGCTTGAGTGCGATGCGTAAGATACAGAAAAGACCCCACACAAACATGATGGAATTATGATTTTTTTCATATGAATGTCAACCCACACATTCACAAAACATCTGCATGAGATCATTTTTTATACACCGTATAGCTGCGAAACCACTGCTGATGCTTTTTTAAGCGAAGTGTCGCCGATCACAACAAAATATCGGCGAAAAAGGCGGTGGAATGCCATTTGGCATACGGATATACAGATGAAATGATTACCTGCTTTGCGATTCACTCTCTGGTGGAATAACAACTTGCAGGTGGAACCCTTTCTGAACTAAAGAGTGTAGCGGATTTTAACGTGCTTATTTACAGGATAATATCTGTCACCTAATTCCTGCACTCTATTAGATATCCATTCATTTAATCGTGCGTCATCTCTGTATGTTTTTACGTCCAGAACAGAGAGCAATAACATCACCAGTGATTCAGGAAAAACAGGGTAGATATTTTTTAAGTGTAATAATAATCCATGCGCAAGCGCCTGCTTAATGGGTGCGTCGGTCTCCGGAATAGACGACATTTCGCGAAGCCATTTTTCCACATGCATACACTCTTTCCCTTTAGGGAAAAGTCTCAGCAAAGGCATATGGTGTTCAAGAAGAATACATTTGCAATCTGTTCGCACTGAATCGATAAACTGCACTAATTTCTTAAGCCCGGTAAAGCGTCCAGCCTGCACATTTGCTTTAATATCAAGAAACGCATCATCCTGGTCATATACCCAAACTGTCCCTTTTTGATTTTCAAGTATGCGAAAAACAAACTTAACCGGGTGATCAGGGTAATCCATCCAGTCATAAAATCCAGGGAAATCATTAAACTGCACATTTATAGTGAGTGCGTTATCGTCTGACCACTCACAGTCTCGTACAGCAGCCATGAGATGAATGAGTTTGTCGTCATCGACTAAATCATCACGACAATCATAAGGATAATCATAATATTGTTTAATCAAAACCTTGAATATATCGACACAGGAGACCAGGGAGCTTTTGATATCCTCTGGTAACTGATTGTTTTTAACCGTATTAAGTATGCTTTGTTGCGTATATGGCATCAAATTATTGTGCGGAGCTTTTAATGATATCATCGCGATCTCTCTTAAATAAAAATAAACGTCGCAGATAATAAAGCCCTGATTAAACCAGGCACTATCAGAAATCGCTCATAACTAACGTGTGAAGTATTGTGTACTGGAGGGAGTTAATTTAACAATTTGAATTTACGTTATAGGTTTTACTGCTACTTTGATATTATTTCGCTCTCCTTAACTAAAAAGTTAAGTGGAGAGCGAAGTTAATATGTTAAACCACAGGGTATTTATTAATTTTTTCAGTCTGTTAGTGTGCGATTATCGATAACAAAACGATATTTCACATCACCACGCAGCATTCGCTCATAGGCTTCATTAATTTGATCGGCCCGAATCATCTCTATATCAGCCACGATGCCATGTTCGGCGCAAAAATCGAGCATCTCCTGAGTTTCTGGAATGCCGCCAATCATAGAACCGGCTATCGCACGGCGTTTCATGATCAGGTTGAAAACTTCCGGCGATTTATGCGGTGTCGCAGGCGCACCAACCAGCGTCATGGTGCCATCACGCTTCAGCAAGGTGGTAAAATCGTCGAGATTATGTGGCGCAGCTACTGTATTCAAAATGAAATCGAAACTCTTCAGATGAGCCGCCATCTCATCGGCATTGCGTGAGTTAACAACTTCATCGGCCCCCAGGGCTTTTGCCGCTTCGCGTTTTGCCTCAGAAGTGGTAAATGCCACCACATGCGCCCCCATCGCGTGGGCCAGCTTGATCCCCATATGTCCCAGACCGCCGATGCCGACCACGCCCACTTTTTTACCCGGCCCGGCCTGCCAGTGACGTAGCGGCGAATACGTGGTGATCCCTGCACACAACAAAGGAGCCACCGCCGCCAGCTGCTCTTGCGGGTGACGAATACGCAGAACATATCGCTCATGAACGACGATCTGTTGTGAGTAGCCGCCCAGAGTATGGCCCGGTTCGTCCGGCGTCGGCGAGTTATAGGTGCCGGTCATGTGATCACAGTAGTTTTCCAGCCCGTCTTCACACTCTTCGCAATGTTTACAACTGTCGACAATGCAGCCGACACCGACCAGATCGCCCGGCGCATGTTTTTCTACCTGATCACCAACGGCTACCACACGCCCCACAATTTCATGACCCGGCACGCAGGGGTAAACCGTCCCCGCCCACTCGGAACGGACCTGGTGGAGATCGGAATGGCAGACGCCACAGTAAGCGATTTCGATTTTGACATCATTCGGTCCCGGTTCACGCCGTGTGATATCCATCGGTT
>ERZ808029.709-NODE-709-length-15749-cov-4.285541_pt1 | contig 15749 bp, 11 predicted proteins | sample MGYA00380185_ERZ808029 | MGnify/ENA primary metagenome ERZ808029 (study PRJEB31490, sample SAMN06133404) | mouse gut metagenome | isolation source: M2_3 | host: mice | place: China: Chengdu | collected 2015-05 ... | reverse complement strand
CGGATTACTTGGGTCCTGTGCTGGTTTCAGATCCGGTATTTGCGAAGATGAAAGAGTGGGAGAAAATTTATGAATCGGTTGACGGTGTTGTATCGGGGAAATCTGAAAAGTTGTAATTATCATTGTACCTATTGTCCATTTTCCAAACATTCTATGGGTGAACGGGAGTTGGAAGAAGATCGTGTCAAGTGGTTTCGTTTTGTGGAAAGTCTGAAAGAGAGGGCTTTTAGGGAAAAGGTCAGGGAGCAGGTTGGCGCTGTGATGGTGGTTCCTTATGGGGAAGCTTTGATTTATCCTTGGTACTGGGAGGGGCTTGGGCAAATGAGCCTTTTGGAAGGAATGGGAGGAGTGGGGTGTCAAACCAACTTGAGTTTTTCGGAAAAGGAAGCTTTGGACTGGTTTGTGTCAGCCGGAGGAAAGGTGGAAAAACTGCACCTGTGGGCTACATTTCATCCGGAGATGGTTTCAGCGGAAACATTTGCAGAAAAATGCAGGAAGCTTTTGGAGCAGGGAGTGTCTTTGTGTGCAGGGGCAGTGGGGGTTCCGGAGCAGATTAAGCAGATTGAAAAACTGAAAATGCTGCTTCCTGGGGAGATCTATCTTTGGGTGAACCAGATGGATGGACGAAAAAGACCTTATACAGACAGGGAAAAGCAGGCCTTTTTGGATATAGACCCATACTTTTGGAGAGAGCTTGAGAAAATGCCGTCAGAAGCCAGCCATTGCGCCAAAAGATGTTTTGTTGAGGCAGACGGAACACTGCGCCTGTGTAATATCAGCCAGAAAATGCCGGGAAACTGGTATGAAGGGGCATTGGAAGAAGCAGGTTCTTTGCAGGTTTGCAGGCGCAGGGAATGTTCCTGTTATCTGGCGTATGGAGGCAGGGATGATTTTATGAATGATATTTTGTTTGGCCCTTATCCTATTTTTCGCATTCCCCGAAGGCCAAAGGCTGTTTTTCTGGATATTGAAGGCACATTGCTGCCTTACAGGGATGATGTGATTCGGGGATTGGACACGCTGGTTCGTCAGAATACCCTGTTGTTTTTTGCCACAACCCTTCCCCTTGCAGATGCTTTCAAACGATGCAAAGAAATCTGGCATTTGTTTAAAGGCGGAGTTTTTGCAGGAGGGAGCCGTATTCTCCTGAAAGGAGAAAAAAGAGATTGGGAGTATATCTACGAACTGGAGCCGGAATTGTACTTTTCAGCACAGCAATTAAAGGGAAAATATGGAGTTCAGATTCTTGCTTATCTGAAAGAAGAACAGCTCTATAAGCTGACGTTTATTCGTCCGGCGAAAAAGCCTTGGGCCAGGGAAGAGGCCCGGCGTTTTATCGCCTTGTTGGGCCCAGAACATGTGGAAAAGATTCGCTGGTATGTGGAAGGAAACTGTCTGCAGGTGGTGGCAAAAGAGGCAGATAAAGCCAATGGAGTCCGGATGATTTTAAAGTGGCTGGACATTCCTCTTACAGAAGCAGCGGCAGCAGGAGACTCTAAGGAAGATGAGGAGATGATGCGCATTACCGGCAAAGATTTCTCTAGTACAGCGTTGCACTAGTACGCAGCCTTTTTGAAATGAAGAATCGGCAGAAAAATGTTAAGATGGAAGTAGCAAAGGGAAGGGAGTGAACCAAATGTTTGTGATCTATCAGAAAAACATGAAAAAGCCGATTCGGGTGTGGTTGGAAAATGTGGAGCAGATAGAGGAAAGCTGTCTGGAACAGGCTTACCATCTGGCGGATCTGCCGTTTTTGCACAAGTGGGTTTGTCTGATGCCAGATACTCACACAGGAAAAGGGATGCCGATTGGAGGGGTGATTGCCACAAAAGATGTCATTATTCCAAATGCAGTGGGAGTGGATATTGGGTGTGGCATGAATTTTGTCTCAACCAATCTTTTGGTGGAGGAGATACGGAAGGTGGAATCAACGGGCAATGGCACGCTGATTCAGGCAATGATTTCGGATATTATGCGGAATATCCCTGTAGGTTTTCAGTCTCATAAAGAGCGTCAGCCGTCCAGAGTACTGGATCAGGCCATGGAACAGCGAGAGCTTTATGAGACAAATCCAGAGCTGTTTCCTCTCATTGAGGATGCTTATTATCAGGTTGGAACCTTAGGGGGAGGCAACCATTTTATTGAGCTTCAGGAAGATCAAAATGGATTTTTGGGTATTATGATTCATTCAGGAAGCCGTCATTTCGGAAAACAGATCTGCGATGTGTATCATAAAAAGGCTCGTGAATTAAATGATTTGTGGTACAGCCAGGTTCCAGATGAATATCGTTTGGCATTTCTTCCGGTCAACACAAAGGAAGGCAAGGAGTATATTGCCTGGATGAGGCTTGCCCTGGATTATGCTTTTGAGAACAGGGAGAGAATGATGGCGCGGGTGAAGGAGTGTGTGGCAGGAAAGATCGGAAAGTTTCTTGGAAAGCAGGTAACGTTTTCAGAGGAAATTAACTGTCATCACAACTATGCAGTTTTGGAAAATCACTATGATGCCAATGTGTGGGTTCACCGAAAGGGGGCCACACGGGTTTTGAAGGGAGAACTTGCTGTGATTCCCGGCGCAATGGGTTCGTACAGCTATGTAGTCCGGGGAAAGGGAAATCCGGAAAGCTTTAACAGTTCCTCTCATGGGGCTGGGAGAGCCTACTCCAGAAAGGGCGCCATGGAGGCGTTTTCCTGTGAAAAGGTGATTCGGGATTTAAAAGATCAGGGCATTGTGCTGGGAAAGAACAAAAAGGCGGATGTGGCAGAGGAATGCCGGTTTGCCTATAAAGATATTCGGGAAGTTATGAAAGCCCAGGAAGATCTGGTGGAGATTGTGACAGAGCTTAAAACGGTTGGAGTAGTTAAGGGATAGGAAGAAGGTTTTGGATTCATAATGAAAATCATGCCCGCATAAGATGTAAAAAACATTCTTAAGGGTAAAACCATGAAGGATTATATCGAAGAGCGGGCAGTGGCAATCGCTAATTACATTATAGACCATAATGCGACGGTGCGTCAGACAGCAAAACGGTTTGGAATTAGCAAAAGTACAGTGCATAAAGATGTAACCGACCGCTTAGAACATATTAACCCGTCTCTGGCAGCCCGCGCCCGGATTGTGCTGGATGTAAATAAATCGGAACGGCATATACGAGGCGGACTGGCAACTAGGGAAAAATATCAGCACCGGCTGGCCATTTGCAGCAAAACCGAAGATTAACAAAAAACAAAGAAATCTCCGAAACAGAGGGTAAATTTTACAAAAAAGAGCAGACTGCTTTCGGTTCGAAAACAAACTGCTCTTACTTTGTAAAAACCTGTCTGTAAAACTATTGGATGATCTGCTCTCCATCCTTCATTACATAATGTTTCTCAACGCCCATACCAACCATCCAGCGCTTGGTGGTTTGGGTGGCGTACTGACTTTCGTCTCCTTCCCAAAGCCATTTGGGAGTGGGCCACAGACAGATGGAGGGCTGGATTGCCTGATAGACTTCCTCAGATACGCCGTCCTGACCATGGTGGGCCATCTGAACAAGATCTGCCTTTAAGCCAGGGGCACCCACATCTTCCAGAAGCCGTTGACCTCCTTCATAGCACATATCACCTAAAATAAGAAGCCGTTTCCCATTGATGGTCAGCATATAAACAATGCTGGCGTTGTTGCCGGTATAGTGGCTGTCTCCGGTGTTGGTTAAGTCGTAACGATCGTTTAAAACCTGAATGGTGACATCATCCACCTGAATCATCTGGTTTTTGCTGACATAGTGAACCTTGTTTTGGGGAAGCCTTGACAAGGTGTCAATGAAGCGAATGGCCATATCAGCTGCCGTGGGATCACTGGCTGTATACCATTCTTTGCTGGCCAGAGAGCAGTAAATGGCGTCAATGGAAATACCGTTGTTGGCCTGAAGGAGTTTGTTCAGTGCGCCTACATGGTCCCCGTGAGGATGAGTGACCAGCCACGCAGCCACCCGGCCGCCGTGGTCCTTAATGTGATTTCTTAAACTGTCTGCATCCTGTTCAAATCCCCCGTCAATTACAATCAGGCTTCCATTGCTGGTTTCCAAAACCATGGATAAGGTCTGTCCTCCGGTTCCGCTGCCTCGGAACGTAAGAGTGGCGCCTCCAAAAATCGGTTCGGACCAGTTGTTTTCCTTTTCTCCTTCTGTGACAATGGTGGAGAGAGATGGATAGGTAACTGGGCTGGCAACTTGGCCGGACGAATCCGGAGCCATGGCATTGCCATCTACCGGAGGAGGAACTGGGATTGAGTCAGCTGCGACAGGGCTGACGCTTCCGGTCAATGGGCTGGGTACTGTAGGGGCGACGTCTGCAAAAGCCGTCATCTGACCAGCGGTCATGGTAAACATCAGACATGCAGCGGCAAATTTTCCTGAAAAATGTTTCTGTTTTAATTTCATACCAGTTATTCTCCTGTGCTGTTCTAGTATAATCCAATTTAAAAACTATACCCATTGGCTGGGAAATAAAAAGTATTCAAATTGGATTATTCTGGTTTCTAAATTCCACATGGAAATCATGCTTGTAACACTATACCAGAAATTTCCCCCTTTGAGTAGGCGTTTTATAAAATTGTCAGAAAATCTTCAGAAAGAAAAATAATGGGAATAGATGTCAGTCAGCAGCAATTTCCAGGAAAATGGCCAGATTTGTTTTGCCTCTCTTTTCGTTGGAACCTGGTATGCAAAAGCTGGTCTGAAAGTCCAGGGTCACAAGCTCATAAGGTTCAGACTCAATGGTAATTTCCTTAATATTTTCCGTCAGTTTTACGTTCTGTTCCTGCTGATGGTTCTTGTAAACCATGATTTCATAAGTTACATTTGGGTCCATGGCAATGGGATAGGTAAAGGTCAGATCAATCTTTCCCGTTTTGCCGGCCATAACCTGAATCCTTGCCTGTTCATCAATCCAGTTGTCATCATAATAACCATAGATGGAACGGCATTTAAAATCTTTTGCCAGATTGGTCACGTCATGGAAGCGGTTGTTTTTCAAATCTTCCTGAATCACCAACATATTATTTGTAATCGTTCCAATGTCCCTTATATCTTCCACATGAAGAATCTCAATACAGTTTTCCCGGTTTTCCTTGTCAAAAACCCGGAAAAAATTTTCAGCGCAAAAATCATTTAAGTGAAAATTGTCCCCAATGACATAGATGGTTTTTCCGTAAATGTCATCCCCATAAAGACCATAGGTTTCCTGGGCAAGGGAGTTATACCGATGCTGGTCGCCCCAATAGTACAGCATGGGGAATTTGCTGCGGTAATGAGTTTCCACGGGAACCATCAAAATTCCATAGGCAGCAATCAGGATCAGCAGCAATCTGGATGGGGACGGTTTTTGGTTTTTGGAATAATATACAGTCAGCACGCCGTACATCCAGGACATAAACAGCAGGGCAGCTGTGTAGGACACATACACCCACCGCATCTCCACCCGGATGGTCACGCTGGAACAGGCAATGCATGCGCCGATAAAGCAAAAAAACAAGAAGGCATTTTGTACGTATTTCCAGAAGTTTTCCGGACGGCGAAACAAAAAACGAATAAAAGCAAAAACCAATCCTAGGAGCATAAAATCGGACAGAGCCACCAGAGCCAGAACCCAGACAGGAGAATCGGAAAAATATTCTCCGCTAAACATGGTAGGGCCTGCATTGATGCCAAACACATAGGCAATTTGGCTGAATGCATACTGAAACACAGTGCTAATGGAAAAGGTTTTTACAACTTTTGTGCCTCCGGTTCCGGCAGGAAGCAACGTGCCAATGGTCAGAAAACGAATTACCTGCACCATGAGGAAAACTCCAATAGAGGCGGCCCATAATTTCCGGTTAGATTCTTTGCGGAAAAACAGAACCAGAAGCAGCAGGGGAAACAGGACCATATATCGCTCGTGGACAAAACAAATACATCCATACAAAAAACAGGACCAGAAGAATTTTCCTTGTCCCCGAGAACTTTCTTCATTCAGGTACTCATAAAGGAGATATAAAATGCCAATGGCCATTACCAGAGAGAGAGTTTCCAAAAGTCCCATCATCTGTCCGATCTGGTAGTAGGAGAACCGGGATAATAAATATAAAAAACCACAAAGGCTGCCTACAAATGTGTTGTGGCTGTATTTTCTGGAAATCCGGTATACCAAAAAGGCAATAAGGGCATTTAACAGGATATTAAAAGGCACAATCCACTCTATATGAGTTCCGATCAGATTCAGTTCCAGACGAGAGGCAAGGTTAAAAAGAGATCGAAACCGGGGACCTCCCAGGGGAAGAATATCTTCCCAAAAGGTCTGTTCTTTATACCAGTACCAACGGTTTAAATCATCCATATAAAGTCCGTAGATCTTCATATCCTGGTTTATAAAAAAGGCAAACCCTAACAGAAAACACCCGATGAGTCCATGGGTTTTCCAGTCGGATAAGAAGAACTGTCTGTTTTGTTTTTCCATGATTCTATTGACCTCGTTTCATCTTAATTAATGGTATAGTGTCCGTTTTTAATGTAAAAATCTGCCAATGAGCCATTGGTGGATAAAATTGTATGGCTGATACCGCATAGGCAAATCTAACCATGTCTTTTTGTCCACAATGCTTTTGTGGTGGGAAAACGTATCAAACCCTTCTTTTCCATGATAAGCTCCCATTCCACTTTCGCCAAAGCCGCCAAACCCCATTTCACTGGTGGCCAGGTGAATGATTGTATCATTGATGCAGCCGCCTCCAAAGCCACAGCGGGAAAGCACTTTTCGGGCCGCTTTTTTGTCTCTCGTAAAGATGTAAAGGGCCAGAGGATGGGGCAGGGTATTTAGTTTATGAATCGCTTCATCCAGAGATTTATAGGTCAGTACCGGCAGGATGGGACCGAATATTTCCTCTTCCATAATTTGGTCCCCAAATGTTACATGGTCCAGGATGGTAGGTTCGATTTGAAGGGTTTGGCTGTTAAAGGCTCCTCCCATAACGGTTTTTCCAGAATGGGTTAGGTTGGTTAGCCGGTTAAAATGTTTTTCATTGATGATTTTTCCATAGTTTTTGTTACAAAGCGGATGCTTTCCAAATTGTTTTACAATCTGCTTTTTGATTTCCCGGATCAGGGACTCTTTAATAGAGCTGTGACAGTAAATGTAATCTGGAGCCACGCAGGTCTGGCCGCAGTTTAAAAATTTGCCAAATACAATACGTCGGGCGGCAAGAGGGAGGTTGGCCGTGGAGTCTACGACACAGGGACTCTTTCCGCCTAGTTCCAGGGTTACAGGAGTCAGATGAGCAGCGGCATGGGCCATGACTTCCCGGCCAACCGCCTGACTTCCGGTAAAGAAAATATAATCAAAATGCTGCTGTAAAAGGCAGCTGTTTTCGGCTCGTCCCCCGGTGACAACCGCGATGTGCCTTTCGTCAAAGTAGGACTGAAGCATAGTGCGGATGATCTGACTGGTAGACGGAGCGTAGGCGCTGGGTTTTACAATGACTGTGTTGCCAGCAGCGATGGCATCAATCAAAGGATTAAGAGTCAGCAGAAATGGATAGTTCCAGGGACTTATAATTAATACCACTCCGTAGGGAGATGGTTTTTTAAAGCTTTTTCCGGGAAACTGGGCCAGAGGAGTAGGGCAGACGGTCTCTCTGGCAAATTGGCGGATATGGTTCAGCATATAGGTAATCTCGCTTAAAACCAGACCCGTTTCACACATATAGCTTTCAAAGGCGCTTTTTCCAAGATCTTTTTTCAGTGCCTCATGGATGGCGGTTTCCTGCTGTCGGATACAGGTTTTTAAGGATTTCAAAGTCTGGATGCGGCGGTGAATGCTTAAAGTTGCACCTGTGCGAAACCAGGAGCGCTGTCTGTCTACAAGAGACGGAATTTCCTTCTGATTCATAGATAGACTCCTTTCTGGAGAGTAAAAAAGATCGATTACGTCTTGTCCTTTCCTGTGATTCGTTACTATTTTATGTCATTGAAGCGGATTTGACAAGGAAATGTAGAAAATATTTGTATTTTTCCCGCATAGGTACAATCCTGGAAGAATAAACTGGTAGTAGTCAAATTTCATGGAGGTTGTTATGGGCAAACGGGTCAATGGAAAGCTGATATGGGCGATTTTTTTGCTGTTGTGGGTGGTGCTGGTGCGTTTTCTGACTGGCTGCAGTGTGGAGAAGGAGAATCAGGATAAAGTACGGGATCTGGAATCTACAGTGGTGGGAGAGGCAGAACTGCCAGGTGAGTTAAAAAGTCTGGTAGACGAAAAAAAGACAGCGCCATTTAAACTGACATACAGCAATGATCAGGGGCTTTACATAGCAGTGGGATATGGAGAACAACCTACAGGAGGATACAGCATTTCTGTGAGAGAACTGTATTTGACAGAAAATTCTATAGTATTCGACACAGAACTGCTTGGTCCGGAGAAAGGAGAGACCGTGGGAGTGGAGAAATCCTACCCGTTTTTGGTGGTGAAGACTGAGTATCTGGAAAATCCGGTGATATTTCAGTAAAGAGGAATCCATGACGTTTCACTTGTCAGAGACGCCGGACATATGATATGATAAAGAGCATGTATTGGAGAGGATATGTGCTTTTAATTTCTTAGGAGAAAAGAGGATAATCGTATGATTTTAAAGGATATCTGGATGGACGTAAAGGCGGTGCAGGAGAGAGATCCCGCAGCCCGCAGCGCGTTGGAGGTGCTTTTATTGTACCAGGGGGTTCATGCGCTTATTTGGCATCGGTTTGCCCATTGGTTTTATAAGCACCAGATGCTGTTTGTGGCAAGGCTGATTTCTCAGATTGCCCGTTTTTTTACACTGATTGAGATTCATCCGGGAGCAGAGCTTGGCAGAGGGATATTGATTGACCACGGATGCGGGGTGGTGATTGGAGAGACAACTGTAGTGGGCGATAACTGCACCATCTATCAGGGTGTGACTTTAGGCGGTGTAGGACTCAATAAAGGAAAACGGCATCCGACTTTGGGGAATAATGTGACCGTAGGTTCTGGAGCCAAGATTTTAGGCGCTTTTGAGGTGGGAGATAATTGTACCATTGCAGCAAATGCAGTACTTTTAAAGCCGCTGGAAAATGACACTACGGCAGTGGGGATTCCCGCCCGCCCGGTGAAGGTGGGGGGCGTGCCAGTGCAGAAAAAGGAGATTGCAGCTGCAGTGACTGTGGAACAGTATGCCCGGATGGAAGAGCGGGTGCTGGCTTTGGAGGCGGAACTCAAACGTCTGCAGGGACTGATGGCAGAGGAAAAGGAAAGGGGCTTAGAAAAGGCGGTGTCCAACCAGGAAGAGCTGGCAAAGCTGTGAGGAATCCATACAAACAATCATAAAATGAAAAGCATCCACATACACTTTCTATAAAAGAGGAAAATAGAAAGTAAGGCGGGTGCTTTTTATGTTGGAGCTGGTGAAGCAGAATATACATATGAATCGGTGGAAAAATCAGGTCAATACACAGGTGACTTTGGATGATGATTTTATTGTGCCAGATACCATGAGCGATATTGCTCAGGTGATTCTGGACACAGGGGAGATTCAGATGGAGCCGGTGAAGACCCAAAATGAGCGGGTAGTGGTTCGGGGGAAGTTGGATTTCCATGTGCTGTACCGGAAAGAGGAAGGCGGACTTCAGGTGTTAGGCGGATTAATTCCCTTTGAAGAAACCATCAATGTGCCGGGACTGGAGGAAAAGGATTATGTGGGAGTTGGCTGGCAGCTGGAAGATTTAAACGCAGATATGATCAACTCCCGGAAATTAAGCATTAAAGGGATTGTCACTTTGGAGGTAAAGGTGGAGTCTCTTTTTGACACAGAGGCAGCTGTGGAGCTTGGAACTGTGGAGGATGAGGAAGATGGCATTCCCCAGGTGGAAACCTTAAAACGCACCATAGATGTGGCAGCTATTGCCTTGAGGCGAAAGGATACTTACCGGCTGAAGGAAGAGATCACCTTGTCTGGAACCAAACCAGCCATTGACCGGATTTTATGGACCGAAATGCGTCTGTCCGGCGTGACGGCCCGACCCTTAGATCAGAAAATCCACTTGGAGGGAACCCTCATGGTATTTGTGATCTATGAGGGAGAAGGGGAGAGCGCCATGATTCAGTGGGTGGAAGAGTCCATTCCATTTTCTGGCGAACTGGAAATGCAGGGGGCAGTGGAGGAAATGATTCCAGCTATCTCTGCAAGATTAATTCACAAGGGAATTGAGGAGAAGCCAGACTACGACGGAGAAATGCGGGAGCTGGATGTGGATGCAGTGATTGAACTGGATATCCGGCTTTATGAAGAACGGCAGCTGGATATTTTAAGCGATATGTATGCCACAAACCGGGAATTGTCCGTGGAAACCGGGGAAGCCTGCTTTGACCATATTCTTACCAAAAACACAGGAAAATGTAAGATTGCGGAAAAAGTATCCGTAAGTGGAGGCCCCAGAGCGCTGCAGATCTGTCACAGCACAGGAATGGTGAAGCTGGACGAAGTGGAAGCAAAGGACAATATTTTGGTTATGGACGGGGCCTTGGAGGTTCGGATTCTTTATCTGACCGATGATGACAGCCGTCCGGTCCAGTCTGTGACCGAGCTGCTTCCATTCCATTATGAGGCAGAAGTGCCGGACATTCAGCAAGACAGTGTGTGGTATCTGGAGACCGATGTGGAGCAGCTGACCGCTGCCATGATCGGTGGGGATACCGTTGAGGTGAAGGCTGTGATTCTTCTGGATATGCTGGTGCTGCAGCCTGTGCGCCAGCTGGTGATTCAAAAGGCGGAGACAGGTCCTTTGGATACAAAAAAGCTTCAGCAGATGCCTGGAATCGTGGGGTATCTGGTCCAGGAGGGAGATTCTTTGTGGGATATTGCAAAACGGTTCCACACAACAGTGGAGAATATTGTTACCACCAACAATCTGGCTTCGGATTCGGTCCGCCCGGGAGATTGTTTGATTCTGGTGAAAGAGATTGTGCGGGCTTAATTGGAAATTGGTAAAATTTGTTTGTGGTATTGAGGAAATTTTGGGAAATAATAGTGTACGTATATCTGGACTGGCACAGTTTCAGCGTGGGCCGTATATACTGTTATGGTAAGGCGGATTGAAAAACCTTACAGGGCGCCGGGGCCGGCAGAAGCCGGAAACGGCGTGCCAGAATGGCAGCCCGCATTCAGCTGGTGCTTCAGATAGATCAGGGAAACCTGGACGGTATGCGTGGACTTGCAAGCACGGATGCCGCCTACATAGCATAGCCGATGGAGGAGCTGGCCTGGGAAAGGGGTTGTTGCAACTCGTTAACGTTGCATCAGCCCTTTTTTGACAGTAAAATTTCCCCCTTGCAAATGGTAAGAAAGACAGACAGGAAATGATTCTGTATGATTGTGTAATGAGAGGAGATGTGGTAAGATAGCATCAGCATGTACAGAGCAGGGAGAAATGCCATGGATACAAATTACACCTATTTGGTCCGGTGTGCTGACGGAAGCCTTTACTGTGGGTGGACCAATCATCTGGAACAGCGGATTCAGGCTCACAATGAGGGGCGGGGGGCAAAATATACCAAGAGCCGGAGGCCAGTGTCCCTGGTATATTATGAAGAATTTGCTACCCGGCGAGAAGCCATGCAGCGGGAATCTGCCATAAAAAAGCTGACCCGAAAGGAAAAGCTTCAACTGGTGGAACATCAATAGAGAAAAAGTAGGATTCGCCAAAAGAGAGAATACACAAAGAAAGCAAGAGGATGGATGATTTATGAAGAAATATGATTATGTACTGGTAGGCAGCGGATTGTATGCAGGAGTGTGGGCCAATGAGGCAAGGAAAAAGGGAAAAACCTGCCTGGTGGTGGAAAAGAGAGATCACATTGGAGGGAATGTGTACTGTCAGGATATGGAGGGAATCCATGTACACCGGTATGGCGCTCACATTTTCCATACCAGCAACCGGCAGGTGTGGGATTATGTCAATGGACTGGCAGAATTTAACCGGTATACTAACAGTCCTGTAGCCAACTACCGGGGCGAAATGTATAATATGCCTTTTAATATGAATACGTTCAGCAAAATGTGGGGAATCCGTACTCCCCAGGAGGCAAGAGAGATTTTGGACCGGCAAAGGGGCGCTGTGACCGGAGAACCGAAGAATCTGGAGGAGCAGGCCATCCGTCTGGTAGGAACGGATCTCTATGAGAAGCTGGTAAAAGGATACACGGAGAAACAGTGGGGAAGAGATTGTAAAGACCTGCCAGCGTTCATTATAAAAAGGCTGCCGGTTCGTTTTACTTATGACAACAACTATTTTAACGACTTATATCAGGGAATTCCCATAGGCGGGTACAATGTGATTGTGGACAAGATGTTTGAGGGCTGCACCATTCATACCGGCACAGATTATCTGGAGCAGAAAGATTATTATGACAGTTTGGGAGAAACCATTATTTACACTGGAGCGATTGACGCTTATTTCCAATATCAGTTTGGAAAGCTTGAGTACCGGAGTCTTCGGTTTGAGACAGAAGTTCTGGATATGGAGAACTATCAGGGAGTGGCTGTGGTCAACTATACAGATCGGGAGACGCCCTACACCCGGATTATTGAGCACAAACATTTTGAGTTTGGTACACAGGAAAAGACGGTTATCACCCGGGAATACCCTGCTGACTGGAAAGAAGGCATGGAGGCGTATTATACGGTTAATGATGAGAAAAATCAGGCTCTTTACAGACAGTATGAACAGCTGGCCAAGAAGGAAAAGCATGTGATTTTCGGCGGACGGCTGGCAGAGTATAAGTACTATGATATGGATAAAGTTATTGCCTCGGCTCTGGGGTGTATTGAGGAAATGGGAATTTAATCGAGAGACATACAGGCGGACAAGAAAATTTGTGGGAAAAGGATTGGGAGAAGAAGCATCAGGAGGCGTCCATGAACGTTGTTTATGTATCAAATGAGAATTATGTAAGGCATATGGCGGCATCTATGGTTTCCCTTTTTGAGAGGAACCAGGGGGATAAACAGCTGACGGTGTATGTGTTTTCCATAAAGATCAAAAAAGAAACCAAAAGGAAACTTTGCCAGATGGCAGACCGGTATCACCGGGAAATCAGCTGGGTGGAGCTGGGAGATCTTAGGACGCAGTTTGGTTTTGAGCTGGATACAGGAGGTTTTGATGCCAGCATTATGGGACGGCTGTTTGTGGGCAGGCTTTTGCCGGAATCCGTCCGACGGGTGTTGTATCTGGATTGTGACACAATTATTATGCGGTCTCTTGGGCGTCTGTGGAATACCAATCTCCGGGGCAATGTGATGGGGGCTGTAATGGAGCCTACCATTTATAAGCCAGTGAAACAGGTCATTGGACTGGGAGAGGAGGACGCCTATGTAAATTCAGGAGTTCTTCTCATTGATCTGGAACGATGGAGAGAGCTTCAGGTGGAGGAGCAGCTGGTGGATTTTTACCAGAAAAGGGTGGGAAGCCTGTTTGCCTGTGATCAGGATGTTCTTAACGGCGTGCTAAAAGGGCATATTTGTTTTCTTTCACCAGAATACAATTTCTGCACCAACTACCGGTATTTTTCTTACAGAGAACTTTTGCGGTATGGAAAAACCTACCAGGCAGTTGGTAAGCAGGCATTTGCCAAGGCAAAGCATCATCCTGCCATTCTTCATTATGCAGGAGATGAAAGGCCATGGATTGCGGGAAACCGGAATCATTACCGGAAAGCCTATGAAAATGCCCTTGCCCTGACGCCCTGGGCAGGAACGCCAAAGGAAAAGGGGCAGGAATGGTACATGGCTGCCTATCATCTGATGAACTACACGACAGCAATCTGTCCTCCCATTCGACGGATCATCAGTCGCAAATTGGGAATGAAAGTAAGGGAAGCCAGAAAAAAAGAAACTCCTGTAAAAAATATAGAATCCATAGCTGTTTTGCTGGCAACGTATCAGGGGGAGTCTTATGTGAAAGAACAGCTAGACTCTATTTTGGCCCAAACCATACCAAATATCTCCATCGTGATTTCCGACGACGGTTCTTGTGACAAAACCCGTCAGATTCTGGAAACTTATGAGAAAACATATCCAAACCAGATTTTTTTAAGGCACCGGGTCAAGAAAGGAGCATACCAGGACCGGGAACCTTATGTGCCGGCTCCAGCTATGAACTTTTTCTGGCTGATGTCTCAGGTTCAGGCAGACTATATTCTTTTTAGCGACCAGGATGATGTGTGGTATCCGGAAAAGGTGGAAACTTTGCTGGAACGAATGAAGGAAGTGGAAGGGAAAGAGAAAACGCTTCCTGTATTGGTTTATTCTGACATGGAGGTGACAGATGGAAATTTGAATCCCATTTGCTCCAGCTTTTTCTCCTATAGTAAATCCAGTCCCAGGCGGACTTCATTACGGGAATTGTTGGTTGAAAATCCCGTTACTGGCGGAGCTGTTATGATGAACCGCCCGCTGGCAGAGCTGGCAGCGTCGGTTCCAGAATCCTGTTTTATGCATGACTGGTGGGTGGCTTTATGTGCCTCTTGTTTTGGCGGGATTTCTTGCATAGAAAAGCCCCTTTCCCAATACCGTCAGCATGGACATAATGTAATGGGGGCAAGAAATACGGGAAGCATTCAGGATTTGAAAGAGCGGATCGTCCGAAAGAAACAGGTGGAAGAAAATTACTGCCGGATGTTTTTGCAGGCAGAGGCGTTTTTGAAACAGTTTGGAAAGCAGATGGATGCCAGCCAGAGAATGGCGCTGGAACAGTTTCTTGCCTTGCCCGCCCAAACTCCTATAAGCCGGATTTATAGCATTTTTAAATATGGTTTTATAAAAACCTCCTGGATACAGACAATCGCCCAGGCTGTGACCATACCAGGGAAGGCAAAACGAAAGCTTTTGGAAGGGGCAGACCAATCTCCAAAGCCCGTTCAAATGAGGGTTTACTGTGTGATTCTTAACTATAAGGATGCGGAGACGGTCCAAAAATTGGTGAAACAGATTGAGAACTATTCTTGTTTGGAGGGAATCGTAATCGTGGACAACCATTCTCCAGATGATTCCTGGGAAAAGCTTCAGACACTGAACAGCCAGAAAGTTTCCCTGATTCAGGCAGAAAAAAATGGCGGCTATGGGGCAGGAAACAATTTGGGAGTTTGGTATGCAGTAGAGAAGAAAGGGGCTACCCATGTTATTATCGCAAATCCGGACGTTTCCTTTTCCGAAAGCTGTATTTGCGGCCTGAAAAAAATTTTTGCCAAATACCCGGACGCAGGCGCGGCAGCAGCACGAATGGAAGACAAAGCCTATAAAAACTTCCAAAACGGCTGGAAACATCTTGGGTTTGCGGGACAGCTTTTGCGCATGGGGCCGGTCAGCAGAAGGCTGTTTGGATGGTGTCTTTCCTATCCTCCTTCTTACTATAAGAACAAAAAGGCAGTTCCAGTAGATGAGGTACACGGCTCCATGGTGATGGTACATGGAAAAGCATTTCTGGACTGGGGCGGTTATGATGAGGAAATCTTTTTGTATCAGGAAGAATCGGTACTGGGAGACCGCCTGAAAAAAGCAGGTTATTTCACAGCATTGCTTTTAACAGAATCTTACTCTCACAGCCATTCTGTCTCCATAAATAAGTCCTTTGAAGATGAGTTACAAAGGCAAAAACTTCGGGAAGCAAGTCTTTTGTATTACATGAAACATTACCTTCACATAGGTCCGGTGCGGGAGAAAC
>ERZ808029.702-NODE-702-length-15883-cov-3.921232_pt1 | contig 15883 bp, 13 predicted proteins | sample MGYA00380185_ERZ808029 | MGnify/ENA primary metagenome ERZ808029 (study PRJEB31490, sample SAMN06133404) | mouse gut metagenome | isolation source: M2_3 | host: mice | place: China: Chengdu | collected 2015-05 ... | reverse complement strand
CTTTTTGAAGCAATAATTGCATTTCTGTAAAATACGTGTTTTTTTTCTGATGATAGTGGTTGATTTCAAACATGAGCAGGTTTGCTGTCAGCAAAAGAACAGCACCCATAGTAACCATCCAGTCAAGTGACGATGGGAGCAGAACAGATTCGCCAATGCTTACGAAAGTAAGCATAATAAAGATTGAGGTCAGGGGAATGAAAACAAGAAGAAAAACAGACTGATCATGCTGCCCCGCATCCTTCTTTGGGTTTTTCATTAGGTGCATCAGTATATAAGTAACTGCAAAAAATATGAGTTTACTAAAGACCGAAAAAAATAAAAGATGATAAAATTCCCTGCCGTTATCAAGAAAGCGAGGGGCAAAGTGCTTGGTAATTCCATAAACGACTAATTCACTCATTGTCATAACAGCCGCCAGTATGGAAGAATGGAATAATGCTGTATACCAATTTAGATAACATTGTGTCAGCAGGAAAATGAAATTCAGCAAAAAATATAAAATGATATTGATCCATATAGATTCGGACAGTGACACGCAAAACAGGACAAAATATAAACCGCATAGCACGGCAAGCTTTCTCTGTGGGGTGTGTCTGGCAGGAAATAAATTGGAGGAGTATTGCCAGAGTATAATTGCTTCTACAAGAAAACTGAAAAAATAACAGATTGTATTTATCATTTGCTTTACCTCGTACTTTCCAAATAAAGGAGATAGGCTTCCTTAAATGCGCTGTATTTTCTTTTTGTCAGATAAGCAGACTGATTATCTGACATATGGACAAGATTACGGTCAAAATCCGTGACATGTTCAAGATTGATAATGAAACTGCGGTGTGTCTGGAAGAAACGGTTTTCAGGGAGAAGTTCCAGCCAGTATTGCATATTGTGAATGGATTCAAAATCACACAGAGTGGTATGTACCGTTACTTTTCTGCCCTGCGCTTCCACTGCTATGACGGAAGATGCAGGCAGTGTATGCACACCTTGTTTTGTTTCAACCGGGATTTTTACTGTCATAGTGTTATACAGGTCAACCGCATCTTTCATATTACGGAAAAACCGTTGTTTAGCCAAAGGCTTTGAAAGATATCGGAATACATGGAACCGCATTGCATCATCAAGATATTCAGAATAAGAGGTCACAATAAAAATAATAATCTTATCATTCTTCTTTTTTAATTCCTTTCCCACATAGATACCATTCATTCCGGGCATTTCTATATCAAGAAATAGAATGTCTTTTTCACCTTTATCTGCCAGCAGGGATTCCCCGTCAGAAAAGCAGACCATTTCGGGGCATTTTACGCTTATGTTTTCAAAAAAGTTTCTGATATATTTTTGAAGCTGTTCAATTATCAGCGCATCATCGTCACAGATTAGTATTCGCATTTTTATACCTTTTTTCATGTAATTTACTACATATTTACCCTCTGTATTATACAATAAAGATCAGGAAAATACAAAGAAACTGTATGAAAAAAATTTTTTGGTGGATTTTGGACTGAAACAAAGGGAACGGTATCAGTTTTGAACACTTAACAGTCCAATTGATAATGTGAACAGAGAATTAGGTTGGGAAGATTAAAAAAATGAAATGAATATTTCTAAAATGACCAAAAAAGGGCAAAAAATGTCGTTTCATGCAAGAAAGGTTGAAATTATGGCAAATATAGGGATAATGGAAATTGTCATTGAAAGGCATCGAGAAGCTGAACCCTTGATTTTTACAGGGGATGAGGCGATTTGGGGTATTGATCTTGACACTACCAATTTGATGGAAAAAGGAGATATTATGAAAAAGAGCGTTTCAAAAAAGATGTTTGCGTTGTCTGTGCTTATGTCTGCCGGTATTCTGTTGACTGGCTGTTCCGGTACGGAAGCAGAACCCCCGGAGAGCACACCGATGGGAAGCAGCAAAGAGGCGATGCAGGGGAGTGTAGGAGGGGCGGAATCTGGAACAAACCATATCAGCGAGAAGTTGTCTGATATGTTGGTAATTGATGCGGAGGTAGTTTTGCCGAAAGAGCAGGTATATAGCGTGTATGCGTTGACAAAGCAGGCGTTTCCGAGAGAAGATTTAGATGCTTTTTTCGGAGCGTCGGAAGCAGTCGTAACGGTTCACCCGGAATGGGTGGGGGCATATTCTGCAAAAACGGCAGAGGGCGGATACTTTAGTACGGATCCCTATGGAAATTTTACATATGCTAAGGACGAGGAAAGGGACGACTACATCGTATATTTGGTGGAATCCGCATATTATAATGCTGGCAGTTGCTCTTTCCAGAAGGAAGAAATATCGGATTTGTCCTTCCTAAACGCAGAGAATGCCATTGAGATGGGAAAGGAAAGGATTAAGGAACTGACTGGACAGGATTCGGAGGTTCTTGCTGCTTATTCTCTGAATAAGGAAATACTAACAGAGTTGGAGGAGAAGTATAGGCAGACTCAGAAATATCAGGAAGATGCACAGACAAGGAAAGAAACTACAGTCGATGACTGGTCAGACACAGATGAGATATATTATATGGAGTATGAACTGACAAAGGATGGTCTGCCAATCTACAGCGGCATCAATGAGCCGGGCATATCCATGGCAGTGGAAACCTTTTGGACGGCTGAAACCCGAATCACTATGTTGCTTGATAAGGATGGGATTCGATATATAGCCAGTCGGGGTGGAATTTTTGATGCCAGCCCGGAAGCAGAGGCGCAGACAATTATCTCAGCGGAGGCAGCACTGGAAGCGGTAAAGGAAATTTATGTGAATACCATATTGAGTTCGCAGGTTACCATATCCCGGATATGGCTGGAATATGTCGTTGTACCGGACTGGGAAGAGAAGGAACAGTATAAGCTGGTGCCTTATTGGTGTGTGCAGATAGATTCGCCTTCGGGAAACAGCAGTGCGGAGCGGATCAATGCGATAACGGGAGGTAATCTATCCTATGGAGAATAAAAGGGCATTGCCCCGTCTGTTTGGTGCTGAATTTAAGAGGAGTCTGACGGTGAGATTTCTCCTTGTACCAGTCGGCGTGGTGTTGTGCATCTGTCTGGATACCTGGAACCAGATACCATTTATGTGGACATCTCCTGAGACTATGGATGTATACTATTATTGGTGTAATTCTTTTATATTTGGAGGCTTTTATAGTATCTATGTGGTTCCGATGCTGGCGGCGCTTCCCTATGCAGTAAGTTTTTGCGAGGAATACAATACGAATATGATGAGGGTGCTGCTTATGAAAGCAGGAAAGAAGAAATACTGCATGTCCAAGATGCTTACGACATTCCTATCGGGAGCTCTTTCGGTATCGGCAGGTGGGATTACTTTTATCCTTCTGGCAAATTTTTTTGTTCAGTTGTTCAATCGGGCTAGATTGCCGGAGACAGAAGCCTTTCCTTATTATGAGTTTTTGCTGCAAGGTAATGTTGCCTGCTATTTTACAGCGGTTATCTTCCTTTTGTTTTTGATGGGAGGGCTATGGGCAACGGTAGCTTTGCTGGTATCGTCATATTTCCCTAATATCTATGTGACGGCGGCGTCTCCTTTGATTCTATCCTTTTTGACAGGTCGGGCTTATTTGGTTTTGAAGATTCCTGTCAGACTTCGGTTGGATTTATGGCTACAGGGTAGAAGTTCCGTTGGTACAGATCAGCTCACCATTTTGTGTTCTGCGTTGATGGTGCTGGGACTGACTGTGGGATTTGGTATTCTGTTTTACCAGAAGCTGAAAAGGAGGGTGGAGAATGAGTAAGGGACTTCGGGTTTTTTGTTTTCAGCTAAAGCAGGAATTGGTGCAAGTCAGGGTGCTGATCCTGTTCATGATTCTTGCTGTGTTTATCTATTCCTATCTGGAACCGGTGGCTAATCTGGCACAGGCGGTTGGTGAGAAAGTGAGTCCGTGGGCTTTTCCACATTTGATGAATGATTACATCTGTCAGATGGTTTTTATGGTGAGTGCAGTCTTCCTGTTTAGCACAGCACCCTTTGAGGGGAAGACTCATTACTATATCGTTCAGCGTTCCGGGAGTTTTTCCTGGCAGTTGGGTAATGTACTGTATATTCTGGCATCTTCATTTTTGTTTGTGGGGTTTATATGGGTATTGAGTGTTATTAGCCTGCTTTCACGAACCAAGTTTAGTGGCGATTGGGGAATCATCTGGGGGACATTGGCAAGGACAAACGCAGGGAATCCGTATGATGTCCCGTTTACGGTGTTTGCTTATATTGTCGGTGTATTTTCGCCAATGGAGGCGACTGCAATCAGCTTCCTGCTTGAGTGGGCGTGTGTCTTATGGATGGGGTTGGTGGTCTATTTGTTCAACTATATCACAAAAAAGATGACAGGGATATTGGTGGCATCACTCTTTGTATTTTTGGATGTGATGATCTACAATTCATGGACACCCAAGGCATATCTTTTCTCACCGGTGACGTTGGCACAATTGAAGGTGATGTCAGGGAACAACTTATCCTATGGCGTATCTTTGAAATATGCGGTGGTGTTCTTTGCGGTGACAATCACGTTTTTTATTGTAATATGCTTGGGACAGGGAACAAAAAAAGTAAAGAAATGGGGACTGAAAAAATGAATGATAGAAGGATTCTTTTTAAAAATGTCTCTAAGACAATAGATGATCAGATGATATTGAAGGATATCAATCTGGAGATACCTAAGCAGGGGATTTATGGAATTGTGGGTAGGAACGGTTCAGGAAAGACGGTGCTGATCAAGTGTCTGTGCGGGTTTATGCCTGTCACGGAGGGCGAGATATGGGTAGGAGAAAAACAGGTCGGGCGCGATGTGGAATTTATTGAGGATACCGGCTTCATCATCGAAACACCGGGATTTTTGCCCAGAGAATCCGGATTTCGCAATTTGAGATATCTTGCCTCCATCCGGAATGTGGTCGGAAAGGAGCGCATCAGGGAGTGTATCACCATGGTTGGTCTTAATCCTGATGATAAGAAATGGGTAGGGAAATACTCATTGGGGATGCGCCAGCGGCTAGGTATCGCACAGGCTATCATGGAGAATCCCAGCCTGATTATCCTTGACGAACCAATGAATGGGCTGGACAATCATGGCGTGGAGGAGATACGAAAGCTCCTGCTTGGACTGAAGGAGGAGGGAAAGCTAATTCTTATCATCAGTCATAACCGGGAGGACATCAACCTGCTTTGTGACAGAGTGTATGAGATGGATATGGGAGTGCTGACACAAGTAAGGTAAAAATAACAGAATACAGCGATTATTTTTTATATGTGGGAAGGTGTGCCGTAGTGAAGTGAAAACTGTGTTGCGATACACTTTCTTTTTTTATGCACACGTTGATGCAAATGCGAAAAACCATATGTGGTAGTTTTTCCCAATGTTAAAACCATATATGAAAGTTTTTGACATGGAAATATGTCACTAAAGTAGTTCATCGGTGGTGCATGAGTAGCGTAGATAAATCTTCCCTGCTTAATTTGTGAAATTTGGCTGAATTGTTGCTTTTTTTCGAGAAAAGTTTACAAACACACTTGACAAAACTTCTCTGAGATTACCGGCAGCAGGGGCGTTATGTTTGCCACCGGAACGCCGGTAAGTTGAAAAAAATAAAGTATAATCACATGGAAAGAGGAGTCAAATATGGATATCCGGATTTTAGATGCCTTTATTGTAACAGAATTGAAACGCTGGTACAAAATCTGTTGGAAATTACGAAGTTAGACGCTGGTACTATCATCATAGAAAAAAGCGTTGAAAACATAGCTGATATGATAAAAGATATTGAATTACATTTTGCATACCAGGCGAAGCAGGAAAGAAATTATTTTATCCGGGGCTGATAACATCACGCTCTTTTGTGACCGTGACTGGATGATCGAAGCGATCATAGAAGCCCACGATGGAAACATTACCGTAGACAGCGAGTTAGGCAAGGGAAGTGTTTTCAATATCACTTTCTAAATTCAGATAAAATTACAAAATTGTAAGTTTCAATTCACTTGGGAGTAGGAAATAGATGTTATTCTTCTTGATAGAACGAAAGGAGGATAACATCTATGACTTTTTTACAATTCAAAAAGATAGCAAGGTGGTCTGGTTTACGGGCTGCTTGTCGCGGGCGGCGGCATGGCGCTTGTGATATTCACTTTTGGATTTGGCGGTTTAGAGCCATTTGCAAAAATTTTCGGCGGTCTGCTATTTTTATCATGCGTAATTGAATTGCTGCCTTATGCGCCGGATTTGACGGTAGAGGGAAATGAACCACATATTTCTCTGCCCCATTCCCTGAAAGAAGAAATAGAACGGCTTCCGGGAACGGAAAAAGTATATGGGAGAATGTTTTGTACGGACATTCCCGCAAATGACAAAAAAGGCGTGGGCAAGGCAACTTTAGTTTCTTATGATGAACCTCAATTTTCATGGGCAAGTGATGTGTTGATTTCCGGGGATATTGAAAATGTTCAGAATGGAAACGGCGTTTTAGTGGATTTTGGCTATTCACAGGAATTTCACTGGGAGATTGGCGACATTATCGCGTTGGACATAAACGGCACAACGCATGAAGCGACGGTTTCCGGCATTGTGTCTGACGTTCCGCTGGATTCTGGGAGTGGGGAGTGGATTATTGTCTGTTCCGAAAATATGTTTACCGCTTTAACGGGTATTACAGATTATAAGATTATCGAAGTTCAGGCAAGTACAGACATATCCGGGCAGATCAGGAACCTGATTACTCCTGATATGAAACTGCTTGATATGCGGCAGCACAACGAGGAAGTACGCACCGGGTATTTTGCTATGGCGGTCTTTGTCTATGGATTTCTGATCGTGATTGCGCTGGTGGCTTTAATCAATATTATCAACACAGTCAATGCGAGCGTTTCCAGCAGGATCAATCATTATGGTGTCATGCGGGCAGTCGGAATGTCGGGGAAACAAATTCAAAAGGTAATACGGGCAGAAGTCGCAGCTTACGCTATCACTGGCAGCATTGCCGGGGCTGTATCAGGGTTATTCCTGCACCGCTTTTTCTTTGAAATGCTTATTACTTCTAATTGGGGGCAGGAATGGGAACCGCCGTTATTGGTTCTTGCCGTAGTAATTTCAGCGGCAATCCTGACTACATTTATTGCTGTCATTGCACCGTCCCGGAAGATTAAAAAGACAAGCATTGTCAATGTAGTAAATGCGGGGTAACTGACTATGCTATTTATCCTTATATCTGATATGCGGGAAGAACGTATTGTTATGGAAGCAAAATTGCATGGTGTAGTGTTTATGGAAAAAACGGACAGCGATTTGATTTCGTTTATTCGAGAAAATGCGGACTAAATAATTCAAATGAAACTGTTAAAGCAGTTGTTGGAAGTTGGACAGAATAGAAGCACTTCAGAAACAGATTAGGTTGTTGAAGCAACTTAATCTGAGTACAAAAAGAACGAGCCTCTTTGTATGTATTACTTTGGCGGTTAAAAATAGTAATAATATGTGGAATTTTTCAATTATATAGTGTATAATAAATATATGGAAAAAATCAGTCTCAAAGCAGTGTCGCCAGAGACACGGAAAATAATAAAAAAACAAGTTATTTCGATGCTAAAAAAACATATGAATCATCAGGAAATTGCTGATATTATCGGCATTTCAAAGCCTGCTGTTGACAAAATTGCCTGTGCATATAAGAAGGAGGGCACAGAATGCCTAAAAGAAAAAAAGCGCGGCCGTAAATCAGGTGAAAAACGTCAGCTTACATCTGCACAGGAAAAGGAAATCAGAAACATCCTCATTGACAGGACACCTGACCAGATGAAGTTAGGCTTTATGCTCTGGACCCGTGCCGCTGTATGTCAACTGGTTCAGGAAAAATGTGGAATTATAATTACCCTGAGAAATATGAGTGAATATATGAAACGATGGGGGATGACATGCCAGCGTCCCACCAAAAAAGCATACTTCCAGGATAACGTAAAGTGGAATATATTTATGCATGAAACATACCCGTCTATTGTAAAGCAGGCCAAAAAAGAGGATGCTGTAATCTTGTGGGGAGATGAAACCGGAATCAATAACCAGGCATATCACATCAAAGGATTTGTACCAAAGGGACAGGCACTGACCGTACCATCTTTCTCGAAAACAGAAAAAATCAATATGATATCAGCGATTAACAATCAGGGAAGCTACTATTTCCTTTGTTATGAGGAGAACATGACCCAGCAGCGGTTTATAGACTTTATAAGGCGTTTGGTAAAAGATACAGGCAGAAAAGTTTTGTTTATCGTTGATAGTCTTAAAGTCCATCATGGAAAGATTGTTGCAGAATGGCTGTCAGAGCATAAGGACGAAATAGAATTATTTTTTACATTACCTTATCCGCCTGAAATAAATCCAGATGAATATTGAAATCACAGCCTGAACCAGAACATACACAGCGGGATTTTTGTAGATGATTAAAGGTTTTTTGCGATGAAGGGATTGGTTTTCTTTTATATTTACAGAAAATGGGAGGCATTTTATGGAGCAGATTTACAAATATCCCAGAACCCGCCATGTGGAAGGGTCACGAAAACAGGCGGGAGACGAAGATTTAAACAGTGTGAAATTTGAGGAGATTCGGGGAAAATATCTGGTTTTGGAAGAGAAAATTGACGGAGCCAACAGCGGAATTAGTTTTGGGGAAAATGGACAGATGTATTTACAGAGCCGGGGACATTTTTTGAACGGGGGATATGGGGAACGGCAGTTTGATTTGCTGAAAATGTGGGCAGAGTGTTTTCGGGAGAGACTGTGGCAGGTTTTGGGAAGCCGGTATTTGATGTATGGAGAGTGGATGTTTGCCAAGCATACGGTGTTTTATGATCAGCTGCCTCACTATTTTTTGGAGTTTGATATTTTTGATAAGCAGGAAAAGAGGTTTTTTTCCACTGCAAAGCGGAGAGAGATATTGAAGGAAGCTCCTTTTGTTTTGTCAGTGCCAGTGTTGGATATGGGGCGGTATAAGAAACTTTCGGATATTACAGATTATATTGGACACAGTAATTTTATCTCGGAAGAACCAGAAAAAAGCCTTGAGAAACAGTGTATAAAATATGGAGTGGATTTTGAGAGAACCAAAGGGCAGACAGATCTTGGAGGAATGATGGAGGGGATTTATATTAAGGTGGAAGAGGGAGATTATACGGTGGACCGTTTAAAATTTGTCCGCCATTCTTTTCTTAACTCCATTTTGGATTCCGAGAGTCATTGGATGAATCGGCCTTTGGTGGCAAATGGTTTGGCAGAAGGAATCGATTTGTTTTGGCAAGAAATGATCTAGAGTGTGCCTGCATGGGAATTTGACTTTTATGATGGCAGGAAGGAGAGGAAGGAAATGGGTGGCAGAAATGAGGGGATTTTGGACTGGACTCGGGAAAGTGGATTTTGTATGGATTGTCTGGCTGAAAAATATCCAGAGTTGAATCTGCTGAAAGGGGTACAGCAAAATCCAAAATACCACAGAGAAGGGGATGTGTATATTCATTCAAAACGGGTGTGTGATGAATTGCTTAAACTTCCCCAGTGGGAACAGCTTTCCAACCAGGAGCAGGAGATACTTTTTCTGGCAGCGGCTTTTCACGATATTGGCAAACCGGCATGTACAAAGCTGCAGGATGGCAGATGGACTTCTCCCAAGCATACCATTGTGGGAGAGGGAGTTTTTCGGGCCATGGCATATCGTGGAGGCAGTCGGTTTCAAATGACTTTTTGGGAAAGAGAACGGGTGGCAAAGCTGATTCGTTTTCATGGGCTTCCTGCATGGTTTTGGAAGAAGAAGCGAATGGATTATGATCTTATCCGGGCAGCAGAGGTGGTACCTCTCCGGCTTTTGTATTTGCTGGCAAAAGCAGATGCCAGAGGCAGAATCAGCGAGGAGCCAGGAGAATTGGAAGAGCATGGAGAATTGTTTGCAGATTATGGGAAGGAACTGGAAATATGGGAAAAGTCTTTTGATTTTGCCAATACTTATACCCGATATCAATATTTTCATAAAGAAGAGATGCTGCCTGGGGCTGTATTGTATGATAATACTGAGTTTGATGTGTGGATGATGGCAGGCATTCCTCTGGCAGGGAAGGATACCTGGATTGAGAAAAATGGAGGGGGAAGGCCAGTGATTTCTCTGGATGGGATTCGGGAGGAACTGGGAGTTTTACCGAAGGATGGATCGGGAAAGGTTGTGAATCTGGCTATTTCCCGGGCCAGGATGCTGCTTCGGAAAAAAGAGCCGTTTATCTGGAATGCCACCAATCTGACTCAGGAAATACGGCAGCGGCTTTGCGGGCTGTTCACAGGGTATGGAGCCAGAGTGCATATGATGTATTTGGAGGCGCCTTATGAGGAGATTTTAAGGAGAAATCAAATTCGGACTAGACAGATTCCGGAACCTGTGCTGGAAAAGATGATTGACAAGCTTGAGATGCCAGAACCTTGGGAGGGGTATGAGGTGAACTATAGAATAGATAGAGATTTTTGATGGGATATGAAAAATAATCATGTGAACGATCACAACGGCGACGAAAGCAGCCCCTGGTGCAGCTGCTTTCGTCGCCGGAAATGAATTTTCAGACACGCTCTAGGAATGGGGGAAGAGAGGATACAGGATGCCGTCTTCCCCAATTTTTACGTCAAAGGAAATGCTTTCCATATATTGAAAAAACTCTTTCTGCTTGTTGGTATCTGTTAGCATTCGGGTATAACCAGCTGACGAAGTTCCCGGAATAAGTCGTAAAGTCGGAAGAGAGTCTTCTTCTCTGGACAGGTTCCAGGTGACTTCCAAAAGAGTGGTGCGGGGAATGGAGCTGCCGAAGACGAAATTGCCCAGACTGTATACAATTCCTTTGCCTTTGTAGTATTCAATGCCCTGAAGTACATGGGGATGGGAACCAACGATTAAGTCAGCGCCGGCGTCGATCATCTGTCTGGCCATGGTCCTTTGATATTCCTGCGGGGATTCATCCCGTTCAATACCCCAGTGGATGTATACAATCACAAAATCATGGTCCTTTTTTCTTGTCTGAATTTCTTCTAAAAGAACCGTCATATCGTAAGCTGCAAGCATTCCGGGATGTTGTTTTCCGGCAGCCCAGCTGGATACAGGGATGACCCGCGTGGCCCCGATGACAGCAATTTTCCCCCCTTTTCCCTGGATGGTAATGGGCTGTCTGGCTGATTCCAAATCAGCTCCAGCACCTGTGTGAAATATTCCTGCCTGATCTAAAAAGTTACAGGAATCTAAAAGAGCATCCGTTCCAAAATCCAAAGCATGATTGTTGGCTAATGTGACTCCGTCAATTCCCATTTCTTGAAAAATGGAAATACGTTCTGGCGGGAGACGAAAGGTGTATTGTTTATCTGGTGCGGCGTTTCCCCGGCTGCTAAAGGGAAATTCCTGATTCACCAGGAAAAAATCGGTGTGAGCAATCCGATCTTGATAAGCTGTATCTAAGACTCCATGAATGCCTCCTGCCTGGTCATAAGCATTGAGCACATGGTCGGAAAGCAGTACATCTCCTGCAAAAAGCAGAGTGAAAGAATCCTTTGTCAGACCAGGTTCTTCTGTTTCATCTGAAGAAGGCGCAGGGGATTCTTGCTGCTTGTCTGAATCGATTAGGACAAGGGGAGGTAAAGACTCCTGACTTGTTATGGTTTGATTGGGGATTTTGGTTTGGTCAGAGCCAATGGTTGCATATGGTTTTGCACTGCATCCAAAAAGAAGCAGAGGAAAGGCTGCCATACACAAAAACCAGTATTTGTATTTTCCCATATTGTTAAATCCTTTTAAAAAGAGTGATGGTTCTTTATTTTTGATAATTTTTAAAGAGCCATAATAATTCCCCCGTCTCCTGCATACAAAGTGGACACTCCTGCAGTCTCGGTGATCACAATCTGGCCGGACATTCCAAGGCTTTCCAGTTCTTCTTTCACTTGGATGGCACGCTTTTGCGCATTGCAGTGGGCGATGACGATTCGCCGGTTGGTGTCGGTCTTTGTCTCCCGGACTGCAATCTCACACATCCGTGTTAATGCTTTTGACACTCCTCTGGCCTGATCTAACTTTATAATCACCCCATGGTCAGCTCCCATCACAGGCTTAATGTTGAGAGCAGTGGCAAAAAAAGCCTGCAGCCCGGTGAGACGTCCATTTTTTCGCAGATATTCCAGTGAATCCAGTACAAAGTAGGTCTGCTGTTGATCCCGCATCTCCAAAATTTGGCGGGAGATCTGAGCAAAATCAAGTCCCTGCTCATACAGATCACAGATGGCTAAGGCAAGATTCAGCTCTCCGGATGCAGCGGACTCAGAATCAATAATCAGAATGTTCTTAGGTCCGTGTTCTTCTTCATACAGATTCTTCCCTACCAGGGCGCTGTTGTAGGAGCCACTTAAGTGACTGGAAAGCGTGATCACATAAATGTCTTCTTCTGCACATTCATAAGCTTTTTTAAAGGCTTCCGGGGATGGGCAGGCGGTCTTTGGACATTCCTGACTTTCTTTGACCAGCTGCAAAAAAGCTTTTTGATCAAAGCTTTCGTCATCCACAATCATAGTGTCGTCTACCTGTAGTGTCAGCGGGACAATCTGAAACCGCGAATCTTCTCTCATTTGTCTGGTTAAATCCAGACAGCTGTCACCGACAATCTTATAACTCATATTCATCCTCCTGAAGCCGCTTACAGCAGTAAATCTTCTGCTGAAACAATCGGGTTACTATATTACATAGTTTTAATTACTACTTATTATAACATATATTTCAGATATTTCAATACCAGGATGCAGGCATATAAGGAGATTCCATCAAGTACCAGTTACCGTTTACAAAATAGGCAAAACTGGATGAAAACAAATATAAGGAAATGGAGAGTCTGCTTTGACAGGGGAAGAAAACTGGTATATAATTTTTTGTAAGGAAGAGAAAAAGGAAATTTTAGACAATATGAGAGGAAGAAGCAGGAAGCGTTCCATAAGGAATGTCAGAGAGAAAGCTTTGCTGGCGGCTATTTTAGCAGGAGCAGCTTTCATGATGATTTTCCTGTTTGTGGGATTGAAAAATAGGACAAGTAAAGGGCAAAATGCAGGGACTGGCTATGAGGAATATGCCGACGCACTGGGGGAAAAGGATGGAAACGAAACCATCCTATGGGACGGCAAGAGCTATTCTGGCGAATTTGGCGGGGAGGAACAAATCGTCTCTGTTGATATAGAAGACAAAAACAGTCAGGAGATTGAACGGTATCAGGATTTTTTGAGACGAATGGAGGAAGTTAAAAACTGGAAGGAATTAGAGAAATACGGATTTATGGTGATCCAGGAGCATGTGTTTCCTCTTGAGATGGCGGGAGAGGGAGAAGTGTTCCTTGTTCCGGCTCTGGATACCAGGTGTCATCGAATGGTGCTTTTTTTTGCAGAGAGTGAAGGCGAGATTGTATTTCGGACGGAACAGTTGGAGACCAATCTGCAGATTCGGGGCAGAGTAGAACAGAAAAATGAAGGAGTGGCAGCTGTCTCTTTTCCGGATGTAAATCAGGACGGAAAACAGGACGTGGTGCTAATTACCCTTTGCAGCTTGCCAAACGAGGGGGGCGGAGGGGTTTACAAGGTGGGGGATGTGCTGTTTCAGGGAGAGGGAAGCTTTTACCGGGATTGGCGTCTGTCCGAGAGACTTAACCGGTTTGGTATGGGCAGAAGCGTGAAGCTGGCTGTGTCTTTTGCCATGGAGGGAGCTTCCGCAGAGTTTCTTTATGAGGCGTCCACCATGGATGAACTGAAAACACGGGGATTTGTAGTGGAGGAAGCCTGGTCTTTCTGGCGAGATTTTGAGAAGCTTGGCAAGCTTTTTGTTGCGCCTGGTTATTATAAAATGGCAGAGTACCATATTTTTATGGTTTATCTGGCTAATGAACAAGGAAGGATTGTGTGGAGCGTTCAGCCTATGGGAGAGCATGAAAATCTATATGAAATTTTGGGCCTGGACAGTCGGGATATTGACGGAGACGGCCTGAAAGACCTGACGGTTCTGGCCCGGTATACGCTGCCAAAGGAGGCAGATTCTTCGGAACAGGAGGCAGAGAAGGCAGAGGAATCAGAGGAGGAAGGTCTTCTAAATACAAAGGACAAAATGACAGAAGAGATGAGAACCGAAAAGGATTATGCCATATATTACCAGAGGACTGGCGGGTTTGTGGCGGATACAGAGCTAAAAAGCCGGTATGTGTGCGGGGAGGAGACTACTTTGGACGAGCTGGTGGAGCTTGCCCGGTCTTACTGGGGATGGGGGACAAGAAATGATTAAAATATTGATAGTAGATGACGAGAAACCAATTTGCGATTTGATTGATTTGAATTTGTCCGGAGCCGGTTATTGGTGTACTTCGGTTCAGGACGGCGCAGAGGCGCTTTCCATGATTGAGGAGGAAAAGTATGACCTGATTCTTTTGGACGTGATGCTTCCTGGGGTGGATGGGTATGATATTATGGAATATATCCGCCCTATGGGAATCCCGGTGATTTTTATAACGGCCCGGTATGAGGTGAAGGACCGGGTGAGAGGGTTGAAGCTGGGAGCAGATGATTATTTGGTAAAGCCGTTTGACGTGGTGGAGCTGGTGGCGCGGGTGGAGGCTGTGCTTCGGCGGTATCACAAGGCGGACATGATTCTCACTGCCGGAGATGTGGCGGTGGATGTGGAGGCCAGACAAGTTACCCGAAAGGGGATTCCGGTGATTCTTACCAACAAGGAGTTTGGGCTGCTCCTTTTGTTTATGCGAAATAAAAATGTGGCGTTATTTCGGGAAACTCTATATGAAAATGTGTGGGAGGGTGAGTATTCTGGTGACAGCCGGACCGTGGATCTTCATGTGCAGCGGCTGCGAAGGAAGCTGGGCTGGGAACATTGTCTGGTAACGGTTTATAAGGTGGGATACCGTCTTGAGGTGTCTCAATGAGATTTTCTTTAAAGCTTTTGCTGTGGACGGTGATTGTTCTGGCTTTGGCCCTTGGCATCAGCGGTTTTTATTTTGTAAATTATGTATTTGAAACTTCCATAAACAGAGAGACCGGTCAAGCTATGGAGGAAAGTCAGATTTTGCGTTTTGCCTTTGAGACGGCGGCGCTGAATGTTCCGGCCAAATACGACGTGCTGGCAGATCATACCATTGAGGAGATTGGACACAGTCTGGAAAATGGGGGAAGCAGGCGTTTAAGGATTTTGGATGAACAAAAACAGGTGTTATATAAAAGCACAGGCTTTGAGGGCGATGACCTTTTACTGTCCCAGACCGATGAAACGGTGAACACCTGGCAGGTGATTCATGGGGGGGAGCATTATTACGTTCAGACCTGTATGAGGGTGGATGCTTTGAACCGGGTTCTTTATCTGGAAACCATGCGGGATGTGACAGAGGTGTTTCGGGAGCGTGCTTTGGGTTTTTTGGTCTATCGGCGGGCGACTGGGATTATGCTGGTGTTTGGAACGTTTATCATGCATGGGATTGCTTCCTGGCTGACCAGACCCATCCGGCTTTTGACCAGAGCGACCAGAAGGATGGCAGAGGGAGAGTATGATTACCGGGCCAAAAAGGTCAGCGAAGATGAGTTGGGACAGCTTACCCTGGATTTTAACCGGATGGCCAATGCATTGGAGGAAAATATCGGTAAGCTGGAGCAAGAGATACAAGACCGAGAGGATTTTGTAGCGGCTTTTGCCCATGAACTCAAGACCCCGCTGACTGCCATTATTGGCTATGCGGATATGCTGCGTTCTCATCGGCTGGATGAGGAGAAAAGCTTTCTATCGGCCAATTATATTTATACAGAAGGAAAACGGTTGGAAGCTATGTCTTTTCGTC
>ERZ808029.697-NODE-697-length-15956-cov-3.519176_pt1 | contig 15956 bp, 15 predicted proteins | sample MGYA00380185_ERZ808029 | MGnify/ENA primary metagenome ERZ808029 (study PRJEB31490, sample SAMN06133404) | mouse gut metagenome | isolation source: M2_3 | host: mice | place: China: Chengdu | collected 2015-05 ... | reverse complement strand
AAGCAGTACACGGCGGGCGGGGAGTATGAGCAGTTCATGACCTTCTGGTGCGGTGCGCCGCTGTTTGACCTTGAGGAACTGGAGGAAGGGGGCAGGAGGGCTTTTGAAGAGCGGATCAGCCTTGCCTCCATGTTCCATCCCTATGTGCAGGAACGGGGATTCTATGCATGGGACATCAATGAGCGCATTGGACTGGGGCGGAAGGCATTTGCCTGCGGGATGATAACAGAGGAAGAGTTTTTTGGGATTTTCGGCAATCAGATAGCCAAGGCACAGGTGTTTTACCATAGTTTTAAGGAGTATGCCATAAGCTGTATCTGCGGGGCTGTTTATTTTGTCCCTGAAAATAATGAGGAGGACATGCTGTCCTTTCTGGAAATCAATGCAAACCTGGTACGCCATCTTTTGGGAGAAGGGGGCGCATGGTACAGGAAGGCCTGGTATGTGCCGGATGAGAGGGAATGGGTCCAGCTGCTGCCCCATAACGGAGGCTGCATTGTGTCAAAGCAGATTGAGGAGGGGAGGGCCATCGGATATATGTACCGGGATAAAGATACCAGCCCCAAGTGGCCGGATACGGGCTGGCGCTTTTTTGCCGGAGATGAGACCGATGAATATGTAAATGATCCCGGCCACGCATCCATCTGGTCCCTGAATACCGTGTGCAACCTGTATCCTGACATACTTGGATATGTGGAGGCAGAAGGAGGGAGCGCCTTTGGCCGCAACAGCAAGGGCCAATGGGAGCGGGAACGCTGATGACGGTAACCTATTTTAACAGGAGGAAATAAGATGCGCAGGTGGAAAGCCATATTTGCGGTGCTGACCCTATTTTTTGCTGCTGCCGGTCTGCTGAAGCTGCTGCCATATTATAGTTCCATGCCCATTATGTTTGTCTTTTTTTGGCCTGTCTCTGGAGATTTACCTATCTCCTGACTGGCCGGTTCAAAACGCGGCATGGATGGCCTGCCCCTGTCCGATTGATGAAATGCCCTAAAAAAGCAGGCCGGAAGCTTCCGGGATTCCCAGGCGCCCAAGCTTATCAAGCAATAACTTGAATTCAAACAGGATAAGTTCCTCCAGCTTTTCCGGGAAGCCGGTCAAGTCCGACTTTTCCACGCATCCGGCAAAGAATTCCAGATAAGGCAGATAGGATGCCGTATTGATGCCTGCCTGTGCGGCCATGCTGCGGAGCGGATTCCCCCACATCAGATGCTGGAGCAGTTCAGCGTATGCGGTGCGGATTGCATGGGAGGGAGCGCGGTGGGTAAAAAATTCAAGAATGGTAAAGGCGGTCAGTTCATATCGGCCGGTGTGTTTCAGTAAATCCAGACGTTCCCCAATCTGGCATAAAGCCGCGCTGTCCAGGGAAGCGGCCGTCAGTCCTGCCACATCTTTACAGGAAAGGGCGATGATCTGGAGACCCTGGGCGCAGTCCAGCAGGCGCCTGCGGGCAATGGGGTGGGTTAACTCGCAGTTATCAGCCATTTCCTCCTGCGGGAGGACCCTGGTTCCCAGCCCATTGATGGATTTTGTTACCCCGATGCTGTTAAGAAGGCTCAGGGTACGGCGCACCGTGCTGACGGAAACATGTTTTTCTTTTGAAAGCTTATCCAGCGAGGGAAGGAAGGATTCGGCCGGATAAACGCCGCGGTTGATGGAGATTAGTATCTCCATGCCCAGGGAGTAACGGAGCTGGGAAGCCTTCTCATAGCTGTACCAATGGAAATCAATCTGTTTTCCGGCAGGAGGCGTCATAATCTGGCTGTCACAGAAGCTGCGCAGGGCTGTGGAAAGATACTCCTGATAATCGGTCACCGCGGTTTTGAGCGCCTCCCAGTCCTGATTGCGGCAGAGTTCAATCATGTTAACAAGTGGATTCTCCTCTGCCTCAAGGTATCTGATGTTCCGGTGGATGCTGAGAAAGGGCGCCTGATAGGACATGAATGTCCTCCATACAAGGCGCATCAGCAGGTCGTTATTCAAAGAACCATAAATGTACTGCAGGGTCCGGATCATTGTATGGGAAGGATGGAACCGGCTGTCAGATGAAAGCGACAGGATCTTGTCCAATGTTTCCGGTGAAGCGTTTTTAAAGCCAATGCACAGTGCGTGGCTGAACAAGGGCTGCATGGAGCGGCTTACATCAATCAGACCCTCCTTCCTAAGGGCGTAAAAGTCCTGTATATGCTGTTCCGTCTCCTGGCGTGTATATAATACCTTTACCACAGCCCCCACGCTTCTGGACAGGCTGATATAGCCCTCCTGCTTCAGGCTCAGATAGGCGGAGCGGACCGTGTCAATGGAGACAAGGAACAGCTGGCTGGCTTCCTCCAGCGTGGGCAGGTGCTCCCCATAATGGTAAGTGCCGAACCTGATCTGCATGAGCAGTACGTTGTATATGACCTGCTGTAATTCATTTTCATTTACCAATGTCACATCCCCCCTATCGTATCGGATATGCTGTAAATCAAGTCCTGATTTTCTTATATTATATAAAATTTTACCATACTTATGGAAAAAAGGTAAGGCAGAAATCAGGCAGGAGGAAGGCCGGGAAACTATCACATCCCCTGGACACGGAAAGCATAAGGGATGGAAAGGCGTGGAAAGGCATGGGAAGAGATGAAGATGCCGGCAAGCATCGGCATAGCGGTTGCTTCGGATGAAAACAGGGACTTTGATACGCTGTATGGAAAAGCGGACCAGGCACTTTACCGCATGGAACAGAAAGGTAAAAATGGTTTTACTGTTTGTCCATGAATCTGTGCGGGCGGTAACAGATGCCCGGTCATGGGGGCGGGACCGTGCCGCAGGGTGACGGATGGGGCTGGGGCGCGCAGATGGCGGTAAGAAATCTTCCCCCAGCCTCACTGATTCTGGTCAGATGACATTCTTTACAAAGAGCACACTGTTTCATGCTCCTCTAACGTGGTAGGATAAAATCTGTTAATGGGCGTTTGTACGCTGCCCTGGAGGACACCGTCAATGGAAATGATGCTGTCATATCCTATCTGGTATAATGGCTGACGGATGCTGGTAATGCGCGGCCCGCGGTAGGAGAAACCATATGTATTCAGATTGTCAAAACCCACAACCGATACATCTTCAGGTACTTTGAACCCGGATTCCATCAGTTCATTGATCACCATCATGGCAATCTTGTCATTGCTGCAGAAAATGGCGGTGGGTCTCTCGCCTTCGGGCCGGTTCATCATCTCCCTGAACTTTGGAAGGGAGAGGGTGGAGTCGCTGAGTGTGTTCTGGATATAGTAGTCCTGGATCAGCAGGCCATTGTCCTGCATGGTTTCTATATAACCGTTCAGACGTTCCAGGATGACCTTCTTATTGGGATTGCCCATGACATGGGCAATCCTTTTATGGTTGTGGCGGATGAGGTAATTCACGGCATCCCTGGCTCCGGCCACATTGTCAATGAGGAACTGGTTGACCGGCATCATCTGGAAATTGTTTTCAATGAGCAGGAAGGGGAATCCCACTTCCTGGAGGTGTTCCACCATGGCCTTGTCCGTAAAGAGGGAGCCATACAGGATGATGGCGTCGGAGATACCGTTGGTCAGGTATTCGATATAGCGGTCCCGCACCTTCTCGTCCTTACCGGGGCTGCAGAAGATGATGTTGCGTCCAAGGCTGGCAGAGGCATCCTCAATCCCACGTATCAGGTCGGTGAAAAATGGGTCGTGTATGTTGCGCAGCAGGATGGCGATGGAGTCAGTCTGCTTTTTTACCAGGGAGCGGGCGGCATTGTTGGGAAAGTATCCCAGTTCCTTGATTGCCTGGTCAACTTTTGCCTTTGTTTTGGGCGAGACTTTATCAGATCCATTGACTACCCGGGAAACAGTGGTCAGAGAAACACCGGAGTAAGCAGCCACATCTTTTATTGTTTTCATTCTTGTCCCCTCTTATGAAAATATTTGTTGTGTTTTCATTATAACATATCTCAAAACCACTTTCAAGGCATTGAAATGAAAATATTTAATAACGTTAACATTTTAATATAAGGATAAAAATAGCAAAAAAACGAATTTTTATTAAAAAATGCTTGCAATATGCACAAATATTTGCTAGTATAAAGACACGAAAGAAATGGTAACGTTAACATTTTAAGAAAAAGAAGTATGGAAATGAGATTGAGGAGGAAAAAACATGAAAAAGGCAGTGAGGAGAACACTGAGCGCAACTGTGGCAGCTGCAATGGCAATCGGGCTTATGACCGGATGCTCTTCGGGGAAGGAAGGGCAGAAACCGGCCGGGGAGGCTTCCGGGACCGAGGCACAGGCAGCTGGTTCCGGGCAGCAGGCAGGAACCGGGGGAGAGCAGACCACCATCAAATTCTGGGATGGAAACTGGCAGGAAGCCGTGTGGCCCGAGGTGGAGGCAATCTGGAACAAGGAGCATCCCGACATCAAGGTGGAGGCTGAGTTCCAGGCTGATTTGGCCAATGATAAATATATGCTGGCATTGACCAACGGCACTGCCCCGGATGTGATGGCCTGTGCCCTTGACTGGGTGACCACCTTTGGCAGCGCCAACCTGCTTGAGCCGCTGGATGAATATGTGGCAAGGGATTCCTTTGATGTGGACCAGTTCGTACAGGGGGCCAATGATGCGTCCACGGTGGGCGGAAAGCTTTACGGCCTGCCATTCCGCAGCGAGACCTATGTGATGTATTACAACAAAGATATCTTATCAGCAGCAGGATACGATGCGCCTCCGGCCACGTGGGAGGAAGTGAAGGAAGTGGCTGCGGCATGTACCAACGGGGATGTGTATGGGTACGGCCTCTGCGGCACCAACTATTCCAACTTTTCATTCCAGTACATAACCATGCTCCGTTCCTCAGGCAGTGATATCCTGAATGCGGAAAACACTGCATCAGAGCTGGGAAACAGCGTGGCTGTTGAAACGGCCCAGCTTTATAAGGACCTGGCGGCATATGCCCCGGCATCCCTTTTGGAGAATGACAACATTGCAAACCGCACCCTGTTTGCCAGCGGTAAGATTGCAATGTACTTAAGCGGCATTTATGATTTGGAGGAAATCGTCAAGACAAATCCTGATTTGAATTTTGCCTGTGCCATGGTTCCCACCGCGGGCGGGGCTGAGAGGAACACGATCCTGGGCGGCTGGTCCGTGGCGGTTGCAGGATGCAGCAAGGAAAAGGAAGCTTCCTGGGAGTTCGTGAAGTTCCTTACCAGGCCTGATATCGCGGCCATCTATACCAACACATTCACAGGTACGGCAGAAGTGGCGGCCCGTTATGCGGATTATCCGGAGGACATCATCAAACCCAACGCAGATGCCCTGCAGTATGCAAGCGCGCTTCCGGCAGTGAAGAACATTGTGGGAATCCGTCAGGCCATCATGGACAACCTCCAGTTAATGCTGTCCGAGGACATGTCCGCAGAAGAAGCATGCAGCCTGCTTGACCAGGCGGTAAACGGTTTATTGGAGTAGTTCGGGCAGGGCAGGCCTTGCCGGTGCCGTCCGGCGTTAATGCGCAGGGCGGCATTGGCCGGCAGGGCCTGCTTCTTAAGAGGAGAAAGGTGAAAGTATGCTTAGAAAAATAAAACGTTCCGGAGCTGGCTACGTACTTCCTGCAGTGATTGTTGTTGCTGTGGTCATGCTGTATCCTTTGTTTTATACGCTGATAATGGGGTTCTTTAATAACACGCTGTTCATGGAGGCGCCTGTTTTCTGCGGCATTTCCCAGTATAAAAAGCTGTTTGGGGACAAGGTCTTTATCGGCTCCATTGCCAATACGCTGTTCTGGACCTTTGGAAGCGTTTTCTTCCAGTTTGGACTGGGCTTTATCATGGCGCTGGTGCTTCACCAGCCCTTTGTAAAAGGAAAGACATTCATCCGCATCCTGCTGATGATACCATGGGTGACGCCCAGTATCATCGGTTCCGTTGTATGGAAATGGATGTACAATGCCGACTATGGAATCATCAATTTTACTTTCTGCGCCCTTGGGATCATTGAGAAAAACCAGACATGGCTGTCCAATCCAAAGGTTGCCATGTGGTCCGTGATTGCAGTCAACACCTGGAAGATGTTCCCCTTTATCCTGCTGATGATAGAGGCCGCCCTGCAGAGCGTGTCAAAGGAACTTAAGGAGGCCGCGGTGATTGACGGGGCCAATATCCTTGACATTTTTAAGAATGTCACCTGGCCGTCCATAGCCGCAACCTGCTACTCCACCATCCTCCTGATGATTATCTGGACCCTTAATGCATTTACATTCATCTATGCAATGACAGAGGGAGGGCCGGCCCACAAGACAGAGGTCATGGCCATGTATATTTATAAGCGGGCGTTCATGGATTATGATTTTGGGATGGCCAGCGCGGCCAGCGCGGTCCTGTTCGTCCTATCCATGTCCGTTAGCCTTATATATCTCTATCTGACAAGAGAAAAGGAGGGGAAGTAAAATGGCAAAAATGAAAAAGTCCGTGACCGGTACCAGTCCAATCTGGCAGGTCTGTACCTATGCGGTTTTGCTCCTGGTGGTCCTGGTGGCCGTGTTTCCGGCAATCTGGATGCTGTCCACCTCCATCAAGCTTCCCACGGAACAATATGATATCCCCCCGCAGATCATCCCGGATACCCCTACAATCAGCAACTATGTGAATGTGCTGACCAACTCCAAGATGTATCAGGCATTTGTCAACAGCGTGATTATCACGGTCTGTGTGGTGGCGGTCACACTGTTCATATCCATCCTGGCAGGTTATGGACTGAGCCGGTATAAATTTAAAGGCCATGGGGTTTTAAAGATAGCGCTTTTGTTTGGGCAGATGATCCCCAGCGTGGTCATCATCATCCCGCTGTATTTCCTGGTTGCAAAGACAGGGCTTCTGGATACCCACTTTTCACTCATCATGGCGGATATGGCGCTTACCATACCCATGGGCGTGATCATGCTCAGTTCCTTTTTTGAGACAGTGCCAAAGGAACTTGAGGAAGCTGCCAAGATAGACGGCTGCACCGGAATCGGGGCGCTTTTCAGGGTGGTGCTTCCGATTGCAAAGCCAGGATTGATTTCCGTGGCCATCTACACCTATATCCATGCATGGGAGGAATTCCTGTTTGCCCTGAACTTAAGCACATCCACCAGGACAAGGACGCTGCCCATTGCCATACACATGTTTGCAGGGGAATTTTCCGTTGACTGGGGTTCCACCATGGCGGCTTCGGCGGTTGTGGCGTTCCCTGTGCTCCTTATCTTCCTTTCCTGCAATAAGTATTTTGTCAAGGGAATGGCAGATGGCGCGGTGAAGGGGTAATGGTTTGACAGGACAGGATGGATTCAGGATAAAGAGAGGATTAAGACAGGAGGATGATGATGGGAAATAAAGACGGTCAGACAGAGGTCAATTACGGGGAATGTCTGGATTATGTGCGCCGCAGCTCCAATCCGTCAAAGCTGCGGATCACGGATGTGAAGTTCACCAAGGTCGACCTTCCGCCCTGGGGCTGTTACCTGGTTCGGATTGATACGAATCAGGGAATCAGCGGATACGGGGAAATGCGCGACGGGGCCAGCCCCACGTATTTAAAATACTTAAAGAGCAGGATCATGGGGGAGAATCCCTGTGAGGTGGACCGCATTTTCAGGAAAATCAAACAGTTTGGCGGTCCGGCAAGGCAGGCAGCCGGTGTGTGCGCGGTTGAACTTGCCCTCTGGGACCTGGCAGGCAAGGCATATGGTGTGCCTGTGTACCAGCTATTGGGAGGGAGGTTCCGGGAAAAGGTAAGGCTTTATGCGGATACCCATATTGAAGAGGGAAGGGCCACCGGCATACTGATGGAGCCGGAGAAGGTGGGCCGTATCCTGAAGGGATATATGGACCAGGGCTTTACCGTGGTCAAAATACTCAGTGTGGAGCTCCTGATGGCCCAGGAAGGGAATACCTGCGGTCCCCTGGACTGGGTGGATGAACTGAGGGCGGTGGAGGAAAAGGTGCGTCAGGTCACAAGGACCGGCACAAGGGCTGAAAGTTCGGCGGCCAATGCGCTGCTGTATGATTTTAACAGGATTCCCCATCCCTTTACCAACATGCATGTGACGGAACAGGGCCTGGATCAGCTGGATGAATATATCGGAAGGGTCAGAAGCGTGATTGGAACCAAGGTTCCCCTGGCCATTGACCATTTTGGGCATTTTCCTCTTCCTGACATGATAAAGATTGCCAGGAGGCTTGAAAAATATCATCTTGCCTGGCTGGAGGATATGCTGCCCTGGTACCTGACAGACCAGTACAGGGAGCTAAAGCATGCCACCACGGCGCCAATCGCTACCGGGGAGGATATGTACCTGGCTGAGTCCTTTGAACCGCTTTTGCAGGCAGGGGCCCTGGACGTGGTCCATCCTGACCTGCTGACCTCAGGCGGGATCCTGGAGACCAAGAAGCTGGGGGACCTGGCAGCCAGATATGGGGCGTCCATGGCCCTGCATATGTGTGAAAGCCCAGTGTCCGCCCTGGCCGGAGCCCATATGGCAACTGCCAGTGAGAATTTCTTTGCCCAGGAGCATGACGCATTTGATTCGGAGTGGTGGCAGGATTTAATCATTGGGCCGGTGAAACCCATTGTGAAGGATGGATTCACAGTAATCACGGATGCGCCCGGGCTTGGGATTGAGGGCCTTAACGAGGACCTTATCCGCGAACATGGGCCAATGAAAGGCAAAGATGTGTGGGTATCCACAGATGAATGGAACCAGGAAACTTCCCTGGACCGGATTTGGAGCTGACGGAATATGAGATTGGCATATGGACAGATTCGCGGTGTGGATAAGGAAATCCTTACCAATGCCAGGCAGATGGGGATAGACAGGGTACAGTTTAACCTGCCCTATGACCTGCCGGCAGATGGTTTGTGGAAGTATGAGGACATGGCGCGTTTTAAGGACGCGTGCGACCGGTACGGCGTGATTGTGGAGGCCATGGAAAACATGCCTATTTCCTTTTATGACAAAGCCATGCTGGGACTGGAAGGAAGGGACAGGCAGATTGAGAATGTCTGTGAATCCATCCGCAGCTTGGGACGGGCAGGTATTCCCGTGCTGGGATATCATTTCTCCCCATCCTTTGTATGGAGGACGGATAACCACGCCCCTGTGGGACGGTATGGGGCCACGGTACAGGCCTTTGATTTGGGACTGCAGGAACAGGGCGTGGATGACATGGCTGATTTTGGGCAGAGAAGGGATGTGGCTGTACTGGATGCGGAACTGCTGTGGGAGAATTTTGAGTATTTCATGAAACGTGTCATACCGGTTGCCGAGGAATACCATGTCACCATGGCGCTCCATCCGGATGACCCTCCTGTCAAAAGCCTGTCCGGCATTGCAAGGATGTTCATCAACCTGGACAGCTATAAACGGGCGGAGGCCATGATTGACAGCCCCAACTGGGGCCTGCTGTTCTGCATCGGGACTTTTTCACAGATGGAGGGCGGGGCCAGGAACATTTTTGATGCCATTGAATATTTCGGTCCCAGGAAAAAGCTGGTATATGCCCATATGAGGGATGTGCAGGGCACGGTGCCAAGATTCCGGGAGTGCTTCCTGGGAGAGGGGAACTTCGATCCCTTTGAGGTTGTGTATAAGCTGATGCATTCAGGCTTTGACGGATTTCTTGTCAGTGACCATGTCCCTGGCATTGAAGGGGACAGGGAATGGGGACATAAGGTAAGGTATGCAGATACTGCTTACATCAAAGGATTGATGGAGGCCATAGAAAAGATGGAAGCAATGAAGCAGGCATAGAAACAGGCATGGAAGGATCCGTGGTTGGACCGCCATGCATGGGTAAAGGATGGAAAGGAAGATTGGAAGGATGGATAAGAATATGGACAGGCCCATTGAAGATATGCGGCTGGCACAGATCGGTTTTCTGGTAAATGATATTGAAAAGACAAAAAAAGAATTTGCCCGTTTTTTCGGGGTGGAGGAACCGGAAACCGTAAACAGCGGTGATTTTGAGATTACCCATACCGAATATAGGGGCGAACTAGCGCCAAAGGCAAAATGTTATATGACCTTTTTTTACTTTGGGGACCTGCAGATGGAACTGATCCAGCCCAACGGGGAGCCAAGTATATGGAGGGAGCATCTGGAGCAGTTCGGTGAGGGAATCCACCATATTTCATTTAACGTGAAAGGAATGCAAAAGACCATAAGCGCCTGTGAGGACTGGGGCATGAAGCTCCTGCAGAAAGGCGAATACAGAGGGGCCAATGGAAGATATGCGTTCATGGATGCGCTGGACAGCCTGAAGGTAGTAGTGGAACTGTTGGAGCGGGATGAATAGGATGGGGATAAGATGATGGGAGGTAAGAAGATGCAGGAATATAATGACAATGCCAATAGGACGGAACCTGGAAAACGGCATTTCCCGGAAGGATTTGTCTGGGGGGCGGCAACCGCGTCCTATCAGATTGAAGGGGCATGGGATGAGGACGGAAGAGGGGAAACCATTTGGGACAGATATTGTTCCATCCCCGGCAACATACAGGATGGGGATGACGGGAAAACAGCCTGCGACCATTACCACAGATACAAGGAAGACGTGGCGCTGATGAAGCAGATGGGAATCAAGGCATACCGCTTTTCCATTGCCTGGTCCAGGATCCTTCCCAAGGGATACGGGGAAATAAATCAGAAAGGGCTTGATTTCTACGGACGCCTCATAGACGCATTGCTGGATGCCGGGATTGAGCCGTATATCACCTTATACCACTGGGACCTTCCCCAGGCCCTGCAGGATATGGGGGGATGGACCAATCCTGATATGCCTGGATATTTCCTGGAGTATTCAAAGATTGTCATGGATGCATTCCATGGACGGGTCAGGAAATGGATTACCTTAAATGAACCGTACTGCGCAGCCTTCCTGGGCAATTATGAGGGACGGCAGGCGCCGGGGCTGCGCGACTTTTCCGCCGCCGTGCAGGTGGCCTACCACCTCTATGTGGGACATGGCCTGGCAGTGAGGTACTTCCGCAATCAGGGATATGAGGGGGAAATCGGAATCACCCTGAACCTTATGGGAAGGCTTCCGCTGACAGACAGTCAGGAGGACAGGGCGGCCGCTGCCAGGGCGGACGGATACCTGAACCGCTGGTTTGCCGAGCCCATTGTGTTTGGAAGATATCCTGAGGACATGGTGGGACTTTACCGCTCCAAGGGAGTCCGCCTGCCTGAGTTTAAAGAAGAGTATATGAAGCTCATGGGCCAGAAGCTGGATTTCATTGGGTTAAACTATTACAATGACTTTTATGTAAAGGCAGACCCGCATGTATGGCCTCTTGGTTTCAGGATTGAGAATCCAAAGCATGTTCCGGTCAATGACAGGAACTGGCCTGTAACAGAGCAGGGCCTTACCAACATGCTCCTGCGCATGAAAAATGAATATGGCATAGAGAACATTTATATTACAGAAAACGGCACCTCTTCCCATGACGTGGTTTCCATGGAGGGAAAGGTGGAGGACGGACCGAGGAAGGATTATCTTCACCGGCATCTGTGCGCGCTTTGGGAAGCTGTTTCCCAGGGGGTCAATGTGAAGGGATATTTCCAGTGGTCCCTGTATGACAATTTTGAATGGTCCTTTGGGTATGGAAGCCGTTTCGGAATCGTATTCGTGGACTTTCATACCCAGGAACGGATCATTAAGGAAAGCGGCCACTGGTATGCCGGGGTGATTCGGGATAACGCGGTATAAGGAGGCCTTGATGAAAGGAATCAAAAAGGTAAAAACAGCGGTAATCGGATGCGGGGCCATCAGCCGTATCTACTTTGAGAACATGACCAATGGGTTTGAAATCCTGGAGGTGGCCGGGTGCTGTGACTTAAACCGGCAGCTGGCCGGGGATACGGCGGCGGCCTATGATATCCCTGTGCTGACCATGGAGGAAATCCTCGGGGATCCCGGGATAGGGATTGTGGTGAACCTGACCAACCCGGCCGCCCATTATGATGTAATCAGGAACCTTCTGGAACATGGGAAACATGTGTACACGGAAAAGGTGCTGGCTGCATCATTCGGCCAGGCCAAGGAGCTGGTTTCTCTGGCCGATGAAAAGGGAAAACTGCTGTGCAGCGCCCCGGATACATTCCTGGGAGCGGCCGTACAGACTGCCAGGTATCTGGTGGAATCGGGCGTGATTGGGACCGTGACCTCCTGTGTGGCGGTCCTTCAAAGGGATGCCAGGCTTCTGGCTGAAAAATTCCCCTATACCTCCAGGCCGGGAGGAGGGATTGGAATTGACGTGGGGATATATTACACCACTGCCATGGTCAACATACTGGGCGAGGTTAAGGAAGTGTGCGGCATGTCCGGGGTATGTATGCCGGAACAGTCCCATTACTTTGTGAAAAATGGGAACTTTGGGGAAGCCTATACCCAGGAGTCCGAGACATACCTTACCGGTTCCATGCAATTCAGGAATGGATGTGTGGGAACCCTTCACTTTAACTCCAGGAGCATCCGCACAGAGAAGCCGTATGTTGCATTTTATGGGACAGAGGGAATCCTGTTCCTGGAAGACCCTAACTTCTTCGGGGGTGATGTAAAGGTCATCTTAAAGGGACGGACAGAGCCGGTTGTATTTCCCCACACCCATGGATATGACGGGGATGACAGGGGGCTTGGCGTGGCTGAAATGGCCTGGGCGCTGCAAAAGGGACGTGTTCCCAGAACCAGGGCGGATATGGCGCTTCATTCACTGGAAGTCCTGACCGGCATGATTGAGAGCGGGCGCACAAAAGGTTTTTATGAAATGCAGACCAGGTTTGAAAGACAGCCCATGTTGCCCAGGGGATATCTGGGCGGGTCCTACGCCATGAATCAGCCGGAGGGGGCCCTGGCTTTATAGGAATTGATTTTTATCATTAGTTACAGGCATGGATAATCCCAATTCCAGTGACAGGATGAAGGAAATGCATGATTATATAATAAGCCGCTATATAGGAAGCCATACCGTAAAAGCAGATCCCTCGTCGGGCCGGCTTTCCACCTCAATCCGTCCATGGCACAGTGAGATGATTTTGCTGACCAGGGCCAGGCCCAGGCCGTTTCCTTCGATGTTCCGGTTGTGTTCGCCCTGGTAGAATTTATCGAAGATATGGGCCTGTACCTCCGGTGTCATACCGATTCCGGTGTCCTTGATTTCTACACGTATGGCATCGGAGGTGCTGTGGCATCGGACGCGGATGGAGCCTCCCGGCGGGGTGAACTTGATTGCGTTTGAGAACAGGTTGGTCCAGACCTGGAACAGCAGGTTCTCATTGCCGTAGTAGGTTGTCCCGGGCAGTTCCATGTCGATGTCAAGGTGCTTTGGATCCCACAGCGGTTCCAGGCTGAGGAGGGCCTGGCGTATCTGTTCATCCAGGGAGAATGACTCTTTTTGGGATATGATTCCCTGGTTTTCCAGCTTGGAAAGCTTCAGGATATTTCCCGTCAGGACGGACAGCTGTCTGGCGCTTTCCAGGATGTGCCGGGAATAGACGTTAAGCTCCCCGGGAAGTGCGGCTCCGTTCAGCAGGGTTGCATAGCCCTCGATGGAAGCAAGGGGGGTCTTGAATTCATGGGACACGTTCTGGATGAAGTCGGACTGAAGCATTTCCATGGAATTAAGTTCCCTGACCATCTTGTTAAAATTAGCGTTCATATTATAAGCATAGGCGTCCTCATGGTTCTCGGGAAGCCGGATGGTAAAATCCCCTCCCGCCACTTTCTGAAGGGCTTCTATCAGGTTCTGTATAGGAACCAGAAGATGCTTGGACACCAGGAGGATGAGGGAAGTGGATACCAATATGGCGGTTATGAGCAGGGTTATGGGAGGCAGCAGATGGGCGGGCCCTCTGTCCATATCCAGAGAGAAGAGCTTGAAGGCAAGCGCTCCTGTGATTGAAATCATGACAAACATGATTACAATGACATTAAGGGCAAAACTGAGCCATAGTTTAATACCGTTTTTCATCGCACCACCGCCTTATATCCAAGTCCGCGGACCGTCATGATTTCAAAGTCGCGGTTATCTTCAAAATGTCTGCGCAGCCGGTTGATATGCACATCTATGGTCTGCACATCTGAGGCCGTGTCAGGCCCCCATATCTCATCCATGAGCTGAATCCGTGTAAAAATCTTATTAGGATAAGAAACCAGCTTATATAAAAGCAGGAATTCCTTCTGGGGAAGCATGAGGGAGTTCTCCCCGCAGGATACGGTCAGGGAGTCGTAATCCAGGCAGGTATTCCCCACCATGAGCCTGCGCTCCTGGTTGATGTTGGCCCTGCGCAGGAGGGCTTTGACGCGGAGCACCATCTCGTTCACATCGATGGGCTTGGTCATGTAGTCGTCAATGCCCAGGGTGAAGCCCTTGCTTTTGGAGGGATAATCATCCTTGGCCGTTATCATGAGAACCGGAATCAGCGGATTCTCCTGGCGCAGTATTTTCACAAATTCATATCCGTTCAGCACCGGCATCATTACATCCGTTATGACCAGGTCAATGTGCTCCTCGTCAAAGATGTCCCAGGCCTCCTGTCCGTTGGAAGCCAGCACAGTCTCATAACCGGCTTTATTTAATACAATCTTATAAAGCTGACTCAATTTTTCATCGTCTTCTACAATCAATATCTTCAGCATCAGCATATGCACTTCATCCTTTCCCCGATAACGAAATATCAGAATCCATATTAGTTTGATTATACACGGTAAATATGAACCATACATGAATTGGACATATGAACAGAATGTGAACATTTTGTGATTTCATGTTGAGTTCATCTTGGGTTTAATGACGGTTCATCTAAGTTTAGTAACATAGGGGCTGTATCAAAAACGGGCCGGCGGAATGCAGGGGACATCAGGGCGCACAGTGCCGGTGCCGCAGAAGACAGAGGAGGAATACAATATGCCCACAGAACGTTTTGATAAACTGCCGGAGCAGAAGAAGATAAGGATAAGCGACGCAATCAGTGAAGAGTTTGGACGCGGCCAAACCGGGGAAATCCATATTACACAGATTGCAAGGAGCGCCAGGGTTTCCAGGGGAAGCCTGTATTCATACTTCAGAAGCAAAGAAGATATGCTGTCTTTTTCACTGCATCAGACCCAGCGGTTCATCTGGGATACCAACAAGGAAATCCTGAGGGAAAAGGAAGGAGATTACTGGGAAATGCTGGAAGCAAGTCTCAGATACCAGTTCAGCATATGCAGGACCAACCGGCTGTACCGCCTGCTCTATCTGCCCCTGGAGGGGAATGAAAGCTTCAGCAGTCTTTCCTATTCACTGTTTTGGGGAAAGGAGTATGCAGACTATAAGACATGGATTTATGGGCATATGCATCCGGCCTACAGGGAACGGTTTTCAGAGGAGGAGTTCGGGGTATATCAGGACACCTGCAATGACATTTTAACAGTGGCCATCCAGATATATATGACAGGCGCAGGCAAAAAGGAAGAGATAACCGGGATGTTCCACAAGAAAATGACCCACATGAAGCCGGTTGTGGACCGGATGGCAGTTTAAATAAAGAAGAGGAGAAATGTTATGAAAAAAGGCATTATCGTGGGAGTGGCCGTGGCAGCGGTAATCTGTGCGGCAGTCCTTCCAAGGTTTATGGGCAATCAGCAGTTTGCGGAGGCAGTGGCCCTCCCTGTAATGGAGACAGCATATCCCCGGGTCGGTGATATCCGTCTCACCACCAGCCTCATAGGAAAGGTGGAACCCTCGGATGTGGTTTACATTTATCCCAAGGCTGCGGGTGATGTGACGGCCGTCAACGTTAAGGCGGGAGACATTGTGACGGAAGGCCAGGTCATATGCACCATAGACACAAAGCAGGTGGAGACGGCCAAAAGTTCCATGGATGCGGCGGCCCTGACGCTGAGGGAGGCCCAGGACGAACTGGCCAGGCA
>ERZ808029.694-NODE-694-length-16114-cov-4.164120_pt1 | contig 16114 bp, 7 predicted proteins | sample MGYA00380185_ERZ808029 | MGnify/ENA primary metagenome ERZ808029 (study PRJEB31490, sample SAMN06133404) | mouse gut metagenome | isolation source: M2_3 | host: mice | place: China: Chengdu | collected 2015-05 ... | reverse complement strand
TACCAGTCTATGGCAAACTGCCGTACCTGGTCGGATACTCTGGCATTTTCCAACGTCTCCTCCCTGCGGTTTGACTGATTTCCTATTGGCTGCCAGCTGGTATAGGAAGGAGCCGCATCTTCCCACTTATCATGGTTTGCCACTGCTATGGCGTCAAAAAACTTTGTATAATTATAGACTTTCCCTGTTGGAAGCGTCTCTATAGTCTCTAAAACTGCTGTATACCCTTTGTTTGGTTCTTCATGAATCACTCCGTTGGTGCTGCCATACAAAATCTCATTAGCTATGATGCCATCACGGGAATCCTGGTAAAGTGGTTCGGTCTGGTGAAGTACTTTTGTGTAAATTTTAGGTACTTCCTTTGGATAGATGCGTTTCGCCTCCAAAACCTCCATTTGTCCCATATCCTGCCCTTTTCGGTCCTGCCAGATTACCTGTCCGTCCTCCCATCGGTAAAGGCGGGTCAAATTGGATTTTAAATAGACTTTAAACCGAAAATTATCCATTTTCCCCACTCCTTCCCTCTTTTGTCCGTCTTCTGAATATCCCCCAAACAACCTTGTAAACCAGTCTTTATGAACCTTTCCATAGGAGTCAAGATCATAAGAAGTTTTATCAATTTCTTTGCAGACCTGAATCTTCTGCACAATCCCTCTCTGGCATACTTCCACTGGAATTTCTCTGGTACCTCCGTCCTCATATATCATGTCCTGCCCAGGATACGGCAAAATCACTGGTTTTACATAGGTTCCTGTCAAATTCATAGCTGGCGTGGCTGTGACGGAAATTCCTCCATATTGCCCTCCAAAGCGGTCCCCATAACGAATGGTCATCTGTAGTTTTCCATCCTCTAAAATCAGTTCTGGCTTGACCAAAATTTTCCACACCTTTGTATCGGAATTATAAAAAGCCTCCAAAGGACTGTAATCTACCGTTTCCACCGTCTCATAACCAGACCGGTCCACAAAACGGGTATATGCTTTTTGATAAATGCTGCCGTCATCCGCCCGAAGAAGATCACCTTCCCCGTATGCCCAGAAAGATTTGTACTCCTGGGCATCTTTATAAGGCAATACAGACAGATCTTCATAAGCATCTACCGTTTCTTTTCCAGGCTTCTCATTAGGCACACGAATCCACCGGTACAGATAATTTCCTGTTTCATAATCTTTGTCCGTCAATCCAGATAAAGGATATCTGCCATACACATATCCTTCTGTTCCATCCCAATAGGATATGGGGTATTTCACATAAAAAACCTGGTCTGTGGCGGAAAATACCACAGGCAGCACTTCCTCTCCGGCCAGAAAAGAATACCGAAGCACCCCATAAGTCTTCCCGTTTTGACGGATGATTGTTTCCAGCCTTGCTCCGTTAAAGGCAGGACAATCCTCTTTTGACATAAAATCATACAACTTCTGGCCCCACAAACTGGAATTATTTCCCAAATCTATGAGAAAATAGGGAGCTTCTTTTCCCACTTCCTTTAAACCAATAGCTTCCATCTCTCCATTACACCAGTTTACAAATCCTTCCTCATCTCCTCCCAAAATCCCGGTCAACTGGGGAATGTATTGCTTGTCCAAGGTCCGAATATAGCCTTTTAATCCGGTCCGTACAATGTGTTCAGGTGTCACTGCCATGGTTTTGATATGCGCCACGGTCACTGTTTCGCCATTGGGAAGCTGTATCTCTTCTCCCTCTTTTGCTTCCACATTTTTCTTTCCAATAACTACCAAAGTTCCGGCTGCCGCTTTAACTGGTTCGTAATAGGTCTCCTCCTCCTTCCACTCCCGGTAAATCTCCTTCTTCCCTTTTGTGGTCATCCAAAAAGTAGGAAGACAGGCAGAATCCACATTTTTTACCCATATATCATAACCATAATCCACACCAGAGCTGGAAAAGGAAACCTCTGTCACCACTTCTTTTCTTCCGTCTTCCGTTTCCCGTACATCTCCCTTTATCTCTTCCACCTGGACCGTTCCCTTTGCCTGCACATTTTCCCCTGCTTCCTGACTGACCCGGTTGGAGACCTCTGCCTCCACCCCATACACGGACAGCTCATATCCCTCTGACCGGGTCAACTCCTGTATGTAATAGGAACCTAAAAACAAAGGTCTGCCAATCCAGCAGTTTCCATTGATTGTCTGGTTATCTGTCACCAGATAGCTCCACCGTTTTTTCCCATTGTTGTCTGGATTGCTGGTATATTTTTCCACAGATTCCACATAAAGATTTTCCGGCCCTGAAAATCCGGTTTTTATGATCTGGCCCTGACTGTAATCATACACAGTTCCCGGCGCTTCTGTAATGGCCAAAAAAGAGGCGTCTCCGTTTTTATCTGTGGCCGCCATTGCCACCAAATTGCCCTTTTCAAATACAACCCCTGTCTTTCCGTCCGGATGCCAAAAATCCGATGCTGCAAATAAACCGTAGACAGCCCCTTCTAAAGTTCCGTCTCCCTGAGTGTCTCCATAAGAATCATAATTTTCACTTTCACCCTGTTTTAAAAGCAAGTCCCGCTTGTTAATGTGGACCTCCCCTTCTGTCCGGTGATCATAAATCTCAAATGTCCAGTCTGCCCCGTTCTTTCCGGAATAGTCCGGGTCTAGCAAAGGCACCGCATCCACCAAAGATTCCCTCCATTCTTCTGGATCAAAAACATGAATATCTCCTGCATCCTTTTTGGAACCTTTTCCCGTCTTAAAAAATGCTCCTGCCTCTTTTGCAGTACGTACCTGCCCTGGCAACACAGGCAAAGCATTGGAACTGCTGGCCTCTATTGCCTTATGAAAATCTTCTTCCTCCCAAAACGCCTCCTCATCCAAAATCAAAATCTCATCCAGATTCACATCATCGTCTGGAAGCTGGACGGTTCCAGCTGGTGTGCCATTGCTTTTTGTTGCAGGAAACGATTCCTTTACTGGTTTGATTTGTGTGGTGGATTTTTCTGCTTTATACCCTTTGCCTTCTCTTAACGCATAGTACTGACTGGAATGAACCGACACCGTCTCCACTGGGACGGTATCTGGGTGAATACCATCAAACCGATTGTCAAACGGTTCGTGAAGACGTTCCTGATTGTGAAGGATATATCCATTTCTTGCAGATAGCTCCCGTGCTGAATAATCATAAACCAGAGAGATAAATTCCTCATAGTGCTGGTCCCGGTCTGCGGTTAAAAGATCGATTGCTCCCCCATCCAGGGAATGATAAAATCCTCCTGCTGCCGCCAGACTTTCACAAATTTCAATCTGCCTTTCATATTCCTCCTGCTCTTCGTCGCCCCCTTCCTCTCCTTCTTTCCCCTCTTCTTCTTTTTCTGGTTCTGGATGACCTCCACAATATCCTTTTGTATAGGAATAATATTTTGTGTCCCGATGAGCACGGACCTCTGACGGAAAAAGCTGACCAGCGCCAAAAGAAGACGCCTCCACCAGCCACCCATCCTCATCTGTCACTTCCTGATCTTTTTCACATGGATCTGTTCCGCAATCCTCATAGGGACTGTCCCATCCATCCCAGCGCAGAAACTGACTTCCCCCATCATTGTCCCAGTTGTCATCCTCCAACACGCTCCCCTCTAACTGACTGTCATCAAAAGCTTCCAGCACATCAAACCAGGACCCTTTTAACGGTTTTCCGGTCTCTGCATCCAGTTTTCTCAAATTTACCACATAATCTGCCTGCCACTCTTCTGAGTGCAAAAATCGTTCCACGGAATAAGGATTGTCCTTCACCGGAGGCGGCGGCAGAGTTTCTGGCGGGGGACCTACAAATATCCGAATCCCGTCTTTTAAATTGGCAAGCAAATTTCCCTGGGCAAAATTTAAGCTCCAACGGTTGTTTACTTTCACCGGAGTATGAAGTTCCCGCACACTTTCCATGCCAATGGTTTTTTTCATAATTCCATTGGCATTTTCCAGATCTATAGCCCCTATGGGATTGTCATCTGGCATCTGTCCAGTAGGCGATTTAAAATCAATACCGCCTTCTGTCATTTCATAGTTCCAGTCCCCATAGGTGGTAATGGCTGCCGCCCCAAAAAATTCTCTTGTCTCCGGCGCTACTTTATAGCGAACATGGTACATTCCATCCTCTTCCATGGCAACGGTGGGAAAATAAATATATCCCTCATCGGAACATTCTTTGGCGTCAGCCGCCACTTTTGCCGTGTTCCACACATGCTGAAAAGTTTCTTCCATTTCTGCATAAATATCCTCATATACCTGCCGGCTTCCCATTAAGGACGGGTTATAGTAGGAGGCTACCTGAGCCATATGCTGCTGATACATCTTCCAGTCATGATTCCAATCTCCGGTAAATTTTGTTATTTCCGCTAGACTGCACAACGCCTGACAAAGGCAATAAGACCCGGTCCCGATCACCGGGTCCGAATTTACCCCAACATTTTTTCCCTTATAATTGGCAGCATAAGACATAATCAAAAAATTCAACCGCTGACGATAAGGGTCCGACGTATGACTTAACACAAATTCTGGCATATTCTGCAGTGTATACGGCGTTTTCTTTATATACCATATTCCTGTAAATTCTGCTTTTGCATTGGGATTTTCTGCCAGCTCTTTGCTGTGAGCAATACAATACATATTATGATACTCGTATTCTTCCCACTCACCGCTGGGACTGTCACTGGTCTGCTGTTTATACTCATTGCCTCCGCCCTTTGGGTAAGTCCTCGTCATCTGGCCCACAAAATCAGTTCTTTCTAAATCCATCCCTTCTTCTGCAGCAAGCTGGTCCCACAATGCCACCAGTTCTTCACTGTAATAAAGTCCGTTTGTTCCAAAAGCCACATCTCCATAGACTTTTTTTGTCACAGACATATAGGACCCAAATGCCATGAAAAATAACACAAACGCCAATGCCGCGGCATACCCCCGTTTAAAGACGCTCCCCTTCATCTTACCAGCCTCCCCTTTTCCCTATGCACTATCAAAAAAGCAATCCCAATGAAACCGTAAAGTTTTTATAACCCATTATACACAAGACCTGCTTTTTTCACCTTACCTGTAACTTGCCATCCACAACCTGGCGTCCTTTTTCATCCAAAACCGCCCCGTCCAAGGCCACGCCATTTTGAATCAATGCGCCTTTTGTCCCATCTGAATTTTCGTTAAAATAATAACGATAAGTAATTCCATCTATGTCAGTAATCCAGTTCCAGCCTGTAACCATCCGTCCCTTCGTTCCATCTGACACAGGATTCAGATAATACAGCCTTCCATCCAAATCATGATACCATCCTGACACAAGAAAACCCTTTTCGTCAAACCGGAACCAGTCAAATCTATTCTGCCCTTCCTTTACATTGGCATAAGGATTCACCACAGCCGCCCACTCATTTACATAGTTGCGAAATCCATCGGTAAATCTCCAGTTTCCCTGTTCATCCTGATTCCAGTTTCCCGATACCACATAATCCGGCAATCCTCCCTCTGGCAATGCAGCCTTCGGCACTGCTGTCTCATTTATGGTTACTGCTGCCTGCACTCCTGGTCCTGCTGCCTGACTTCCTCCTATGTTTCCCTTATTGCTGCTTTTGCCGCCCCCACCGGAAGAACCGCTTCCGCTACTACCAGAGGAGCTTCCCAAAAGAGCATTGGCCTGAAAAGTCAGATGAATTTTGCAGGATTTTTTTAATCCTCCGTCTCTGGCCTCTGCTGTGACTGTCACCACCTTTTCTCCTTTATAAGGATAGGTCTTTAGGGCCTCCTGAATCCATTTTCCCTGATCAAGAACTGTAATCCTTCCGTTTTCCACCTTTATGACATCTGGGTCAGAAGAATGCCATAAAATGGTCCGGTCATAAGGCTCATACCGTTCTTCTTTTGGCAGATCCGGCAGTATTTTTGCCACGAGGGTATCTCGTACCCCAAAACCCGTTTTGTTCTTAATTTTTGTATAAATGGTACCTGTATAATCATAGGATAACTTATAAGCCAGATTTTCCTGGTTTAAAGTAAGCTCCTCTGGATGAATCACCGTCTCATCCTCTGTCACAAAACGAATCTCCACCGGACAAACCGTATGAATATGACCGTGGGTCTGATCTTCACTGGCTGCTGTTACGGATTCCTCACAAGTTCCAGATCCAAAAAGCTTCTCATATGGCTGCGCTCTTTTTTTGTCTTTGTCTGCCTGAATTACATTCTGAATCCAGGCAGGGTTCTTTTGACCTTTTGAGTCATATTTGATTTCCACTTTACAATCTTGCGTATAATCTCCCGACGGAGTCAGAGACAAAATTTTCCCGCTTTCCAGATCGTTCCAGGATACATTTTTAAAAAACGGACGAACTGGTTTTAAAGCTGCTGTCAAAACCAGCGGATGGGAAGCTGTAAGAGTTTCCTTTGGATTTTTCCGGTCTCCCGTCAGTTTTCTGGTGACTGTAAATTCCATCCGATCTGGACTTACACTCATTCCTTCCACCCGCACAGTAGTATTGTCCACAATCTGAAACGTTACATTTACCTGACAGTTGGCATACACCGGCCGGTTATCTATGGATGTTTCCGGATTGGTGGCAGCTGTAACTACTGCATGTTGACTGTATATGGTATTGTTGATTTTTTCCTGATATTGATTGTCTGCCTGGGCCTGAACCTCCCGCTGAATAATTCCCTGAATAAAATTAGAAGAAAGATTTGGCAAAATCACCGCGTCCTTAACCGTATAACCAGTTTCGGACAAATTGGTTAAAAGATTAGTGTCATCTATGGACCATTTCATGGTCCGGTCTGCAATCTGACCGGCTCCGTTGTGTTCTCCATGAATCCGGATCGGTTGCACCTCTACCAGACGGTCCGGATTTCCGTCAATATACCGGGCAATCAAAACACCCTCCTGATTGGTCACTTCTGTAACAATCTTTGGATTTTTCCGGTCTCCACTGCGGGTCTGAACGATGTGAACCGAAGTTTTTGCCGGGTCTACATAAAGTTTGGTTGTCACTTTTATGTATTCTGCATTCAGCTCAGTATCCCTGTTTGGCATAATGAAACTATAAGAACCTCCATTTACATAATCCATCTCTTCGGTTTGTCCATCTCCGTTGATAAACGTGGGGGCTTTTACGCCGCCAGGAACCCGATGGTCCACCACCATCTGATAACGATTCTCCCCTGTGTTTTTCGGCCCAGTCGCCACAGTCACTACACTTCCCGGCACAACTGCTCTGGCATGGTCCTTGTCTATAGTCCGGTAATAGGTGTTGTTAGTGCCTGAGATAGCGGTCAGCTTTGCCACATCCGTATCAAACGTTCCGTTATCATTTCTGGCGTCAATCCGGGGAATGGATACCAGATAACCTCTCACTGGCTGCCCCATATATCCAGGTGCAAAGTGGTCCATGTGAAAAGAGATTCCCCTTGCATAGTCAGATGCAGTAAATTCCCGGTTTAATTTTCCAGTTACAATGTAGCGCACCCCGTCTTCCAGTTCTTCATAAAAATACCGTTCTCCACTGTGGGTTTCTGTGTTTCCAAAAACCAGAGCATATTTGGTCTCATGGTCTGTCCAGTAACCAATATGAGCTTCCTTTGTAAACGAATTATCTCCGTCAATGGTGCTCCCAATTACATTCTTTGCTTTGGCAGCGTCGTTAGCAAAAAGATAACTGACATTGTTCGTTTTCTCTGTCCCATAGGTAAAACGGTCTCTGGATTCCCTGGTTCCAATAAACGTTCCTTCTCTGGCTGCCATCCCCTGATTGGTGGCAGAAATCCGTCCGGCCATCCGGGCCAAAACCAGATTGCCGCTTTGATACCGGCCAATGATTCCTCCCACTGCCCGACTGCCGTTTCCTCCAATGGTCCCGCTTACATAGGCATTATATATGTCGGCACGGTTGATTTTTCCTGCAATTCCTCCCACATATCCTTTTCCCCGGATTCGGTCCGCATCTCCATTTTGCGTGGTAACTACACTGTCCACAATCCAGGCATTCTGCACATTACCTGCGATCCCTCCCACAAAGCTTTCCGTTCCTTCTGAATTTAAAACAATACTTTCTGCACTGCAGTTTTCCACAGTCACCCGTTTTTCCGAGCCAGTCACCTCCCCTGCTATGCCTCCGGCATTTCCCTTGGTATTCACATATCCGGAAACCGTAACCCCGCAAATTATCGCGTCTCCTGTAATACATCCTGCCAAAATTCCTCCATTGTCCTCTCCTGCAATCTGATCTGCTTCTACGTTCAAATTCTTAACAGACCCTCCGTCAATAACGCCAAACAGACCGATGTTGGTCAATCCCAATGACTGGCTTACAATCTTTAAGCCAGATATGGTGTTGCCTCTTCCATCAAAATGGCCCCGGAAAGGACTTTGTACTGCTCCCCCAAGCTCCCCTTTTTTCTGATACCATCCAATGGGCATCCAGTTTCCCTTGTTATAGGAAAAACCACTAAGGTTTAGATCTCTTGTCAGCTCAAAATATTTTCCTTCCGTTTCTCTTGACCCAAGAGCAGCCATCTCAGAAAGTCCCATTAACTGCTGAATGCTTCCAATTTGAAACGGCGCTTCTTTCGTTCCATCTCCTGGAAAATTCATGTCAGACTGCCAGTCATTCCAAAGATTGTCCGTATTGACTGCCATCGTCTCAATCCCGGCAAATTTATGATAAGCATCGGTCACGGTTTCTTCCCAAAGTTCATACCACCTGATAAATTTCTCATAAAGCTCCGGCTCCTGACCTTCCAGAACCCCAAACATCCAATTCCACAAATCCTCCTCTTCCCCATGGCTCAAAAACCACTCTGTAAAAGAATCGCTCCCAATCTCTGGCATATCTGCAAAAATATTCTTTTCCCCATTTGACGGCGTAGCGATTGATTCTTCTTCCTCCTTTTCCTCCCCCACAGCTTGGTCTTTTTTATCCCTCACATCTTGGTCTTTTTCCTCATCTTCTACTGGCGCCTTTCCGGTCCAAGAAGAATCTGCTTCCTTCTCCATCCACTTATCCAGCTGGCTGCCGCTTGAAACAGCCGCATCATAAGGAGTTGCCAGAATGTCAGCAAAACCGTCCTTTCCAAAAAGCGCCCTGCTTTTCCATTTCTCGTTCCAGGTCAGTTCCGGCGCCTTTGCCATAACGGGTATTGTTCCCTGCGTCAGCAGAACAGTTGCCAAAACTCCTGCCAATTTCTTTTTATATTGTCCCATCCACTTACCTCCTGTATTTGTAATCATAAAATGAAAAATTATTCCTTCAAAGGCATAACAAATGCAGGACGTACTCCCACATTGCCAGTAACACACAGCTCCTCATCTCCTGTCACATTTTCTGGTCTGACCGAAACCGGCCCAATCCTTCCGTCCATCAAATCCACTGCATAGACCAGTTTCGTATCGTTCCCCACAGGATTTCTAAGCCAATATCCCTTGGAAAAAGCGCCACAGACACTTTCTGGATTCTCTTCTTCAGAACCATAAAATCTCCAAAGCCACTGGCGGTACTTTAACGCTTCATCTACGGACAGAACAAACAACTTTCCTGGAAGTTTCTGATTTCCAATCGGGATTTTTGTCAAGTCAGATGCATGAAACTGTTCCCACATATCCGGGCTGGTGCTTCCTGTATAAGCATAGGAAACACCAAGCTCCAAATCTTCTGCAAAAGCAAAACCATCCTCTGCCTCTTTCAGCCATTTTCGAATATTTGAATACTTATAATCATTGGATTTGCCAAAATTCACAATCGGTCCTGGTGAGAAAACATATCCATAAGTTCCATCCTCCAACCATTCATAAGAATAGGAAGAACCAAAATTTGCCGGTATGACCGAATCGCACAAAAACAATGCTCCCTGACAGTGGTTTCCGAACTCATCGGAATAATTCTGGTCAATGCAGCGAAAGGAATATTCTTCTCCATGAATGGTTCCAGTCAACACATCCCCTATTTTCCAATAGGCAGATTCCATCGAAATATCTTCTATGTGACTTTTACACCTGTCGCATATCTGGTCTTTGTCCAAATCCAGGTGGCCTTTTGGCAAAAGAATTTCCTCCTTTTCTTTGCCGCATGTTTCACACCTGTCAATACGCTGACCGGTCTCATCACATCCTGCTTTGTGTTCGGTGTGAATCCTCCAAATGTGACTGCAGTTTTTGGGATTCCCATTTCTGGCAATGGAAAACCGGGTGATGGTATAAGTATCCCCCTTCAGTAGAAACTGATCTAAAACCTGTTTGGAATACACCATTTCATCTTTGTAATAATTTTTAAGAATCCCTCCATCTGGCTCAAAATTTTTGCCAATCACATAGATCACATGCTCCCCAGGCACCGGAATCTGTCCGGCCCCGGTCAAAAGACGGCTGTTATTTTCCTGCTGATTCTCTGCCACAATTCTGCTGTCTGGAATGTTCATCCAGTCCTCTTTTGTAAGAATCCCTTCCTGTTCTTTAGCCTTTTCCAGCCATTCTTTTAACCGTTCCTTCTCGTTAAAATCCGGGTCCTCTGGACCATCCAGTACGCCGTTGTATTGATATTCCACATAATAAATCACGTTTCCAGGCCCGTAAACCTCCATCTTTAGCGGAGATTTCTCAACGGATTCCCATATACGATTTTCGGAATCCACAATCCGGTCCCGGAAATTTAAAGTCACGGTCTTTCCGTCCTGAATTTTTCCCTGTCTAGGTTCTGCCAAAAAAATCTGGTGTGTATCTTCATCCACAAAACATACCTTCCAATCCACCATGATAGCATTGGACCAAGTCGCTGTTCCAATCACTCCCACAAAATCCTCTTTTTGGTAATCCCACCGTTCATCCTCTTTCTTAGTATCCTCTTTATTCGAATTCTCTTTCTCAACCATTCCCTTATCTGTCACCTTTTCATCAGGGTTCTTACTGCCATCACCGCTTCCACTGCTTTTACCACCTCCGCGGTTATTCCTGCTCCCACTGCTTCTGCCTCCTCTGCTGTTGTTTCTGCTTCCCTCTCGGTTCCCAGGTTCACTTCGTTCCTCTCCCTGTCTTCCATGTTCAAAAATTCCCTGTGTCAAAATCCCTTTTCCCGGAATTTCTACCAAAGCCCCCTGTTCATCCACCCAGGCTCCCCTGTCATTGACCTGGTATCCGTCCGGAGTTCTTGCATTGACATACATGGCTCCCTCTGGAAACAATTCATTGCCCGATTCTGCAAAATAGTAGCATTTTCCATCAATCCATTGCCATCCCACCATCATTTTTCCATAAGTTTTGTCTGGCCCTGGATCTAAAAAATACCAAAATCCTCCAGCCTGTTTCCATCCCACAGCCATGCTGCCGTCATTTTCCAGATAATACCATTCTCCCTGTTCCTGCACCCAGCTATCTCTGACCCATGTGCCTTCCCGTTCATATCTCCACACGTCATCTTGTTGGACCCATCCTGCATAAACTGGCTTTGTCTGTCCCAGGAAGGATATAATTCCCAGCACTGCCAATTCTTTCACAAACTTTTTTCTCATATCATCCTTTCTGCCTCTTTTGAGACGGTCTTCTGAACAGACAATTTTCGGCAGATTTATCTTTATGAAAATCACTGTTTTTCTACCGGTTCTTTCTGTTCATAAAATTATCCACCATTTGCGCCAAAAAACAATGAATTAGTCGAGTCTCCTCCTTTCCTTCTTTTTTCTTTCCTAGTTCTGGAGTTTCAGCGTAATCTTCGCTGTAAAAAAATAAGAATTTGTTGAAATCTCACCAGAGAGAATCTCCGGTAATGATAAGTTCAGTATAAACGACCATTTTTCTGCTGTCAATCACTTTATTCTTTTTTTATTTTTGAAAGCCCAATATTAAATAACACTTGAGAGGGGATGCGTAACAAAGAGAAAGAGATAAATATCCTTTTCGGATGTAAAAGCGGATATTGACTATCCGAAAAGATTGTCATGAGATTAGCGTCCACAGAAATAATGAGCATCGGATTGTGACAGCCACAATCCCAATAAAAAACTTTGAGAAAAAAGTACAAGAACACCGGATAGTATGCTATAATCTATGCGTTGCTCACCGATACCCGCAACAGGGAGGAGGTGTTCACATGGAGTTATTTGCATCCTTTTTAATCGCCGTTGCGGCTGGTGTAGCTTGCCACTACATCATCAAATGGTTAGAACGGTGACGATAAGAGCAACAAATAGCCTGGTGGGTGCTTTGCCACCATAAAAGTAAAGAAGAATCCCCGAACTGTGCTGGAACACGGTTCGGGGATTTCGTTCTTTGTTCACATGGAACTTTTGCATCTCTTTTTGCCTAATGGCATTATAGCATATGCAAATGTTAATTGCAAGATTCATCTCTTTTTCATAAAACAAAAAATTCAGATCTGCTCAATTAAATAGATTTCTTACTGGCACTGCCATGGAGCAAAAAGCTGATGGGTACAGGTGTAAGTCCTTATTTCACACCACCAGCTCATAATTTTCAATATCCAGATACCTGCCCATTTTCCACCCTACTTCATGAATCACCCCACAAAACCGAAAGCCATATTTTTCATGAAGATGCACACTGGACTCATTTCCGCTGGTAATAACTGACACCACCAGATGAATGGCAGGGTCTTTTCTTGCAAATAGTAGAATCTGGTCCATGAGGGCTGTGGCAATCCCCTGGCCGCGGCTGGCCGCGTCCACATAAACCGACAATTCCACGGTGGACCGGTACGCCTCCTTTTCCCGGTAAGAAGAAAGGCTGGCGTATCCTGCCACCTTTCCTTTTAACTCTGCCACAAAAAGGGGATGATGCTCCCCACTATGTGCCTGAAACCATTGCTGCCACTCTTCCATGGTTTTTCGATTCAAATCCAAGGTAGCCACTCCATGGTCCACCTCATAATTGTAAATGGCTAAAAGCTCCTGTAAATCTTCCTTTTCGGCCTTTCGAACATGAATTATATCTTTCATTTTATTCTCCCAAAATACCCAACATCAAAACAGAGCCGCCCATCATCCCTCCTTCAACAGATGATGCACCGCCCTGTCTATATTCATTAAAGTCATCCCCAATCCTGTCTACACCCCAGGCAGGACGAATGATCAATCCGTTCCCAGCAAATACCTTTCCATCCCATTTAAAGCCGCCGTCTCATCTGTGCCGTCTGCCGAAATGGTAATCCGCTCACCAGTCCCCATGCCAAGCGTCATCATACCCATAATACTTTTTGCATTTACCCGGGCATTTTGGCTCTCCACATAGATCTTACTTTCATACTGACTGGCAATCTGTACCAGCATTGCGATGGGTCTTGCTTCCAGCCCTGATGAAAGTCCAATGGTGATTGTCTTTTTTAACATAATTATCCTCCTCATTTCTTCAGGCGAAACTTCACGCCTGTGTACCTGGTCTGTCGCTTTGAAGCTTTTCGGCCATAATCCCAAGCTTTCGCAGCCGATGATTCACACCGGATTTACCCACCGGCGGGTCAAGAGCTTCCCCAAGCTCTTTTAATGTTGCTTCTGGCCTTGCCAGACGAAGCCGTGCAATCTCCTGGAGATTCTCCGGCAATCTGTCAAAACCGATTTTGTCCCTGATGACTGTGATGGCCTCCACCTGCCGGATGGCTGCGGACACCGTCTTGTGAATGTTGGCTGTCTCACAGTTCACCTGTCGATTGACGCTTCCCCGCATCTCCTTGAGAATCCGGATATTCTCCAGTTCCATGAGGGAAACCGGCGCCTCCATCACATTCAGGATATCTACAATCTGACTCCCTTCCTTGATATAGACCACATAATATTTTTTTCGCTTTACAATCCTTGCGTCCAGATCAAAGGAGCGAATCAGTCCCTGTAGTTGTACTGCCTTGGCCTCGGAGCCGCAGGCAATTTCAAAATGATAAAATCTTTCCGGGTCACTGACGGACCCTGCTGCCAAAAATGCGCCTCGTATGAAAGCACGTTTGCAGCAGTTCTGCAAAGTAACCACATTCTGAGCCAGAGACAGGCTCTCCCACATTTCGCCATGCCGGTCAACCAGTTTCGTGGCCTGAAGCACCCGAAGAGCATCCGGATGACTTCGGATTCCTACTGTGTAAATCCGGCTTCTGCGGGTTCCCATACCCTGACCAACAGACACATCCGTTCTTATATTAAATGTTTTTTTCAATAATGTAAAGTACTTTCTCGCAACTGGTGCATTTTCTGTATGGATTTTTATACAAAATCTGTCACGCCCAAATCGGTGAACCCGCCCGCTAAGACTGATGATAGCAGCAATCTCCGCAATCTGACAATGTCTTGCCATACTTAGCTGCCGGGAAAGCTCCTCTTTCACATTTGATGAAAATGACAATCCCTCACCCCTGTTCTTTCCGAATCCGGTCTTTATCAATGTCCCTGTGCTCAATTTTAAGCCCATACTCCTCATGACGGCTTAAATACTGATACAATGCTCCTGCCACAGTCACAGAGCGGTGTTTTCCTCCAGTACAGCCCACTGCCACCACCAGCTGGTTCTTTCCCTCCAGCACATAGTTGGGAATCAGAAATTCCAGCATATCGCAAAGCTTCTCCATAAATCGATCTGCAGTTCCTCCCTGTCTGACATAGGCCTGAACCATCGCCTCCTCCCCCGTATGCTGCCGCAGCTCCTCCACATAATAAGGATTGGGAAGAAAACGCACGTCAAACACCAAATCCGCATCAGCAGGGATTCCGTACTTAAACCCAAAGGACAAAACCGTAATAAACAAATTGCTGTAATCTCCACCTGCTATAAACAGCTTTTCCAGCTCCTGGCGCAGTTCTCTGGTCAAAAGCTGGCTGGTGTCAATGATAAAATCCGCTTCCTGCTTTAAAAATCCCAGCCGTTCCCGCTCCTGATGAATCCCGGTATCCACTCTTCCCCGTCCGGCCAGAGGATGAGATCGCCTGGTTTCCTTGTAGCGCTTTATAAGAGTCTCATTACTGGCATCCAAAAAAAGAATCTGGTAGGGCATTCCATTTTGCTTCCAGTCCTCCAACACATGCAGCAACTGAGGAAGTTCCTCTCCGCTTCGAACATCAATTCCCAAAGCCACCCTGTCCTGATTTACCGGCTTTGACACGGCCAGCTGTGCAAAAGGTTCCAAAAGGGGAATTGGCAGATTATCCACACAATAAAACCCCAAATCTTCCAGCATCTTTAAAGCAATGGTCTTCCCAGCCCCGGACATTCCGGTCACAATCACCAGCTTCACGTTTCTTCCTCCCTATGTAATCTTCGGACTCCGGATGAAGTGCCAGAACCTATGTAAAAATCATTCCTGTCATCTTCACACTTTTGAATATGCCTTAAAATTCCCCCAAAAGTTTCACTTCCAGTTCCAGCTCTACCCCGGAATTTTCCTTCACCCGCTTTTGTATTTGACTGCACAGCTTTTGTATATCCGCTGCTGTGGCATTTCCCCGGTTAATCACAAAACCGCAATGTTTTTCCGACACCTGGGCATCCCCCACTCCAAAACCCCGCAGCCCTGCCTCCTCAATAAGCTTTCCTGCAAAATGCCCAAAAGGACGTTTAAAAGTACTTCCTGCGCTGGGATACTCTAACGGCTGCTTTTCCCTTCTCCTTGCCGCCAGCTCCTCCATACGCCTCCCAATGGCCGTCCGGTTCCCAGGCTCCAAGGCAAACTCAGCTTCCAGGACCACCAGGTCTTCCTTTAAAATACAGCTGCTCCGATACCCCAGTTCCAGCTCCCTTGCCTGGCAGGTCTTTATTTCCCCTTCTCTGGTCAGAACCACCGCCTGACTTAGCACATCCTTCATTTCCTGGCCGTAAGCTCCTGCATTCATCACAACAGCGCCGCCCACAGTACCTGGAATGCCAGAAGCAAACTCCAGTCCTGCAAGATCATGTTCCAGAGCATAACGTGCTGCTGTGGCCAGAAGAACCCCGGCTCCTGCACGGATACCGCTTTTTGTGGCATTCACCTGCTGCCACGGTTTTCCAAGAACGATCATCACTCCCCGAAAGCCTCGGTCTCCCACCAGCAGATTGCTGCCATTTCCCAATATAAAATACGGTATATTCCACTGTCTGCACAGCTTCAGCACATCTGCCAGCTCCTCTGGTGTCTGCGGCTCCACATAATAATCTGCCGGTCCTCCTACCCGAA
>ERZ808029.691-NODE-691-length-16156-cov-4.340444_pt1 | contig 16156 bp, 8 predicted proteins | sample MGYA00380185_ERZ808029 | MGnify/ENA primary metagenome ERZ808029 (study PRJEB31490, sample SAMN06133404) | mouse gut metagenome | isolation source: M2_3 | host: mice | place: China: Chengdu | collected 2015-05 ... | reverse complement strand
CAGAAGGTTGTAGCGAATGGGGTCAATATCCGTAATCTCCAGACAGTAAGCCACAATACTTCCTGCAGCAGACCCTCGTCCCGGCCCTACCATAATTTCATTGGACCGGGCAAAATGGATAAAATCCCACACAATCAAAAAATAATCCACATATCCCATATTGCGGATTACATTTAACTCATACAAAAGCCGTTCCTTAAGAGTTTCGTCCCCCTCCGGGTACCGCTTTGCCATTCCGTCCATACAAAGCTTGTTTAAATATCCCCAAGAATCGTATCCCTCCGGCACATCATACCGAGGCAGCTTTAAAACACCAAACTCAATCTCCACATTGCACCGTTCTGCAATCTTATGAGTATTGTCAATGGCCTCCAAAGCATAAGAAAACAGCTCCCGCATCTCTTTCTCAGATTTGCAGTAATACTGGCCCCCCTCATACCGCATCCGGTTCTCATCTGCAACCTTTTTCCCGGTCTGAATGCACAGAAGAATGTCATGGGCCGCTGCATCCCGATCAAATGTATAATGAATATCATTGGTAGCCACCAAATCGATTCCCAACTCCCGGCTCATACGCAAAAGCCCCTGGTCCACCGTCCTTTGAGCCGGAATCCCATGATCCTGCAGCTCCAGAAAGAAATTTCCTTTTCCAAAAATATCCTGATAATGAAGAGCCGCTTTCTTTGCCTCCTCATACATGCCCCGAACCAAATACCGCTGAACTTCTCCAGCCAGACAGGCGCTTAATGCAATAATCCCCTCATGATAAGTTTCCAGAACCTCATAATCCACCCTGGGCTTATAATAAAATCCGTCCAGAAATCCCTTTGACACAATCTTCATCAAATTCTGATAGCCCTGGTTGTTCTCGGCTAAAAGCACCAGATGGTAATACCGGTCCTCCCCGCTTCCAACCTCCCGGTCAAAACGGGACCCTGGCGCCACATAGACCTCGCAGCCAATAATCGGCTTGATTCCCACTTCCCTGGCCGCCCGGTAAAAATCAATCACACCATACATTACTCCATGGTCCGTAATGGCCATGCTGTCCATTCCCAAATCCTTAGCGCACTGCACCAGCTCGTGAATCTTACAGGAGCCGTCCAGCAGGCTGTACTCCGTATGCACATGCAAATGTGTAAAAGCCACGATTACCTCCTCTCATCTCTATGCTAAATCCAAAAACCCTTAACCAAAAACAGCTTCGGAAAAATCGGGGAATGTCAGAAAACCCTCCCGGATTCTGCCGAAGCAAACCTTTCGGTATTTATCCTGTTTCCAGAAATATTATAACAAACAAAAAGCATGAAGTCAAATGCCCGTGCAAGCACATCACTTGGCTAATTGCCCGCAAAAATCAATACTTGACAAGGCTTCATCCCCGCACCCTTTCAATATGTATGGCCAGATGTCCCACGGCTTCCTTAGGCACCGCCTTTTCAAGCTCTTTTCCTATACAGGAACAAATCCGCCCCGCCAGCTCATAAGACTCCGGAAACTGGGTCCGGGCATACTCATCCATATCCAGATGGATCGGTTCTCCGTCCCGAATCCGGACGACCAGATAGCGCAGGTGCGCCATAAAACGCTCAAACAGAAAAGAGTGGGGATCTAACTTCATCCCCATCTCCTCCTCTGCCATGGTCACAGCCATCCGCATGACTGTGACCATGTGGAAAGACTCTTCCAGCTTCTCATCGGTCCGGCCGGCCCGAATGTGCAGCGTAATGTACCCTACCTCATCTTCACATAAAAAACATCCGGTACATTCCTGCACCATATCCCGGCTTTTCTGTGCAATCCGGTATTCTTCCGGATAGAGGATACGGATATCTCCATGAAATGGATTTTTCAACAAAATTCCGTTTTGCATCCGCTCCACTGCCACCGCAATATGGTCTGCCAACGGAATCAATATATTTGGATTCAGTTCTCCAAGCTCCCCTTTTGCCAGCTCCACAATCTTTCCTGCCAGCTCCAGAAATTTCGGATCCATGCCGTTTAACACCTGACGGCCAGTCCGCTTTTTTTCTTCCCGGTCCACAATGGTATAGCGCTTTGTATTTTCATCCCTTTCAAAACGCTCATTCACTCGTTTTCCAAAGCCAATGCCGCTCCCCAGCAAAATGGCCTCTTCCTCCCGTTTCATATCGTAGACCAGTACTCCGTTGTTGTTCAATACCTTTATCACACGATACATCCGTAAACCCCCATTGACTTTTCCTACACTCCCATTAAATCAGCCGCATGATCTAACGCCCGGATTTCCTTTTCCTGCGGCACCTGTATTGCAGCCCCTGCCGGAAGCGCCGTATAGATAATCATACATGCTTCAGACACTGCATTGGCCTTCACATATTCCAGATCAAACCGCATCAAAGGCTCTCCCCGTTTTACATGATCTCCGTCTTTCACCAGCGGTTCAAAGCCCTTACCTTCCAGCTTCACCGTGTCCACACCAATATGCAGCATAAATTCCAGACCGTCGGATGTTTTCAAACCAACCGCATGACCTGTGGGGAACACAAACGCCACATCCACGTCACAGGGAGCCAGAACCTCTCCGTCTGTAGGCATCACCATAAATCCGTCCCCAATCATCTTCTGTGCAAAGGTCACATCCGGCGCATGTTCAATCGGCTCCACTCTTCCGTTAAATGGACTGTACAGAGGAATCTTCTTTCCTGCCTCTGCGCCAGAAGCTACTTTTTCTCCACCAACCGCTCCATCCGAGGGAGATGTTTTTCCTTTGCCGGCTTCTGTCCCAGCGCCAGACTCTTTTTTACCCGCCTCCTGCTCCCCATGATACTCCACATCCGGAGCCGTAGCCATATAAGATACCAGATCTGCTTTGATATTAGGAACTGTAGGACCATAAATCACCTGCACTCCCTGACCTTTTCGAATCACTCCCGCTGCGCCGGTTTCCTTTAAAATGCTCTCGCTCACCAGCTCTGGCTTGCTGACAGTACATCTTAAACGGGTAATACAGCAGTCTACATCCACCACGTTTTTCTTGCCGCCAAGACCGTCTAAAATTCTCTGGGAACGCTCATCCACAGCAGCTTTTTCCGAACCACTCCCCTGCTTTCTGGCGTCCACATCACTTCTCCGATACAGCTTCACTTCCTCACTATCATCCCGTCCCGGAGTCTTTAAATCAAACTTGAGAATCAAATACTTAAATACAGCAAAATACACCACAAAATACACAGCTCCCACAACTGGAATCCAGTACCAGCTGGTCTTTGCCGCTCCGGGCAATATCCCAAACAAAGTAAGGTCAATAATACCTCCGGAGAACGTCATTCCTACTCCTACGTTCAAAATGTGCATAAACATGTAGGCAGCTCCGGCCAAAACGCTGTGTACTGCATACAAAAACGGAGCCACAAAAATAAACGTAAATTCCAAAGGCTCTGTAATTCCCGTCAGCATGGCAGTCAGGGCAGCTGACATTAAAAGGCTTCCTGCCGCCTGCTTTTTCTCAGGCTTTGCTACCTGATACATGGCAAGAGCCGCTCCTGGAAGGCCAAAAATCATAAACGGGAACTTTCCTGTCATAAACCGTGTTCCTGGATTGACGCTGAAATGAGCGATCTCTCCCATATGACCCAGCTGAGCAAAGAAAATATTCTGAGCGCCATACACCATCTGGCCTGCCACCTCCAACTGACCGCCCACTGCAGTCTGCCAGAAAGGCATATAGAACACATGATGCAGCCCAAAAGGAATCAACGCACGTTCAATAATACCATAAATCCAGGTTCCCACATAGCCAGAACTGTTTACCAGCGCACCCAGGCCATAGATTCCATTCTGAATCACCGGCCATACAAAATACATGGCAATTCCCACAAAGATATAAACCACACTGGAAACAATCGGAACAAACCGGGTTCCTCCAAAGAAAGAAAGCACCTGGGGAAGCTGAATCTTGTAATACTTATTGTGCAGAGCAGCAACTCCCAGCCCTACAATCACGCCTCCAAACACCCCCATCTGCAAAGAAGAGATTCCCAGGACCTTTGTCACAGAACCGTCTAACATTCCCACCGTCTGTTCCACCGAACCCACCATGCCAGCCAGAGCATTTCCCGCCCCGTCAAGAACCTCCGGAGCTGTCACCAGCCTGCCGGACAATACTAACAAAGCATGAATCGCTGTATGCATGATAAAAAAGGCAATGACACTGGCAAGAGCCGCCACCTCTTTCTCCTGCTTTGCCATACCCACAGCCACACCGATGGCAAATAACAGAGGAAGATTTTCAAACACCACATTACCGCAGCTGTTTAAAATGTTCAAAAAACCATTCAGCAATGTACCTGGACCTAAAAGCGCCTCCAGATGATAGGCATTAATCATGGTCCCATTGGTAAAAGAGCCGCCGATTCCCAGCAGAAGACCTGCCACGGGAAGAATCGCAATCGGAAGCATAAAGGAACGTCCGACTCGCTGTAAAACACCAAAAATCTTGTCTTTCATTTCTTTTCCCTGCTTTCTTTTTTAGTATCCACTCTCACAAAGCCCTGTGTTTTTTGGACTGGGAAAGTGATTTGAAACTTTGTCCGTGTGGGCAAAACCACCCTTTTACGGCAAAAAGGCATAAACTCCCCCTTTCCACAGATATTCTGCCGAATTATGGATAGTTTATGCCTGATCAAACCGCTTTATCAGTAACACACTAAAATAAAGTATAGGGGGAAATTGAAACTTTGTCAATAACCATTTTTTATTCAATCACTACCATATCCCAGTACTCCAGATATGGCAGCACAAACCGCACTTCCCCGTTGTTATAGGTAAATTCCAGTTCCTCCATGATTCCCTCCTGATAATCCGGAGACATAAAATACACATGGTTTGGAACAAAATCCACACTTTGGACCATCTCCACCTGCCGCTTCACCACAGGAGCTGTCTGCGCCCCTCTAGAATCCACCCAAGCATAAGAGGAAGCGCCGTCATAGTTAAGAAGCTGTACAATCGTCTGATTTCCCGTTTTCTTTGTGAAGGAATACACCTTTCCCAGCTCTGCATTCGATGAAGTCGTAACGCCTCCCACCTGTGTCTTTGCCGCCACCTCAAAAAGACCGGTTCCCCTTAGAAAATTCTCATAGGCAACCATAAAGGAATAATAGTTTCTCACCCGCTTTTCCAGTTCTCTGGAAATTCTAAGGGAATTGCCTGGATAATACTCATTGGAAAGCATTCCCGTATCCCCCAGCTCCAGATGGCTTCCCCCTGCCGCTGCCAGCATGGCATTGGTATAGAGAATTCCCGGAAGATTAAACGGTTCTCCCTTCATCACATTGTAATCCATATATGCGCCAATCACACTCCCCCGTTCCCCCTTTGTCACCGCATAAATCTGGTCCAGCACCTTCTTTAAAGACAGATAATCCTTACAGTCTCCCGGCCACACCTCCACATAAATAATGTCATACACGCCTGAATTGAGAACCTGCTGCAAACCGTAGCCGCCCACTGGGTTAAAAATCACACGAGTCTGAACTTCCTTTTCCAGCCGGTCTAAAAACGGCACATAAGTCTGATCCAGTTCCAGCTCATTTCCCTGGTAATCAAACCGTTTGGAACCTCTCGCTCCTAAAGAGTCCATCTGAAGACCGTCAAAATCATACACATCCAGAAAATCTTTGTGAACCTGGTTAAAATGTTTTTGCCAGTTTTCATCTGCCGGATTAAACATCCACAGCTTTGGCGTCTCCCAACCGTCTCCTCCCAGGTCATGGGAATCCTGATGCTGATGCCTTTGATCTTTGTACAACCCCCATTCCGGAAGAATGCCCTGCTCCTCATAATGATCATATGCGCCAAATATCAAATTATAAAAAAAGGAACGCATATTGAGAGAATGGCCTGCTGCAATGGTTTTTTTCAAAGACTGGGCATCCACCGTCTGCTTTGCCAAAGACTTCCACTCTCCATCCGGATTGTCCACAGTGCCTGCCAAAGGCTGCTCCTGACTGTCAAACACATCATAGTAAAACAGTCCGTTAATATGATGTTTTTTCAGTCGATTTAGCGTGGTAGCAATCTCCTCGTCAGACCGGTAATCCAGTTTAGTAATATACCCATAGCGAGGAAAACGGTTCCAGTCAGAAGACACGTCAATGGCAGTCATCCGGTAATCTTTTATCTGACCTTGTTCTTCCAGATAAGCCTCCACTGCATATCCCTTAAAATCCTCCCCAGGAAGCTCTATCACAAAGGTTTCTGCCTGTGTTTCCGCTCCCACTTGCCTTTCCTGTTCCCACACAACCTGATTTAAGTGGCGGACCCGTATGCGTAAAAGAGATTCCTTGCCTGCTCTCCCAGGGCCAAACTCCACCGTCAGCCTCACTGCCTCTCCCGGTGAATACATGCTCTGATCCGTATAAATATCAATCAAACTGCTCCCCACAATAATTTCCTCCCATCCCGGCCTGACAAAAGCATCCATTCCTGTCCTTAAAGTTTTAAGGCCGGCTGCCTGCACAGGCAAAACAGTTACTCCAATCATACAGAACGCTGCCATGACGGCGGCTGCCCTCTGACCTGTTTTCTTTAATCTTTTTTTCATTCTCACACCTCCGGCTCTTTCCTTTTGCCTCAAAGACTTTGTGGCTTCCCATAAAAAGCCGCAAAGTCTTTGCTTCCATAGCCTTACGATTCTTCTCTCTCCAGCAAAATATAGTTCACCCAACCAAAGAAATCTCCTTCCTGGCCGGTCAAAGTAAGGACATCTCCTGGCTGTAAGGCCAACACCATATCCAGATAGTCCTGGCTGTAATCAATATCGCTGTAATCGGTGGCTTTTCTCCGGATGACTCCCACTGGCAGTCCGTTTAACTGAACCGTAAATTCTTCTCTGGTTCCGTTGGACAGCACACTTAGACGATACCTTCCTTCCACAAAGTCCGGGTCATTGCTCACTGGAATCACTATGGAAGTTCCTGGCTGTAAGTCTGCTGCCGGACTATACAACGATGCCTGATAGAAATCCTCCCCGTCATACCGGTACTCAGCTTTTGGCTGTCCGGTTCCCACAGGAGCCGGAATCAGCTGCACTGTTTCCACCCATCCCCATGGACCTTCCTCCTCATTTCCCGGCGCCTCCAAAGTAATAATATCATCTGACCTTATATACAACGTATGATTCATTCGATTCGTGGTAAAATCAGATTTCTCAAATCCGCTTCCTGTCACCCTCACAATACTTCCTGCCATCTGTCCATTTACCTTCACCCACAGACGGGTACGGTTTCCGTTTGTAACTGCTCCAATCTGGTAGAAGCCTTCCTGAAAGTCTTTATGTTCCCCAGCCCGAAAAGAAAGGCTGTCTCCTGGCTGTAAATCTGCCGCATTGTAATTCTCTGCCTTTTTCTCATACAGATCCGCCCCATGATACACCACTCGGTTTCCTGTTCTTTCAGAAGCCGCAGGAGCAACCCAGGTCAGATCCACATAATCCACCCAGCCATAATGATTTCCGCTTTCTCCCTCAACCGTTAGAATATCTGACGCAGACAAATTCAGGGTTTCTGCCATGGTATCATCCGTCATATGTGCCATGCCAAAGTCTGTCTCTGCCCGAAGGACATTTCCCACAATCTGGTCATTAACCTTTATGATAAACTTCTGCCGGTTTCCGTTGGAACGGATAGTCACACGGTAAATGCCAGCCTTAAATTCTCTGTTATCTCCAAGAGAAATCTTCATCTGGGCTCCCGGCTGTAAATCCGCTGTCAGACTGTCAAACTGAGCTTTATAATAGGCTTCTCCTTCATAAATATAATGATTTCCATTGATGCGGGTCTTCACAGGTTCATTGTCCATTGCTCTGGACAAAGCTCCCACTGCGGCTCCTGCACGGCTATAAATCTCATCGCCGCAATCATCCCGAAGGAACACCCCGCCCTCCACAATGGCAAACATTCCGGTCTCTTTTGAAATGGTAAATACCAGCTGATCATCCTCAACCCGACTAGGAACCTTAGAACACTTAATGGCCTGCCCTTCCCCGTTTACATGATACACTGTGTACGATTTCTTAACCGTCTCTAAGTTTTCTGTCTCTTCCTGCAACGATCTGCTGTGAAACGCTTGGTCTGCCTTCCTTGCCCAGGTTTGAGCGTTGATCTCCTCCAGACGGATGCGAATGGTCACTGGGGAAGATGGGGTGATGGGATTACTCCGGTCCTCTCCCAAATAGAAACGGATATATCTTGTAATGATTCGATCCCCTTTAAACCGGCCAAGAACCGTCTCTGCCTTTGCATCTTTTGGCTCTGGCTGTTCAATTACCAACTGTGCGTCATTGGGCAGAGCGCCTATGGGAGCCTCTGCCTTTATGGAGATTTCCCCGTCGCTCTCTGTGGCATCAAAAGGTTTTCCTTCCATCAGCTCCACATAGTCAATCCAGTGGTACTGTCCTTCTGGAGTCACAAGGGCCAGCGTATTGGTTCCGTACAGTTCCAGTATTCCTTCTGCTGAACCATATTTGTAATCTCCCCACTCTGCATGAGGTACAAAAAGACTTCCCACTGCCTTGTCATTTACATGAACCAGGAGCTTTTTCCCATCGCCTCCTCCACAATAACGAATCAACAAATTGTACACGCCTCGGTCAAATCCATCCTCTTTCCGAAGCGGAATGGAAAGCTTATCTCCGTTTCCTGCCTCAAAATTAGCTGCATTCCCATTATCTGCCCAGGCTTTATAATATTCCTCCGCCTCAAAATGATAAATTCCTTTTTCCATGGACACGGCGTAGACTCCGCACCCTTGCATAGCAGTTGACAATCCCTCGTCATCTGCTGTGGCAAACAAATTCTCTCCCGTATCCCCATCTACATAATAAAGATCTACATACGGATTTTCTTTATTCACTCCTGCCGGATAAGGAATCTTCACCTGAATCCGGCCTTCTCTTTGTTCAGTGGTCAAATCCAAAAGCTGTCCGCCATCTTTTAGTTCAATTTGGTATCCCACAGCCCGCATTCCCTCTCCGGAAAAATAATGGTCCGCCACCTTGCCAACCGCCTTTACAGAAAGTGTGGCCTGAATGGGAAGAACCCCTTCTTCTGCTTCCACCACAATTCCTGTAGCTGGGTCTTTCTTGTAAAAGATCGAAGGAACCTCTTTCCATACAATGTCCTTAATCCATCCATAGCTTCCTTCCGGCGCTACAATGGTCACAATGTCCCCGGCCTTCAGCGTATACCGGCCCTGCCAGCCGTTTTCCAGCAGCTGGTCCATGCCGAATGCTCCGCTTCCTGCTGCCAGATAAGTACCTATCTCTTCTCCGTTCACCAAAACCGTGTAGGTTCGGGCGCTTCCAGAATGAATCATCTTTAACACATACTGGCCCTGGATAAACCGGCTGTCCAGATTTATGGTCAGTGTCTTTCCCGGATCCATATTGGCGCAGTTTCCGTCATCTCCAGTAACCGGATTCCATCCGTCAGCTGCTTCCTCCAGCTTCACAATAGGATCTTTCACATTTAGACAAATCCGCTTTTCTGTTGTGGGAACCAAACGGATTTTGTCAATCCAGTCGTACTGTCCCTCTGACACTGCCCTCAAGACCAAGGTTTCCTTCCCGGTAAGGTTAAGAATCCCCATGGTCTCTGCTGTTTTGCTGTTATTCCAGCCAAATTCTCCAGGAGAAAGAATCAACTCAGCAGAATGGTTTCCTGCTTCCACTTTTAAGATTTGTCCGTTTCCCGCATAAACCGCCTCAATCCGATAATTTCCTGACTTAAATCCAGATACTTTCTCCAGGGGAATCCGAATTTCTGTGTTTGGCTGCAAGTCAGCTCCCTTTTTGTCTTCCGTCAGTTTGTCATAATACCGCTCGCCCTCAAATATGTAAGCGTCTCCTTCCATGGTGAATCCGCCTTGTACCTCTGACAGCCACTTAAAGGTTACTCCCTTTATCCAGCCTGCTGTGGTATCATTGGGCGCTGTGATCGTAACCGTGTCCCCGTCTTTGAGCGAATAACTTCCCTTCCAGCCGCCGCCAGTCAGCTGATTACTTCCCAGTTCTCCCTGATTTCCTTTGCTCTCTGTCACATCATAAGTTCCCTCTGTCTGCCCGTTGACTGAAACCGTGTAGGACCGGGCATCTCCCGTGTGGAAAAGCCACAAGCCATACTGCCCTTCCTCAAACCGGGTATCCAATTTTATAGTCATCGTATTTCCAGGTCCCAAATGAATACAGTTCCCGTCCTCTACACTGCCGGTAATCGTGACAGAAGAATCTCCTGCCTCCACACCAATCCAGGTTTCTGACTCTGGAAACGGTACCAGTCTTATTGTTTTCACCCATGTATACGGACCGCCGGACATCTGGTCTGCTGTGAACGTAATAGTCTCATTTCCGGTTAGGTCAAAATATTTAAAAGTCTCTCCTGTCTTTTGTGAATCCCAGTTAAAATCCGAAGGAGATAAGATGATTTCTCCGGCGATGCTTCCAGCCTGAACTTCCATAATCTGTCCATTTCCAGCATAATCCATCTGAATTTGATACTTTCCCGGCTGTATGGCAGGTTCCACATCCGCCAGATGAATTTGAATGGATTCTCCTGGCTGTAAGTCTGCCCCTAATCCGTCGCCAGTTGGATTTCCTTCATAAAACTTCTTTGCATCAAACAGATAGGAACTGCCTTCCACCATATAATCTGGCTCTGTTTCAGACACCCATTTCCATACAACGTCCTTTAACCACCCGTAATTTCCTTCTGGCGGTACTATGGAAACCACATCCCCTGCCTTTAGCTCATAATTTCCCTGCCAGCCGTCGTCGTGGAGACCTCGCATATTAAAGCTGTCAGAACCGGCACTTGCCGCATATTCTCCCACTTCTTTTCCGTTGACCAAAACCTTGTAAGTCCGGTCATTGCCAGTTGTCACCAGAGAAAGGGTATAAATTCCCTCTTGAAAGCTGCCGTCCAGAGTCATTTCCACCTTAACCCCAGGGTCCATATTGGCGCAGCTGTTGTCATCTCCTGTCACCTTGTCCGATGGCGCCACATAGTCCTTTGCCAAAAACCAAATCTCCTCTTCTCCCACTGGTTCCAGCTCAATCCAGTCAATCCGGGTATACTTTCCATCCGTATAAGTGCTTAATTTCAGGGTGTCGCCGGATGACAGATTCCAAACCCGGCGGTATTCCACAGGATCATCGGTCAAATACCATTCTGCCGATGGAGTCAACGCCATATCAAACATGGAACCCACTTCCATCTTTAGGTTCTGATCCTGTCCTCCACAGCGGAACCGAATCCGGTAATTTCCATCCTGAAAACCATCAATTCCGTTTAATGGTATGGATATTACAGAACCTGCGCCGCTGCTGGTATCATTTGGCGGCTGCAAATCGGCATAAGTGTCACTTCCCTCTGTACCTGTTTTGCCATAATATTCCTCAGCCTCAATCCGAATCACCCCGTCTGCGCGGATACTCATCTTCGCTGGCTCCATATCCGAAGGAGAGGCCGAGGTTACAACTGTATTTTTCTGCGCCGGTTCTTCCTTTAAAACTGCATTTTCCTCTTTCTCCTGTTCTCCGTCCATCTCCGTCCAGTCTGCATTTGTGGCAGTCCATCCGCTTTTGCTGGCCACATTCTTTTTGCTGTCTGATGCTAAAATCTGTGCCATCACTACGGACAAAGGAGCTGCTTTTCCTGTGAAAATTCCAACGATCAGCATCACAGCCAGATACCGCATGGCCTGTTTTTTCTTTTTCATGCTGACTCTTTCCGTTCGTTTGCCTGTTTCCTTTCTCATTTTTCTACCCCCTATTCTTCCACTTCTTTCAGATAGATATAAGCCGCGTCATCCGCTCCCAGGCGCACCCCCTGTTCCCCTTCAATCTCCTCAGAGCTTTTATCAATCTGAAAAATATCATACCCGTTTTTTTCGTTCCCGTGCTGTGGCTTACATACACGATAAATACAGTCCCCGTAATCTTTGTATTTCTTTCCTCCTGTAACGATTCCCTTGCTGTTGACCCGTTGGGCGCTTCCTGTTTTTACATTTCCTTCTGCATCTACTAAAAACAATCCCGTTGCGTCTGTGTCCCGATTGGCAATCTCTGGAATATACACCAACTCATACCGCTCGGTGCTGGCTGACCCTACAGCAAGTCCCTGATAGTACAGTTTTCCGTCATATACCCCGGTCACACCTCTTCCAAGAAAATTCCTGTCGTCAGATTTCTCGGAAAAATAATAATAAAAATTTTCTTTTCCTTCTCCGTTGTTCTTGATTCTTGGTCCAGTCACCATGGCAGCGTTATCGGAAAAATCATAGAACCCATTGGGGAATCTTCTCAAAACACTGTTTTGATCTTTCATCAATAAAAACAGTCCGTCAATCCTTGCCCCATTATTCTCGCAGAAATAATAGCGCCCGTCTTCTGCCTTAAAAACAAATCCCACATAATCATCTGCATCCTCCCCGCTGCTTAAAGTTCCGTTAAAGGCATAGGTTCCAATATTTTCTTCTTCCACCTTTTGAGGGCGAAGATAATCTGCGACAATGGCATCATTGAGTCTGCCTGCTTCTAAAATCCAATCGTCCTGATTTCTTCTCCAGGCCCCATAACGACAATAAGTGACAATATACCCGTTCTTACCACAGTAAAAGGAACGGTCGTCTTCGCTTTCATCTTTCCCTGGCGGCTTTGCATTAATCCAGCAGCTTTTAGACACTTTTCCGCTGCCTGGGTCACAGTACAGATAATACTGAGGATTATGGGCATACTCCCCTTCTTCATAACCATTCCCAAAGTCTCCTCCCTGAGCTTCTTCTGTCTCGTCTGTTACCTCCACATACTTTTTCACTCCGTCACTGTCCGGATTGTGTCCTTCTTCATACACCCATCCCCTTAAACGTCTTCCGTTCTCATCAAAGCAATATTCATTTCCTTCATATTGTAATTTTTTGTTCCGGACCACATTTCCCTGCCGATCAAAATAATACCAGTTTACCTCCTCATTCCCATCTTCCGTAGGACCGGAAAATACCTGGAAATAAGGGGAATCCGGCGCATATGCAGGCATCCACTGTTCTCTGCACATCCGGCCTGTGGTATCGCAGTAATAGACCGTGTCGTCCATGGTTCCAGAACGGTAAACCTCTGCATCGTCTCCAATAGAATCTCCGCTGGATACCCATCCAGTCAGCATTCTGCCTTCCCCGTCAAAAAAATAAATGCTTCCGTCAATCTGCTGTCTGCCCTTTACAGCCTGCCCGTCCCGGCTAAAATACTGCCACACATTTCCCTCGGACTCATAGGACCATCCCGCTTCTGGCAATACCTGATTCACCTCCCCGTACACACAAACCGGGCATAGCAGCAGGATACATCCTGCTGCTGCCATTGCAATCCTTATTTTCTGCCTTTTCATACCCTTAAACACCTCCTCTTTTTTATTCCTTCACACTTCCCATCACAATTCCCGTAATCAGATAACGCTGCAGCAGCGGGTAAATCAAAAGCAGCGGAACCACGGATACCACAATCTTTGCCGCATTCAGATTTTGACTGGAAACTTCCATAGCGTTAATGAGAGAACTTAGGCTTCCTCCGGAATTTAACATATCCTCCAACTTAACACTCAAGGTCTGAATATAGGTCTGAAGAGGATAATTTCGCACCTTTGTCATATAAATCAATCCTCCAAAAAAGTCATTCCAGTTTCCTACAATACTAAAAAGAGCAATGGTGGCAATGACAGGTTTAGAACAAGGTATGTAAACTTTTGTCAATACCTGTAAAGGGGTAGCCCCATCAATGACAGCTGCCTCCTCTAACGACTTTGGCACTCCCATAAAAAAGTTCATCACCATAATCACGCTGAAAATCGGAACTGCCCCAGGCAGAACCAATGCCCAAACCGTATTAAGCAGATGAAGTTTTTTCACCACCAGATAGGTGGGAATCATTCCTCCGCTGAACAGCATGGCAAAAATCAGCAGATTCATATAAATATTTCGTCCCCTAAATTCCCGTTTTGTCTTGGATAACGGATAAGCCATCAGCACAATGAGAACCAGATTAACCACCAGTCCCGATGCCACCCGAAACACCGAGATTCCAAAAGAGCGCCAGAACTGACGGTCCTCCATGATTTTATTGTAAGCTGCTGTGGTAAATTTCACTGGCACAAATCCTACAATATTAGCGGCAGCTGCATCGCTGCTGCTAAAGGAGATTGCCAGAATGTTCAGCATAGGAAGCAGACAAATCAACCCTAAAAGAATCACAATCCCATAAATTATCCCAGTCCCCAAATTTGCCATTATCCCTTTTTTCCGTATCATGTTCCTGCCCCCCTTAAAAGATCTTCCGCTCTGTAAAACGTTTGGACAGCTCATTGGCCGTCACCATCAAAATCAGTCCCACCACCGAACGCAGCAGTCCGACTGCTGTGGAAAAGCTGTACTGCCGACTGATCAGACCCATTCGGTACACATAGGTATCCAGCACATCGCCGGTCTTATAAACCATGGGTGAATACAGGTTATAAATCTGATCAAATCCAGCGCTCAAAATACTGGTCAGACTCATGGCTGCCATGAGAAGAATAATCGGCAGCATTCCTGGCAACGTAATGTGCCACACCCGTTTCCACCAGGTTGCCCCGTCCATAGCCGCCGCCTCGTGAAGCCCTGGGTCAATGGCCGTAATCGCCGCCAGATACACGATAGAATTGTATCCAAACTCTTTCCATACATCGGTGGCAATAATCATGGGGCGAAACCAGGTGTTGCTTCCCAGAAAATTGATCTTTCCTATTCCAAGAGCCGCCAGAAGCTGATTCACCGGTCCATCCAGATTCACCATATTTACCACCACGGCTGCCAGCACAACCCAGGACAGGAAGTGAGGCAGATATACAATGGTCTGAATGGTCTTTTTCAAAAACTTCACCCGGATTTCATTTAACAAAATGGCAAACACAATGGCCATAAAGGTTCCAAGCAAAATCTTTCCCACCGCTATAATCAGCGTGTTAGCAAAGATCTGTCCAATGTCCGGCAGTTCAAACATATACAGAAAATGTTCCAATCCCACAAACTTGGAACCCAAAATTCCTTTTGCCGGCACATAGTCCTGAAATGCCATAATAATTCCAGCCATAGGCACAAAACAAAACACGATTACAAACACCATACCCGGCAGCATCATCAAATGAAACATTGCCTGGGTACCCATCCCCTCATTTTTTAGGGCCTTTCCCTGATTCATTTTGCATTCCTCCTCATTCCGATCATTTCCTGATCCTTTCGCCTTCTACTCTGTCCCAGCCAGAGCTTCTTCAATTTCTCCTGTAATCTTCTCCCCTCCCTGAGCTTTCCAGTCTGCCACAAACTGGTCAAATCCATCTAAAGGAATCGAACCTGTGACAATTCCCACAAACACTTCCTCTTCCATCTTTCCCAAATTGGCGCTGCTCTTTTTCATGGTCTTAGTGGTTCCCCGAAACACTGGCGTCTCCCACTGAAACTGCCCGTTTTTTGTCAGGCTTTCAATCAGCTCGATTCCGCCCATACGGGAGGTGTATTTGGCCCAGTCATTGACTTCTGGCTGTGATTCCTTCTGATACCGCCGAATCGACTCCACAATGCTTTTGGATTCTGCAGTCCTCACCTCTTCCATTGTAATCGCTCCATTAAGACAGTTCTTAATATCTGCATAGTCATCCAACAGAGACGTATAAGAATTGATCTCTACCTGGAACGGGCGGGCCGAATTGTCCACACCTTGCTGAATGTAAGAGGCCACCTGGGGCGCTTCCTGTTCCAGATTCTTGTTGTTCACTACATCATCAAAAAACAGGTTCAGCATCTTTACAATCACTTCTGGATTGGAATAGCCTTTTCGTACCACCATATATCCGCTTCCTGCATTGCTGTGAGCCACATTCACCTTGTTCTCCTCATCACATACGGTAAACGCTGCAAATTCCGCCTCCGGATTCATGCCTTTTACATTGTTTAAAAGCCAGTCTGGAATGTGCCACGGCCCAAAAGCAATGCCCAACTGGTTGTTGGTCAAGAGCGCCGTAATGTCATCCCAGGTCCGTGTGCCAAACTGTGGGTCCAAAATCCCTTCCTGGAACCACTTGGCAAGCTGACC
>ERZ808029.689-NODE-689-length-16172-cov-3.930040_pt1 | contig 16172 bp, 11 predicted proteins | sample MGYA00380185_ERZ808029 | MGnify/ENA primary metagenome ERZ808029 (study PRJEB31490, sample SAMN06133404) | mouse gut metagenome | isolation source: M2_3 | host: mice | place: China: Chengdu | collected 2015-05 ... | reverse complement strand
TACGCTGGTAGTGCGCAGAGAAGAAGACGGCATCCGGCGGTATGTTCATCTGGGAACTGGCAATTACAATGATTCGACGGCAAGACTGTATACAGACTGCGGTCTTATGACCTGCAACCCGAAAATCGGGCAGGATGCCACAGCCGTGTTTAATATGCTGTCTGGCTATTCAGAGCCGCCGGCATGGAATAAGCTCTCCCTTGCTCCCCTTTGGCTGCGGAGCAAATTTATCAAGATGATTCGCCGGGAGACTGCCAATGCCAGAGAAGGGAAACGTTCTCATATTATGGCAAAGATGAATTCTTTGTGTGATAAGGAAATCATTGCAAATCTCTATGAGGCTTCCTGTGCAGGGGTAAAGATCGAGCTGGTTATCAGAGGAATCTGCTGTTTAAAGGCAGGAGTTGCCGGGTTAAGCGAGAACATCAGCGTTCACTCCATCGTAGGAAATTTCCTGGAACATGCCCGGATTTTCTGCTTTGAAAATGATGGAAGTCCGGAGGTGTATATGGGCAGTGCAGACTGGATGCCAAGAAATCTGGATAAACGGGTGGAAATCTTGTTCCCGGTAGAAGATGAAGCGTTAAAAGAACAAGTGATTCACATTCTCCAGGTTCAACTGGAGGATAATGTAAAAGCTCATATTTTACAGCCGGACGGAACTTATGAAAAAATTGACAAAAGAGGCAAAGGGCTGGTGACAGCTCAGCTTCAGTTTTGCGAAGAGGCAATAGCAGCTGCCTCGGCAAGGAAGCAGGAGGAGTCGGTGGATGTCCACGAAACCCGGCGATTTGCTCCAGCGGAGGCATAGACAAAAGACACAGACAAAGTCTGGAAGCAAAAGCAGGGCGGCGAATCCATGGAAAAGAAAAGGTTCGCTGCCCTTTTCCATTTACAGACATCTGGAAAATACTAGAACATTTGTAATAAAAAAGTAAGGCACAAACCGACATTTTATGCTACACTAATCAATAGAATAACAAGAGGAGGAAACCCGTATGGCAGAGACCAGCATTTTGATTGTAGATGATGAGCAGGAGATCGCGGACTTGGTAGAAATCTATCTGGTCAGTGACGGATATAAGGTGTTTAAAGCCAACAGCGCCCAAGATGGTCTGGAGATTCTGGAGAGAGAAGACATCCATTTGGTACTTTTGGATATTATGATGCCAGGGATGACCGGACTGGAGATGTGTAAAAAGATTCGGGAGACCAACAATATTCCAATTATTATGATCAGCGCCAAATCCACGGATCTGGATAAGATTTTAGGACTTGGCACAGGAGCCGACGATTATGTGGCAAAGCCCTTTAACCCACTGGAGGTGTCGGCGCGGGTCAAATCCCAGCTGAGGCGGTATACTCAGCTGAATCCCAACAGCAGCGTCCATGAGAATGTGAAAAATGAGATCAGTATTAGGGGGCTGACCATCAATAAGGATAACCACAAGGTTACAGTTTATGACGAGGAAGTAAAGCTTACCCCCATTGAGTTTGACATTTTATATCTTCTGGCTTCCAATCCAGGGAAAGTGTTCAGCACAGACGAAATATTTGAGAAGGTGTGGAACGAGAAAGTATATGAGGCCAACAATACGGTTATGGTACATATCCGCCGCCTGCGCGGTAAAATGAAAGAAGATGAGCGCCAGGATAAGATTATCACAACCGTATGGGGGGTAGGATATAAAATTGAAAAGTAAAAGAAGCGATATGCGGCATCGTTTCCGCACCCGTTTAATCGCTAATATTGTGTACAGCTCTCTGGTGGCTTGTCTGGTGGAGATGTTTTTAGTGACCAATCTGGGTATGCTTGCCAAGTATGCCAAGGAGTCCCAGTGGAACAATGCTCTTATGGCTATGATTGATGACCGGGATTTGGTGATCATTCTTGGGTATGTTCTGCTGGGGGTGATGGTTTTTTCCGTGACATTCCTTCTTCTCCAGGAGAAAACTTTGATTTATATTGAGAAGATTTCTCATGCAGTCAGGGATATTTCAGAGGGAGATTTAAACACTACGGTTGATGTGATTGGTGACGATGAATTTTCCTCCATGGCAGAGAATCTGAATAAGATGGTAGAGGACATCCGGCGGCTGATGGACAAGGAGCGGGAAGCAGAACGAACCAAGAATGAGCTGATTACCAATGTGGCTCATGATTTGCGGACCCCTCTCACCTCCATTATTGGCTATTTAGAGCTGCTTTCCGGAAAGACGTCCGCGCCTTTGCCCCTGGAGGTTCAGAAAAAGTATATGGACATTGCATATGGAAAATCCAAGCGTTTGGAAAAACTGATTGAGGACTTGTTTGGATTTACCAAATTAAACTATGGAAAGATTTCCATGCGGGTGTCCAAAGTGGATATTATTAAGCTTTTGGGACAGCTTTTGGAAGAGTCGTATCCGAACTTTTCCAATAAGAATCTGTCTTATGAGCTTCAGAGCAATGTGTCGGCAAAGGTGATTATGGCAGACGGTAATCTGCTGGCGCGATTGTTTGATAATCTGATTAACAATGCAATCAAATACGGTGCAGATGGCAAGCGGGTTCTGGTGAAGGTGTTGGCATCTGCAGAGACAGTACAGGTGTCTGTGACCAATTACGGATATGTGATTCCGCCAGAAGAGCTGCCTCTTATTTTTGATAAATTTTACCGGGTAGAACAGTCCCGGTCTTCCCATACCGGAGGCACAGGGCTGGGACTTGCGATTGTGAAAAATATTGTGGATATGCACGGGGGAGACATTACAGTAAAAAGCGATTTAAACGGCACGGTATTTACGGTGACGCTGAAGGTGGATTTTGATATTGACAAAGAGAATTTTGGATAAAACAGGGCGGAGGCAGAAAAGTATGGATAACAGGCTGGTCAGACTAGAACAAAGACAGAACCAGACCGTTACAGGGGTGCTTTATGGTCTGGTTTTTTGGATTCTGGTTTTTTGCTTGTGTATGTCCAGCGGAGGATTCTGGTGGGCTGGTTTTGACAGCGCAGCCTTTGACTGGTTTGGTTTTGGTGGATTTGGACAGACAGTTTATGGAGCCACGCCGGACATTTCTTCGTCCGGCGTGGAGATTTTGGTGGAATATGGATACGATAATATGGCAAAAGGCGGGTGCTCCATACCAGTGGAGATTACCATTGAAAATAACCGGAATCTTGCACTGGAAGGGACTCTGGAAATTAGATCAATGGAATCCGACGGCACGATCTATTATTATACGTATCAGGTAGAATTGGCTCCTGAAGAGAAACAGACCAATTCATATTATATTCCCATTGGAGTCAATGGAGACCGGCTGTATGTGACGTTAGAAGACGGACAGGGAACGACGCTTTCCTGGCAGCAGGTAAATTTAAACGTCAGCCGGGATGTACCGGAGCTATTTGTAGGGATTTTGTCTGACCAGCCGAAAGATCTGAAATATCTCAATGGGGTGGGGATTCATTACAGCGCTCTGCGCACCCGGACTTTTGATTTGGAGCCGGAGAGTTTCCCGGAAGAAGAGCTGGGACTAAACATGCTGGATGTGTTAGTGGTCAATAATTTTAAATTGCGGGAACTTTCGGAGCAGCAGACTTCTGCCATTATGGATTGGGTTCACAGTGGCGGTGTGCTGATTATGGGAACCGGACAGCGGGTGGGAGATACTCTGGGCCGTTTTGCGCCGGAGCTTTTAGATGACTCCTACGGAACGCCCCGTCTTCATTCTATAGATTTGGGAGAAGACTTTTCTCTGGACAGTCCGGCAGAGGGACTTATGGAACTGGTTTGTGTGGATATTCCACTACACGGCGGCAATGTGATTCTCTCCAGCAACGGATTTTCCCTTTTAACCGCAGCTTCCAAGGAACAGGGATTGATCGGTGTGTTCAGCTTTGATTTGGCAGACTTTAAAGGCTTTTGTGAAGAGCGCCCTTCTTATGTAGATCATATTTTCACTTCTCTTTTAGGGGAGGCCTGGATTAACCGGCTGGCAGATGTAGTGTACAGTGGCAATTCGGAAAAATTCTGGTCTGTTCAGAGCCTGATCAATACGGGAAATGTGGAGAAGCTGCCTAACCTTTATCTGTATACAGCTGTGGTAGCTGTTTATTTGCTGCTTTTAGGACCAGGGATGTATTTGTATCTGAAAAATCGGCAAATGCAGCTTTACTATCGGAGAGGCGTGGTCGTTATGTCACTGGTATTTGCTGTGATGATTTACCTGATGGGTATGACCACCCGCTTTCCCTCTACATTTTATACGTATGCATCCATTCAGGATGTGACGGAGGATTATATTACAGACACTACTTATGTGAATATCCGCAATCCTTATAACCGTCCTTATCAGGTAGAGCTGGACCCTTCTTACTCTGTCCTGCCTATTACCCGAAGTTATCAGAGCGAGCCGTCAAACCGCTCCCGGTTTACCGGGGAGGAGGAGTATCAGATTGCTATAGGCCGGGAGCCGGATCGGTTGACCATCCGAGGGCAGAATATTACTGCATTTTCGCCCCGATATTTTCGATTGGAGCGGAAGACAGACAATAAGGATAAGATTGGGATTGAAGGAAATGTGGATTATTTTGAGGGGAATTTAAGGGGCAGCATCACCAATCATTTTCCTTTTCCTCTGGAAAATGCCACCTTGATGCTCTATGGCAATATGGTATTTCTCGGACGGCTGGAACCGGAGGAAACCTGTCGGTTAGAAGATTTAAAGCTTCTGCGCTTTCCGTTGAATCATTCCTATGTGGTGGCAGAGGGAATTATTGGAAAGGAGCTGCTTTCACGGACAGACATCCGGGATACGACTTATTTGCTGGCGTTGGAGCGGTTTAATATGCTGACCTTTTATCTGGACAACTACATGGGCAATTACAGTGCAGATGCAAGAGTGATTGCTTTTAGCACAATGAAGGAGGAAAGCCCGTTTTTGCGGGAGACTGACCCAGAGACTTATGGACATACCATGCTGACCTCTCTGGTGCCGGTGAATGCCTCCAAAGACCGGCTCCTTTACCGGTCTGTACTGATGAAGATTCCCAAGGTGGTAAACGGAACTTATAATGCCAAATCCAACTCCATGAACGGAACCGAACCTTTGACATTGGAATATCAGATGGGTACAGAGATTGAGGTGGAAAGTCTGACGTTTGAGCCTGTGTCGAAAGAATTTTTAAAAGACAGCAGCGACAGTTATATTGAGGCATTTACAGGAAGCATTTATTTTTATAATTATATCAGCGGCAATTTTGACCGGATGGACCTGGAAGGGCAGACCATGGATGTAGATCAGCTGCGGCCTTACCTGTCGCCGGGAAATACTCTGACAGTTCGGTACGTCTATGACGGCCCTGGCAGCTACAATGAGATTCAGCTTCCAATGCCTATGGTTGCAGGAAGGGAGCGGTAATGCTTAAAATTCAGAATCTTAGGAAAACATTTGGAAATTACCATGCCCTGGACGGGTTGGATATGGAGATTGAAGCAGGAGCTTTGTATGGTTTTGTGGGACCCAACGGAGCAGGAAAAACCACAACCATTAAGATTGTCAGCGGTTTACTTTTGCCGGATAAGGGGACGGTGGAGATTGATGGCATCGACGCTTTGGCCTATCCCCGTCAGATGAGGGAAAAAATCGGATACGTTCCGGATTACTTTGGGGTTTATGATAATTTAAAGGTGTGGGAATATATGGAGTTTTTTGCCTCCTGTTACGGACTGGAGGGACTTACAGCCCGAAAACGATCCCTGACCTTGTTAGACCAGGTGGGGCTTGGGGATAAGGAAGACTTTTATGTAGATGGTCTTTCCAGAGGAATGAAACAGCGTCTTTGCCTTGCCCGGGCGCTTCTTCATAATCCGGCTCTGCTGGTGTTAGACGAGCCGGCAGCAGGGTTGGACCCAAGAACAAGGCTGGAATTTCGGGAGACAATCCGGGAGCTGAATCAGCAGGGGACGACCATTCTTTTAAGTTCTCACCTCCTTTCGGATTTGACTGAGCTTTGTACAGATATTGGAATTGTGGATGCAGGAAAGATGCTGCTGACTGGGAGTGTGGAGGAGATTATCGAGAAAATCCACACCTCCAAGCCGGTGATTCTATCCATTTACAAAAATATGGAGACGGCTCTCAAACTGTTAAAGGAGCATCCTATGGTTCGTTCCATTTCTGTGAAGGATGCGGAGATTTTGGTGCAGTTTGCAGGAAGCGGACGGCAGGAGAGCGGCCTTTTGACTGAGTTGATTCAGGCAGGAGTTCAAGTGCGGGGCTTTATGCGGGAACCAGGCAGTTTGGAGGCTGTGTTTATGCAGCTCACAAGCCATGAAGAGGAAAGGGTGGTGCTTTCTTATGATGCTGATCGGGAATCCGGTCTATAAGAGGGAGACAATGGTCAGCTCCCGTAGTTTTCGGCTGGCGCTTGTATTGTTGATATTTAACGGAATTTTGGCCCTGGTGGCCCTTCTTAACATGTATTCCACACTGGCTCAGGTGCGGGTGACAGCAGAGATTCAATACAGCAGTTTTATGGATTTGTATTTGTTTGTGGCTGTTTTGGAATTTATTATGCTGGTGTTTATTATGCCAGCCCTTACAGCGGGAAGCATCAGCGGAGAGCGGGAACGGCAGACCTTAGATTTAATGCTTTCTACTAAAATGACTCCGGCTCAGATTGTAATGGGAAAGCTGGCGGCCTCGTTAAGCACTATGATTTTGCTGATTATTTCCAGTTTTCCGATCTTGGCTCTGGTGTTTGTCTACGGAGGCGTAACCATAAAGGACATGGGAATGCTGCTAATCTGTTTTGGCGCAGCGGCCCTGTTTGTCGGCAGCCTGGGGATTTGCTGCTCTGCCCTGTTTCGCAAATCCACATTATCTACAGTGGCAGCTTACGGAGTGATGGGAGCTGTGGTAGGGGGAACTTATGGACTGAATCAGCTTGCGCTGTTTTTCAGCCGGATGCCAAATGGGGCATATCTGGTTTCCGGAGGGGCTGGTTTGGAGCAGGGCACTTCCGGGGGATTTTTGTATTTGCTGCTGATTAATCCTACGGTCACGTTTATTATGACCATGCTGCGTCTGACTGGAAAAGAGCAGGCTGGCGGCGGGATTATCCAGTGGTTTGGGACTCATGGGGAAAGCTTTGTCAGCCATAACTGGGTCGTCTGCAGTGTGGTGATTCAGGTGGTTATGGCAATGGGGCTGATATGGGTGGCTGTGAATGCGGTGACTCCCGGACACAGAAGAAGGAAAAGATGACTTCCCTCTGTGGGGGATTGAATAAAAGCGGGAAATACAGTAAAATAGCAGGAGAATAACAATTCAGGAGGAAACTATGGGGATTATAAAAGCAGCAGCAACGGCAATTGGAGGCTCGTTGGCAGACCAGTGGTTAGAAGTTGTGGAGCCGGGGAGCATGGGGGACCAGACGGTTTTTGCCAGTGGCGTGAAAACCCGCAAAGGGTCCAACACAAAAGGAACGGACAATCTGGTATCTAACGGTTCGGTAATTCATGTGTATCCGAATCAGTTTATGATGGTGGTAGACGGGGGAAAAGTGGTAGACTATACTGCAGAGGAAGGCTATTATACCGTGAAAAATTCTTCCTCCCCTTCTTTATTCAACGGTCAGTTTAAGGATACACTCAAGGAATCTTTTAATCGGATTAAATATGGCGGGGAGACGCCCAAGGCACAGAGGGTTTTTTATGTAAATTTACAGGAAATCAAAGGAATCAAATTCGGCACTCGCAATCCGGTGAATTATTTTGACAGTTTTTATAATGCGGAGCTGTTTTTGCGTGCTCATGGCACTTATTCTATAAAAATTACAGATCCCCTGCTTTTTTATGCTCAGGTAATTCCAAAGAACGCCAATAAAGTAGAAATTACCTCCATTAACGAACAGTACATGAATGAATTTTTGGAGGCGCTTCAGGCATCCATTAACCGAATGTCAGCAGAAGGGGAACGGATTTCCTTTGTGGCATCCAAGGGAACGGTTTTAAGCCGTCATATGTCAGAAGTCCTGGACGATGACTGGAAGAGGAACCGGGGCTTTGAGATTATGAGTGTTGGCATTGCCAGTATTTCTTATAATGAAGAATCTCAAAAGCTTATTAACATGCGCAATCAGGGCGCAATGCTTTCCGACCCAGGTGTGCGGGAAGGATACGTACAGGGAGCCATTGCCCGGGGATTAGAGGCAGCTGGTTCTAATTCCCAGGGATCTATGGCTGGCTTTATGGGAATGGGCGTGGGTATGAATGCAGGAGGCGGTTTTATGGGAGCTGCATCTGCAGCAAATATGCAGCAGATGCAGATGAATGCTCAGGGAGGGCAAAACCGTCCGGGATTTGGTCAGAACATGGCTGGCGGAGGCGCAGGAATGGGAGTAGCCCCAGCAGGAGGAGGAGCTTCCTGGGTGTGCCGATGCGGCGCTGTAAACACAGGGAAATTCTGCAGCCAGTGTGGTGGGGCAAAACCGGTATCGGATACCTGGGTATGTAAATGCGGCGCGGCCAACACAGGAAAGTTCTGCAGCGAATGCGGCAGCCCAAAGCCAGACGGAGGCCCCTGGGTATGCAGCTGCGGCACGGCTAATACCGGAAAATTCTGCAGCCAATGCGGAAAGCCCAAAGGCTGAGGAACTCACCTATGGCAGCAATTATTTTTAAATGTCCAAATTGTGGCGGTGACCTGCGGTTTAATCCGGAAATGCAGAATTTCAAATGTGAGTATTGTCTTTCTGAATTTTCCAGAGACCACATGGAGAAAGACGTTGCCCAGCAGACAGGAGAGGCAATTTCTACAGATGAATTGCAGGCGCCAGAAGAACTGGAATCTTCGGCGGTTTTCTACTCTTGTCCCAGCTGCGGGGCAGAGATTGTGACAGATGAGACAACCGCAGCGACTTTTTGCTACTACTGCCATAATCCGGTGGTGCTGTCAGGGCGGATGGAAGGAAAATATCACCCAGATGGGGTTCTTCCTTTCACCATAGACCGGAAGAAGGCGATGGAGATTTTTGATCAGTGGATTGGCAAAAAGAAATATATACCAAAAGCGTTTTATTCCCCAGAGCAGGTGGAGAAACTTACCGGGGTGTATTTTCCTTACTGGCTTTATGGGTGTGAGATAGAAGGAAAGCTGGAGGCAGAAGGAAAGAAGTATAAGACCTGGACTGAGGGAAATGTACGATTGACCCGCACAGAAGAATATGAAATCTGCCGGGAGGGAACCATGGAGGTGGACCATGTAGCCCGCAATGCGCTGTCAAAGGTAAACCGCAAACTTGTGGAAGGGGTAATGCCTTTTGATATGGAGAAAATGCAGCCATTTCAGATGGAATACCTTTCTGGATTCCTGGCAGAAAAGCGGGATATGGAACAAGATCGCTTTGTGGCAGCTTTGGAGGAAGAGATTCGTCAGTTTGCGGAAAGTTCCATAAGAGAAGGATTTTCCCGTTACGATTCGGTGCAGATTCGTTCCAAGGAGATGCGGATTGGAAATCCAAAGTGGAAATATGCTTTGATGCCAGTGTGGACCCTTACCTATCGGGATAACAGGACTGGTAAAGTCTATTATTTCACCTGTAATGGTCAAACCGGCAAAATCTGCGGGGAGCTGCCGGTGGACTCCAGACGGCTGGCCCGGTTGTTTCTGTCGGTTTTTGCGCCGCTTTTTGCGGTTCTTCTTGTAGTGGGATATTTTCTTTGAAATATTTTTTGTTGGACACAGGGGAGTTGTGATGAAAAGACTTGGATTGGTTTTGAGCGTGATTTTTCTTTTATTGCTGTCAGGCGTATCTCTGGCAGATACAAAGTCAGACCAAAGGGTTTATGATCAGGCCGGACTGTTTTCAGAGGAGGAGGTCCGCAAACTGGAAGAGGAGATTCAAAATCTTCGGGAAGACATAAACATGGATGTGGCTCTGGTGACGATTTTGGACGCTCATGGAAGAACCTCCGAACGGTATGCAGATGATTTTTATGATGAGATGAAGATCGGAACCGGAGAGGATGCCAGCGGCCTTCTCTTTTTAATGGACATGGACAACCGAGAGTTGTATATATCCACCTGTGGACAGATGATTCGCCTTTTGACTGACGAGCGGGTGGAGGCGATGCTGGATAATGCAATCGGTTATATGGGAGACAAAGACTATGTAGGTTGTGTCCGTCAGCTGATGGAGGATACCCGCCAGTGGTATGAGAAGGGAATTGTAAAAGGGCAGTACAATATGGACCGGGATACAGGAGAGATCAGCCTCTATAGGGGCGGGCGCAAACGGAGCATTCGCTGGTATGAAGCGCTGATTGCTGCGGCAGTGTCCGCCTTTTGCGCAGGAAGTGTATGCCTGAAAGTGAAAAAAGAATATGCCATGGAGGATGAGAGAAGGCAGGCATCCAATTATTATATGGCATACCGGGCAGACGCCTCCTTCCGGTTTCGGGATAACAGGGATGTGATGAAAAATTCCCATGTACTTCGGCAAGTGATTCCAAGGAGCACATACATAGGGTCCGGAGGTTCTGGCAGTTCAGGAAGAAGCACGACGCACAGAACCGGAGGCCGAAGCCATGGGGGCGGAGGAAGAAAATTTTAGTAAAATTGGACGGCAAAAAATCCGGTCGGAATTATGAGGATCCTGCTTGTTGACAGGTCAAAAATTCGGCCGGATTTTTTGCCGTCAGGGCAATTTGTGGAAGTTCCCATAAAAATCCGTCACAGATACACAAATGTAGCTGGACAAATGACGTGCATATATGGTATAATCGAAACACTTTATTTGGCTGAAAGCCGTTTAAAGGGGTTTTAACAACAAAAAGGAGGAGACAAGTAATGAAAAAGAGACTAGTTAGTTTGTCACTGGCAGCTGTCATGGCCTTTTCACTGGCAGGATGCCGTGGGGCTGAGACTGCGCCTACTACCGCAGCTACAACTGCAGCTACCACTGGTGCAGCGTCTGATGCCACTACTGCAGCAGAGGGTGCTTCTGATGAGACCGAGGCTTTAACGCCGGCAGAGAATTTTAAGATCGGCATTATCACAGGTACTGCTTCTCAGGGCGATGAGGAGATTACCCAGGCCAATAAGATGAAAGAGAAGTACGGAGATATGATCGTTACTTCCACTTATCCGGATAACTTTACAACCGAGACCGAGACCGTAATTTCCAACACGGTGGCTATGGCTTCCGATCCGGATGTGAAGGCTATTATCTGGTGTCAGGCAATTCCTGGTACTGCAGCGGCCATTGACAAGGTACGTGAGACCCGTCCGGACATGATCTTTATTGTAGGTACTCCTGGTGAGGACCCAGGCGTTATCAACCCGAAAGCTGACATTGTTCTTCAGGTAGATGAGCCAGGATGTGGTATTGTGATTCCGCCTCAGGCAAAGGCTCAGGGCGCCAAGACCATGATTCACTATTCTTTCCCCCGCCATATGAGCTATGCGCTGATTGTTGCACGTCACGAGAATCTGAAGACTTACTGTGCTGAGAACGGAATCGAGCTGGTAGATGTTACTGCTCCGGACCCAACCGGCGATTCTGGTATCACCGGCGCTCAGCAGTTCATTCTGGAAGATGTGCCGCGTCAGATCGAGAAATACGGCAAAGACACCGTATTCTTTACAACCAACTGTGGTATGCAGGAGCCGCTGATCCGTTCTGTATTTGAGAATGGCGCTATTTACAGCTTACAGTGCTGTCCGTCTCCTTTCCATGCTTTCCCGGCAGCCTTAAACATTGACATGGCAGGCCATGAAGCTGACGTGAATTATATGATGGAGCAGCTGCAGGCAAAGGTTACAGAAGCCAACATGGGCGGACGTGTATCTACCTGGGGAGTTCCCTGTAACATGCTGTTTATCAGCGCTGGCGTTGAGTATGCCAAGAAGGTGCTGGAAGGCCAGACAAGCGGAGTTCTGGATGAGACCATTCTTCGCGAGACCATTCAGACTTGTGCAGAAGAGTTTACTCCTGGCGCAAAGATGACACTGGATTACTATGTGGATGATGAGGGCAATGCGAAAGAAAATCACTTCCTGGTAATGTCTGATTTCGTTACTTTTGAGTAAACAAGCGTCCCACGACCGGACTAATGGATGAAGGGTTGCGTTCAGGTGTATCTGGAAGGCAACTAATAATATGATGGTATCTGGGGGTTCTGCCAACGGGGTCTTAGTGAGACATCAGTTGGCAGAACTTTCTGCTATTCGGGAATGTCAGAGATAATGTAGAAAGAGGTTGGTGACTTGGAAAAAGCAAATGAAACCTATGTTCTGAAGATGGACAATATCGCCAAAGAATATTATGGAAACCGGGTATTAAAGGGCGTAAAGCTCCACATCCGTCCCGGTGAGATTCATGCCCTGATGGGAGAGAACGGCGCAGGAAAGTCTACGCTGATGAATATTCTTTTTGGAATGCCGGTCATCCACAATACCGGCGGTTTTGAAGGAACGGTAGAGGTAAACGGAGAACCAGTACAGATTGATACTCCATTAAAAGCGATGGAGCTGGGAATTGGAATGGTGCATCAGGAATTTATGCTGATTCCTGGATTTACAGTGACAGAAAATATTAAAGTGGGGCGTGAGATCAGCACGCCGAATCTGGTGAGCCGTCTGTTTGGACGGTCAATGGAGTCTTTGGATTTTAAGGCCATGCGGAGAGATGCAAAAAAGGCCCTGAAAACGATTGGATTGCAGATTGACGAATATATTAGGGTTGCCGGACTTCCGGTAGGCTATATGCAGTTTATTGAGATTGCAAGGGAGCTGGACAAGACAGGAATCCGGCTGCTGGTGCTTGACGAACCGACAGCGGTGTTGACCGAGTCGGAAGCAGAACGTCTTTTAGAGGCGATGCGGGTGATTTCCGCTCAGGGAATCGCGATTATTTTCATTACTCACCGTTTGGATGAGGTGATGGCTGTGGCAGATTCCATGACCATTTTGCGTGATGGGGAATTTGTGGCCAGAAAAGAGATTAAAGAGACAAATGTGGTAGAGATTGCAGAGCTTATGATTGGACGGAAGGTAGAGAAGCTGGTGGATGACGGCATTCCTGACACCCGTTCCATTCGCGATAATGAATTCGCCGTAAGTTTAAGAAATTATAGAGTAGATATGCCAGGTGAAAAGGTCAAAGGGATTGACCTGGACATCCGCAAAGGAGAGATTTTGGGAATCGGTGGTTTGGCCGGACAGGGAAAACTGGGGATTCCCAACGGAATCATCGGCCTTTATAAAGCCAGTGGGGAAGTAAAGATCAATGGCGAGGCTTTAAATCTGGATAAACTGGGTGACGCTTTGGATCACAAGGTTGCCTTTGTTTCAGAAGACCGGCGGGGAGTCGGACTTTTGCTGGATGAAAGCATTGAACAGAATATTATCTTTTCCGCTATGCAGACCAACGGTAAATTTTTGAAAAAAGCAGGCTGGATGAAGCTTTATGATGCTGCGGCAGCTCATGCCCATGCGGAAGAGATGGTAAAGACTCTGGACATTCGTTGTACTGGAATCCGTCAACCAGCAGGCGCTCTTTCTGGTGGAAATCAGCAGAAAGTTTGTCTGGCCAGAGCGCTTACCCTGGAACCGGATATTTTGTTTGTGTCAGAACCCACCCGGGGAATTGATATCGGAGCCAAAAAACTGGTGCTGGAATATCTGGCAAAACTGAACCGGGAGTTGGGGATGACAGTTGTAATTGTGTCGTCTGAGCTGATGGAGCTGCGTTCTGTGTCAGACCGGATTGCCATTATCTCTGACGGAAAGCTGGCATGTATTTTAAAACCGGATGATTCAGATGCAGATTTCGGACTTGCCATGTCCGGTGCATGGAAAGGAGGACAGGAGAATGAGTAATCCCTTAAAATCACTAGTGGCCAAATTTGGCCTGCCTCGAATTATTATTGTAACATTCTTTCTGTTCCTGGTAGGAGCAGCCGGTGTGTTTCAGATGAATTTGATGCAGCTTTTAAGCGACTGTTTAAGACGATGGGGTATGTTTGGAATCCTGGCTCTTGCCATGGTTCCGGCAGTGCAGTGCGGTATTGGACTGAATTTTGGTATTTCCATGGGAATTGTAGGTGGTTTGCTGGGAGGTCTGATTGTAATTCAGCTGCACATTGCCCAGATGCCTTCTCTGGTGGCCATTCATCCTTTGTTTGCCATGTGGGTGGCGATTTTGGTTGCCATTCTCATTGGCGTGGTTCTTGCAACAGGTATTGGATATTTGTATGGATTGCTTTTGAACCGGGTAAAAGGTTCCGAGATGACCGTAACCACTTATGTAGGATTTTCCATTATCGCTTTTATGAATATGTGGTGGATGCTGCTGCCCTTTACGGACGGTGAGCTTATCTGGCCCAATGCGGGAAAAGGTCTTAGAAATACAATTTCCCTAGCCTCCTCCTTTAGTAATGTTATGAATAATACCCTGGCTTTTAATATTGGAAGCCTGACCATTCCCACAGGGCTTTTGCTGTTTTTCTTTTTGATGTGTTTTCTGGTGTGGCTGTTTATGCGGTCCAAAACGGGAATTGCCATGAGTGCAGCAGGAGCTAATCCTATGTTTGCCAAAGCTGCTGGTATTAATGTGAATAAAATGCGGCTGATTGGAACAACTCTGTCAACTGTGCTGGCAGCAGTGGGTATTTTGGTATATGCACAGGGATTTGGATTTATGCAACTTTACAATGGACCTATGATGATGGGTTTTACTTCCGTGGCTGCGGTATTGATCGGCGGAGCCAGTCCCAAGCGGGCAAGGATTCCCCATGTCCTCATTGGTACATTCCTGTTTCAGGGAATATTGGCCCTGGGACTTCCTGTGGCAAACCAGTTTATCCCGGAGAGCAACCTGTCGGAAGTGGCACGTTTGATTATCTCGAATGGCATTATTATCTACGCACTCAGCCAGGTGAAAGGAGGAAGCGGACGTGAATAAGAAAACAACCGATTTTCTGGTACAGAACATGGTGGTATTTCTGTTTGTGATTCTGTGTATTGCGGCAACGTATTTTTCCAAGCAGCCGCTGACGTTTGTAGTGTCGGAGCTGTTTACCCGTATAGCCCGTAATTCCTTTATTGTCCTTTCCCTGATCATTCCGGTTATTGCAGGAATGGGATTGAACTTTGGTATTGTAATCGGCGCCATGGCAGCACAGCTGGCCATCTTTTTAACCACTTACTGGGGATTTACCGGCATTTCTGGATTTTTGTTTACAGCTGTTTTGGCTACTCCATTTGCCGTATTTTTCGGTTTCTTGGTAGGAAAGCTGTTTAACTATATGAAGGGCAATGAGATGATCGGCGGCCTGGTGCTGGGATATTTTGCTGATGGTATTTATCAGCTGGTGTTTTTGTTTATCTTTGGCGGTGTCATTAAGATGAACAATCCCACGTTGATGATTCCTACGGGAGTAGGCGTCAAGAATACGATTGACTTAAAAGATACTGTGAAATATGCGCTGGATACCGTGCCTATGCTGACTATTGTTGAGATTGGATTTTACCTGTTTCTCATTATACTGGCAGGTTCCACTGCTTTTAAACTGGCCAAAAAACAGGATGTGGAGTGGAAATCTGTGGGGGCAAAGGCAGCTGCGGCAGTTGTAATCTATGGATTGACCTTTATCGGACCAGTGGAGAGATTTTTGTCAACCGACCGTCTTTTGCTTCTGTCAGCTGTGGAGCTGTGGTGCCTTGGAATGGTGCTGTGGCAGTTGTTTGGTTTTGTCAAATGGAAGTTTAAGATGAAAAAGGACAAAGAGGAAGCTTTGGCAAGCACATTTAATCCGACGAAAGCCACAGTCAATGTGATTTTGACAGCAGTGGTTTATGGACTTACCTATGTGCCTTCCATTTACAATGTGTTGCTGGTTGTGCGGCTTCCGGTTTTGACTTATCTTTGTATTGGAGCACTTTGCTGCTTTAACAATATTTTGATGAAAACCCGTTTGGGACAGGATATGAGAACCGTGGGGCAGAGCCGTACTGTGGCAAATGCAGCTGGTATTAATGTAGATCGGATTCGTATTATTGCCATGATCTTTTCCACTGTACTGGCCAGCTGGGGGCAGCTGATCTTTTTGCAGAATGTGGGAACCATTTCCACCTATGGAGCACATACTCAGGTAGGGCAGTTTGCTATCGCAGCACT
>ERZ808029.681-NODE-681-length-16375-cov-3.805375_pt1 | contig 16375 bp, 15 predicted proteins | sample MGYA00380185_ERZ808029 | MGnify/ENA primary metagenome ERZ808029 (study PRJEB31490, sample SAMN06133404) | mouse gut metagenome | isolation source: M2_3 | host: mice | place: China: Chengdu | collected 2015-05 ... | reverse complement strand
ACCGGGTAATTGTCCCGGTTAAATACAGAAGCCAGATGGGTCTCTGCTATCGCCATTCCCACAGCCATCCCCATACCTGCTCCCAAAGGTCCAGTGGTGGCCTCCACTCCGGCCGTATGTCCATATTCCGGGTGTCCAGGCGTCTTAGAACCCAGCTGTCTAAACTCCATCAAATCCTCTTTTGACAATCCGTCATATCCAAACAGATGAAGCAAGGAATAAAGAAGCATGGAACCATGTCCGCCGGACAATACAAACCGATCCCGGTTAGCCCAGTTCGGGTCTGCCGGATTATGATTTAAGTGATTTACCCAAAGCTCATAAGCCATGGGAGCACATCCTAAAGGCAGCCCCGGATGGCCGGAATGAGCTTTCTCTATTGCATCTGCAGATAATATACGAATCCCATTTACTGATAATGTATCTAATTGACTCATTGGTATCCTCCTATGTTGTGTATGTATGTCAAGTTCCTGTTACTTTAACTTAATCTCCCGCATTTCCTGAGGTCCTGTTACCAAGAGTGTACTGGGCGAAGATCCTTTCCGAATCTTTGTAACAGCAAAATCAAAAACTGCATCCAGCTTTTCTACCCCAGCCATATTATAAATCCTACACGAGTTATCATTATACAGAAAGATTAGGTCCCCGTCAATATCCGCATGGGTATAATCGTAAGTAAATTCTTTACTTAACACATGTTTTCCGTCTGCCCGGTAGACTTCCAGACGCTGTTCTCCCTGATCTGTATTATTCCATACAACCACACCAACATATTCATCCGAATAAAAAATTCCCTGAATTTCCTCTTCCAGCAAAACCTGTTTCACCATTTCCGGCTTTAAAAGATTTTTGGAGGAAAAAAACACCAGACCTGTGCTGCTGAAAGCGCAGGAATAAGGTTCTTTTAAATATGCCACACGAGGCACCACCGCATTTTCAAAGGACTCGTCAAAACCAGCAACCAGACGGGTGGATTTCGTTTTTCCCACCTCGGAAAAATTATAAAATACAACCCGGCTTTTGGCTTGTCCGCCTTTTAGATAAACATAAGAAGCCATCATCTGAGTGCTGTCTTTTGATACCGATACATCCAACATATATCCGTTTCCGGACATATTGGATTTTATCTCTGTCCCGTGGGAACTGCCGTCCTTGGTAAAACAGTACAAATAGCTGGAAACAGGTCCCTCTGCCACTACTGCCACAAACCCAAGACCAGAAACCGCCACTTTTGTTATTGGCAGAATGGTTGTGGCTTCTCCCACCTTCCCACTGGTGTTATAAATATAGATTTTATTACCCTGCTGGTCAGCAATGGCCGCATAATCCCCATTTACTGACACAATCGGAAGTTTCATTTCATAACTGTCGTTCCACACAGCCTCCCCCCGGTTATCTACATAGGAAGCTCCGTCTCTGGTATATTTCAACACGTTCTTTCCAAACGTTTTATAGCCAACCAGACTTCCCTGACTCAAAGCAGTCTGCCTTATGGTCTCATAGTCCGTATAGCGGTAAATCTGCTGATAATAAAACCATCCGCCGGCAACAATAAATACCAGCGCCAAAATCCCTATGGCCTTTATCAGGTTTTTTCGCCGCTTTTTCTGTCGGGCTGCATATAATTCTTCCTCTTCCTTCCGGCTTCTGCCAGATGGAAAGTCTTTGCCCGGCGTGATCATCTGACGGCGAAGTTGCTGTTTTTTGCTTTCCCTGCTCATTAAGCTCATATCACCCATGGCCTTATCTCCTGCCTGTGAATCTTGAACTCTAGTATACATCATTTTTTTTGCAGGGTCAAAGGCTTTTCATTGAATCATTCCATTGGCGGCAAATACAATTCCTGTCCAACCGAAAGACGGTTCTCATCACCCAGCTGATTCCACTGACAAATTTGGGGAAGATTGTTGACACTGTGATAATATTCAATGCAGATTCCATAAAGCGTCTCTCCGTCCTTCACAACATGAACAATAGCATCTGACGGAACCTGAACCGGCTGTGCTGCCGACGCTTCCTCCCCTTGGCTGGTTTTGGCGGATTCTTCTGCCGGATTTTCCGCTTTTGTTTCCTGGGACTCATAAGTCTCCTGGGACTGCACTCCATCCTCATGGATTTCCTGGGCTTGTCCACTCTCCAAACCAGAACCTTCCGCTCCTGCCGTCAAAGCATCCTGACTTTCCGGAGCCTGCATTCCAGAATCTATAGTCAAATTCCCTTCCTCTCCCAAACTGCCTGCCATGACGGTGTTCCCTCCCGATGGCATACTCTCTGGCTCAATTACAGAATTTGGTTTGGTGGGATATACTTCTCCTGCCACCTCCTCAAACAATAGCTCTCCCTGTTCCTTTGTCTCTTGCTCTTTTCCCAAAAAACCAGACCATTTTTCCTCCATATCTTCTGGCAGAGCAGAAGCAATAACCGATTCCATCTCCTTAATCCGGTGATAATTATTAAACATAGCAACACCGCAGGCCAATACCAGCACAGAAAGAACGCCGCAGGCAGTCTGAAGGCTCCCAAGAGTGGAACGCCGCCGTCTTGCATCCTCTTTATTATCCTCCATCTTCTGACGAAAGTCCCGGATAATGGTCTCTTTTGTTCCGGATTCCACCCGGCGCACATCTCTTCTGGACACCATGTAGTCCTGCATCATCTGGTTTCTTTCATAATAAATACAATATCCCCGCAGCTTATAAAAACCGTCTTCCGACGCCACATAAACCGATTCCTCTCCATCCAGACCGCAGCTTAAATACATCAGCTGGTTTTTTTCCGGAAAATATCTTCCGTGCTGTTTCCAATAATTTAAGGGACTTAGCACCCGGTCCGGAACACTGCACAACAACCATCCTAGCACCGTTCGTTTTGGAAACATCTCCTCAATGGCATGGTAAGCTCGATCCCACGCCTCCTCTGTAAAATCCACCTTGCTGCCATCCCGAACCACATCCTCCATTTCCAAAGCGCCGTCCACAAAAAGGTAAGGCATACCTTCCTGAGTTCGAATCTCACCTACCAAAAGGCCGACCCGCAGATCTTGTCCACCGGTCGGATACAGACGTTTCAGATATGTATTGACATAATCCTCCACATATAACTTTACATTCAAATCCCTCTCCCCAATCTGCCGGATATTTTTCGGCAGCTTTGGGTACGGATTATAAAACTCTCCCATAATTTCACCCCGCTGTTATGATTTCATTGCAAATATTTCTTTTCATATACACGCCCATCATAACATAAGCAGAGTGCTGATTTTGTCAAACCAATGCCCGGTTTTCTAAAAACTGTTCGACAAGAAATACGCTTTCACAAATATAATCCGCCATTTTCATCACCATGGATAACCGAACACTCTGCAGCATCAGCGGATCATAGTTTCCATATCCCCCTACAATTCCAGTGATAAAAATATCTCCCACTGCCTGTAAATCCTTACACACTCCAAGACCAGGCCGCAAAGCTCCCTTTCCTAAAGTAATGCATCCTACATGATCCTGACTTCCCACAGACGCATCTACTGCCACAATCACATGGTTGGGATACCGGATTCGAATCATCGCCATAGACTGTTCCAGGTTCATGGCATGAATCGGCCGTTCCAACGTTCCCACAATCTGAATCTGACGCACCTCATGTTCTTTCAGCTTGTACCCAATCAGCGGACCCAAACTGTCGCCTGTGGAGCGGTCCGTGCCAATGCACAGTGCCAAAACCCCCCTTTTTCCCTCTTCCTCCATGATTTCCCCAATCATATCATGGAGAGTTCGGGCAAATATTTCCGTCTCATATTCTTTACCAGAATCAAAATAATAGATTTTTCTGCCTATTTTCCATTTTCTGCACAAACTTGTCTTCATACTTCCCCGCCTGTACTCTTTTTGTTATTCCTATTATAAGCACCTGCGGGGAAATTTATACTTTGATTCTGTCTCTTTCACTTTTTCTGGTTCTGATACACACCGATAGACTCACTGACACTGGAGGCCGTACCAGATTCAACAATCTTATACAGTTCAGCCACTTTCTGTGGACTCATAAATTCTTTTCCCAAATAAGTTCCATAGTGATTTGTCACATACAAACGTTTTTCCTTTACCTTCTCCTTTACTTCCTTCAGACTCTTTGCTGTCTGCTCATAATCCTTCTGCATCTGTTCCAGCTTGGCCTTATAGCTATTCTCAATCTCGTCTTTGAGAATAGTCTTTGTGACGGTCTCAAAAGTGTTAAGCGCATCTTTTTGCTTTTCCGCCACATCGTCCAGTTCCTGCTGCAGTCGGGCTATCTCATCATCATATTTTCCCAAATTATACAAAGCTTCATTTTTGTCTTTTCGGACACTGGCAGCGATTTTTCGGATTTTTTTCTTATTTTCCAAAATCTGATCCTGAATCTTTCTGCATTCCCGCAAAGGTTCCATGTACGGCATCTTTGTCCGGTTGCCGATAAAGATGTACCCACCTCCTGCCACCAAAACATCAATGATATAAATTCCTGCCAGATAAAGGGGTTTTTGCTCTGGCAGCAGCCAATATATGCCCCATGGCACAGCCAGAAAGATCACAAGAATCCACAGAAAAAGCATCAGATACTCTTTTAAATAGTGGGGAAAATAAAGGCTGTAATACAAAGAACTGTGAAACATTCCCGGCAGATGTTCCCGTTTAATCTGATTCTTTCTCTGCAGCTTTAAATCCCGAATCTGCTCCCAAAATATGGCTGTCTCGTCCTCAATTCGTCCCCTGACTCCTTTTCCCTTGGCTTTTTCCCGCTTGCTTCGCATCTTTTTCAACTGTTCTTTGACTTTGCGGATTTCTTTCTCATAGGCAGCGCTCACCTCCTCCCGCCGTTTTTTCACGGTCTGTAACACGGCGTCTGCCATCTGTCTGCGCTCTGCCTCCAGATTTTTCTCCAGCTGCCTTTCCTCCTGAACAAGCTTCTGCTCCTGACCATCCAGCCGCTGCAGCTCTTCCAATGCATCCTTTGCCTCTTTTAAAAATACCAGACATTCCTCCATCGTCTGTGCCATAAACATGGTCCTCCTTTGCAAGATGCTGATTCCTGACCTTTTTAGATCTGTCGAATAAAAATATGTTTATAGTTTACAACAGAATATGCCTATGGGCAAGGGCTTCCGTAAAAAGATTCCAATAGATTCAGCGTGAAAAATTCACTGTCACAGTTTACGAGGCATCCATTGACGGAGCTTCCGTTTCGTGATAAGATGAACAGGCACGGCACTTGGCTCATTGCCCGCGGAAATAAATCAGGAGGAATTGCCATGTTTCGTATGTGGGGAAAAATATGGAAAGACAATCGTATGATTCAAGATACAATCGTCTGCATCGCCGATTACAGCATGTCCCGGACTGCCATGGTCTTTCAGTCATTAGAGGAGATTTGCTATGAATTTGATTTAAGCAAGCCCATCTGGCTCGATGCGAATATTTCTGAATTTCAAAGGGTATCCAAGACCCGTTTTTCTCAGGATTCTTTTATGGAGTCCATTCCCTTTGACTTTCTTGAACTTCAGATTATAGAAGAATAAATTAAAAAAGGCGTTTCACGATTGGGAAACGCCTTAAACTACACGCTCTATATAAAAATGCGATCTGAAATCACATCTGCTTCTCTCCGTCTTTACCCCGTTTTGCAGCCGCCAAAACCATATAAACCGCTGCCTTCCATACTCTAGTACACCATCCGGACAAAAAATTTTAACGACGCAAGGATGCGTGACAGACCGTTCACAACTCCGATTTCTGTCTGGATGGTGTACTAGCTTAAATATCTCAAAAGCTGTCTCAACATAATCAAATCTTCACGCCAAATACTCCTTTAAAATATCACCAATCAACTGAACCTCATCTGGTCCCAAATCTTTCAGCCAGCTTTCATCTCCTTCCTTGCCTTTTTCCTTACTTGCCGCAATCTGCTCCAGACTCTTTTTCAGATAATCCACATCCCGAACCCCGGTCTTTGTCTCCTCTCCAGACTCTTCCATTGCTGTAGCTGCCGCTTCCCGCCTTCCATTTTTACCGTTTCTTTTACCAGTCCCAGCGGTCCGAATGCCAGCGCGGTCCCTTTGATTTCCCCGGTCTCCCTGGCTGTTTCCTTCATTAGACCCAGTACTGTCTACCATCCGGCCACCATTTGCACCAGATGCCTCCTCTGGCTCAGACTCCCGGACTTTTGGAGTATCCCCTCTTCTATCCCCTTGGTTTCCCCTGTCTGCCAGACGAACAAAGCTGCGGACTTTTGCTCTGGAATCCCCTCCGTCATTCCAGCTGCTGTCCTCTGTCATACTCCGCGCCAATCTGGGACATAAAATATTTTCCAGATAGTCCTGGAGAGAGGCTTCCAGAAGTTCCCGCCTTCCTCCAGCCGTCCCATTGTCAAACAGCATGGTAAACATTGCCATCAACACGGCTCCTGCGCCATAGAGCACGACATAAAAAGTGTCCAGACGATACCAATAAGAAAAAAATGCTCCTGTTCCCCCTGCCAACAAACACAACCAGGTCAGCTGCATGGAAAAATTGCTCCATCCAGCCAGAGTCAGCCCGCCAAATTTCATTTCACACAGCTGATGGTCCAACCAGGCGCCGCTGTCTGGCAATCCCTGATTCATTCGATATGTATTTTCCGTTTTTTGTTTCAAATCCCGCAGGTTCTTATTTTTTGTGGTGGCCATGCTCCCACTTTCTTTAATCAGTCTTTTGTAAAGATTGCTGGTCATCATTCTGGTAACTACCCCCAGAAAACAAATTCCAGCCAGTACATATAATGCTTGTCCGGTTTCTAATAACTGCAGCATAAAAAGCTCCCCTTTCTTTCCTGATTTTTTCAGACAGCTATCATTATAACGGTCAAAATCCATTTTGGAAAGTTCAGGGAGCCTAGAATCGTTCGTCAAAGTTCGATAAGATTTGATTCTCAAGTTCAAATTCAATTCTTAATTGTCATCCGTCCTTGTCCCGCTTAAACCGCAGCAATCAACGCTCTGGTCAGATTTACGCTGTGAACAATGGCCATTCGCTCAAACTCTTCATAATCCATCTGTGCGCTGTCATCTGCCTTGTCGGAAATGGCCCGTACAATCAGAAAGGGAACCTGATTTAAGTAAGCAGCCTGGGCTATAGCTGCTCCCTCCATCTCTGTGCATACTCCCTGAAACGTCTCATAAAGCCATTTCTTTTTGTCTTTGGAGGACACAAACTGATCGCCAGTCAGCACACGCCCCACATGTACTCCAATATCTGGATTCACCTGCCTACAGCATTTTACCCCTGCCTCTCTTAAAGACGAATCTGCCATAAAGGCCAGCACTCCCAACTGGGGAATCTGCCCAGGCTCATAGCCGAACTGCGTGGCATCCACATCATGCTGCACTGCATCGGTTGCCAAGACCAAATCTCCAATGTTAATCTCTGCCTTGAGAGATCCGGCGATTCCTGTGTTCACAATTCCGTTTACCCCAAACCGATCCACCAGAATCTGCACACATACAGCTCCGTTCACTTTGCCAATACCAGACCGCACTACCACAACGTCCCGGTCTTGAATTTTTCCTTTATAAAAATCCATTCCAGCTAAAGACACCACCTTAGTCTCCTTCATTTCTGCCTTCAGCTGCTCCACCTCTTCTGCCATCGCACCGATAATTCCTAACATAGCCTTACTCCTTTTTATTTATTGTCTTTTTTTCCAGAGTCTGTTGATGTTTTTTATCCAAACGTCTAGTACACAGTATATCACATATAAAACTCTTGACAATCCCTTTTATAACTGGATATAATATGAATATTGCTTGAATTTATCTGTTGGTTTATGAAAACATTTCTTAAGATTAAGTATGGAGGATCACTATTATGGTTTATAAAACACGCAATGTTTGTTCACGTGAAATTCGTTTTGATGTGAAAGATCACAAGCTTACCAATGTTCAGTATGTTGGCGGCTGTTCTGGAAATACACAGGGAATAGCTCGTCTGGTGGAAGGTATGGATGTAAGCGAGGCGATTGAGCGTCTGCAAGGCATTCATTGCGGTTTCCGCCCTACCTCCTGTCCAGATCAGCTTGCACAGGCACTAAAAGTCTATGAACAGGAAAATGGAGCCAGCCCGTCCTAACGGCTGGCCCCGTTCTCTAAATTCACACTTTCCTGTTTATCGATACCAAACCATTCCAGAAATATTTAATTCAAATATCATAAAATTTTGTCACCCAAAAGTGACACTTGACGGAGAAAGTTATGAGAATAAAGATGAATCTATGGCTCCCTGCCCTTTTGTTGGCTGTATTCCTATCCGGATGCCAGAAAAACAGTCCAAAACCATCAGAAGACGTTTCCACTTCTACTTCTGACACAGTCAATTTGACTGTTTGGGGAGCTGCGGAGGATGAAGAACTGTTGCGTCAAATCATGGATGAATTTCAGAATCAGTACCAGGGACAGGCAAATTTCGTCATTAACTATCAGCCTCAAAGCGAAAGCCACTGCACCGACGCACTGATGGAAGATCTGGAAAATGGCGCAGATGTATTTGCATTTGCCGATGATCAGCTAAACACTCTGGTAGCTGCCGGAGCATTGGAACCCGTGGAAAATGCAGATCTATTCCGGCAGTCAAACATTCCGGAAGCCGTTCAGGCCGCCTGTGTAAACGACACTTTATACGCTCTGCCTTTGACAGCAGATAATGGATATTTTCTTTATTATAATAAGAGCTATTTTTCTGAAGAAGACATTAAATCCTGGGATCAGATGCTTGAAATTGCTGCGGAACACGGAAAAAAAGTTTCCATGGAATGGTCTTCCGGATGGTATGTATATGCTCTGTTTGGAGGCACCGGACTTACCCTGGGACTGAATAACGACGGAATCACCAATTACTGCACCTGGAACAGCACAGAGGGCAAGATAAAAGGGACCGATGTGGCCCAGGCCATGACTGGCATGGCAAAACACCCTGGATTTGTCAGCATAGATGACGCCGGTTTTATAGAAGGAGTAAAAAACGGAACCATTATTGCAGGCATTAACGGAGTCTGGAATGCTGTAGCGGTGGAAGATACCTGGGGACAAAATTTTGCTGCTGCAAAGCTTCCCTCCTATACCTGTGCCGGACAGCAAATTCAAATGACCTCCTTCTCTGGATACAAGTTAATCGGGGTAAATGCCTATTCCAAACACAGGGAATGGGCGACCAAACTGGCAGAGTGGATTGCAAACGAAGAAAATCAAAAGCTTCGCTTTATGCTGCGGGGACAGGGACCAGCCAACAAAAATGCCGCCGCCTCAAATGAAGTGCAAAGCTCACCGGCAATTGCAGCATTGCTGAAACAGTCCGAATTTTCCTGTCTCCAACGAATCGGCGGGAATTTTTGGGAGCCAGTGGCAGAATTTACAGAAAACATTTTGGCCGGGAATCCTTCCGGAGAAAGCCTTCAGGAACAGCTTGACCTTATGGTGGAGGGCATTATTGCCCCGTAATACCCTGTAAAGAGAACTTTATTTCCAAACTGACTCTGATCTCCGAAAAATATCCCAGGAGACAAAAAAGGAGTAGCAGCCGTAATGAAAAATATCAGTTTAAAACATCGTTTGATTATACCTGTCGCCCTTTTAGGTATTGTAGCCCTTTTATCAAATCTTCTTTCTTTTATTAACATTCACAATGTAAATGCAAGTGCTGCCAACATTGCAGACAATTACATGGAAGGAAAAGGACAGCTGGCAGAGATCTGTCAGTCTTCCATGAATATACATAAAATGGCCCTAAGCCACATTGTGGCCACGGACTATGACACCATGATCACACTGGTTCAGCAGATCAAGAAAGAGGAAGCTGTTTTGGATGATATGCTTGCCAAATATGAGTATCATGTCATATCAAAAGATCAAAACCAATACGAACAGCTTCTGTCCCATTATGACTCTTTCAAACATGCCTTGGTCCATCTGGTCTGCGCCAGCGCAAGCCACAAGACTCAGGACGCCTATGCGCTGGCTAATGGAGAGGTCGCTTCCGCTGCTTCTGCTATGGAAAATGATATTGATACATTAAACGCATCCATCCAGGAACAGACCTCCAAAGCAAGGATGCACCTTTCTATCGTGTATATGATATCCATAGCAGGAGGCTCTGCTTCTGTCATTGCCTGCATTTTTCTGGTATTTGCAGCATTGAAGCTGATTAATAAACATGTGGTAATTCCGGTCAAAAATATTTTAAAAACCATTCAGGAAAGTTCCGGGCGCATTAACAACATGACAGGCGAAGTCCTTAAAAGAACCCAGGCTTCCAAAGGCAGCGCTGCCAGCCTTTCTATTCTTGCAGAGCAGATGTCCGCAACCATTCAGGAAGTGGCTGGCAGTGTGTCTACCATCAATGACAACACTGTGGATGTCCAATCGGATGTTAAAAATATTGCGGAAGAGTGCAGTGCCATCACCGCTTATACAATTGAGATGAATGCCCGCGCCAACACCATGCAGCAATCCGCTCAAAAAAGTGCGGAAATTACCAACGCCAAAGCAAACGAAATTCTTCACACCCTTAATGACGCCATTGAAAAAAGCAAAAGTGTAGATCAGATTCAAATACTGACCAGCGACATTCTTAACATCTGTCAGCAAACCCGGCTGATTGCTCTGAATGCTTCCGTGGAAGCTGCCAACGCCGGAGCCGCCGGGAAAGGATTTGCCATTGTTGCCAGCGAAGTACGCGATCTGGCTCATTCCAGTCAGGAAACCGCCAACCGAATCCAGGATATCAATCGTATTGTCACTTCTGCTGTATACAATCTTTCTGAAAACGCACAGCATCTGGTTGATTACATGAGCCAGTCTGTCCTCACGGAATTTCAGGAATTTGTAAAATCCGGCAGTCAGTATAAAGAAGATGCTGCCTATATCCGTCAAACTATGGATGAATTTCAAAAGCGGACTGAACACCTGAAAAACTCCATGTCCGAAATTGCAGATTCTATTAGCACCATCACAAAGGTCATTGACCAGGGGGCAAACGGCATCTCTGGTGTGGCTGGCAATACAAAAAATCTTGCCGACGATATGGAGGATATTACACAACGTATGGGAATCAATCAGGAAGTAGTGGAGGGATTGGAGAAGGAAACCGTAGTGTTTAATAATCTTTAGTAAAGGTTCCTTTTATATTTTTGATAAAAGCCTAATGATCGGAATATAAAAAATACTTGAAAGCAAACTCGGAATATACCATATCCGGAATCGGCTTTCAAGTATTTTTTTAAATCCAGATGCCAAAAGGGACACTTCCTCATGTGAAATACCCCGTTTGGCCGCCTTTTATGAATCCCATATCTCATTGATGATTCAAATATTCCATTATCCCCATATGAATCGTCCATGCCATTCGATCTTGATAATCTTCCGTATTTAAAGCTTTCGCCTCTTTCCAATTTGACAAAAAACCACACTCCACAATCACAATCGGCTGTTTCACATGAAGCAGAAGATAATAATTTCCATTTGGCTTCGCCAATCTCTTATTCTTCTCCCCCAGCACAAAGTCAAAACGTTTTTGGAGAATCTCCGCCAGTTCCTTCCCCTTTTCTGAATCCTTGTAGTAAAATACCTGACCTCCAGAAACATTTTCTTCATGATAACTGTTCTGATGAATGCTGACCACCAGCTCTGGTTTTGTCTCATTAATCAGATCACAACGTTTTTTCATATCTGCCATTTTTTTCCGGCTGTCCTTCTCCCCATAAAGCCCTTTGTCCTCTTCCCGCGTCATAACCACTTCCACGTCTGACGCCTCCAAATATGCTTTCAACTTCTTTGCAATCTCCAGATTAATATCTTTTTCCAGGCTCCCGTCCACACCCACTTTCCCCGGATCATTTCCTCCATGTCCGGGAGGCGGGAACAGACCAAAAAGGATAGGGATGGAGCAGCCATACCAGGAACACGCCCGGTAAATCCCTACGCCAGTTCCTTAATGGTATCGAGCGGTAACTCTGTAGCCTTCGCTATATCTTCTAAAAACATTTTTCCTAACTTTAATAAATGGATAGCTGTTTTTTTGGCTTTATTTTATTCTGCTTCGTAACGCTCCCCCTTAATATAAGACCACATAACTTCTTCTTCATCATACACCTTTGAAAATGTGATATACTGATTGATAATACTGTCGGTATCGCTCTCACAAATAACCTTAACTTTTATATCAACAGCAATATCATCAGCACCGCAAAAAAACGCTTCTGATAAAGAAATTGTGTCAGGTATATTCTTTTGATTTCCCACATACACCACATATAATTCGGGTCTTGGCATTTTAATTTTCTTGCTCTTGTATAGGTTCTGGTTGGTGCGCTCAAAATAATCATGGTATGTCTGCGCCAAATACTAATGTGGTCTTATAAGGTTTGTCGAAATAAATAATCCCCTTCTTTTCACGCATTTCTGGCATGTCTATCCCACACTTCTTTCCATATAAGTATAACATTCTGCCTAGTATATTGCAAGTCATCTAAAATCTTACCGACACGCTTAAACAGACTTGATAAACAACCCGTCAAACTCTCCGCTGAACTTATAGACAATTTCAATATGCTTATCTTCATATACATAAATCTTATCAATAAACTCCACTACTGTAACACGATCAAGTTCTGTGATCTCACCATTCTCCAAAAGCCTCTCTACCCACGGGTTAGAAAGCACATCGCTGACCTTGGAAATGGACTTTTGCAACAGCTTGATTTCATTATTTAAACGGTCAATATATGCCTGAATTGCCCTCTTATCACTGTCGTACTCCTCTTTACTGATTGTTCCGTCATACATCAAATACCTGGCACTTTGTAAACGCTCTCTGTACTGATGGATTCTCCTGTTTTTGTTCTCAATCTCACGCCATCCCCCAGAAAACTCTGCCTTTGGTGTTTGTTGATGTTTCTCTGCCAGTTCTCTTAAGTTTTCTACCTGACGGATGATTTTATTCAAATCGTCAATGACAATCTCACGAAGCAGTTTATCTGACACATAATGGCTTGTACACTTTGGAGCATTCTCTCCAAGAAGTTTCTTATTCTGGCTGTAATCGCGGTAAGTCGCACAGTTATAATATAAGTACTTCGCCGATTCACCGGTTTTAAGCTGTGTATAAGAGTCCCACTTTTTTCGCATCCCATGGCGACAGTCTCCGCACTTTAATATCCCCTTAAAAATAGTCACCTCATCCTCTTTTGTCCTATCCCGCTTAATTGTTTTCATCATGGATTGGGCAATCTTCCATCGCTCCCTGGAAATGATCCCTTCATGTGTACCTTCGCAGCGAATCCACTGATTTTTGGCAACTTGTGTCGGCTTGTCATCCGTTAACTTTTTCTGCACCTGTTTATGTTGTACCAGTGTCCCTGTGTAGGTTTCATCCATTAGAATTTTTTTTACCCCATCACTGCGCCAATGGACTTCTTCATCAGATATTTTTTTACTGCATCTGAAATTTGACCCATGAAGCCGCTTATAGGTGGCTGGATTCACGATTCCATCTCTGGTCAGCCCCGCTGCGATTTCCTTTGGTGAAATACCTTTCAGATATTCCTCATAAATCCGCTCTACTACAATAGCAGCCGTTGGATCAACTATAAGATGGTGTTTATTTTCAGGGTCTTTCTGATAACCATAGGGGGCGAATGCTCCTACAAACAGTCCTTTTCGCTGCATAGAATGCATACCAATACAAACGTTCCTATGCTGCTGCTCAGAGTACTCCCGATTAATCAATAACTGAAATCGATCTGCAATACTTGGCTCTTTGTATAAGCTGTCATAATTATCGCCAATGGCAATCAGGCGGACTTCTCTGCCATTTTGCTCAAACTCTTTTTCCAGATATCTTTGCATCTCTGTATCGTACCGCCCCAGTCTGGATAAATTTTTAACAATAATACAATCAATCCGATTTTCCTTCACATCCCGCATCATCTCCCGAAAACCATTTCGGTCAAAATTCATTCCGGTCTGGTCGTCATCACAGTAAACCTTGTACTCAGCAAGTTTAAACCTTTCCTCTGGTTGGCTATTCAGAATTTCCATGAAGGCTTTGCAGTAGTCGGTCTGATTTTTAATACTCTGGCTCAAATCCGTTTTTATTTTCTTATCGCGGTCTTCATCCGAAAGCCTGACATAAATCCCCACGCTCCACTGTTTTGGGAAATAGCAATTATGTAAGCTAAATCTTTCTTTTCCTTCTGACATCATTACTCCTCTCTAAAAACCTTATGAACCTGAATCAATCGTTTGACTGCTTCCTGACAGGAAAATTCAGATTGATAGCGCCGGATTATTCTCCATGTTTTTACTTTTTGCTTTTTTGTTTCTTTCCGTTTTTCCATCTGAAACAAGCCCCAATGTTTTTTACAACCTATTCCGATGAAAAATAGAATATGAATCAGAAAAATCGAAATGTATGTTTGAGATACGTTTCAATAAAAAAATCCTGTTGGCCAATGTTTCCTCATTGACCAACAGGATACCTTCTCCATAAACCCCTATATTAATTCTGCCCCGCTTCTGGAGAACCTGTTACATAAAATTCAAACCCATTGTCATAATTTGGCACAAACATAGGCAAATAGCTTACATTGGAGACTCCCATAAAATTGTAAACCATGCCGTCCCTCTTCATGGCTTCGTCGTATCTTCTCTCATTTTCATGATACGCGTCTTCATCCAGCTTCTTTGGATAAACCATAATGCTTAGGGGATCTGAATAACCTTGGGGAAGACATACAGCAAAATAGCTTGACATATTGTCCCCATAACTTACATATCTACCTTTTACATAACTTATTAAACACTCTGGATAATAAGTTCCATTATAATTTACTCCGAATTTTTTACTAAATCCATGAAAAAGTGTATCTGTACCATAACTTAGGTCTCCGGAAGTATCCCCGGAAGCTGCTTTAATGTCAAAGTTCCAATCCGTTCCCTGCTCGTTCTCTGTAAGCGCATAAATAAAATGCCACTCATATCCTGCCGGCGTTCCTTCCGCAAGCTTCTGCTTGTCTTGTTCAGCACGTTCCAATTCCCATTGACGACACTCTTCAATCGGAACCGCATATACCATCTCTACTTCCGCCCTTGCGGCTATAATCGCATTTACCGCCCGCTCCACATATTCTGCAAGCATATCGTTATACTGAAATCTCTGAAATGTCATATTAAGTTCAAAATCCTCACCTGGACTACGGAATCCTTCTGCCTTGAAGTTCTCTCCCTCCGCCACTACACGAATATCTCCAAAGACGGTAATCCCATTAAATGACAAAATCAAAACCGACGTCAAAGAGAAAAAAATATTTCTCCATCCTCTTTTCATTATAAACCTCTTTTCTTTTTATCCTGCCTGCTACTGAATCCACACACCTTCCCCATTCACCTGATATCCATCTGGCGTTGTGGTATTGGTCAGCATATAACCATCTCCCCCAAGATAATACCACAATCCGCTCTCCGGAGACTGATACCAAGCGTTCATCACATAAGAGCCATCTGGATTTTCCAGCTTCCATCCTGTTGAATCCTCTTTCCATACAGGAACTGCCGCCTGCTGCTGATTCAGGCTGGAACCGTCGCCGCTAATAAGGAAGGTACACTTTGCATCATCATTTCTCACGCTTTCTTCATTCTCAAGCTTTCCTCCATAGATTGAATAAGTAATATCTCCGTCATAGCCAACCGGCACCAGCACAAACATACAATCTTCCATCCAGTAGTCATTTACATCGTAAGCCCCGCCAATAAGCTTACATTTAGGATATTCCACCCCATCCTTTACCACTTTAAAATTATAAAGATGGGAAACTCCTCCGGCTTCTATACCATATTCGGATACAGATTCCCAATCAGACGAATTTTCCACGTCTAATGCCCACCAAGCTCTTGTGTAAGTATCATTTAAAGTAACATAGGCATATCTCCACTCATATCCATCTTCATTATACAAATACGCTCCCTGCTCTTTATCCCAGCCATTCCAATCAGCAGTCCCTTCTCTGGTAAAAGTCACATACAGTTCTGCACCCTCTACGTCATAGTAATGCCAATCATCATAAGTATCCCCATCGTATACGATTTCTGTACTAGGCAGTTTATATTGAGTTCCTTCTGATGCTACCTCTGCACTTGCTGTCATAACACTTGCCAATGCCATCACGGCTGCGGCGCCTAAAACCACAATACTTTTTAACTGTTTTTTCATACTTTTCTCCTTTCGCAGTTTCCCTGCTTCCTTTCTAAACCCTCATGCCCCACATTTGGCACCACCATAAATGAAACTGTGCAAGCGATAGGTTATTGAATTTGTTT
>ERZ808029.677-NODE-677-length-16506-cov-3.015521_pt1 | contig 16506 bp, 17 predicted proteins | sample MGYA00380185_ERZ808029 | MGnify/ENA primary metagenome ERZ808029 (study PRJEB31490, sample SAMN06133404) | mouse gut metagenome | isolation source: M2_3 | host: mice | place: China: Chengdu | collected 2015-05 ... | reverse complement strand
GGTTATCTTGCCTTTGAAAAAATCCAGATAACCTTCCGCATCATCGCTCGCCCGACCGACGGCCTCCACGAATGCCGATTTGCCAACGGTGTTCACACTGCGGATATAAAAGTAATAATCATGGCCCGGTTTGATATTGATACTGGCGGCTATCCAGTACAGCGCCGTGCCAAGATAGCGGGCTGTGGTTTCAACCTGCCTGATATCCGCAATCCGCTTTTCCGAGAACCAGAACTCAAACTGTACCGTCGGGTCATAAACCGCAAGATGCGGCGTGGCGGTTATCTGAAAATAGCCCGGCGTCAGCTCAATCCTCGACGGTGCTGCCGGTGCGGCAATCCGGAACGATACCGACGCCGGATCGCCCTGCTGTCCCCACGCATTTACCGCCCGGACTGTCAGCGTGTACCGCCCCAGCGCCAGTTGCGTGAAGCGGTATGTGGTTTCCGTCGTCCGGGCCGTGCTGACCAGCCGCTCACTGCCGTCATCCGCTGCCACGGTCAGGCGAAGCATAATGCTCACCCCCTTCACCACCTTCGGCGTGTCCCAGCGCGCCAGCACCTGATATTCCCCGCTGTCTGCAGTGACTTCGGCGGTCAGATGCTGCACTGCTGGCGGCGTGACACCATTCACCGTGCCGCTCTGGTCGCCGTCAAAGTGCGCCCCGTTATCCACGATGGCTTCTTTTTCCGGTACATGCTGCACGGCGGTGATGGCATACGTGCCGTCGTCGTTCTCACGGATACTCACGCAGCGGAACAGGCGCTGGCGCAGCGTCGGCAGCTTCAGCCCCCACACGCTGTATTCGGCAACGCCGTCAGGAACACGGCTCACTTTTACCTTCACGCCGTCGGTGACGGACTGGACCTCCACGCTGACCGGATTGCCACTTCCGTCAACCAGGCTTATCAGCGTGGTACCGGAGGATGGCAGCGTGATTTCACGGTCGAGCGTCAGCGTCCGGGTCTGGCTGTTCACCGCCAGCACGCGCCCGCCGGTGCTGATACCGGCATAGTCATCATCGCAGATTTCAATGACATCGCCCGGTACATGGCGAAGCCCTTCGGCACCCACGCTGAAGTCCACGGTCTGCGTCTCCAGCAGCTCCGTTTTAATCAGCCACAGCCCTGCGCGGTGTGCCTGCCCCCGGCTGGTACAGCCAAAGGCATCCATCTTCGTGACGTTACGACCGTAACGGGCAATGGCCTGCGTGTCCTCCACAAGCTCTGTCGCCGTCTCCCAGCCGTTATCCGGGTCAATCCAGTTCACCTCAACGGCATTATGGCGGTCCTTCAGGGCGCTGAAGCTGTAGCGGAACGGCGCGCCATCATCCGGCATCACCACATTACTGCGGTTATAGGTCCACACCTTATCTGATGGTCGGTCCTGCACGAACGTCAGCGTCTGCCCGTTCCATACCGGCATACAGCGCATCGCCGAGCAGAAATCACTGAGCACATCCCACGCCTTACGTTGTGTGGTCAGGTAAGCGTTACAGGTGATGCGCGGCTCCGTACCGCCAAAGCCGTCCGGCACCGACTGGTCGCAATTCTGGCCGATGACATACAGCGCCCATTTGTCCACATCCGCCGCACCGAGACGTTTCCCCATGCCGTAGCGCGGGTGGGTCAGCATATCCCACAGACACCAGGCCATGTTGTTGCTGTATGCCGGTTTAAACGTCCCGTCCCAGATACCGCTGTATTGCCGCGTCTGCGGGTTATAATTCGACGGCACCTGCAGAATACGCCCGCGAAGATGATAATTACGGCTCACCTGCTGGCTGCCGAACTGCTCCGAATCCACCTGCACGCCGACCAGTGCCGTGTTCGGGTAGCACTGTTTCACATCGATGATTTCGGTGTATGACGACCAGAGCGTTTTGTTCTGCAGCTGGTCTGTGGTGCTGTCCGGCGTCATCCTGCACATCCGGATGTTGAACGGGCGCGGCGGCAGATTATCCACCACTACCGAGGCCAGATACTGCGAGGTGGTTTTGCCCTTAATGGTGATGTCTTTTTCCGTCACCCAGCCACCGTTACGTTGTATCTGAACCAGCAGGCGGACTTCCGACGGATTCCGGTCCCCCTTTGAAGTGGTTTCCACCAGTGCCTGCACACCGAAGGTAAAGCGCAGACGGTCAATGTTTGCCGACGTGATGGTCCGGGTGATCGGCGTGTCATATTTCACTTCTGTACCGAGCACCGTCTCGGAGCCGGAGGATTCAAATCCCTCCGGCGGTGTCTGCTCCTGCTCACCGGCCCGGAACACCACCGTGACGCCGGATATATTGGTATTCCCCTCACTGTCCAGCACCGGCGTACTGTTCAGCAGCACGCTTTTTAATCCATCCACCGGACCTTCAACCGGCCCTTCGCTGATGGCATCGATCACACTCAGCAGCTGCGTGGACTTCAGGTTGTCCTTCGCTTCGCGCGGGGTATGCCCCTTACTGCTGCCTTTACCCATTCCTCACGCTCCATAAATGACAAAACCGCCCGCAGGCGGTTTCACATAAAACATTTTGCATCAGCGACCAATCACCACAACCTGACCACCGTCCCCTTCGTCTGCCGTGCTGATCTCCTGAGAAACCACCCGCGACCCCACGCGCATTTCACCGTACAGAACCGGCAGAACATTGCCCTGGGCAACCATGTTATCCAGTGAGGAGAAATAGGTGTTCTGTTTGCCGTTATCCGTTGTCTGTGTACGGGGAGTTCTGGCTTTCGGTGCCAGCATCTGCGCCACACCACCGAGCACCATACTGGCACCGAGAGAAAACAGGATGCCGGTCATACCACCGGCCCCAATGGCTGCCCCCCATGCTGCAAGGGTGGCTCCGGCGGTAAAGAATGATCCGGCAATGGCGGCAGCCCCCAGGACAATCTGGAATACGCCACCTGACTTGGCCCCGGCGACTCTGGGAACAATATGAATCACAGCGCCATCAGGCAGAGTCTCATGTAACTGCGCCGTTAACCCGGACGTGCTGACGTCCCGCCCGGCAATCCGTACCTGATACCAGCCGTCGCTCAGTTTCTGACGAAACGCCGGGAGCTGTGTGGCCAGTGCCCGGATGGCTTCAGCCCCCGTTTTCACACGAAGGTCGATGCGGCGACCAAATCGTTGTAAATCCCCGTAAAGGCAGATGCGCGCCATGCCCGGTGACGCCAGAGGGAGTGTGTGCGTCGCTGCCATTTGTCGGTATACCTCTCTCGTTTGCTCAGTTGTTCAGGAATATGGTGCAGCAGCTCGCCGTCACCACAGTAAATGGCGGCATGATTCGGCACCGATGAACCAAAGCAGCACAGCAGCACATCGCCCGGTTGTGCTGATGACAACGGCACCTGATACAGCCCCGTCGCCTCCAGATTATCCAGATAGAGATTCTGGCCGTTACGCCACCAGTCATCCTCACGATAAAAGTCCGGCATCTCAATCCCCGCCAGATGATAAGCATCCCGGAACAGTGTGTAACAGTCCGTCACACCGTGCTCAAAGCGCCGCCCGGTGAGATGCGGCACACAGCGGAACTTATGAATCGTCCCCCGGCAGACCAGCCACCACGGCAAATCACTCTGCACCTGCAGCCGCCGGTCGGCCTCACTCAGCCAGGGCAGACCACCGGGGTGGCTGTGGACCAGCGCCACAATCTCACCCTGCATTTCTGCCTGCAGCCAGTCTTCCGGCGACATACGGAAATACGCCTCCGGCTCACCGGAGATATTCACGCAGGGAAAATATCTTTCCCCCTCCGGCGTGCTTACCACGAAGCCGCACGACTCCGCTGGCGCACATCGCCGGGCGTGCGCCAGAATCGCTGATTCTGTCTGTGTCATGGGATTTACTGCGAAAGTTTGTTAATGGAAAGGAAGCCGCCAAAGTTGCCGACGTTATTGCGGAACTTACAACCGCTCAGGCATTTGCTGCATTTATCCTTCGTGATATCGGACGTTGGCTGGTCATATTCATCCGCGACCGCCGGACCGTGATAACCGCACTCATCGCCGCGATAGGTCCAGGTGCAGGTGTTGGCCAGCATGATACGTCCCGGAAAAACAGCGCCATCCGTTTCCGTCGGCGTGGACAGTACAAAGGAGGCACTCACCGCGCTCAGTTCGCTGCACTGCTCAATGCGCCAGCGGCTGATCACCTCCTGCTCCGGATCGGCTTCGCTGTTTCCGTTGACGAAGTTCACCGCATCCAGAAAGCGGGCGTAAACCTTACGCCGGACCACCGTTCCGCCGACCAGACTCTGCATATCTTCCGCCATCCCGGTGACCATACCGTACAGGTTAGAAACCGTCAGCGTGGGGCGCGTACTGGTGCCTTTGCCATTCAGTTCAAAACCGCTCCCCTGAATGGGATACGGCTGATACTGTCGTCTCTGCCAGGTGATCGGCTCACCTTTTTCGTTCTGCTCATTACAGAAAAAATAACGTTCTCCACCGACCTCTGTCAGGTCGATTTCCCAGAGCACCACGCTGGCCGACTGCTCCGCACGGGTGCATTCATTCAGTGTTTCCTGCCGGATATCCTGCATCAGTTCACCACCTGTTCAAACTCTGCGCTGAACTCAACACGCAGCATACTGACCCGCGACGACCATTTTGCGCAGGTCACCTTTATCTGCCGCCACTCATAAGGCGGCGTCCACAGAAAGGATTTCCAGCCCCCGTGCTCTTCCAGAAACGACTCCAGTACCGTGGCCTCCTCACGGGGGACAGAAAGCGTCACGCTGTACGTTTTCAGGTTGGCATTCAGCCCGGCAGGCGCTCGCTGAGAATAGCCATCACCAAAGCGCACCTTTCTTACAGAAGGGACCGAAGCCACATCCATACCGGGTTTCACTTTCCAGCGGAAGGTCTTCATCGTCCACCTCCGGAGAACAGGCCACCATCACGCATCTGTGTCTGAATTTCATCACGGGCACCCTTGCGGGCCATGTCATACACCGCCTTCAGAGCAGCCGGACCTATCTGCCCGTTCGTGCCGTCGTTGTTAATCACCACATGGTTATTCTGCTCAAACGTCCCGGACGCCTGCGACCGGCTGTCTGCCATGCTGCCCGGTGTACCGACATAACCGCCGGTGGCATAGCCGCGCATCAGCCGGTAAAGATTCCCCACGCCAATCCGGCTGGTTGCCTCCTTCGTGAAGACAAATTCACCACGGTGAACAATCCCCGCTGGCTCATATTTGCCGCCGGTTCCCGTAAATCCTCCGGTTGCAAAATGGAATTTCGCCGCAGCGGCCTGAATGGCTGTACCGCCTGACGCGGATGCGCCGCCACCAACAGCCCCGCCAATGGCGCTGCCGATACTCCCGACAATCCCCACCATTGCCTGCTTAAGCAGAATTTCTGTCATCATGGACAGCACGGAACGGGTGAAGCTGCGCCAGTTCTGCTCACTGCCGGTCAGCATCGCCGCCATATTCTGTGCAATACCATCAAAGGTCTGCGTGGCTGCACTTTTTACCTGCGACATACTGTCCGTGGCGCTCTCTTCCCACTCACTCCAGCCGGACTTCAGGCCTGCCATCCAGCTCCCGCGAAGCTGGTCTTCAGCCGCCCAGGTCTTTTTCTGCTCTGACATGACGTTATTCAGCGCCAGCGGATTATCGCCATACTGTTCCTTCAGGCGCTGTTCCGTGGCTTCCCGTTCTGCCTGCCGGTCAGTCAGCCCCCGGCTTTTCGCATCAATGGCGGCCCGTTTTGCCCGTTGCTGCTGTGCGAATTTATCCGCCTGCTGCGCCAGCGCGTTCAGGCGCTCCTGATACGTAACCTTGTCGCCAAGTGCAGCCAGCTGGCGTTTGTACTCCAGCGTCTCATCTTTATGCGCCAGCAGGGATTTCTCCTGTGCAGACAGCTGGCGACGTTGCGCCGCCTCCTCCAGTACCGCGAACTGACTCTCCGCCTTCCACAAATCCCGGCGCTGCTGGCTGATTTTCTCATTTGCTCCGGCATGCTTCTCCAGCGTCCGGAGTTCAGCCTGAAGCGTCAGCAGGGCAGCATGAGCACTGTCTTCCTGACGATCGCCCGCAGACACCTTCACGCCGGACTGTTTCGGCTTTTTCAGCGTCGCTTCATAATCCTTTTTCGCCGCCGCCATCAGCGTGTTGTAATCCGCCTGCAGGATTTTCCCGTCTTTCAGTGCCTTGTTCAGTTCTTCCTGACGGGCGGTATATTTCTCCAGCGGCGTCTGCAGCCGTTCGTAAGCCTTCTGCGCCTCTTCGGTATATTTCAGCCGTGACGCTTCGGTATCGCTCTGCTGCTGCGCATTTTTGTCCTGTTGAGTCTGCTGCTCAGCCTTCTTTCGGGCGGCTTCAAGCGCAAGACGGGCCTTTTCACGATCATCCCAGTAACGCGCCCGCGCTTCATCGTTAACAAAATAATCATCCTTGCGCAGATTCCAGATGTCGTCTGCTTTCTTAAACGCAGCCTCTGCCTTAATCAGCATCTCCTGCGCGGTATCAGGACGACCAATATCCAGCACCGCATCCCACATGGATTTGAATGCCCGTGCTGTCCTGTCTGCCCAGGTCTCCAGCGTGCCCATGTTCTCTTTCAGGCGGCGGGTCTGGTCATCAAACCCTTTCGTTGCGGCCTCGTTCGCCGCCTGCAATGCCCCGGCTTCATCTCCGGAACGCTGCAACTGAGCAACATACGCAATCTGCTCCGCCGTCACGTTATGGAACTGACGTGCCATCGCTGTCAGTCCCGACGTTGGGTCTGTGGTCAGCTTCCCGAAGGCTTCAGCGACCTTGTCCACCTCCACGCCGGATGCAGAGGAGAAACGCGCCACACTCTGGCTGATGGACGCAATCTGAGCCTCACCGCTTACCCCCGCCTTAACCAGTGCGCTGAGTGACTCGCTGGTCTGGTTAAACGTCAGCCCTGCCGCCTGCCCGGCTCTGGACAGGACCAGCATACGATCTGCCGTCAGTCCCGCCTGATTGCCGGAAAGGACCAGCGTTTTGTTGAAATCGGACAGGGTTGAGTTGCCCTGATACCAGGCATACGCCAGCGCACCGGTCGCCACCGCCAGCGAGGTGGCCCCCACCATCGGCAGGGTGATCGCACCGGCAAGCCCCCTGAACATGGGGATCATCCCGCCGAAGGAGTCCTTAACCTGACCCCCCTGTTGCAGCAGGATCAGCCACGGGCTTTGCCCGCCTGCAAGCTGCGTGGCCACGTCGGTGAACTGTGCAGGCAGCATACGCATGGCGGCTTTATACTGCCCGACGGAAATCCCCGCTTTCTGTGCAGCCAGCGCCTGTCGGCTCAGCGACTGTTCAACGACTGCCGCTGTTTTTTTCGCATCACTTTCCGTACCGGAAAAATGACGCCTGACTCTGGCCATCTGCTCGTCAAATCTGGCCGCATCCAGACTTAAATCAACGACCAGATCGCCTACCGGTTCAGCCATACCGGACTCCTCCTGCGATCCCTTCTGATACTGTCATCAGCATTACGTCATCCTCCGTCATGTCCGCCACATCCGGGGAAGCGGGGATAACTTCATTCCCGTCCGGGCCAAAGCGGACGCCTCCGGCAAGCCCTGCCGCTTTCTGCATCAGCACATCATCTTCAGGCTCTTCGTCAGCCTCACGCCGGTTCAGCAGACTGAAATCCAGCGGATGCATATCCGGATCGCTGAAAAACAGGCTGAGCACGGTGTACGTCAGCCCGGAAAAGTGCATATCCAGCAGAACATCATGAAAATAATGGGTACTGTAAAAGCGGTGCCAGTCGGCATACTCCGTGGATGACATCCCGGCAAGCATGGCACGCCAGTCGGGTCGCCCCATCTCACGCGCCAGTTTCAGGGCAAAACTCAGCTCACCGTCGAACACTTTCCCGCAGAAACAGGCTCTGCAGGCCCGGCGTCCTCTGTCTGTTCAGGAGCATCATTCACCACAAACTCATACATACCGGACAGCCGGTACACCACGTTTTCAGCATGAGAAATTGCCTCCGTGGGCCAGGTGGTAAGCACTTCCTGCTCAATCTGTTTAACGGCTTCATTCATGGAAGGCAGCTTTGTCTTCTTCGGATGGTTATGCCACAGGGACATCGCCACCAGAAACGCGCCGGTTCTGATGGCGTCTTCCACAGTAAACTTCCGGTTGCTGTCTGACTCCGCCTGTTCTGCCTGCCGTTTCATCAGGGCGAGATGCTCAATACGCTGCAGGGCTGACAGTTCAGAAAGCGTGACGGTCACACCGTTATGTTCAAATGATTCGGTTTTCAGGAACATCTCTGACTCCCCGGATTAACTGGCGGTGACGGTGATTTCTGCAACCGCAGCAAGTTCACCATTACCGGATACGACCGGAATGTTGACCTTGCCTGCAGCAACACCTTTCACGGTGATGGTCATACCACTGACCGACACGGTGGCTTTTGTTTTATCCGCAGACACCGCACGGAAGCTCTTGTCAGTTGCGCCCTCCGGCTGGAATGCCACGGTCAGCGTGGTGCTCTGCCCTTTCACCACCGAGGTGCTGGCAGGCGTCACGGTCATGCCGGTTGCCGCTGTTACCGTGCTGCGATCTTCTGCCATCGACGGACGTCCCACATTGGTGACCTTCACCGTGCGGGTAATCACTTCCTTCGCCGTCACCGCCTTACCGATACTGCTGACCCAGCCACGGAACACATCGACCGTGCCGTTCGGGAAGCGGATTTTATAGGCACGGGTATCGCCTTCATTAAACCACGCCAGCAGCGCCTGCTGCCCCTGCTCTCCGGGCATCCACGCCAGCGTGAAGCTGGTATCTCCGGCAGATTTCTGCCCCTGCCCGGTCGCAGTCCAGTCTGCATCTTCATCATCGAGATAGCTGTCGTCATAGGACTCAGCGGTCAGTTCGCCGGGCGTCAGGTCTTTAACTTTTGCCAGACGCGACCAGTCAACGTCTGAAAGCGGGTTCGCATAAGGGTCACCGCTCCCCTTATAAACCCACAGGGTGGTCCCGGCACCTTTCACCGGCATTACAGGATTTGGTACAGGCATAGCGTCCTCACATTTCATAGGTAATGACATAAGTCAGATCGGCTGAACTCCACAGGCCCGCATCATCGTCGCGCCGGTAGTCATAGCCGCTGGCCACCATACTGGTGATCAAATCTGACAGTGCCGGGATATCGCTCATCACCGGATAAATCCGGGACTCCATCCACGCATCCAGCTCTGAATCCGGCACCTGAGCAGGCAGGAAAACTTCGATATGCAGCTCCGCCTGCCAGGTATCGCTGTCCAGCTCTTCGCCCGTGTATTCAGCGCCGGTGAGATAAACGGCAACTGCCGGAAAATCCGCCTCATCAAAAACAGCGGGGCGACCATCAAAAAACGTCGCCCCGGTGTCATGCTTCTCCAGTGCATCCAGTACGGCTGCACGGAGTTCAGTATGTTTCATCGCTTTATTACCATCCTCAGTTGATGCTGCAGCGCATAGCCCAGCTCTTTCGGAAGACGTTCACGCCGTATCCGCTCAATATTCTGTTTAAACGCCGTGGTCAGCGGCACCGCCATCGGGATTTTCACCACATCAATGGGGTAACGGTTTTTCCCGGCCACACGCTGCATGACATGCCACCGGCCATTTTTCAGTTGCTGAATAAACGCGCCGGGAATACGACGGTTTCCCACCACAAGCACGCTGCCGCCACCTTTCAGGGATGAACGCTGCCCCTTTTTACGACGCCTGCGTCGGGACAGGACAATCCGCGCGTTACCCAGCTTTATTACGGGCAAATCCCCCCGGTTAACCTTGATTCTGGCCTGCGGATTTTTGACCGTGGCCCTTTTCAGCCTGGCCCTTTCCTTTACCAGTTTCCGGCGTACCTTTGTCTCACGGGCAACCTGTGACGCCGACTGCGATATCGCGGATGAAGCAACGCGGTTAATGGCCATTGCGGCGGCACCAGGCACCGCCGTTTTGCTGATACGGCTGAGGTTTTCAACGGCCTGCTCAAGACCTTTTATGGCCATACATCCCCCTTTCAGCGGCGACGGTTAACGGCAGGCGGTACGCCCCGCCCAAGCCAGAGATGACAGCTTCCGCCATCATCCGGCGAAACCCGATCTACCCAGAAATTTTCCTCACCGATGGTCAGCGTGTCTCCACGCCGCAGCTGCCGCACCTCATCAGTCCGGACAAACAGGGACGGGCTGGAGCCTTCAACGCGCACGCCCTGTCCGGCATAGCTGATATTTTCAGGGTCATCAAAAACACCACGTATCACAGCACCGGACTGCTCACCGGATGTCATGGTGGCTGACGTTCCCATGTACCCGCGTATCGTTTCATCGGCGCGGGCAATGGCAGCATCGAACAGGTTATCGGAATCAGCCACAGCGCCTCCCGTTATTGCATTCTGGCCAGGCCATGTTCTGTCATTTCGGCTGCCACACCGGCAGAGACACGAAACGCCGTTCCCGGCAGCACAAATGCCACAGGCTCATCCCGCGTGGCGTGAAGTGCATCAGTATGCAGCGTCACCAGTGCCACAACCGTGACCAGATCAGCCGTATCAGTCACGGTATCCGGCTGCGCTGATACAACCTCATTTTCATGTCCGGTCAGCGCATTTTCCGGGCTGACAGATGTGTCCTGACCGGCAGCGTCATCCGTGTCATCAAGCTCCTCTTCCAGCTCTGCCACACGGAGCACCAGTTCTTCTTTCGTCCCCGTCAGGCTGACATCACGGTTCAGTTGCTCACCCAGCACCTGAAGACGGGCAATCAGTTCATCTTTCGTCATGGACTCCTCCACAGAGAGAAAATGGCCCCGAAGGGCCATGATTACGCCAGTTGTACGGACACGAACTCATCAGGGTCAGCCAGCAGCATCAGCGGTGCTGACTGAATCATGGTGAACTCACGCGCCGGATCGCCGGTGGTCACCCAGTTTTTCGGGTAACGGGCAGAGGCGTTAATGCCTTCGCGCTGTGCGTCCGCATCCTGAATGCAGCCATAGGTGCGCAGACCGCGTGCCTGAGTGTTCCCCAGCACCATCGTGTTGTCCGGCAGGAAGTTCTTTTTGACGCCGTTTTCCACGTACTGTCCGGAATACACGACGATGGCCACATCGCCATACATTCCCTTATAAGACACCGCTTTGCCCAGGTCTTTTACCGCTGTCTCCAGCTCGGAATTAGAGCCGCGACGGGTATCCAGCTTCTCCTTGACGGCTTTGAAGGAACGGAACAGCGCCCAGCCTTTCGGATCAAACACGATGATATTCACCACGCCGCTGGCGTTCAGCGCATAGGCTTCGATATCGTCGGTCGGGTCATACGTGGACTTGTCACGCTTGCTCCACTCCGTACCACCGGACTGTGTGATGTTGTTCGCCGCACTGCGGCCCATATCCACCTCAACCGGATCGAAGGCTTCACCGGTCATGGTGTATTTGCCCTTAAGCACAGCAGAAACTGCCTGCATCTCTTCGACCTGAGCAATGGCCAGCTCTTCGTCTCGCATGTTCTGCATGATGATGCGACGGCGGCGGTAAGCCGGGTCCGCCAGATTCTGCGGATCTTCATCCGGCAGGCGACGCAGGGTCATCTGCGGATTCACCTCATGCTTGGGTTTGACATATCCCGGCGTAAATTCAGAGGTGGAGCCGCCACGGGAACGGATAACCTCACCGGAAACAATCGGCGAAACGTACAGCGCCATGTTTACCAGTCCCGGAATTTGTGAGAGATAGACTTTCTCCGTGGTGAAGGGATAGCTCTCACGGAAAAAGAGACGCAGAAACAGCGGATCAAACTTAAATTTCTGCTCATTTGCCGCCAGCAGTTGGGCGGTTGTGTACATCGACATAAAAAAATCCCGTAAAAAAAGCCGCACAGGCGGCCTTTAGTGATGAAGGGTAAAGTTAAACGATGCTGATTGCCGTTCCGGCAAACGCGGTCCGTTTTTTCGTCTCGTCGCTGGCAGCCTCCGGCCAGAGCACATCCTCATAACGGAACGTGCCGGACTTGTAGAACGTCAGCGTGGTGCTGGCCTGGTCAGCATCAACCGCCAGAATGCCAACGGCAGTACCGTCGGTGGTGCCATCCCACGCAACCAGCTTACGGGTGGAGGTGTTCAGCATCAGCGGGGTCATTGCAGGCGCTTTCGCACTCAATCCGCCGGGCGCGGTTGCGGTATGAGCCGGGTCACTGTTGCCCAGCGGCTGGTAATGGGTAAAGGTTTCTTTGCTCGTCATAAACATCCCTTACACTGGTGTGTTCAGCAAATCGTTAACGGCATCAGATGCCGGGTTACCTGCAGCCAGCGGTGCCGGTAACCCCTGCATCAGACGATCCAGCGCAGTGTCACTGCGCGCCTGTGCACTCTGTGGTGCTGCGGCCAGAATGCGGCGGGCCGTTTCCACGGTCATACCGGGGGTTTCTGCCAGCACGCGTGCCTGTTCTTCGCGTCCGTGAGCCTCCTCACAGTTGAGGATCCCCATAATGCGGCTGTTTTCTGCCGCAACCGCAGCGGTGATCTGCGCGTTCACGTCCGGCTGCGCCGCGCTGGCGTTTTCGCCCTCCGTCGCTGGCACCACGTCAGTAACGTCAGCCTGCGAAGCAGTGGCTGAAACAGTTGTTGATTGAGTCTCTTTGGTCATTCGCCCTCCTGAGAGACGGGATTTACGTGCATCCAGTGCATCACGCATGACGGTGATCGCATCGGTGCTGTTAACAAGTTCATCAGCCAGTCCGGCATCAATGGCCTCCTGACCGCTGTACACTGCAGCCTCGGTATCCAGCACAGCCTGCACGGACAGGCCGGTATATGCCGACACCTTCTGCGCAAACATCCGGCGGGTTGCATCCATCCGGGACTGCAGTGTCTCCCGGACATCACCCGGTAGATGGCTGTAGGGGTTGCCATCCACCTTATGGCTGCCGCTGTAAATCAGCGTGATTTCCACGCCCTGTTTCTCCAGCGCAGCACCGTAATTACTGTGAGCCATCATGACGCCGATGGAGCCTGTCCGGGCGGTCTGCGTGACCAGACGCCGGGAGGCGGCACTGGCAAGCAGCTGACCTGCACTGCAGTTCATGTCGTTGGCCAGCGCCCATACCGGTTTTATGTCACGCACACGGGCGATGATGTCAGCGCAGTCAAATGCCCCCGCCACCATCCCGCCGGGCGTGTCCATATCGAGCAGAATGCCGTCCACCATCGGATCGCTGGCAGCCTGTTGCAGACGGGCGATAATGCCGTTGTAACCGGTCATCCCCGAGTACGGCTGCAGCGCCCGCGTCCGGCTGACCAGCGTGCCGGACACCGGCAGCACGGCGATGCCGTTCATGACCTGATAACTGCGGGCCTGTCGTGGTCCGTCATCATCACCGGATAATGCCAGCGTCGCGAGTGCCTCCTGGGCAGTCAGGCTGTCGCCGGACACCGCATCCGTCAGGCGACTGATCCCAAGCTGGCCTGCAAGCGCACAAAAGAAAACCCGCGCATAGGCGGGTTCAAGCATCAGCGGCTCATTAAAAGCCATGCTGGCAATATGCGGGAGATTACGCAGCTCTGCTGTCACTCTTCTCCTCCTCTGTTGATTGTCGCAGTCCGGATTCAAATGCCGCAGCCGCCCAGGCGGGCGGTTTAAGACCGGCTGCACGGCGCTCCATCGTTTCACGGACCTGCTGGGCAAAAATTTCCTGATAGTCGTCACCGCGTTTTGCGCACTCTTTCTCGTAGGTACTCAGTCCGGCTTCTATCAGCATCACCGCTTCCTGAACTTCTTTCAGATCATCGATGGCCATACGACCGGAGCCTATCCAGTCGCAGTTCCCCCAGGCACTGCGGGCTTCCTGAAAACTGAAGCGCGCTTTTGAAGGTAACGTCACCACGCGGCGAACGATGGCCTCTTCCAGCCAGCACAGAAACATCTGGCTCGCCTGACGGGATGCGACGAATTTTCGCCGCCCCATAAAGTACGCCCACGACTCGTTCGCACTGGCCCGTGCCGTGGAGTAGCTCATCTGGGCGTAATTCCGGGAAAGCTGCTCATACGAGACACCCAGCCCGGCAGCGATATACCGCAGCAGTGACTGCTCAAACACGGAGTAGCCGTTATCCGTATCCTGAGCCGTCTGCAGGTTCAGTGAGTCACCCGGCATCAGGTGCGGCACTTTTGCGCCTCCCAGCCGGACCGGTGCTGCGGCGTAATACGCGGCAATTTCACCAATCCAGCCGGTCAGCTTGTCCCGCTGCTCCTGACTATTCGCGCCAAGAATAAAATCCATCGCTGACTGCGTATCCAGCTCACTTTCAATGGTGGCGGCATACATCGCCTTCACAATGGCACTCTGCAGCTGCGTGTTCTGCAGCGTGTCGAGCATCTTCATCTGCTCCATCACGCTGTAAAACACATTTGCACCGCGGGTCTGCCCGTCCTCCACGGGTTCAAAAACGTGAATGAACGAGGCGCGCCCGCCGGGTAACTCACGGGGTATCCATGTCCATTTCTGCGGCATCCAGCCAGGATACCCGTCCTCGCTGACGTAATATCCCAGCGCCGCACCGCTGTCATTAATCTGCACACCGGCACGGCAGTTCCGGCTGTCGCCGGTATTGTTCGGGTTGCTGATGCGCTTCGGGCTGACCATCCGGAACTGTGTCCGGAAAAGCCGCGACGAACTGGTATCCCAGGTGGCCTGAACGAACAGTTCACCGTTAAAGGCGTGCATGGCCACACCTTCCCGAATCATCATGGTAAACGTGCGTTTTCGCTCAACGTCAATGCAGCAGCAGTCATCCTCGGCAAACTCTTTCCATGCCGCTTCAACCTCGCGGGAAAAGGCACGGGCTTCTTCCTCCCCGATGCCCAGATAGCGCCAGCTTGGGCGATGACTGAGCCGGAAAAAAGACCCGACGATATGATCCTGATGCAGCTGGATGGCGTTGGCGGCATAGCCGTTATTGCGTACCAGATCGTCTGCGCGGGCATTGCCACGGGTAAAGTTGGGCAGCAGGGCTGCATCCACACTTTCACCCGGTGGGTTCCACGCCCGCAACTGCCCACCAAATCCGCTGCCACCGCCGTGATAACCGGCATATTCACGCAGCGATGTCATGCCGTCCGGTCCCAGAAGGGTGGGAATGGTGGGCGTTTTCATACATAAAATCCTGCAGGTCCCCTGCGTCGCTGTGTCATGCCGGTCTGCACTTCCAGCTCCGCAATGTATTTTTTCAGGTCAGACACGGAAGTGGCCGTAAACTCCACCCTTCGTCCGTCTTTCTGTACCGTTGCCACCCGTTTACCTGTCATCAGGTCATGCAGTGCCGCACGGGCAGCGGCAAGTTCTTCCTGTCGCGTCATTCATCCTCTCCGGATAAGGCACGGGCGTAATCTGCCAGTGTTTTCTTGTTGGTTGCTGCACCATCCTCTTCCTGCAGGCTCGCCAGCAGTGCACTGAGATCCAGCTGCCAGCGGGAAATACTGATGCGCAGCGCCGCCAGCGCATAAACGAAGCAGTCGAGCGCCTCATTGCGTCGCTTTTTGCTGTCCCACAGTATTTTTTTCCTGCCATCCACCCATTTTTCGACCTGCTCTTCAGCAGTCAGCTGCTGCGCTTCGGTCAGATCAAAAATATCCGGGTTATTCGGGAAGTGAACGGCACCGGGAAGCGGTTCATCCCCTTCCGGCGTCAGTGTGAAGCGGTTATAAATCTGCTCTTTCGCGGTATCCGTACCGATTTCGGTAAGGTAAACCCCGTTTTTGTTTCGCTTACGTGGCATGCTGGCCACCGGCTTTCCGTAGACGGATGCCCCTTTAATGGGGATCACCCGGAACAGCCCATGTTTTTTCGAGCGTTCATACACGATGGTCGGGTCAATCCCGCCAATATCCCAGCAGATACGGGATATCGACATTTCTGCACCATTCCGGCGGGTATAGGTTTTATTGATGGCCTCATCCACACGCAGCAGCGTCTGTTCATCGTCGTGGCGGCCCATAATAATCTGCCGATCAATCAGCCAGCTTTCCTCACCCGGCCCCCATCCCCATACGCGCATTTCGTAGCGGTCCAGCTGGGAGTCGATACCGGCGGTCAGGTAAGCCACACGGTCAGGAACGGGCGCTGAATAATGCTCTTTCCGCTCTGCCATCACTTCAGCATCCGGACGTTCGCCGATTTTCGCTTCCCACGTCTCACCGAGCGTGGTGTTCACGAAGGTTTTACGTTTTCCCGTATCCCCTTTCGTTTTCATCCAGTCTTTGACAATCTGCACCCAGGTGGTGAACGGGCTGTACGCTGTCCAGATGTGAAAGGTCACACTGTCAGGTGGCTCAATCTCTTCACCGGATGACGAAAACCAGAGAATGCCATCACGGGTCCAGATCCCGGTCTTTTCGCAGATATAACGGGCATCAGTAAAGTCCAGCTCCTGCTGGCGGATGACGCAGGCATTATGCTCGCAGAGATAAAACACGCTGGAGGGGTCATCCGGCGTCCATTTGAGGCCAAACGGCGTCTCTTTATCG
>ERZ808029.676-NODE-676-length-16562-cov-3.458235_pt1 | contig 16562 bp, 15 predicted proteins | sample MGYA00380185_ERZ808029 | MGnify/ENA primary metagenome ERZ808029 (study PRJEB31490, sample SAMN06133404) | mouse gut metagenome | isolation source: M2_3 | host: mice | place: China: Chengdu | collected 2015-05 ... | reverse complement strand
TAGGCTCCGCCGCTCTTCCTCTCGTCGGGCTGAAAATAAGTGAAGGTGACCTCGGGCTTTTCGGAAAGATTCTCACGGATCATCTGCAGGCGTTCATCGAGTATCTCCTTTCGGCTCTCATCCAGTTCGACCCGCTCCTTTGTAAGTCTCGCCGTCTCCCTTATGGCTGCCTCATGCCCGGTCAGCGCCGCAAACGGTGAGAACTGCGCCGCCCGGTCAGCAAGCGGCATCTGCGGATGTCTTGCAGATACCGGGTGCGGCAGATACAGTATATCGTCATATTTGTTTTCGTCACTCATGCCTTATGCCCTCCGATCTGGTGATTCCGCTCTCTCGTCGTCGCTCCTTCCTGCAGATTCATGCCCTTTAGCATGGCGTTCTTTCCATACTTCTTCTTCACGGCGAGCATGGCTTCCTGCAGTTTGCGTTCCTTCGCAAGAAACGCATTCTCTTCCTCCTTCTCCTTCGCCGCAGCCTCATAATCCGTAAATAAGTCCAACTGCTCAAAGTCCTGCGTATCTGCCACGGCGCTCTCCTCCACCAAATGATTTGCCGTCACGGTAACTCTGCGCACCAGAAGCTTCGGATTTACAATTCTGTCATACAGTTCCGTTACCGCCTCCACGATCTGCTTTGTGGAAGAACTCCGATGCGCAAGATTGACCGTTCCCTGCGCATGCTTCGGGACTTTCCTTCCATAATGATCGGTCACAACTTCCCCTTTATAGCTTTTCCGGATATCGGAATCCATGAGACTTTCGATATCGTAGCCAATGGTAAGCACCATCTGGTCCGTCACCAGCTCTTTTTCCACCAGGTCGAGCACAAGCAGATCCGTCATTTCCCGGACGATCAATTTTCCCTTATCGAAATCGTAGGGGCACTGCAGCACCTGACCGGAGCTTATACTGTTGGTCTGTGGCTTATATGCCTTGATCTGCTCCATCGTGACCGGCTCATAACCCCACGCGTGGTCGATCAACAGTTCCGCGTTGACGCCGAACAGCTTATACAATAAATCTTCGTTATGATAATCCCTGTCGCCGCCTATGGAGCACCTTGCAATGTCTCCCATCGTATAAAGTCCTGCTTCCTCAAGCTTTCTCCGATAGCCGTTTCCCACCCGCCAGAAATCCGTCAGCGGTCTGTGATTCCACAGAAGCTTCCGGTAGCTCAGTTCATCCAGTTTTGCAATGCGCACACCGTTCGCATCCGGTGGTACATGCTTTGCCACAATGTCCATCGCCACCTTGCAAAGATACAGGTTCGTCCCGATTCCTGCCGTGGCAGTAATGCCTGTTTCTTCCATGACATCCTTTATGATTCTGGATGCAAGCTCTCTTGCGCTCATCTGATATGTTCCCAGATAGTGCGTCACATCCATAAAGACCTCGTCGATCGAGTAGACATGAATGTCCTCCGGCGCAATATATTTGAGGTAGACATTGTAGATTCGGGTACTGTATTCCATGTAAAACGCCATGCGCGGCGGCGCTACGATGTAGGCCGCTTCCAGTTCCGGGTGTGCGTTTAACTCCCCCGCGAAATGAGAAGCGCCCGAAAATCTTCCGCCCGGCGCCCTGCCCTTTCGATCGGCGTTGACCTCCTTCACGCGCTGCACCACCTCGAACAGTCTTGCCCTGCCCGGTATGCCATAGGCTTTCAGGGATGGAGACACCGCCAGACAGATCGTCTTTTCCGTCCTGCTTTCATCTGCGACTACAAGATTCGTATCGAGCGGGTCCAGCTGCCGCTCCACACACTCCACAGAAGCATAGAAAGATTTCAGATCGATTGCAATATATATGTGCTGTTTGCCATCCTCCATGCGGTGTGCCTCCTCCCGTGAATCTCTAACATACATTATACCAGAAAATTTGTTCGATTACTCCCCGAAATACATTTTTTCTTAATTTTCGTTCTTAACAAAAAAAATAGAAGTATCTCTACTTCTACTTTTCTTGCCGTTTGAATTTATCTAATGCAGAATCTCCAAAAGCTGTTGTTTCATTTCATTAAACTCTTGTTCCTTAGCCGCCACCTAATTCCATTTAATCTGCAAAAAATTTCACGTGTCCCAAAGATCTTTGCCAGTACCCGGCATCACATGACGTACCATGGCAAGGCTGGTTCCGGCTCTGATTCGGGTGTTTGTCGTTGTGTAATAAAGTTGTCCAAAATGTATTGGAATATCAAAAATTAATTCTTTTCCTCAAGCCAAACGTTGCCATATTTACTATATTCTGCATTTGTGGTATAATTTCTCTATCATGTTTAAGGAGATGATACTAATGAATAAAAAGCTACAAGTTTTTATCTCATCTACATACACAGATCTTATTGAAGAACGCCAGGCTGCCGTTGAAGCTATTCTTGATGCAGGTCATATTCCTGCTGGTATGGAATTGTTTAAAGCGGGAAATGATTCACAGCTCAAAACAATATACAAGTGGATTGATGAATCTGATGTATATATGATTATTTTAGGTGGGCGTTATGGGTCTGTTGAGTCAAAATCAGGGAAAAGTTATACGCAGCTTGAATATGAATACGCCTTGAGTAAAGATATTCCTGTTTTTGCTGTTGTAATTAGCCAAGACTTTTTAACTTCCAAAATAAACTCTTTAGGATTAGAAAAAATAATGGAATCAGATAATCCTGATAAATACAAATCATTTAAAGCCTTAGTCATGTCAAAAACTATCAGAGAGGTCGATGATTGTAAAGATATAAAAATTGCTATACATTCAACGCTTAATGAATTTCTAAATAAATATGACTTAAAAGGATGGACAAAAAACAACCTAAATAACGCCAATATAGAAGAGTTTATTTCATTGTACACCTTTTTTAGTAACTATATAATTTATCAACAAGAAAATATGAACGCAAATGTTTTTTTAATAAAATATATAAATCAATTTGTTCATGGTGTTAGTAAACAATACTTCCCACAAACATATGAGTATTATACAGATATCTATTTGGCTAAAAATATATTAAAACGAGTACAGCGCGATGGTAACGAAACAAGACTTATCACTGATTATGGACTTGCATATTTCAAATTTATTACATTTATTTTATCAAAATCAGATTATACTAACACTTAAAAGTCCTAATCTATTACCCCTGCCACCATATATAAAAAGTTGCAAAGTGGTGAATAACAATAATTCTTCGTTCCTTCCCTCCACACCTTCAAAACTCCCTCATCCTTCAAAATCTGAAGGTAGTACGATACTGCCGGCGTTTCAATATCTGTTTTTGTATGCATCTATTCCGCCCTGCATCCCGACGCAGCCTCAAAATGATATTTTTCAATACCAAGACCCATCTTTGCATAAAATCCACTTCCCGCCTCAGCGGTTACCTTCTCATTTTCAAGTGTAAAATAGAATTTCTGCTGATTCATCGCCGTGGGCGACCGATGCGCACTCCGGCGCGTATAATGTCTGACGACATTATACCATACTTCTCTCCCAAAACTCATTGGTAAAGAAAATCGAGACGAATCACCTCCGCCTAAAATCGCATCAGACCAAGCACCCCCGCAAACAACAGCATCCCCGCCGGAACAAGATACTTCCTCGGATGATGCCACAGATCGCTCTCGATTACAATCCCACGGAGCGGACAGAACCACTCCAACAGCGCAGAGCAGGCGGCGCTAAGAAGCGCAAAGCAGACGGCCGTAAGGACATAAAAAATCCCGATCCCGCCAATCTGCCGCTGCCAGCTCACCAGAAAAATAACGTCCGCGGTCAGATTGCATCCGAAAATAAAAAGCCCGTACGGAACCAGAAAACATTTCACCCCTCCGGGCAGGAAATGCACTGCGCGCTCCGTCGCCGGGTCGCAGGAAAGCAATATGCAGATCGGCGTATTTAGCGTAAGCAGGGCAAACCCGATCGGAAGCACAGCCACGGTGTCAAACCTCCCAAAAAATGCAGGGAGGATGCAGGCAAGCCCCCACATCACAAAGGTATTTACCATATAATTCTTATGGGAAATCAGATAGCGCATCAGATACCGGACAACAAGAAACCTCTTTCCGCTCCTGTGTGAATGCGCAATAGATACTTCCCGTGAAAACGGCAGCAGCAGATAAGCGCACGCCGCCGTGGCCACTGCGCCGATCCCGCAGCATACGCCCGCCGCAAGCTCCGCCATACTCCACTCTGCGACAGCAAACACGACCGCCCACAGCACCGCGGTCTTCGTGCACAGCGTATAACTTCCGAGCGCCGCAGCATAGGCAAGCTTCACCTCCCGCTCCCCGCACGGGAGCATAGCAAGGTGCTTTAAATCTTCCCTGTTTTCCTTTGCGGACAGTGCCTGCCACATCGCGCCCGCGGAAAAGACGGTCGTCATCAGATACAAAATCCCCGATGCGATTTCCGCCTTGTAATCCGCAATCGAAAGTCCCCAAAATACGACCAGGCAAATGAACAGATTTCTCCCCAGACGCTCGCCGCGCAGCCCGAATAATTTTCTCCCAAATATCCAAAAGATTTCTCTCATACCACAAGTGCCTCCCGGATGCCTGCCGCATCGATTTCTCCCTGCGAAAAACTTTCCCGGATCCGTCCCTCCTCGAGCACGAGTACCCGGTCGCAGGTCAGCGTAATGCTCTCCAGGATATGCGAGGAAAAAAGCAGCGTACCATGCTCCCTGTACCCCGCCATAAGCTGATACAGATACTCCGTGCTCGCAAAATCGAGTCCGTTGACCGGTTCATCCAAAAGCAGCAGCCGCGGCTTTAGGGCAAACGCCGTGATCAAAAAGACCTTCTTGCGGTTTCCCATCGACAGATCCTTCATCAGAACATCCGTGTATTCCCCAAAATGGAAGCCGGCGACCAGTTCTGAGATATCCGGCTGCGCCACGCCATATACTTTACATACATAGGTCAGATATTCCCGGAACGTAAAATAAGAAAACGATGCGTCCTCCGCGAACACGGTGTAACGCTGTCTCTGAAACGCCCGGTCAGAAAAATCTACCGCGTGTGTGTCCATGACGAGCTGCTCTGCGCAAAATCCCTCGTGCACACCGGACAACACCTTTAGAAATGTGGTCTTTCCCGCCCCGTTCAACCCGATCAGACCGACTACCTCATGCTCCGCCAGTTCCAGCGAGAAATCGGAAAGCACAGGTTTCTTGCGGTCATACCACGCGCACAGCTTTTGTATCGAAAGAAGCTTCTTCTCCATCATCAATGATCTCCTTTTTCATTCTTCTTCCACATGGAGTACGCCGAATAGAAAAATACCGCGCCTATAAGCGCATACAGCCCCGTCATTGCAAAATTTCCCGCGACCGCGCATACCACTGCTGCCGCCACCCATATAACTGCCAGAATCCCACGAATATAACAATGTCTCATAAATTACAATCCTCCTTGTTTTCCGAAGGAAAATGCGACTGCCTCTGCAGGAGCAGAGGATTTTCCTCCTATTTAATTTCATTTCGTTTTCTGATAACTATAGTATAGCCAAAATGAATCACGAAAAAGGAAATGTCCGCGATCTGCTGTTTTTTGACTGCAAAAAGGAGCTGCCGTGCAGCTCCTTTTATGGCTTGTATGCCTTTTATACCTTGTATGCCTTTTATACCTTATATGCAGTTCCTGGCTGCGCAACTCCCTGATAGGACAGCGTTACGACCGCACGAAAGCAGCCGTTCTCACATGACGTCTGCACCATGCCGTCGTATTTTTCCGCCGCGGTCTGCGCGCTCCTTAGTCCCCAGCCGTGCAGCCCGCCGTCCGTCTTTGTCGTCTTAAGTGCACCGTCCTGCATGACCGTTCTGCCCAAACAGGAATTTTCCACCTTGATAATCAACATCTGATTGATGCGCCGGATGGTAAGCGAGATTTTCCTTCGCTCCGGCTCTGCGACCTGACCTGCCGCCTCGATCGCATTGTCCAGCAGATTCCCGAGAATCGCGCACATATCCGCGCTCGCTATATTCGTGCCGCGCGGAAACTCGACCTGCACACCGAATGCGATCCCCGCTTCCAACGCCGCCCGCATTTTGCTGTTGATCAGATAATCCACCGTCTCGTCTTTGGTCCAGACCTTGACTACCATTTCCCGAATCGGCGCCTGCAGCTCATTCAGATAGCTTAACGCCTCGCTGTATTTCTGATGCTCAATCAGCTGCCGCAGCACACCGATATGATTATGGAAATCGTGGAACAGCTTTGCATTCGCCGCATAAACGCGGTTGAGCTCGGTGTAATCCCGCGTAAGAAGCTCTGTCTGCTCGGATTTCAGCCGGACAAGTTCACGCTCCACCTCATACTGCCGTCTCAAACGAAAGACGAGCGCCGCCATCAAAAGTATCACCGATAAAATCAGCCACGTATCGAGCGTATCGGAAGGGATCGCAAGCCCCGTCTGCTGCGAGAGCGCCATGAGAGCCAAAAATCCCATAAGAGCCGCCGCCTGCAGCCCGACAAACGCGTCCCGCCGCAGGGAATATACCATCAGAGCGATAAAAATAAGATGCGCCAGCCAGAACGCCGTCTGTGCAATTACGCCTGTCTGTTCCGGCATCACCGTTTCTCCCGCAAGGATTCCGGCTGCCGCCTGCAGCAGAAAACACCACAAAAACAGGACCGTTTCATAGAAAGCAGCGATAAACAGGCTCATCCTAAGCTCCGCCTTAAGAAAACGCACCGCACAGATAACCGCCCACGCAATCTCAAGCACCACGTGATACAGCAGGGGCATTTCCGAAAGCACCACGACGATCTCCACGATGACCGCTCCAAACACACCTACGAAACAAACCTCTCTCTCTATCCTTCTGGCAGGAAGCAGCGCACCGATCAGATACAGACACAGAACAATGCGCACGCATCCTGCCGCGCCATCCGAAATAACCTGCATCCATTCCATCATATATGCTCCCCCCAGTATGTATTGATGCGTTCTTTGACTTCTTTTAAATGAGAACGGCTGATCGGAAGCGCCGTCTCTTCTTTCAGCACCGCCATACCGTCCTTCACCTGCAGCACATGAATCAGATTGACGATACAGCCCCGGTCGATATAGAGAAATTCCTCCGACGCAAGTTCGTCATAGACCTGCTGCAAGCTCTTCCTCACCTTCGACGTACCGCCTGCCGTGACAATCGCGGCATTTTTCCCGTCGCGCTCAATATAGAGAATCTCCCTGTACGGAATTTTCTCTATCCGGCTGTTCGTCTGAATCGTGTAGATCCTGCCGTCCTCGATCGCAAGCAGCTTCACGGCGTCCTCGATCGCGGCGTAAAGCCGTCTTCCGCGTTCCTGTTTTGGCACATAGCGGAAAATGGACAATTCAAACGCATCGATGGCATATTCAATATGCGACGTAATAAAGATAATTTTCACATCCGGCAGCGCAGGTTTTAGCTTTGCCGCAAGCTCCATGCCCGTACTCCCCGGCATCTCAATGTCCAAGAGAATCAGGTCAAAGTGAAATCCGTCCTCCGTGATATCATAAAGCAGATTTCTGCTGTCCGTATAGGTGACCACCCTGCCGGGCAGACCGCATTTCCCGAGGACCTCCTCTGCAGCCGCGGCATTCGCCGCCGCCACAGCTTCCTCATCATCACAGACCGCTATGTACAGCATAACGCGCTTCCTCCATTCCAAAGCAATTTGTCGCAGACGATTATCCGCGGCCTACTCTCTCACAGGTTCAAAAAACGATCCCAGCTCTCCACATCATGCGCCGCAGTTACGCGCAGCGCATAGGTCGCTTCGTCCGGGGCGTCGATAATGAACTCATACTGATTCTTCTCTTTCTTTAAGGAATAAATCATTCCTCCTACAAACGACTTTATCATATCCGGCCATTTTGCAGCCGGAAGCTCTGTATCGTCACAGGTCTTCACCAACCTGCCGTCCGCATCATAGACTTTAAAGCCCTCCTTTATCACAGCCGCAATTTCCGCCTGCTCAAGCTTAAACAGCAGCTCGTTCGTCCGCATCGTGCGGATATCCCGGTTGCAGGAATTCTCCGGCAGAATCGTCACATTGTCAAGCACCAGATGAAAAAAGTCTCCCGCCGCCTGCACATCCCCGATATACGCCTCCCCAAAGCCAAAATATTCCAATTCGTCCGTTGTCGTGTATTTCATCGGTTCTTTCCTCCCGCTTTGCTTAGTCTTGCATCGTTTTCACCAACTAACAGACATTGTATCTGATTTTACGGGTCTTGGCAAATGAAAACGTGCGCCTGGCGTCAGGCGCTGCCGTCAGGCGCACATGTAAAAGCCGGGCAAAAGCCCGGCTCGCATAAAGGTCTTACTCCGCTTCCTTTGGCTTCGTCCCGACCTTGGTTTCAAGTTCTTCGATCTCATTTTGCTTGCGCGCGCACTGTGCATCCTGCGCGATTGCGGTCATGATCCGCCTGACGTCCTCCCCGGAGAACATCGTGATCGCCCTTGACAAACCCCCGATATTCTCCCGATTGAAGACAAGGCTCCCTCCCGCTTCGAGCGGAACCGTAATCGTATTTGCCGGATCGCTCACATCGCCAAGTGTAAGTTGATTATTGTCTTTATCACAATAAAAGGTCACGCCGTGGTATGTAATAAAGCCGTTTTCATCCGCCATATCGTCATACGGCGCATGCTTTTCCGACGCGATTTTCGCCGCGTACGCCTCGCCGTCAATATATTTCCTGTCACTTCCTGTGCCTCTGCTCTTAAACATTTCCGCTTCGCCGGTCAGATAACCCGCGCCATAACTTCGCTCCATTCCCATGATTGCCATAATCTCTTCTCCTCTCTGCCTGCCGGTGCCTGATACTCCTTTCCGATGTCAATCCTTCGATTCCTCCGGCATCAGCTCTGACATACATTTATTGTTATTTCGGCAAATTGCACTTAGAGCTTTACGGAAAACACAGTCTTTTCATTACACACATTGCACCGTTGGTGACATTGTGCGCGCAGCACAGTGCGCGTTCCTTTTGCGCGGGGCGCACTTCCCTATTCCGGCAGGACAATTCCTATTCCGGCAGGGTGCTCCCTACTCCGGCAGGGTACTTCCTATTCCGGTAGGGTACTTCCTATTCTGACAGGGTAGTTCTTATTCCGGCAAGGTGATTTTATCTAAGATTCCGGTCAGATGCGCAACCGTCACGCCGTAATTTGTCATCGGAACCTGCTGCGCTTTTGCCCGGTCAATGCGCGAGAGGACATATTTCCGGTTGAACATACACGCGCCGCACTGAATAATCAGGTCGTAGCCCGAGAGATCCTGGGGGAAATCCGTTCCGCTCACAAGCTCCACCGAAAGCGTTTCGCCAAAGCGCTTCCGCAGCATCCGCGGAATCTTCTCCCTGCCGATATCCTCCGCAAGCGGCGCATGTGTGCAGCACTCGGCAATCAGCACCCGGGAATCCGGCGTTAGTGCGTCGATCTGCTTTGCGCCTTCCACATAGTAAGGAAGGTCGCCCTTATACGCCGCGAACAGCACGGAAAAAGAGGTGAGCATACTCTCCGCGGGCTTGTGCTCATAGACATACCCGAACACCTGTGAATCCGTCACGATCAGCTTTGGCGGCTCTTTTGTCATGGCGAGCACAGAAACAAGCTTGTCGGTCGTCACGCTCATGACGAGACATTTCTTATCCAGAAGTTCACGTATCGTCTGCACCTGCGGCAGAATCAGCCTTCCTTTCGGCGCCTGAATATCCTGCGGCATTACGAGCAGCACAAGATCGCCCTCCGCTACCAGTTCTCCGGTAATCATTCGGTTTCCATAGTTCTCCGGTAATTTCCGGGTCAACGCTTCTTTAAAGGCTTCGATTCCCTCTCCGGTCTTCGCGCTCACAAGCAGCGCGTCCTCCCCCGTCTCTTTCCCAATCTGCGCGAGAAGCGCATCCGCATTCTCCCTGATATCCGCCTTATTTAAGACGAGCAGTACAGACGTATTTTTCTCTTTGAAAAAACGGTACCAGCGCAATTCTTCTTCGTCGATGAACTGTCCGCAAGATGCGCCCGAACGGTCATGCTTTTCCTCCCTGACGTCTGATGCACCGCCTGCCGGTTCTTCCCCGGAAATCAAAATCACTGCAATCTCCGTTTTCTCCGCCGCAAGGCGCGTCTTTTCCACACGTCTCTCCCCAAGCTCGCTCTCATCGTCAAAACCGGCCGTATCTATGATGATGCACGGCCCGAGCGGGTGCACCTCCATCGCCTTGTAGACAGGGTCCGTCGTCGTTCCCGCCACGTCTGCGACGATCGACACCTCCTGCTTTGTGAATGCGTTGATAAATGCCGACTTACCGCTGTTCGTTTTCCCAAAAATCCCGATGTGCAGGCGGTTTCCACCCGGCGTCTCATTCAAGGTTGCTGCCATATCTGCCCTTCCTTCCCCAAATACGATTTTCCCTTACGTGTCTATATTCCATGCAATCTATACCGAAGCATTTATGCTGCATCCATCGTCGCAAACAGCGTTATCGGTCTGCGGCAGCATTAAAAACGGAAATCCCGTTTTCCTTCCGCGATATCGTGGATATGCTCATAAGCCGTCTGCTTTACTTTCGGATTCGGAATATTCTCCAACTCCCTGTCGATTAACGCCATACCGATTTTTCTCGTCTCCTCGCCCGCATAATCTTCAAGGTATTCTTTTAAAGTCATGAGCGCATTCGGGTGGCAGCAATTTAGAATCTGCATGTTCTTGCACAGCGCCATAAAACGGTCGCCCGTCCTGCCCTCGCGGTAGCACGCTGTACAAAAGCTTGGAATATAGCCGAGCTTCATCAGCCAGTTCACGACCTCGTCCAGAGTCCTCTGATCGCTGACGTCGAACTGCTCGGAGTTCTCCTCCTCCGGTTCCGGCTCGGCATAACCGCCGACGCTCGTTCTCGACGCGCCGCTGATCTGGGAGACGCCGAGCGGCAGCACCTTTTCGCGTACCTCCTTACTCTCCCTCGTCGAAATGATCATTCCGGTATACGGCACGGAAATGCGGATAAGCGCACAGATCTTCGCGAAAATATCGTCGCTGATGCCGTTGTCGAACGCGGACGGATCGATATCGTCGGCATGCTTCACGCGCGGCACGCTGATCGTGTGCGGCCCGACGCCGTGCACTGCCTCCAGATGTTCCGCGTGCATGAGAAGTCCCGCAAATTCATAGCGGTACATTTCCAGCCCGAAGAGTACGCCAAGCCCCACATCGTCAATGCCGCCCTCCATCGCACGGTCCATCGCCTCGGTATGGTAGGCATAGTCGTGCTTCGGTCCGGTCGGGTGCAGTTCTTCGTAACTCTTCTTATGATAAGTCTCCTGGAACAGAATGTAGGTTCCGATCCCTGCTTCCTTCAGCTTGCGGTAATTCTCTACGGTTGTCGCAGCTATATTGACATTGACGCGGCGGATTGCGCCGTTCTTATGCTTAATACTGTAAATTGTGTTGATGCACTCCAAAATATACTCGATCGGATTGTTGACCGGGTCCTCGCCTGCCTCGATGGCAAGACGCTTATGTCCCATATCCTGTAATGCAGTAACTTCCTTTACGATTTCCTCCTGCGTCAGCTTCTTGCGCGCAATGTGCTTATTTTTCAGATGATACGGGCAGTAGACGCAGCCGTTCACACAATAGTTGGACAGATACAGCGGCGCGAAAAGCACGATACGATTTCCGTAGAAATCCTTCTTGATCTGCTGCGCGAGCTCGTAGACTTCCTCGATTTTCTCAGGAATCTCACAGGCTAAGAGCACGGACGCCTCCCTGTGGTCTAAGCCTTTTCGCTCCCTCGCCTTTGCAATGATTGCGTCAATCAACTCCACGTTGTCCTTATTCTCGTCCGCGTAGGCTAAGGTTGCCTGAATTTCCTCGTCGGAGATGAACTCCTCTGCTTTTAATGATTTTGCGTTATACATAAATAATTTTCCCCTTTCTTCCCGGTCAGTCTTCTTTATAATCTCCCCGGTCGGTCACCACCCGATAACCGATGCTCTCCATGCGCCGCTGCATACAAAAACGGCACTCCGCCGCTTCGTCGCCCGTGCAGATCTTATTGTCATAGAGCTTGTATTTCTCCCGGACATTCACCGGGGAGAGGTTCGGCATCACGACATTTGCCCCGGCAAGAATCCCCATCTCCCTGCCCTTCGGATGAATCGTACCGAGCGCCGTCGTCGCCGGAAGGAGCACATGCGGGTGAAGCAGCCGGATAATGCTTAAGAGCCGAAGCGTCATCTGCAAGGTTCCCGCCGCCCGGTCGCCAAACGGCGTGTCCTGCTGTGGGATGAACGGACCGATTCCCACCATTTCCGGCTGAAACTCCCGGATGAACTTTAAGTCCGCGTAAAGCGTCTCCACCGTCTGGTGTGGCGAACCTACCATAAATCCGCATCCTGTCTGATAACCGATTTCTTTTAAATCCTTAAGACAGCGCATCCTGTTCGCAAACGACATCTCCGCCGGGTGCAGCTTCCCGTAATGCGCCTCGTCCGCCGTCTCATGGCGGAGCAGATAGCGGTCCGCCCCCGCGTCAAAATACGCCTGATAACTCTCACGCGTTTTCTCCCCGACGGAGAGCGTTACCGCGCAGTCCGGGTACTGCTCCTTGATCGCCGCGACAAGCTCGCAGATACGCGCATCCGTAAAATACAAATCTTCGCCGCCCTGCAGGACGAAGGTACGGAAGCCGAGTCCATAGCCCTCCTTACAGCACGCCAAAATCTGTTCTTTTGTCAGCCGGTACCGCTGCGCCCTCGCATTGCTCCGCCGGATGCCGCAGTAATAACAGTCGTTCTTGCAGTAATTCGTAAATTCAATCAGCCCGCGGATATAAATTTCATTTCCGTATATGCGCTGCGCCGTCTCCGCCGCAAGGCTTCTTAAGCGTTCTTCCGCCGTCTTGTCATCCGTTGTCAGAAGTATCGAAAGTTCCTCTGCGGCAAGCGTCTGCTCTGCGGCGAGCCGCTCTATGATTTCTGATTCCCGTGTCATTCTTCCTCCCTGTCATATTTCTTCCTGCCCGCTGCTTCTCTTTCCCTATGCCTGTTTCTTCTCCCCGACATTTGAGTAGACGGTCTTCGCCGAAATCCCGGACAGCCGCCCGATCTTGCCGGAAAGCGCGTTGATAACGTCCTGCGGCGCGTCGATTGCAACACTTATGATGTTGACCCCTTTCTCGCGGTAGGGAATCCCCATCCTGCCGATGATATAGCCGCCATACTCGTGCAGCAGATGATTGAGCTGTTCGACGGACTCTGTGTTTTCCACGATAACTCCGATCAATGCGATTCTTGTCTCCATACTTCCTCCGTTTGCAAAAAACGCCATATACAAGAAAAACTCTCCCTGCATACAGCGCACAAAATCCTGCGGATGGGCGCACCTTCTCCGCAGGTAATTCTTATTATGACCGCCATAGCTTTCACCGCAAGCACTGCTTTTGGTGTCAGAGACTTTTTTTTCGTCTTGGGCTTTGGATAAGAACTTATCTTAATCCTCAGCCCTTTTATCCTAACACGGATCCCTGGGGTGTGCAACCGCTTTTCGAAAAGAACGGCGTCACCATTTTTCAAAAAAAGACATTACCATTTTCCAAAAAGCAGCATCACCAACTGATATCCTCCCTCTTAACAAGACCTTCCGCCGTCAGCTCATACACCGTGTCCGCTACCTCGCTTATATATTTCCGGTCATGCGAAACGCTGATGATCGCGCCGCCGAAATCCCTTAACATTGAGCGGATCACAGGGTTCGAGAGCGGGGAGAAATTGCGCGTGGGCTCATCCAGAAGCAGCACGTCGCAGCCCTCCATACTCATCTTAAGCAGCAGAAGCTTCGCCTTCTGACCTCCCGACAGCTCGCGGATCGCATGCCCCATCTCATCCGCCGTGTATTTCATGCTTCCAAGATAGGTACGGATGCGGCTACACTCCTCCTTATCGCCGCTCTCTGCAAGATAAGCGACAGGCGTCTGTTCCACAGGAAGCGCATCCTCATAATTCTGCGGCATGTAAAACACATGTACGTCCCTCCGCTCCTGCATCGTCTCCGCGATCTGACGCAGCAGCGTAGTCTTTCCCATGCCATTTTTGCCGACGATGCAGATATGTTCCGGTCCGATCACAGAAAGATGAATCTGCTCCGCCAGCACATGTTCCCCCGCGCGAAGCGCTGGTAGCGAGAAATCGAGCACGCGCTTACCGTTCGGTATCGTATGTTCCTCCCCGAACCGGATATAGATGGCGTCCTCCGTCTCGGGAAGCTCCGTCATCGTCTCATATTCCTTATCAAAACGGCGCTCTAAGGATTTGACCGCGTGCATCTTTTTCTTCAGCAGCCGCCCGCCGTGCGGGTCCTGTCTGGAAATCGCATTCTGCTGATGCTCGACCTTCTGCTGAATCTGCCGGAAACGCTCCTGCTGCTTCTCATAATCACTGCGCTCCTTCCTCGCGACCTGTTCCTGATGTTCGAGACTGCTTGCACGTCGGTTTACATAATCTTTATATCCCATTGCCGCGACCGTATATCGGCTCTTCGTCTTGCGCCTGATCTGCTCGATATGGATGATCTTATTCGCCGTCCGTTCCAGAAGCGTCTCGTCATGTGAAATAAAAAGCACAGGCACGCGCGCCTCCCGTATAAATTTTTCCAGCCATGCCAGCGTTTCCAGATCAATATCGTTGGACGGTTCATCCAAAAACAACATATCCGGCTGCTCCATCAGAATCCGCCCGAGCTGCAGCTTGACCTTCTCGCCGCCGGAAAGCCGCTCAACCGCGCCTTCTCCGTAGAAAAAATCCGACGACAGCCTAAGCCGCGCCGCAATCGCCGCCAGCTCCTTTGGCGTTACATCATAAAACGCCGGGCTCTTCGCACAGAATTCATAGATACCAAGCGCGCGCTCCTCCTTCGTAAGCTCCTGCGCCAGATAACCGATCCGCGCCCCGTTTCTTATAATTTCTCCTGCGTACTCCACATAACTATCTACAAGTGTCTCGTCATATAAAAGCTTAAGCAGCGTGGATTTTCCGTTTCCCTCTTCCCCGATCAGCGCTGCTTTATCCCCATTACCCAGCACCATGGAAAAATCACTCAAAAGCTCCCTGTCATCACCTCTATGCGTAATTGTAAGATTCTTTACCTGTAACATAAAACCACGTCCTTTCCGTCACCGCCGCCGCCCCGTCTTCGGGCAAAACGACGCCGGAAAAGTGCGCACGCTCCTATACACAAAAAGAGATGCGAGCATCCTCACATCTCTTCTGATCCGAACAGGCAGATTTCAGACTCCGCCCATATATTCACGCAAAAAGATATCGAATTCCCTGTGTAAAGAGCATATCAAAAAGACCGGCAGCACCGGCATCCTTCACGCACTTCTCCCTGATATGCATATTCTCTTCTCTACTTACAGGAAATTCCGCACATCTTTTCACCTTCCCTTCACTCTGCAAAGCCTTCATGCACCGGAACATCGCCCGGATGCCGCTCTGCTTTCTGCTGTCTCCCATCTTATAAGACTTTTTGTAAAATGTCAAGCAAAGTTCCCGACTGTTTACAATGTCGCAAACGAATATCCCTCACTCCGCGCCGCATCGATAAAATCTCCGAGCACCGCCGCGTTCGTCTCAGACTCCGCGTGCAGCAGATAGACCGCGCCCGGATGCAGCTTATCCGTCATTTTCGCAAGGCTCTCCGACTTGTCCGGCTGATTGTTCACATCGTAATCCATATACGCAAAACTCCAGAGCACGCTCTTATAGCCGCAGTTATTTACGATCGCAAGCGTCTGTTCGCTGAACTTCCCTGCCGGATAGCGGAACAGATACATATCGTAGCCGAAATTCTCTTCTATGTACCGGTGATTTCCCATGACCTCTTCCTGCTGCTGCGTGGCGCTCTGCGACGGAAGCCCTGCCGCCGGATGCGTCACACTGTGATTTCCGACGACATGTCCCTCGTCGATCATGCGCTGTACCAGTTCCGGCTCCGCCTTTGCGTACGGCTCTGTCACGAAAAATACCGCGGAAACCCCTTTTTCCTTTAACGTATCAAGAATGGACTTCGTGCAGCCGTACTCATAGCCCTCGTCAAAGGTCAGATAAATACTCTTTTCACCCTCTCCCAGAAACACAGCGTTGTACGCACCGTATTTCTCCTGTGCGCTGACCGCGTCTACCGGGCGGTTCTGCTCGTCCACATTCTTTCCAAGCCCCCAATTTACAACAGTCGTATCCAATCCGTCAAGTGCGATCGTCTGCGTCACTTGCCCGGATGAAGCGCTTACGTCCGCTCCGGTGTTCTGTCCTGTCATGCTTCCGTCTGCACCGTCTGTGTTCTGCCCCGACGCGCCATCTCCGATGCCATCCGGGTTCTGCCCCGACGCGCCGGACGCGCCATTGTAAATTTCATATGTAGAAAGAATCGCGTCTCCGATCGCCGCCGCATAGTCGTTAAGCTTCTCCTCCAGAAGCTGATTATCCGCCGCATTCCCGACAAATCCCATTTCCACAATACAGGAAGGCATGTCCGAATGAATATTCACGTAATAGTTGCCCGACTCGCTCTTCTGCGT
>ERZ808029.673-NODE-673-length-16630-cov-3.527034_pt1 | contig 16630 bp, 15 predicted proteins | sample MGYA00380185_ERZ808029 | MGnify/ENA primary metagenome ERZ808029 (study PRJEB31490, sample SAMN06133404) | mouse gut metagenome | isolation source: M2_3 | host: mice | place: China: Chengdu | collected 2015-05 ... | reverse complement strand
GGTAAGGAGGGGCAAAGACATGGCACACAACTGGAAGCGGCAGGCATCCCTGGCTTATGGCTGCGCTCTGACGCGGCTGGCTCTGAATGTATACTTGTATTTTGAGGAATGGCCAGAATGGTGTGAAAAAGGCTTTTCATGTCAGAAAGAACTGGATGAATCCTACATGAACCTTTTGGGCAGGTATCTTTCCGGCGACAGTGAAAAGCTGTTAAAAGAGCTGGACGATTTCCGGGACAGAGTTCAAAAAGAAGCTTCCCTGGTAATGGCGTATTCGGACGGGTTTCAGATTTATGAATATGTTTTAAACCGTGTGGAACGCAGATTTAAAAAGGGCAGGATTTTTCCTGTGGAAGAATCGGCATTTGTGGGGAATTTGATGCGCTATGTGGCTTCTGCCAGGGAGGGAGCGGTGCAGTACCAGCGAATTGGGCAGATTGTAGGCCAGCTGCCAGTGCGTTTTACCAAACAGAAATATTTTTCTATGATCCATGATGGTCTGACGACTTACATCGGTTCGGATCTGGCAGGTCTGAACGACATGGTGTTTCAGCTTAAAAGCGGGAGCATGGCTGCTTTGAGGGAAGGATACCAGGAAGAATACAAAGAATTTAATGAAACCCTTTCCAGCCTTTCTGGTCTTTCTTTTAAGGACTTAAAAGAAGAAGCGTATCATGATGCTGTGGCTCAAGTTATGTCCGGGGCTGAAAAACTGACCAGTCTTTTTGGATATTGGGTCAATATGCAGGAAATGGCCAATGATCTGTATATTTTGTGTTTAACTGGATTTGATGCAGTGAGGGAGATAGCAGAAGAGGATTCTGGCGCTGGGATTTTAAAAGGGCTGTGGCAGCAATATGAAAAGGGCAGCCGAAACATTCCAAAAGAACTGACGGAAAGTCTGCCAAAGCTGGAGGGAATCCAGGAGGAGTATGCGGAAAAATACCAGCGGTTGGATTTCCACTGGGAGGACAACACAGATGAGACAGGGCAAAAAGGGCAGAAGGTGGATCTGCTCATGTCTGGAAGCACCTTTGTTTCTCTTAAAAAGAGCAGGGAAAGCAAAAATGTAACCAAAGAGGATGTAAAAAAGGCGGCGGACGATTATTTTGCCTCTGTGGGAGCCGTATTTTCCGCCTGTCCAAAACCAGTAGCGCGGGCTATTATGGCTTCCACATTGTCTTGTCTTCCGGTATTTCTCAATTCGCCAGATGATTTGCAGGCATATATTCAGGACAGTTTAAGTTGTTGTTCCGATCCGGCGGAAAAGGAGGCCTGTATGGACCTTTTGATGCAGCTGATGGAGAGGGATGGGTATGAACTGGTATGAGCATCTGTATATGGGAGAAGAGGCCAAGAAAAGGCGTTATGGAATCTTGCAGGGGTTGCGGGAGGGAAAGCTGCTGTCAGAAGTTTATGTGATTATGCCGCCGGAGAGGGGGAATAATCTTCTTGAGATTGTTCCTGCCCCACTCTTAAAAACCCTGCCATACAGTCAAAGAGAGCTGTTTGTCATTGGGGTCGCAGTCACATACTGGGAAGCCCTTAAAGTGGCAGGACAGATTGTAGATGAACTGTATCATAAGACCGGGGGATTTTGTCTGGAGGATTTGATTCAGTCAGATGTGGAGATGAATTTTAGGATGCACTCTAAGGAGGGAACATGCTGACTGCCGTATGGACGGTGTTGGGAATACTGAAAATTGCAGGATTTATCCTGCTTGGAATATTGGGTTTTCTTCTGGCAGGGCTTCTTCTTTTGTTGTTTGTGCCGGTTCGCTATCAGGCTGCAGGAAGCTTTTATAACAAGCCAGTAGGAAGGGCCAAAGTGAGCTGGCTGTTTCCAGTGCTGTCTATAAAGGCTGTTTATGAGGAGAAGCTGGTTCTGGCAGTAAGAGTGGTTGGAATCCGGATTTTTTCAATGGAAAAAGTGTTTGGAAAGAAAGATGGAACAAAAGAAGAATCCGGGAAAGAATCAGGAGAAAGTCAGATCAGGAACGAAAAGCCAGAAGATCATTTTGCTGGAGAGGCAAAGTCCCACGAGGGAGATAGCTTGGGAGGAGAGTTTTTTTCCTGGGAAGAGACGGATTCGGACCAGGGAGATAATTTTAAGCCGAAGCAGTCCTCAACTGGAATGACCGAAAAAGAGGATAGCCAGAAGCCAGAACCGCTTCACTCTGAAAAGTTAAAACAAACAAAGAAAAAGAACTTCAAAAACAAAACTTCAACAAAAAAACACAAAAAATCCAAACAAAGAAAACAAAAATTTTCCCTTAAAAAGTTTCTTGTCTCATGGAAAGAAAAATTACTGGGAATAAAGAAACAATTCATAGGAAAACTACAGAAGATAAAGAATCAGTGGAAAGAAAAGCTGCAGCGTATGAAAGACCGCTTTATGCAGCTGGAGAACAAGAAAGAAAAGCTGAAAGAGTTTTGGAATGATCCGGCCAACCGCCATACGCTTCATCTGCTGAAACGGCAGACCATTGCCTTAATCAAACATATTTTGCCAAGAAAGATTTCCGGACGGGTTCGTTTTGGAATGGAAGACCCTTATACGATGGGCCAGGTGCTGACTTTAATCAGTCCATTCTATGGTTTTTATGCAAAAAAAGTGGAAGTGATTCCTGTATTTGGAGAAAAAGTCATAGAGGGGGAAGGAGAGATTAAAGGCAGAATCCGCATAGGAACCCTTTTGTGGATTGGGCTTCGAATGTTATTTGACAAAAATTTCAGAAAGCTTTTAAAAAAGTATTTATAATGGGAAAAGGTTTTTGATGGGAAAAAATAGGTCCGGTTTCATGGACGAGAAGGAGGAACTATGTCAGAGAATCATTTTACATCAACCGTAGAGGCCCTGTTTCGGGGTATGGACCAGTTTGTGACCACCAAGACTGTTGTGGGAGAGGCGGTTAAGATTGACGACGCCATTATTCTTCCCTTGGTGGACGTGACCTGCGGCATGGCGGCAGGGTCTTTTGCAGACAATGGAAAGCACAACGGGGGAGGCGGATTAAGTGCAAAAATGAGTCCCAGCGCAGTGCTTGTGATTCAAAACGGCGTGACCCGGCTGGTGAATGTAAAACAGCAGGATGCAGTTACAAAAGTTCTGGATATGGTGCCAGATCTTGTGAGCAAATTTACAGACGGGAAGAAAAAGGAAATTTCGCCAGACGCCATGAAAGCGGCAAAAGAGATGGCGGCAGAGGATTGAAAACGCATGGAATAGCAGGCGGCTGCATATACTGTCAGTAAAAGGTAGAGCCGGAGGTTCTTATGAAGCGGGTCCTTGGGCTGATGCTGTTTTGTTTTGGAATCGGAATGACGCTTCTTCTGTTCATTCCGGAGACCATTTCAACACTGATTTTTATTATCGCCTGTTTAATCCTTGGGTATCATTTATTTTGCTGTTGAAATTGAGATTTCAAATTTAACCCTCGCGGCATAGGTCAAGTGCCTGTGGAGGCACAGCGCTTGGCTCATTGTTTGCAGAGATAAAAAACCGGTGGAAGACTTTTTAATAATTGTCTTCCACCGGTTTTTTTATGCTCTCTCTACCAGGCCGGAGCGCAGGCAGGAAGTACATACGTACATCTTCTTTGCGCCGCCATTGACTTTAACCTTGACAGATTTTACATTGGCTTTCCAGATCGCATTGGATCTTCTATGGGAATGGCTCACATTATTGCCGAAGTGAGCAGCCTTTTGACAAATTGCACATTTAGCCATGATCGCACCTCCTTAACCATACAAATTATCCCCTGTTAGGAACCCATAACACATTTATCATAACAAATAATCAGGCATTTGGCAAGCAGAAAATTCTTTTTTATACATCTTTTTCTAAGACTTTTTAAGGGATTATACACATTCCAGCATATTTTTCTGAGCGGTGGCTAACATTAGTTTAATTCGGTTTAACTGGTTGACTTCACTGGCTCCTGGGTCGTAATCAATGGCAATTACATTGGCCCCTGGATTTTTGCGCCTCAGCTCTTTGATCACACCCTTGCCTACAATGTGGTTAGGCAGACATCCAAACGGCTGGGTGCAGATAATGTTTTTCACACCAGACTGAATCAGCTCCAGCATCTCGCCGGTAAGAAACCATCCTTCCCCGGTCTGGTTGCCCAAAGACACAAAATCCTGGGCCATGCCTGCCAATTCCCGGATGCGGGAAGGGGGAGTAAAGTGACGGCTTTTTTCCAGTTCTCTGCGTGCTACCCGGCGCAGGTATTCTAACAGAGAGATGCCCAAATTGCACAACCAGGCAGCAGACTGTTTTCCCCCTAAATGTTCCGCCTTAAAATTGCTGTTGTAAAAACAGTAAAGGAGGAAATCCATTAAGTCCGGCATCACGGCCTCAGCGCCTTCTGCCTCCAAAAGGTCCACAATGTGGTTGTTGGCCAGAGGAGAGAATTTTACCAGAATCTCTCCCACAATACCCACTTTTGGTTTTTCCAGATTCCGTCTTGGCAGATCGTCAAATTCCCGGATGATGCCCCGAAGGTTTCGGCCAAATTCCATCATTCCCGCAGATTTTGAGGACAGGCTGGCAATGCAGCGGGCCTTCCATTTCTCGTGAAGGGCATTGGCTGCGCCAGGAGTCTGCTCATAGGGACGGGTGGCGTAAAGCACCCGCATAAATACATCTCCGTACACAATGGCCTGCATGGCTTTTGTTACCAGAGACGGGGTGATCTTAAAGCCAGGGTTGGTCTCCATGCCGTTGGCGTTTACTGAGATCACTGGAATTTGGGGCATACCTGCTTTTTCCAAAGCCCGACGGATAAAACCTATGTAGTTGGAGGCGCGGCAGCCTCCGCCAGTCTGGCTCATAAGTATTGCCGTGTGGTTTAGATCGTATCGGCCGGAAAGAAGGGCTTCCATTATCTGTCCGATGACAATGAGAGACGGGTAGCAGGCATCGTTGTTTACATATTGGAGTCCCACGTCAATGGCAGAGCGTGTGTCGTTTTTCAACACCTCTACCTGATAGCCAAAAGCCTGTAATGCTGGTTCCAGCAGATCAAAGTGGATGGGAGACATTTGGGGACAAAGGAGGGTGTAGGTCTTTTTCATCTCTTTGGTAAAGACCATCCGGTTATAGGAGCTGGAGACCACATGGCGCTCATATCGTTTCTGACGCCGGACCCTGAGGGCGGCGATGAGAGAGCGAATGCGAATGCGGGCGGCTCCTAAGTTATTGACCTCATCAATCTTTAATACAGTATAAATCTTGTCAGACCCGGAAAGAATATCGTGAACTTGGTCTGTGGTCACAGCATCTAAGCCGCAGCCAAAGGAATTTAGCTGAATCAGGTCAAGAAAATCATTTTGTTTTACAAAAGAGGCAGCTTTATACAGGCGGGAATGGTACATCCACTGATCGGTTACGACCAAAGGCCGCTCTGGTTCTGCCAGATGGGAAATGGAATCTTCGGTCAGCACAGCCAGTCCGTAGGAGGTAATCAGTTCCGGGATTCCGTGATGGATTTCCGGATCTACATGGTAAGGCCGTCCAGCCAGAACAATGCCGCATTGGTTGTGGTCCTTTAGCCACTGAATGGTTTCTTCCCCTTTCTTTTCCATATCCGTTCGGGATTTTATAAGCTCTTCCCAGCCTGCATGGGCAGCTTTTTGAATCTCAACGGAAGAGATCTGATATTCCTTTCCAAACTCCACAATCAGTTGTCTGGTGAGAATTTCCTCGCTTGTAAAGGCGAGAAAGGGGTTCATAAAATGAATGTGAAATTCTGCTAGCTCTTCCACATTGTTTTTGATATTTTCCGCGTAGGACGTAACCATGGGGCAGTTAAAATGGTTGCCTGCTCCTGGAGTTTCGTTTCGCTCATAAGGAATGCAGGGATAAAAAATCTCTGTGATTCCCTGCTTGATTAACCACACAATATGGCCGTGAACCAGCTTGGCAGGATAACATTCCGACTCGCTGGGAATGGACTCAATCCCCAGTTCGTAAAGATTTTTGGTAGACTGGGGAGATAAGGTTACACAAAAGCCCAGCTCCCGGAAAAATACCGCCCAAAAGGGAAAGTTTTCGTACATGTTTAAAACTCTGGGAATACCGATGATTCCCCGCGGGGCAATGTCCGGAGTCAGAGATTCATAGTCAAACATCCGGTGGTATTTGTAGTCAAACAGGTTAGGTATTTCTTTTCGGGTCTTTTCTTTTCCCAAGCCCCGCTCACACCGGTTGCCGCTTACATACTGTCTTCCTCCCTCAAAACGGTTGACTGTAAGGACGCAATGGTTGGTGCAGCCCTTACAGCGGGTCATGGAAGTCTCATAGGAAAGAGAGACGATTTTTTCCAAAGGCATCATGGAAGTTTTGCGGATATGGCTGTGGCGTTCCCTGGCTATGAGGGCTGCCCCAAAGGCTCCCATGATTCCTGCAATATCCGGGCGGACCGCCTGACATCCGGAGATCTTTTCAAAACTTCGCAAAACGGCATCATTGTAAAAGGTTCCCCCCTGAACGACCACATGCCGGCCAAGATCCGATGGATTGGTGATTTTAATTACCTTAAACAGGGCGTTCTTGATCACTGAGTAGGCAAGCCCTGCAGAGATGTCCGCCACGGAAGCTCCTTCTTTTTGAGCCTGTTTTACGTTGGAATTCATAAACACTGTACAGCGGGTGCCAAGGTCGGTTGGATTGGGGGCAAACAGGGCTTCCTTTGCAAAATCTTCCACCTGATAGTTGAGAGATTTGGCGAAGGTTTCAATAAAAGAGCCGCAGCCGGAAGAGCAGGCTTCGTTTAGCTGAACGCTGTCCACAGTGCTATCTTTTATCTTAATGCATTTCATGTCCTGCCCCCCAATATCCAGGATACAGTCCACTTCCGGCTCAAAAAAGGCGGCGGCATAATAGTGGGAGATGGTTTCCACTTCTCCTTCGTCCAGGAGAAATGCGGATTTTAACAAAGCCTCCCCATATCCTGTGGAACAGGACCAGGCAATGTTGGCTTTTTTAGGCAACTGTGTACGGATTTCTTCCATGGCACGGATGGCCGTGGTCAGAGGACTTCCGTTGTTGCCGGAATAAAAATGATACAAAAGGCTGCCGTCCGCTCCAACAAGAGCTACCTTGGTAGTGGTGGAACCAGCGTCAATTCCCAAATAACAGTCCCCTTCATACTGGGAGAGATCTGCTTTTTTTACACTGTGGCATTTATGGCGATTACAGAAATCTTCATAATCTTTGGCCGAGGTAAAGAGGGGTTCCATTCGGTGAATTTCCGCATCCAGGGAGATTTTGGAATTTAACCGGTGGATGAAATGGCTTAAAGAGACGGAAACATCTGGATTTCCATTCATGGCGGCGCCTAAAGCGGCAAACAGATGAGAATGGTTTGGAGCTACGATGTGGGCAGCATCCAGATGTAAAGTACGGGTAAAGGCACGGCGCAGCTCTGGCAGAAAATGGAGAGGGCCTCCGAGAAAAGCCACGGTCCCCCGGATTGGCTTGCCGCAGGCAAGACCGCTGATGGTCTGGTTTACCACTGCCTGAAAAATGGATGCAGCCAGATCTTCCCTAGTGGCTCCCTCATTTATCAGTGGCTGAATGTCCGACTTTGCGAACACACCGCACCGGGCTGCAATGGGATAGATCATCTGATAATTTTTGGCATATTCATTAAGTCCCATGGCATCTGTCTGAAGAAGAGAAGCCATCTGGTCAATGAAAGAGCCGGTGCCTCCGGCGCAGATGCCGTTCATTCTCTGGTCAATGCCGCCGGTAAAGTAGATAATCTTGGCATCCTCGCCTCCCAGTTCAATGGCTACGTCGGTTTGGGGGGCTTCGGCCTTTAGGGCAGCGGCCACAGCCACCACCTCCTGGGTAAAGGGAACGCCCAGGTGACGGGAGAGGGTAAGTCCGCCGGAGCCGGTAATGCTGGGACTTACCATAATCTCCCCAAGCTGTTCTCTGGCCCTGGACAGCAAAAGGGCAAGTGTCTCCTGAATATTTGCATAGTGACGCTGGTAATCGGAAAATACAATCTGATTGTTACAGGAAACGGCAATCTTGACCGTTGTGGATCCAATGTCGATTCCTAATGAATTGGAATGTATGTTCATATGTTCGGGAAAATCCCCAGCCTCCTTTTGTCTTCTAATCTGTATTTGGCACCGTTTACTGTAACACAAAATAAAAAAGAATACAATTTATAGAAGCGTAAAAAATCGGTTAAGATTTGCGGGAAATTTGTGGAAATATAGAATAAAGCAGACAGACAAGAACTATCAGGGGAATACTCTGGCGTTTGCCACATATGTCCGGACAAGAAGATGCGCCCGGTGAACCGTAAGGATGCAGAAGCTGGAAGTGACACAATCTGTTTGACAAAACTCCGGTCAGAAACTATAATGGAAGCGGAAGAAAAAAACCAGAAAAAAGGAGGCGGCATAAATGGACAGTGGTCCTGCGTATTCCATAGACGCGGATGACATACGAATGCAGAAACCTGCACTGCCGTTTCCGGAAATCCGGCGGCGTATCTGATTTCGGATAAGCATCTTTTTTTTCGCCTTTTCCGGATGCAGTGCAGGTGGAAGTCTGTACGGGCAAATGATAGTTTGCCAGAAAACGGGAGAGGAAAGGAGAATAGAGATGATTCGGATTTTTAAGACAGAAGAAGGAACCATTCACCAGAAGGATGAGGCGGAGAGCGGCTGCTGGATTGCCTTGACCGATCCTACCGCCACAGAGATACTGGAGATTGCAAACCGGTATGACATTGACCCGGACCATGTGAAGGCGCCATTAGATGAGGAGGAGCGGTCCCGTATTGAAAACGAGGACCATTACAGCCTGATTTTAGTGGACATTCCTGTGATTGAGGAGCGAAATGAGAAGGACTGGTATGTGACCATTCCTCTTGGCATCATTACCACAGAGGAGGCGATTGTGACGGTGTGTCTGGAGGACACGCCGGTTCTGACTGCTTTTATGGACGGGCGGGTGCGGGATTTTTACACCAATATGAGAACCCGGTTTATTCTGCAGATCTTATATAAAAATGCTTCTTTGTATTTGCAGTATCTGCGAATGATTGACAAAAAGAGCGAGGTGGTGGAGCGGGAGCTTCACAAATCTCAAAAGAACCGGGAACTGATTGAGCTTTTGGAGCTGGAGAAAAGTCTGGTGTACTTTACCACCTCCCTCCGGTCCAATGAGGTGGTATTTGAGAAGCTTCTGAAAAATGAGAAGATCAAGAAATATCCGGAAGATACGGAGCTTTTGGAGGACGTGATCATTGAGAACAAGCAGGCCATTGAGATGGCAAACATTTACAGCGGCATCTTAAGCGGAACTATGGATGCCTTTGCCTCGGTGATTTCCAACAATCTGAATATTGTCATGAAATTTTTGGCAACCATCACCATTGTCATGTCCATTCCCACCATGGTGGCAAGTTTTTATGGCATGAATGTGAATCCGGCAGGTATGCCCTATGCCCAAAGTCTGTACGGATTTTGGGTGGTTCTTGGATTTGCGGTGGTGCTGTCTTTGATTGTGGCAATGATTTTTTCTAAGAAAAACCTGTTTTAAAGAAAGGGCTGCAGATGAAATTTTTTTATGAATTTGAGAGAAAGTACTACCGGTATGCCATCCCGAATTTGATGTATTACATTGTGATTTTGTATGCAGTAGGGCTGGCGGTCTATGTGGTAAATCCTGTGATGTACTGGAATATTTATGGGAATTATCTTTCTCTGGACGGAAGGGCGATTCTCCATGGTCAGATCTGGAGGCTTGTAACCTTTTTGATTTTCCCTCCTTCCTTTGGAATGTTCCGATTTACCAGTATATTTTTTGGCATTATTGCTTTGTTTTTGTATCACAGCCTGGGGCAGACGTTGGAGAATGTGTGGGGCGCTTTCCGGTTTAATGTATTTTTCTTTATGGGAATGCTTGCCCAGGCTCTTGCCTGTATTCTTGGATATGTGATTTTTCGGCAGGACTGGATGCTGACTACCGGATTTTTAAATTCGTCCATTTTTCTTGCCTTTGCCATGTATTTTCCGGATGTTCAGTTTTTGATGTTTTTTGTGCTTCCGGTAAAGGCCAAATGGCTGGCTGTGGCAGAGTGTGCAGTATATTTGTACAGTTTTATTTTCGGCAATGCTGCTACCCGTTGTGAGCTGGTGGTGTCTTTGGCTAATGTGCTTGTGTTCTTTTTCATGACCAGGAATTTTAAGAGATTTGCACCAAAAGAAATTCGGCGGAAAAAGACATTTCAGAAGGAGACAAAGATTCTTCCAAAAGGAGCCACCCGCCATCGGTGCGCTGTGTGCGGCAGAACAGAAAAGGATGGGGAAGAGCTGGAATTTCGGTATTGCTCTAAATGCGAAGGCAGTTATGAGTATTGTCAGGACCATCTCTATACCCATAAGCATGTGAAAAAAGAGAAATAAAAGAATATATTATATCGGTGAAAAATGGAGGATAAAATGAAAAAAACAAAGATTATTTGTACCATGGGTCCAAACAGTGACAATCCGGAGGTGATGAAGGCTCTGATTTTGGGCGGAATGGATGTGGCCCGGTTTAACTTTTCCCATGGAACCCACGAGGAGCAGAAGGCAAGACTGGACCTTTTGAAAAAATTGCGGGAAGAGCTGGACATTCCGGTGGCAGCCCTTTTAGACACCAAGGGACCGGAGATCCGCACCGGGCTTTTGGAGGGGGAGGGAAAAGTGACCCTCACAGAAGGTCAGGAGTATACCCTTACAACCAGAGAGATTGTGGGAAATGAAAAGATTGGCCACATTAATTACAGCGGCCTGTCAGAGGATGTGGAGCCAGGAAACCGGATTCTCATTGACGATGGCCTGATTGAGCTTTTGGTGGTGGCGGTGAAGGGAGAGGAGATTGTCTGTAAGGTCATTAACGGCGGGGAGCTGGGCCAGAGAAAAGGCGTTAATGTGCCTGGGGTGAAGATTAAGCTTCCGGCTCTTACAGACAAGGACAAAGAGGACATTCGGTTTGGCATTGAGCAGGGATTCGACTTTATCGCGGCATCTTTTGTGCGTACTCCAGATGCCATTGAGGAGATTAAGGGGATTCTGGAAGAGTCTGGGTCCACCATGCAGGTGATTGCAAAGATTGAGAATGCGGAAGGCATGGAGAATCTGGACCGGATTATTGCAGCCAGCGACGGCATTATGGTGGCCAGAGGAGATTTGGGAGTGGAGATTCCTGCAGAGCAGGTACCGCACATTCAAAAAACCATTATCCGCAAATGTAATATGGCCTGCAAGACTGTAATTACTGCCACCCAGATGTTGGATTCCATGATTCGCAATCCCCGTCCCACCAGAGCAGAGGTGACAGATGTGGCCAATGCGGTTTATGACGGCACGGATGTGGTCATGCTGTCCGGGGAGACGGCTGCCGGAAAGTATCCGGTGGAAGCTTTAAAAATGATGGTGCAGATCTGCGAGGCTTCCGAGCAGTATTTGGATACAGGAGCTTACCGTCAAAGACGGGTGTCAGCAGAACATGCCACCAACATTTCCAATGCAGTGTGCTATTCTTCCGTATCCACGGCTCACAACCTTCATGCAAAGGTAATCATTGCCCCCAGCATTACCGGATATACCACACGGCTGCTGTCCAAATGGAGGCCAGGTGTTTTGGTGGTGGGACTTTCTCCCAGCGCTGCAGCAGTCCGTCAGATGCAGATTTACTGGGGTGTGAAGCCTTTTCAGGCCAAGCGGGCAGAATCTACAGATGTGCTGATTGAATCCTCTCTGGATCTTTTGAAGGAGAAGAACGTTATTGAGGACGGAGATGTGGTGGTGGTGACAGCTGGAGTTGTAAACCGAATCAGCCGCAACAAGCCGGCAACACACACAAATATTATGCGGATTATTGAGGTGGACTAAAGGGACATGGAAAAAAGACCATTTGTGACAAAACAACAGCTGGAAGAGATTATCCGGCAGTACCCCACGCCTTTTCATCTGTATGATGAGAAGGGGATTCGGGAAAATGCAGCAAAGCTTCGGGAAGCGTTTTCCTGGAATCCGGGTTTTAAAGAGTACTTTGCAGTAAAGGCAACGCCAAATCCTTCTATTTTAAAAATTTTACAAGAGTGTGGCTGCGGCACAGACTGTTCCTCTGCCACAGAGCTGATGCTGTCCGATGCAGTGGGATTATCCGGAAAAGAGATTATGTTTTCTTCCAACAATACGCCTGTGGGAGAATTTAAGCAGGCAGGAGATTTGGGAGCCATCATCAATTTAGATGACATTACCCATATTTCCAGTGTGGAAGAAGAGCTGGGTTTTATTCCAGAAACCATCTCCTGCCGGTACAATCCGGGAGGCGTTTTTGAGATCAGCAATGGGATTATGGACAATCCGGGAGAGGCCAAATACGGCATGACGTTTGATCAGCTTGCAGACGCTTTTTGCATTTTGAAAGAAAAAGGGGCGAAAGAGCTGGGAATACATGCCTTTCTTGCCAGCAACACAGTGACCAATGACTATTATCCCATGCTGGCCAAAGTGCTTTTTGAGACAGCAGTCCGGCTGAAGGAGAAGACGGGGATTGGTCCTAAATTTATTAATCTGTCCGGAGGCGTGGGGGTGGCCTACCGTCCGGACCAAAAGCCCAATGATATAGGAATCATCGGAAAAGGCGTACAGAAAGTTTATGAGGAGGTTCTCACGCCTGCTGGTATGGGAGATGTTGCCATTTATACGGAGCTTGGTCGGTTTATGCTGGCTCCATACGGATGTCTGGTAACAAAGGCCATACACGAAAAACATACTTACAAAGAATACATCGGGGTAGATGCCTGTGCGGTGGACTTAATGCGTCCTGCCATGTACGGGGCTTATCACCATATTACAGTGGCAGGGAAAGAGGAGGCTTCCTGTGACCATAAGTATGATGTGACAGGATCCCTGTGTGAGAATAACGACAAGTTTGCCGTGGACCGGATGCTTCCGGAAATTGAGATGGGAGATTTGCTGGTCATTCACGACACAGGCGCCCACGGATATTCTATGGGGTATAATTACAATGGAAAATTACGGTCTGCAGAACTGCTTTTAAAGGAAGACGGCACAGTGGAGCAAATTCGGCGGGCTGAGACGTATCAGGATTATTTTGCCACGCTAAAAGACTGCAAAATGATGAAAAAATATTTGTGATAAGATAGAGCAAGGCAGAGGGCTGTGTTCAATTAAAATTTATAAAAAAGGCTGATGGACGAAAATAACCGTGTGCTTCAGCCTTTTTTAGTAGAATCAGCAGTTTACAGACCAAGTCAGACATTAAACCGGAACAGAATCACATCTCCGTCCTTTACCACATAATCTTTTCCTTCCAGGCCCACCAGCCCTTTTTCTTTTGCTTTGGCATAAGTGCCGCAGTCAAGCAGATCTTGGTAGTTGACCACCTCAGCGCGAATAAAGCCCCGTTCAAAGTCCGAGTGGATTTTGCCTGCTGCCTGGGGTGCCTTTGTGCCGACTTTAATGGTCCAGGCACGGGTTTCATCCTCCCCGGAGGTCAGAAAACTAATCAGTCCAAGAAGGCGGTAGCTGGCGGCAATCAGTTTGTCCAGACCCGATTCGGTAAGTCCAAGGGCCTCTAAGTATTCTTCCTTCTCTTCTTCCTCCAGCTCTGCAATTTCCTGTTCGATCTGTGCGCTGATGACAAAGACCCCGGAATCGGTTTTGGCGGCCATTTCCCGCACGGCAGTTACATGGCAGTTGGAAGCTCCGTCATCCGACAGATCGTCCTCAGCCACATTAGCGGCAAAAATAACCGGCTTGCAGGTCAAAAGGTTTAGGGAGCGTACAAAGGCCATCTGGTCTTCATCGCTGCTCTCATAAGCGGAAGCAGGGTTCCCCTCTTCTAAAATGGACTGAAGCTCTTTTAAAACCGCCAGCTCTTTGGCAAGGGACTTGTCATTGTTGGCAGACCGGGCGGTTTTGGCGATTCTCCGTTCCAGAATTTCCAAATCCGAAAAGATCAGTTCCAGCTGAATGGTATCAATGTCCCGGATCGGGTCCACGGTTCCCTCTACATGAATCACATTGGGGTCCTCAAAACAGCGAACCACATGAACCACAGCGTCCACTTCCCGAATATTGGCAAGGAACTGATTTCCCAGGCCCTCTCCCTTGGAAGCGCCTTTTACCAGTCCGGCAATGTCAACAAATTCAATGACAGCCGGGGTGACTTTTTTCGAGTGGTACAAATCTCCTAACAGCTTTAAACGCCGGTCCGGGACGGTAACAATTCCGATGTTTGGGTCAATGGTGCAGAAGGGATAGTTGGCGGACTCTGCGCCTGCTTTGGTCAGTGAGTTAAAAAGGGTGCTTTTCCCCACATTGGGGAGACCGACGATTCCTAGTTTCATTTGTTTTTCTCCTTTTTGAGTTTTATAGGTGATTCCATTCCGGTTTGTAATCATCTTTCTTAAAAATTTTAAATTTTACTTGCATTTCACGCCAATTAATTGTAGCATAGAATCGGAAAGATGAAAAGACTAAACCTTATTTGGGAGTAAAGGTACGATTCGAGGGTTAAAATGTAAAAACTATGTTGGGATTTGCATGGGAGATCTTGTTTCAAAAAAGTGAATCTTGTCGAATGGTGACAAACGATGGAGAAATATGTCGTTCGAATGTGTTTGATTTTCAGTTATTTTGACGGTAAAATAGAGGAAACATCGAAAGGAGATAATGGGAATGGAAGGTGCAGATATCGCTTTCGTACATCTGGGTATTGCAATTAAACATTTGCGGAATGAGATTAACATTTTTGGATTTCCAATTGCATATTATGGGATGATAATTGGCCTGGGTATGTTAGTCGGTATCTGGGTAGCGCAGGAAGATGCGAAGGTACGGGAGCAAGACCCGGAGCTTTACCTTGACTTTGCTCTGTATGCAATTATTTTTGCTATTATCGGAGCAAGGATTTATTATGTGGTTTTTCAGTGGGACAACTACAAGGATAATCTGCTGCAGATTTTTAATCTGCGGGCTGGCGGTCTGGCAATTTACGGTGGTGTAATCGGCGCAGTGCTGACGCTGATTGTATATGCGCGAATCCACAAACAGTCATTTTTGTCAATGGCAGATACAGGCGTTATGGGGCTGGTGGTAGGACAGATTATCGGCAGGTGGGGAAACTTCTTCAACTGCGAAGCATTTGGCGGCTATACGGACAGTCTGTTTGCCATGAGGATTAAGCTGTTTCTGGTAAATGAGAATATGTTGACCGCCGATATCTTAAATCATCGGATTGTAAGAAACGGAGTGGAATACATTCAGGTACATCCTACGTTTCTTTATGAGTCCGTCTGGAATCTTGGCCTGTTTCTCTTTATGATCTGGTATCGGCAGAACAAGAAATTCAACGGAGCCATGATGTGCGTTTACCTGTTTGGTTACGGATTGGGAAGATTCTGGATTGAAGGGTTGCGGGCAGATCAGTTGATCTTTTTTAATACCGGTATCCCGGTATCCCAAGCTTTGTCACTGGTGTTAATTCTGGTGTCTGTCCTGATTTGGATTATTGAGCGCCAGAAAATGAAAAAACGAAGAAGGAGAAGAGGGTATGTTAGCTGCAAAGGAAGATTTGATGAGAGACATTGAGACGGCAAGGAAACGTTTGGATGGAAGTATTGAAAGGAGGGAAGATTACGATTCCATCTATCAAAACAGTGTGGAGTTGGATCGGCTAATAGAACTATATATTGCGTCCGGATTCTAATGTACAAGGTACATATTGCGGCGGCTGGCGAAAAGTCAGCCGCTTTTTTTGAAAAAAAACTTGATATTTTTTTATTTTTATACTAGAATAAATCTATGAGTGGTGGAAAGTGGTTGAAAGTGGCGGGAAATGGTAACCGGGTGGTTTGTTAGGGTGGCAGGTGGAAGCGTATGTTCATGGGTGAGTACAACCATACAGTGGATGCGAAGGGGCGTTTAATCGTCCCATCGAAATTCAGAGAGCAGCTGGGGGACGAGTTCGTAGTGACGAAGGGCCTTGATGGCTGCCTGTTTGTATATGAGAACACAGAATGGAAAGCCCTGGAAGAGAAACTTCACGCCCTCCCCCTTACCAATGCCAATGCCCGAAAGTTTTCCCGTTTTTTTCTGGCGGGAGCCACCACTTGCGAAGTAGACAAGCAGGGGCGGATTCTTCTGCCAGCAGTGCTGCGGGATTTTGCCGGCATTGACAAGGAAGCGGTTTTGGTGGGAGTGGGAAGCAGGATTGAGATTTGGAACCGGGAGGCATGGAATCAGTCCAATACCTATGACGACATGGAAGAGATTGCAGAAAATATGGAAGGTCTTGGAATATGACATTTAAACACAAACCGGTACTTTTAGAGGAAACCGTGGAAAGCTTAAACATTAAGCCGGACGGCATTTATGTGGACGGTACTTTAGGCGGCGGGGGTCATGGAGAAGAGGTTTTAAGTCGTTTAAAGGGCGGCCGTCTGATTGGTTTGGACCAAGATGAGGACGCCATTTTAGCGGCAGGAAAGAGGCTTTCTCCTTTTGGGGAGAAGGCAGTTTTAGTAAGAAGCAATTACGAAAATTTTGAGCAGGTGTTAGACTCTCTTGATATTGG
>ERZ808029.671-NODE-671-length-16634-cov-4.031829_pt1 | contig 16634 bp, 13 predicted proteins | sample MGYA00380185_ERZ808029 | MGnify/ENA primary metagenome ERZ808029 (study PRJEB31490, sample SAMN06133404) | mouse gut metagenome | isolation source: M2_3 | host: mice | place: China: Chengdu | collected 2015-05 ... | reverse complement strand
GGCAATCGGGGTTCCCATTGGTAAATTCCTGAAAAAACGGACTCCCCTTTTGTGGAGCCTTCTCAATGGAGGGCGGTAAAACAGGCAAAGCCCCTCCTGCAAAGAAAATCTCTGCAGGAGAAGGCTTCTTTCATTGTTTGAATGTTTGATTACCAGAACTTAATGGCCGGACTGGTTATCGTAAGCTCTCCACGCTTCTTCTGGACTGTTAAATCCGCCGGACTGAATCGCTTTGAAATTCACATCAATAAACTCCAGATTTCCATCAATCTGTCCGCCTACTACATTGGCAAACGTTACCGTATCAAACAGGGCCGGAATATCATGGCCAGCAGGTACCGGAATCTCGTTCCATCCGCCTCCCGTGTACATATATTCATAAATATAGTATCCGTCCTGTTCTACCGGATATCCTGGAATCAGCGACATACCGCAATCCCAGTTTACGTCATAAGTAAACAGCTGGGTATCTGTAGCCATACCGCCATTTAACAGGTATCCGTCGTCATCTGCGATAATGATCTCCGCTACCGGAATTTTCACTACCATTCTCACATAGGCGTCGTTTTTGCTGTTGTTCTTGATTGCCGGGTTTTTGGGAATCACTTTCCCTGCGTACATATCCTCTGCCTGTTTGATTCCAAGAGCATTGGAAGGAGAGGCGTCGGAGGGAGTTGCATTGGACGGAGTTGCATAGCTTCCGTCGGGCTGCTCGCCGTCCCAGTCGCTTTCGTACAGATTGAAATCCACACTGCCTACGGTAAACTGGTTTTTGGCGGACTCGTAATCGGTCATATAAGCCAGGGTTCCGCCCAAACTTAAAATGGCAATCAGGGCGACTGCAGCAAACAATTTGATTTTGTTTCTGGTCTTTTTTGGTGTATTCTCCATACATACATACCTCCTGTTTTTATTTAATAAAATTTATGTCAACGGAGCAGCAGATAACCGATCTCCGGAATGTGAAACCGTACCTTGCCTAGAATGGCATCAAAGGGAACCGGTGCCGAATCGTGTACCTGATTAGCGTCTCCTTTTGTGGTAACGACGCCCTCTTCCTGATCTACATACACAATCCTGTGAGTGACCATCACATCTCCAGTAGAAAAACTTACAATATCTCCCTGACGTATTGGCTCGTCCTCTCCATAGGGTTTGACATAGATTACGCTTCCTGCCTTGATTGCAGGTTCCATACTGCTGCTCTTTACCACATAGGCCTTCATGTGAAATACTCCTGGAAGCCACACCGCGGCTGCCAAAAGAAGAGCTGCTGCTAAAATTAAATTCACGAGCCACCGAAAAAGATGTTGTACCGTTATTTTCATGTTATCTCCTCCTCTACTATTCATCCGTTAAATCGAACATATGTACGATTATTTTTCTAATTTTTTTCTCAACTTTTTTAAAATCCTCTGATGACGCGCCTGAAGAGTGGTTACTGGAATTTTTTTTGCTCTGGCATAGGCACGAAGGGAATCTTCATATACATAAAGGCGGCAGAGAAGTTCCTGCTCACCCTCTGTCAGTTCACTCATGGCCTTTTTCAGCATTTCCAAAAGCCAGTGTCGCTCTGCCACATCTTCTACGGACTCTGCACCAGGATCGGAGAACAAATCGCAGCCGTTTAGTTCCTCTGTGTCTAAAGCGTCATAGAAAAATGTCTTGTTTTTGCTGTCGCTTTCCCGAAAATATCGCTCTTTTCTGGCCCCCTGACAGTAAGCTTTATAGATTTCTTCTGACACCGGAACTTGCGTATCCCGGATTTTAATATAATAGTCCATACAATTTTCCTTTCTTTCCCAATAAGATTTCGGTTTCTCCTCCTGATTTTCCCACTAAAAAAGGAGAGATACACTGCCAGCGGCAATGGGTCTCTCCTGCTATTTGGTAATTCATCTTCACATGACAAGAAACCGTCACAATGAATCTATTCCTTGGCTAGGTAGTCCTTATTCTTTTCTCCGTCCATGAGAGTAACTCTTAAAATCTTCCGGCATCGGGAACACTTGATCTCGATTCGGCCTCTCGTCCCAGGCACAATATCAAACAGACGCTGATGGCAGTATCTGCAGTAAATGGTAGTGGCAGTCATGCTTCATCCCCTCTTCCTCTCTAAATCAAACATATGTTCGATTTTTAGTGTAGCAAACAATCCAAAATTTGTCAATATACTGCTGGTAATTTCCTTTACGCTCTTTTTGTGTGGCTGCTGCAGTTTATAAAAGTTTATCTTTCCCCTGGCCCTGCCCTTCCAGTGTAACCCTCCCTCTTTTCCATGCATATGGTTTTATATACTGAAATTTAGAAAGGACCTGACATGCTGGAATTAACTGCAACCTTAACCCCTCTTCATCTGGTCTATTTGATTGGTGTAATCGTCATACTGGCTGTTATGGTAATGCGGAGAGACACTCCTATTATTTGTATTTTATTTCTGTTTTTATTAGGCTTCATGGCTACCAAAACCATATCCGGCGGCATTCAGACGGTTTTTAATGCCTCCTTATACGCGGCAAAAGAATTTATGGAAATTATTGCAACCATTGCCCTGATTACTGCACTGTCCAAATGTCTTTCCGAATTAGGCAGCGACTATCTGATGATGAAACCTTTGTCACGGGTTATGCATAGCCCTTATGTGGCCTGGTGGATTCTGGGATTTGTAATGCTTGCCTTTTCTCTGTTTTTATGGCCCTCCCCGTCGGTTGCCCTGGTTGGCGCCATCATGCTGCCTCTTGTCATTCACAAAGGCTTAAATCCTCTGGCGGCAGCCATGGCTATCAATCTGTTCGGACATGGAATTGCTCTAAGTTATGACTTTGTGATTCAGGGCGCTCCTGCCATCTCTGCATCTGCTGCTGGGATTGACACTTCCAACATTCTTACCGAAGGCGCCCCTTTGTTTTTAATCATGGGCAGCGTAACTGTAATTTCGGCGTTCTTACTCAATCGGAAAACAATGGGAGCTTCTGTAACTGCTATAGGGCCGGATTCTGATAATCCTCCTGCCGCCGCAGCTCCTTCCTCTGACCACACTCCATCCCCCAAAAAATCCGCCCTGTTTATTGCAGTCTTTACTCCTGTGGCATTCCTGACAGACATTGGAATGATGCTGGCTTTTGGGCTCAAAGGAGGGGACGCCACCAGTCTGGTCTCCGGCACAGCCACACTGATCATGGTATTAGGCGCCTTTTTAGGTTTTGGTTTTAAAGCGCCGGAAAAAGTAACCGATTATCTGACCCATGGCTTTTTGTTTGCCATCAAAATCTTTGCCCCGGTAATTCTAATCGGCGCTTTTTTCTTTATGGGAGGAGAGGGAATCACAACCATTTTAGGAGATTCCTTTAAGACTGGCATTATGAATGACTGGGCTGTGTGGCTGGCAGGCAAAACCCCTTTAAATCAATATGCTGCCGCCTTGTTACAGATGGTAATTGGCGCACTCACTGGTTTGGATGGCTCTGGTTTTTCCGGTCTTCCCTTAACCGGAGCACTGGCCCGGACCTTCTCGTTAATTACCGGCGGCTCTATTCCGGTGTTTGCTGCTTTGGGACAGATTACTGCCATCTTTGTAGGAGGCGGCACCATTGTCCCCTGGGGCATTATCCCAGTGGCTGCCATCTGTAATGTCAGTCCTATGGAACTGGCCAGAAAAAATTTAATTCCTGTGTTAATTGGTTTTATCTGCACATTTATTGCAGCATGTTTTTTATTGTAGCCCTTTTCCTAAAAAAAATATTGCAACGGAAAATATTGATAGAAAGAAGGTTTTATTATGTGCGGCATTGGTGGTTTCTGCAGTTTTACTAGGGACTATACCTCCCACCCCAAAGTCCATTCTGACCTGTTAGTTCAAATGCACAAGCTTCAATCCCACCGGGGGCCTGATGACCAGGGAACTTATCTGTCTCCTCATGTGGGACTGTCTCATGCCCGTCTTTCCATTATTGACCTGGAAGGAGGGCATCAGCCAATGGTTTATTCCTCCAACGGGCGTGAGTGTGTGATTGTCTATAATGGTGAATTGTACAACACAAAGGAACTGCGCCAGGATCTTACCCTTCATGGTGTTCTTTTTGAAACCAAAAGCGATACAGAGGTAATTCTCCAAAGCTACCTGGAATATGGAGCAGATTTTGTCACCCGGCTGAACGGAATTTTTGCCTTTGCCTTATGGGACCAAAATGCCAAACGTCTTTTGCTGTACCGGGACCGCAGTGGCATCAAACCATTGTTCTACTCTCTTCAAAAGGACCAGCTTTTGTTTGCCTCTGAAATCAAGGGGATTTTGGCCTATCCAGAAGTAAATGCCCGTCTGGACCGGCAGGGACTGAACGAAATTTTCAGCATGGGACCTGCCCGAACAAACGGATGCGGCGTATTTCAGGGAATCCAGGAAATCCTGCCTGGGCATTTTGCCATTTACAATCCCAATGGTTTTCAATCCTTTTGTTACTGGAAGCTGGAAAGCCGCCCCCATGAAGACAGTTATGAAACTACAGTGGAAAAAACTACTGCCCTAATCCAGGATTCCATCCGCAGACAGATGGTCTCTGATGTCCCCATCTGCACCTTTTTATCCGGCGGCATTGATTCCAGTTTGGTGTCTGCTGTCTGCGCCACAGAGCTAAAGAAAAAGGGAGAATCCCTAGGAACCTTTTCCTTTGATTTTGCCGGAAACCGGGAGAATTTTAAAGCTAATTCCTTCCAGCCTTCCCAGGATCGTCCCTACGTAGAACAGATGGCTGCCTTCCTCCACTCTGACCATCACTACCTGGAATGTACTACCTTGGACCAGGCAAACTATTTAAAACAGTCTGTGGACGCTCATGACCTGCCTGCCATGGCAGACGTGGATTCTTCCCTTTTATACTTCTGTTCACAAGTACGCCATACTCACAAAGTAACTCTTACCGGAGAATGTGCAGATGAAATTTTCGGAGGCTATCCTTGGTTTCATAAGGAAGAATGTTTTTTGGCAAATACCTTTCCATGGACCATGGATTTAAAACCCCGTCAGGCACTTTTAAAGAAAGATTTTCTAGAATATCTGAATATGGAAGAATATGTAGCTGCCCGATATGAAGAATCCGTAGATGAGACTCCCCGCCTTGCCTTGGATTCTCCCAAAGAACGGCGTAGACGAGAGATTTCCTGGCTGAATCAGCGATGGTTTATGCAGACTCTTTTAAACCGCATGGACCGAACCAGCATGTTCTCTGGTCTGGAAGCCCGCGTTCCCTTTGCAGATCACCGAATCCTGGAATATGTATGGAACGTTCCCTGGGAGATGAAGGCAAAAAACGGCATGGCAAAAGCCCTTTTGCGGGAATGCGGCAAAGATTACCTTCCCAATCAAATCCGCTGCCGACGCAAATCTCCCTACCCTAAAACCTATGACACTGGTTATGAGTCTTTGCTTGCCAAACGGATTCAGGAGGAAATTCTGGAAGACCCCACCTCATTGGTTTTTGACTTTTTGGACCGAAAAAAGGTAAAACAGTTTCTTTTGTCCCCTTCTGATTATGGCAAACCCTGGTATGGCCAGTTAATGGCTGGTCCCCAAATGATGGCCTATTTGTGGCAGATTCATTACTGGATGAAAAAATACCACATCACAATTGCCTGACCCAAAAAGGAGAGAACAACAACAAAATTTCCCCCAATCCCTTTATTTTTCCTGTATTACGTCGATATATTCGATAGGTGGTATTCCCATTTTTAACACAAAAAGGTAAAGGAGGATTTATCTATGCAGGTTAATAACCAAGATCTTGCTGTCCGGCAGTATGCACAGGCTACACAGTCTGCCAAGGCCACTGTTGCTAACAGCGCCAATGCAGAAGTTTCTCAGGTTGCTCCTGAGGCTTCCGCCGTTAAACCAGACGTAGACCGGGTAGAGCTTAGCAAAGACACAGACATCACCAAAATGAGTGAATCGGATCGTAACAAACTGGTAGACAGCTTAAAAGCAGATCTGGACAATCAGATGTCCCGTTTCACCAACATGATGGTACAGACCTTCCAGAAGCAGGGCATCTCTGCCGCATCTCTTCAGGGCGACAATTTCTGGAAGTTCATGGCCAGCGGCAACTACACGGTTGATGCCAAGACCAAAGCTGAGGCTGAGGAAGCAATTTCGGAAGATGGTTTCTGGGGCGTAAAGCAGACCTCTCAGAGAATTTTCGATTTCGCAAAGGCCGTAGCCGGAGATGATGTTGACACTATGAAGAAAATGCAGGCTGCTGTGGAAAAAGGATTTGAACAGGCAGGAGCAGCATGGGGCGGAGATCTTCCCTCCATCTGCGGCGACACCCATGAAGCTGTCGGCAAACTGTTTGACGAGTATTATGCCAGTCGTTAGTACAATTTCTTTACGCTGATTTTTGATGAATCAGAGAAGACTGTACCATGTCCTTCTGGCAGCAGGAATAAGGATATTATGCCTTATTCCTGCTTTTTTACGGTGATTCTAAACTGATTCACCAATATAATATCAATTTAGTACTTCATTGCATTCATCTTAAAATACTATGTTTACCTGAAAAAGAGGAGGAGCGCGATTATGTTTACCAACAGAAACCGGCGGCATGGACTTTTTCTTTGTCTGGCTGCCATCATAGCTGCCACGCTGTTACAGGGCTGCGGCGGCAAAAGCCCCAAGACCCCGGAAGAATACCTTGCATCCATGAAGGAATTTTCTACTCCGGACAAAACTGCATCCATTTATCTGGATCAGGAATGGAACGAAGAAGATCTTCAAATGGATTGCTGGTTGGGCGCTGGCAACAAAAAAGGGGATAAGGCTGCTATCTTGATGCAGTTTCCAAAATCCGGAGCCAATGCTCTGGCTGATTCTATGGAAACCGTCCGGGAACTGGTGGAGTCCAGTTATGGTGTTTCCGAGCTGACAGACGCAGAAGCTCCGTCTATTCCGGACATAAGCAATGTAGCTGCCTTTACCTGCAAGATGACTGCTGACGGCGTTACCGGCGGAGCATATCTTGTATATGGGGAAACCGATTATGCTTACTATGCTTTAAGCTATGTCGCTGACAAACTGAATGACTCAGATATTGCCTCTTTTAAAGCTTCCTGCTCCAAGTTCCTTGAAAATGCACCAGAAGTTGAAAATAATTTCTCTGCTGAGATGACGGACACCATCCGCTGGTTCAATGCCTCTTATGCCATTTTAACGGATTTGAACAACTGGGATTACAATCTTTTCGGCGGTCTTCCTGCCAATGATGAATCCAAAGCAACCGTTCAGCAGCTCCTCCCGGAATGGTGGGATGTAACGGACCGGGCCAGTGCCGATGAAACTTTGGACTGGATTTTGACAGAAGGACACCGGTTAGATTTTGCTGAAAATATGCAGGCTCTGGAAGGAGCTGGCGTAAAGCCTGACACATCTGTAGAAGATATTGCTTCTCTTCTGGAAAGTGATTATGGCTTTGATTCAGAAGAAGCAACCGCCTATGCCAGCGCCTATCCGATCTATACGGAGCATGGTGAAAATGCCATTGCAGGTTGGGATTACTGTCGTGCTATGAATCTATTAGGATACTATTACATTGCAGGATATTACTCTGAACAAGAGGCATTGGACAAGTCTCTGGAAGTTGCACAAACCATGCAATCCCTGTTTGAATCTTGGGATGATTTGATTGACAGCTATCTGTGGGGCTACGAGTACTGGGCCGGTGGTGACAGTGCAGAGCGTCGGGCAATTTATGATGACCTGAAATCCAGAAGCGACAATCCTTATCAGGTTGATTTTAAAGCATCCCTTTCCAAAACCTGGTAAGCTTAAATTTCAAAAAATGTGCATAAAAAGTAATGGTTCCATGGATCAGACGGAACCATTACTTTTTTTATTGAATTATAACTATCCAATCACTCCAGAATCCATCAATCCTGCAATCTCCTCTGCAAAATAAGTAATATACACAGAAGCCCCGGCCCGATAAGCCCCTATTGCCATCTCTGCGATCATTCGGGACTCTTCCACATATCCCAGCTTTGCCCCGGCCTTCACCATGGCATATTCTCCGCTGACACTATACGCTGCCACTGGAATATTAACCAAATCAGCCACCTGGCGGATAATATCCTGATAGGCAAGAGCTGGTTTTACAATCAGAAGATCTGCCCCTTCCTCCACATCGGTAAGCGCCTCCTTTAATCCCTCTTTCCGGTTATGAAAATCCATCTGATACGACTTCCGGTCTCCAAAGGAAGGGGCGGAGCCTGCTGCATCCCGGAAAGGCCCGTAAAAACCGGAAGCATACTTTACCGCATAGGACATAATTGGCACATTGGCAAAGCCATGGTCATCCAGCTCATTTCGAATTGCCAGCACCCGCCCGTCCATCATATCAGACGGCGCCACCATATCTGCTCCGGCCTGAGCATGAGAAAGGGCAGTTTTAGCCAGAAGCTTTAGTGTGGGATCGTTATCCACTTCCCTTCCCTGGAGCACCCCGCAGTGTCCGTGAGATGTGTACTCACACATACACACATCGGTAATTAGATACAGCTCTTCCCCAAACTGCCGCCTTGCCTCCACAAGGGCCTTTTGAACAATTCCGTCCTCTGCATAAGCCCCGCTTCCCACCTCATCTTTTTTATCCGGAATGCCAAAAAACATCACCCGGTCCACACCGGCTTTTTTCAGCTGCTCCAATTTATTTGACATTTGGTCAATGGTATAACGGTATTGTCCCGGCATAGTGGGAATCTCCTGACAACTTCCCGTTCCCTCCTGGACAAAAATCGGATAAATCAGCGAAGATTTATCCACTCTGGTCTCCCGGACCATCTTCCTAAGAATCGGATTTCCTCTTAACCGTCTTGGTCTCTGAATCATTGTCTGTTTCCTCCTGTTTTCCTCTGTGATGGCAACCGCCCATTTCCCCTTTAACTGTGAGCAAACTGCTTCAGCCAGGATTGGAGCCGTCCGGTAATTTCACTTGCCATCTTGTGGTCCTTGCCAGAAGCCGTCACTCCGGCCACCAGATTTCCCTCTCTGGCAATGCCGGGAAAATAAAAGTCACACAAGCCTTTATCTCCTGCATGGTTTACCAGAATTTGTTGTTCTCTGCAAAAGAGAGCAATCTGTCGGTTCACCTGACTGTCATCCGTAGCCGCAATCACCAGTTCACAATCCTTAATATCCTCTGGGACAAAGCAACGCTTTTCCCATTTCACCGCCCCGTCCCGTTCCAATCGTAAGGCCTGTTCATTCCCCTGCGGCGCCACCATCCATACTTGGGCTCCAAATTCTGCCAGAGCCTCTGCCCGACGGCATGCGATCTTTCCCGCTCCCACTACCAACACCTTTCGGTTCTTTAATGGAAAGAAAAGAGGAAAGTAAGCTTCCTCCTCCCTAAGCCCTTTCATTCGGGCCGCAGGACGCATCTGATCTTTCCGCCGTTCTTCTTCATTGACTTTTCCCACTGCTGAGAGAAACCCCTCAACTTCCTCCACACTTCCAGCCTCCCGGATTTTATAAAGGAGACGGCTTATTGCTGCCTCTGCCCCTTTTTCCGCCACATCCCGAATGATGGTTTCTTTCCACTCCTCCATATCAGGCTGTTTCCCTTTATACAGAAGCCATTTATAGAACCGGTTCTCGTATTCTTCGATAATCCGGTCCGCTGTGGCAAGCTCTGCCATTTTCTGTTCATTATTCCGGCGGGCCAGCTGGGTCATATCTTCTATGTTGTAGTACCATGCCAGGGGCAGGTTGGACTTTTCAATATCCGGCGGAACAGCCAGGTCTAAAAACACCCGCTCTTTTACCTTTTTCACATGTTGTTCCATTTCATAAGCGGTCATTGTATAGTGAGGGCTGGATGTGGCGCTTATAATTACATCCATCTCATCCATCCGTTGATAACGTTCTTCATAAGAGATAACTTGATACCGAAGGCCATGTCCCAGTTTTTCCGGGGAAGAATGACTCCGCATTGTCACATAAATTTCAAGGTCCGGGATTCCCTGGACATTTTTCAATATAATATTTCCAATCCGGCCTGTGGCGCCAATGATCATCATTTTTTTGCCCGGAAGCCCTTTTAACTTCTCCTCTGCCGCTTTAACGGCAAGAGTTGCCGTAGACACCGGCGTTTTTGACAGTTCTGTGTCTGTCTTCACCCGCTTTGCTCCGGTAATTGCATCCCGAAACAACGTATTTAAGTACACCTGGCAATATCCCCGCTCATGAGAAAATTCATATGCCTGTTTTACCTGTCCCAGAATCTGATCTTCTCCCAACACCATGGAATCCAATCCGGCCGCTACTTGAAACAGATGATGAACTGCCTGACGGTCACAATACCGCCGGAAATAACCTCCTATCCCCTTCAGCCCTTCTTCTGCCTGTTCTTTCTGGCATCGTCTCATTTGTTCTCTGGCGCCGTTTACTGCCGCCTGTTCCATACCTTCTAAAATCGACCCTGCCGGATAAAGCTCCTTGTCTGTACCATGGCAGTAAATTTCCATCCGGTTGCAGGTAGAGAGCACCACAGCCTCATCAATCCCATTCCATTGAAGCAGCTCTTCCAATATATGATTTTTTTCTGTGTCATCATAGGCAAACCAGGATCGAATCTCCAAAGGCGTGGTCTTGTGGCTTAGGCTCAGCAAATAAATACTCATCCTGTGTTCTATTTCCTTTCCTCAATAACTCGGCATGTTTCTTCGATCTCTTCTTCTGTATGAGCAGCTGACACAAACATAGCCTCGAACTGAGAGGGCGCCACATACACTCCCTGCTCCAGCATTGCTCCAAAATATGCTGCATAAGCCTTTGTGTCGGAAGCGGTGGCACTGTCATAGTCCTCCACCGGACCTGTGGTAAAGAAGGCGCTAAGCAAAGAGCCAATCTGATTCACCCAAATCCCTTCCCCCCATTTCTCTGCCCTGTTTTTAAAAGCTCTGGCAAGCCGTCTGGCTTTCTGCTCAATATCCTCATAATACTCTGGATGTTCTTTTAAAATCTCCAAAGTGACGATTCCTGCTGTTGTGGCTATGGGATTGCCGGACAACGTTCCTGCCTGATACACCGGTCCAACCGGGGACACCATATCCATAATATCTGTCCGGCCTCCATAGGCGGCCATAGGCATTCCTCCTCCTACAATCTTCCCCAAAGTGGTCAAATCCGGAACAATTCCAAAATACTCCTGTGCTCCGCCAAATCCTAGCCGAAAACCTGTGATCACTTCATCAAAGATCAAAAGAGCACCGTACCGGGTGGTGATTTCCCGCAAATACTCTAAAAATCCTGCCTTTGGCAAAACCACCCCCATATTGGCGGCCACCGGCTCCACAATGACTGCTGCCACCTGGTCCCCGTACTCTTCCATAAGCTTCCCTACTGAGTCCGTATCATTGTACAGGGCCACCAGTGTATTTTGTGTGTAGGACACAGGCACACCGCTGCTGTCTGGTACAGCTGTGGTCAATGCAGCAGAACCGGCCTTTACCAAAAGTCCGTCGGAATGTCCATGATAATTTCCCTTAAATTTCAAAATTTTATCCCGCCCTGTATAACCTCTGGCCACCCGAATGGCGCTCATAACCGCTTCTGTTCCAGAACTGACCAGACGTACCTTTTCCACAGACGGCATAGCTTCATGAATCAGTTCTGCCAGCCTCCACTCCTTTTCGGTGGGAGCGCCGTAGGTCAGTCCCTTTTGACAGGCTTCCTGTACGGCCTGCACCACCGCCGGATGGGCATGGCCTAAAATCCCTGGTCCCCAGGAACACACATAATCCAAAAATCGGTTCCCATCCACATCTGTAATATGACTCCCCTCTCCACGGTCAATAAATAAAGGAGTCCGTCCCACAGACCCAAAAGCACGCACCGGGCTGTTGACCCCGCCAGGAATCCTCTTTTGGGACTGTTCAAACAACCATTCTGATTTACTGATTTTCATATGAATTTCCATTCCTTTCCCTTACCCAACAACAGGGCTAAAACTTCTCTCCTGGATTCACACAGTCTGCCAAAATCGCTGCCCCAATTCCCTCTGACGTATAGTCTCCAGCAGTTCTCCAAACAGCCAGCCCTCTCTCTTCTGCCGTCTTTGTGGTAGCAGGACCAATGGAAATCACCTTTGCCTTCATCTGATCCCGATTTTCAATCATCTGGCAAAAAGCCTTCACTGCCGAACTGCTTGCCATCACCACATAGTCCACCTGATCCATAATCCGGTTCAGTTCCTCTCCCCTTCGCTCATCCACCCATGTTTCATAGAGAGGAGCATCTGTAAACTTTATTCCTGTCTCTGCCAGTCTTTCTGTCAAAACAGGAGATCCATCTTTTGCCCGCATCAGCGCCACCCGGTCACTTCCAGTCAAAGCCGGAATCCACTCTCTGGCCAGCTCTTCTCCGATAAACCTGGACGGAACAAAATCACAGAAAAATCCATGCCGTTTTAAGGCTTCCCCGGTTTTTCTTCCAATTACTGCAAACTTCATATGCATCAGTTTTCGCAGATCGATTTCCTCTTTCCGTAAATAATCAAAAAACAAGTCCACGCCATTGCTGCTGGTAAACACCATCCACGTGTAACTCTCTATTTCTGAAAGAATTTGACCCACAATCTTGGTCTGACACAAACGGCTTTCAATCAAGCTGATAGCCACCGTCTCTGCTCCGAAAGACCCAAGAACTTCTTTCAGTTCTCTGGCCATATACCGGCTGCCTGTCACTAAAACCCGCTTTCCCCACAAAGGCCCGCTGCCAAACCAGTCCAGTTTATCTCCCAGCCCTGCCACAAGGCCCACTACGGTAATGGCCGGCGTCTCAATTCCTGCCTGTTTTGCCGCCTCCTCAATATGCTCTAACGTGGAGATGACTTTTTTCTGTCTGGCCGTTGTTCCGTTTTGAATCACCGCCGCAGGAGTCGTTTTCTCTTTTCCGTGAGCCAACAGCTGATAAACAATCCGCCCTAAATTTTTAAGCCCCATCAAAAAGATCAGGGTGCCTTCTTCTTTTGCCAAAGTAGCATAATCCAATGCTTCCTCTGTTTTCTTCCCATCCTCATGGCCCGTAATCACATGGAAAGAAGAGGCCATTCCCCGCTGGGTCACAGGAATCCCCCCGTAGGCCGGAACACTGTAGGAGGAGGAAACTCCCGGCACAATCTCAAAAGGAATCCCGCAAGCTGTAAGAGCCAGCGCCTCTTCTCCTCCTCTTCCGAAAATATAAGGGTCTCCTCCTTTTAACCGAACCACATATTTTCCGGTTCTTGCCAGTTCAATCAACCGTTCATTAATCTGGTCCTGTGTCAGATGGTGGCAGCTGGAACGTTTACCTGCATAAATCAATTCTGCATCCAATCGGGCCTCATTGAGAATCGACCCACAAATCAGATTGTCGTAAACAATCACATCTGCCTTTCGAACACATTCCAGCCCTTTACAGGTAAGCAAGCCCCCATCTCCAGGTCCCGCCCCCACTAAGGATACCGGCTGAATCCGCACCTGGCCTGCCAGGTCGTTTGCCATCCGTTCCCCCTGGACCGTGAAATCCTTTTCCAAACCTTCCCGCATCCTGCGAAACACCGGATGAACTCCGTCTCTGGCAAACATGACAGACATAGCAAGCTCCTGTCCTTCTCTCCGGCAATAGGCAGCGCAAGGGGCATTACAGCTTCCTCCCAAAATCGTCAGATAGCGCCGCTCTGCATCCAGCATGGCAGCATCCTCCGGGGAATGAATTGTTTCCATTATTTGGGAAAGCTCCCCTTTCCGAATCTCCACCCCCAAAATTCCCTGGCCTGGAGCCGGAATAAATCTTTCTGTGTCCAGATATTCCAAAAAAGTTCCCGATTCCTCCGTCAGTCCCAAGCGTTTCAGACCTGCGGCTGCCAGCAAAATCCCGTCATATTCTCCCTTCTTTAATTTATCCAGCCGGGTAAGCACATTCCCCCGGAGAAGCCGAATCTGCACCTGCGGATTGATTCGCCTGATCTGAAGTTCCCGACGCAGGCTGCTGGTGCCAATTACGCTTCCAGCTGGCAAATCCTTTGCCAAAATCCCTGTAGTTGTCACCAACACATCCCGCGGGTCTTCCCGCTTTAACACAGCGCCCAATGTCAGCCCTTTGGGAAACTCCATTGGCATGTCCTTGGCGCTGTGTACTGCCAGATCAATCTCTCCCCGCAAAAGAGCCTCCTCCAACTCTCTGGTGAACACTCCCTTACCGCCAAAGCTGGTCAAAGACCGATCCAAATGCTGATCTCCTTTTGTGCTGATTGGTACCAATTCCAGTTCCATGTCCGGAAAATGTGCAAGAATCTGATCTCGCACCAGCTCGGTCTGCACCATAGCCAGTCTGCTTTTTCTAGTCCCGATTCTAAGTTTCATCTGCTCTCCTTTACCTTCCCATGAAAATCCATTCACGCTTTTTTCAGTATACTGTTTTTTCACAAAAAAAACAAGCAAAGATGAACAAGAATATCCCAAGGCATCATTTCATCGGTTCACCAAAAGGGTCTGCTTCACTGTATTCAATCCTTTCTTCGGTATATTTTCTCTTCATATCATGCCGAATTTTTCTTTCCCGGACCGTCTCAAATAGAATCGAAAAATCGTAATCTTCCGGATATAGTTTTTCCGCTGCCACATGCAGTTTTACCCTTTTGTGGTTAATCCAAATCTTCTTATTTGGCAGCTGTACCTGTAAAACTCCCTTTTCATTAATCGGCGCGCACACGATCCCAATCTTTTTATCCGGATAGACCATAACGCTGTCCCCCCGTCTGTACTTTTCCAAAAGAGCCTTGTTATCGTTTGGCTTCCCTACCTTCACAATCTTGGAAATCTTCTTTTTCTTTAGTGGTAAATCCTCTTTCTGAAATTCATAAGCCTTCACAGCCTCCTCCCCATAAGCTGCCCGGATTGCCACCCGCAGCATCTCATTCGGCATTCCCAGCCGGTCTGCTATATAAAAAGCACAGCTCTCTCCTGCTTCCCCAATCACCATCTGGTAAGTGGGCTTTAATGTCTCTCTGTCAAAGGTCATTCTTGCATTTAAAACTCCTTCTGTTTTCCTTGCATACTCTTTCATCTCCGGATAATGGGTGGTCACAAGAAACAGCGCCCCACACTTTCGAAGTTCTTCCAAAATTGCAATCCCAATTCCCATACCCTCTGCCGGATCGGTTCCAGAACCAAGCTCATCCAAAATTACCAGACTGCCTTCACTGGCTCTTTCTAAAACTTCCAGAACATTTTTAATATGAGCAGAAAACGTAGATAAATTCGCCGCAAGATTCTGTCCATCCCCAATATCCCAGAGAAAGGAATCATTCATGCAAATATCCGCCTGACTGCATGTAACATGAAGTCCGCACTGAGCCATCAAGCAATTTAGCATAACGGTTTTGATTGCCACAGTTTTTCCCCCTGTATTAGGTCCTGTTATGACAATTCCCCGAACATTTTCTCCAATCTCAAATTGTAATGGCACATGAATCCCTTTTTCCATCAAAGGATGTCTGGCATCCTTTAAGACAATTTTTCGTCTCATATTGACTGTCGGCTCCACTCCATCCAAATCCATACTCAATTTTCCTTTTGAAAAAATAAAATCCAGCTTTTCTATTCGTTCAATGCTTTCCTTTATTGTGTCGGATGCATCTGCAACCATACCAGTCAATGTATATAAAATACGATGTACCTCATTTTCTTCCCCAATCTTCAGCAGTTCCAGTTCCTCATAATATTTGCTCACACCTGACGGCTCAATAAACAACGTGTTTCCAGTGGCAGATTTATCAATTACGTTTCCTGAAATTTTAAACTTAAATTCCTTTTTCACAGGAACACAGATTCTCCCGTTGCGAAAAGTGGTATAATGATCTGCCATGCACTCCTTATTTGACCGTAAAATCTGTTCTGCCTTCTGCTTCATCCCTTCTTCACACTTGATGATTTGCGTCCGAATCCCCAAAAGCTCCTTGGAAGCTCGATCCTCCACCTGTCCGCCTCGAATCTGTGTGCTGATTTCCTCCCTTAATTCCCAAGCTCCTTTTAAATCCTCCCCATAATATGCCAGCGGATTGTCATAGATTTTTCCCCGTTCCAGATAATCTCTTAAACGCTGAATTGCAACCAGAACTTTTTCCACTCGTTCCAGCTGATAGAGAGTGAGACAATCCCCCCTTTTTGCTGCCATCAAAATCTCTTTTATCTCAGCGACCTTTTGCAATGGCGGTGCTCCCAACTTTTCCATCAGGTTTCTGCTGTCTGTGGTGCTCTTTAACTGCCACCTTAATTCTCTTTCGTTAAGATAAAAAGTAATCTCTTTTATCTGTTCCTTTGCCCGGTCGGTCACAGCCCGTTCCATCCACATTTCCTTTACTTTGTCAAATTCAATTTGATGTTCTATATTCATATTTCTCCTCCGAAAGTTTTTCTGTTCAATTCCAAAACGTGTTTGAAAAATGTTTTCTGCCAATTTACCACAACGGGAAAGGTAAAAATATCAGAAATAAATGTTCAAATACGCGCCAAAAGGTCTTCCTGCAAAAAACGCCTTACAACGCAAAAAAACCATGGATGCCTTAAAACAAAGCATACCATGGTTTCCACGGACTTGACGAAGCGAC
>ERZ808029.668-NODE-668-length-16679-cov-79.274846_pt1 | contig 16679 bp, 20 predicted proteins | sample MGYA00380185_ERZ808029 | MGnify/ENA primary metagenome ERZ808029 (study PRJEB31490, sample SAMN06133404) | mouse gut metagenome | isolation source: M2_3 | host: mice | place: China: Chengdu | collected 2015-05 ... | reverse complement strand
CATCCACATCATGGACGCTCGAATGCACCGTGCAGGACGACTACACGCTCGGCGGCATCAACAACTGGGCGTTCTCGAACGCGGGCAAAAGCGTGCCCATGCAGTTCATCCCGGTCAACGCGGCCGCCGGCGACCAGAACGCGTTGGCGTTCACCTTCAACGCGACCATCCAGCCGCTCGCGTTCGGCGGTGACGTGAAGGCGAAGAACTCGAACGACCTGAGCTGGCCGATCACGAACCTCCAGCTCGTGCCGCTGAGCACGTTGACGGCATGACGAACGCGCTCTATGTGGTCGGCGGCAAGCGGTTCGTCGCCACGATGCGCAAGGCGGGCGCCGATCTGGACGAGCTGCGCGAGGTCAACGCGCAGGCCGCCCGGATCGCGGCGCCCGCCGTGCGCCGTCTCGTGCCGCGCCGTACCGGCACCTTGGCCGCAAGCATCCGCACCGGGGCGACCAAACGTGCCGGCGTGATCCGTGCGGGCCGCAAGAGCGTGCCGTACGCGGGCGTGATCAACTACGGGTGGCCCGCGCACCATATCAGGGGCGTGCAGTACGCGAACTACGGCGTCGCCGCTACGGAGCCGCAGTGGACACGCCTGTACAAGGATTTCGTGGACAAGACAATGAAGCAAGTGAAGGGAGCATGACATGGCACTCACCAAGGAAATCAGCATCAACTACACGAACGGCTCGACGCAGCGCCTCACCCCGACGATGGCCGCCCTCGCGAAAGCCGAGATCCATCTGGCCAAGGAAGGGCTCGCATTGCAGGACGCGAGCCTCAACGGGATGCTGTACGCGGCGTACGCGACGCTGCGCGCCGCCGGCGACGTGGCGATGCCGTACGAGCGGTGGATGGAGACCATCGAATCCATCGGCGACCCCGACGACGGCGAGGCGGACGAGGGAAAAGCGTCGCCGGCGGCCTAGCCGCGTGGCCGGCCGGCAGCATCGGCGAACTGAGCGTGATACTGGCGTGCCGCTACGGGGGCACGCCCGCCCAATGGAGGCAATGCGAGGAGGCCGACTTCGGCACGGCAGTCGAGATCATGCTCAAACAGAGCGAGGAAACGAGGTGAGACATGGGGCATAGCGCCATCATGAGCGTGCGCATCACCGGCAATGCGTCGGACGCGATCAAGGCGTTCGAGAAGACGGCCAAGAAGGCGGCGGCCTTCGGCTCGTTCGTCGGCAACGTGGCGGCCAAGGGAGTCGAAAAACTCTGGGACAAACTCAGCTCGTTCAGCTCGGACGTGATCGGCATGAGCGACAGCGTGGACAAGTTCAAAAACACCATGCGCTTCGCCGGCATCGATTCTAGCGCGATCGACAAGGCCGCCAAGGACGCGAGGCGGTACGCGGACGAGACCGTGTACGGACTCGACGACATCCAGAACACCATGGCCCAATTGGCCGCGAACGGCGTGAAGAACTACACGCAGGTCACTCAGGCCGCCGGCAATCTCAACGCCGTGGCCGGAGGCAACGCCGATACGTTCAAAAGCGTGACGATGGCGCTGACGCAGACCATCGGCGCCGGGAAATTGACGACCGAGAACTGGAACCAGATCGCGGACGCGATACCGGGCGCGAGCGGCAAATTGCAGGAGGCGATGCGCAAGAACCAAGCGTTCACTGGTGATTTCCGCGACGCCATGGCCAAAGGCCAAATCTCGGCCGAGGAATTCTCACAGGCGCTCGTAGACCTCGGTATGACCGACGTCGCCCGTGAGGCCGCCACGAGCACGCAGACCATTGAGGGCGCGCTGGGCAATCTGGAAGCCGCCATCACCGGCGGTCTCGCGGACGCGTTCGACCTGATCAAGCCAATGGTCACGGGAGCCATGGGCGCGGCCGCCGACACCATCTCGACGTACGCGGGCCGGGCGACAAAGTATATGGCCGATTTCGGCAAGGCGTTCACGGCCGGCGGCGTGCTGGAGACCGGCAAGACCATGCTCACGGACATCGGGCGCGCGCTCGGCTCGCTCGGCAACGCGTTCGGCGACGTGCTCGGCGCGCTCAACCCGTTCAACACGAATCTGTCCGACGCATCCGCGACGGGTTCCATGGCGGCCGAGATGTTCAACACATTAAGCGAGTATGCGGGCGCGGCGTCCAACAAGTTGCAGGATGTGGCCGCATGGCTGTCTATGGCGGCGCAGGGCCTGCGCGACTCGGGCGCAGCGAACGCGTTCCTCGGCGTGTGGAACCGCATCACACCGACCCTACAGGCGGTCGTCGCGGCGATCCGTGACGTCGTGGCCGGGTTCCTGCCCGCCGGCAGCGCGATGGACACGGCCGCCAACGCCGGCACCACCGTCGGCACCGTGTTCAAAACGGCCGCCGGCATCGTGTCGGCCATGCTCGACGCGCTCAACGGGCTGGCGCAGTGGGCGTCCGCCAACGCGGCCATGATCCGCGCCGCCATCGTTGGCATCGGCGCCGCCTTCGCCGCGTTCAAGATCGCACCCGTCGTGCAAGGGGCCATCGGCGCGATGCAGAACTTCATCGGCGCGCTCAAGGCCGCCAAGGCGGCCCAGCAGGCCGCGACCACCGCGCAGACCCTGTTCAACATGGCGTTGAACGCGAACCCCATCGGCATGATCGTGACCGCCATCGGCCTCGTGGTGGCCGCACTGTACGCGTTCTTCACCCAGACCGAGACAGGAAGGGCCGCGTGGCAGGGATTCATGGACTGGCTCGGCGGCGCCTGGCAAAACCTCGTGACCGTGCTCCAGCCGGTCATCGACGCGCTCGGCGCCCTCTGGCAGTCCGCGTGCGAGTTCGCCGGCGCACTGTGGGAGGCATTCAGCACACGGCTCGCGGAGATCTGGAACGCGATCCAGCCAGTGCTTCAGCCGGTCATCGACTGGATCATGACCCAATGGCAAATCTGCGGCGACGCCATCAAACTCGTATGGGACACCGTGGGCAGCGCGATCGAAACGATCGTCAACGTCATCAAGGGCATCTTCGACGTAGCCACAGCACTCATACGCGGCGACTGGCAGGCCGCCGGCAACGCCGTGCGTAACATCTGGAACGCCATCGGCTCGTTCTTCAGCGGCCTCGTCGGCCGTATCGGCTCGTTCTTCTCGGGCCTCGTCGGCCGTATCACCGGCTATTTCAGCAACGCCGCGAACGGCGTGAGGAACACATGGAACGGTGTCGTCTCGTGGTTCGCTGGATTGCCCAGCCGCATTGCGGGAATCTTCGCGGGCGCAGGCAGCTGGCTGTGGAACGCGGGCGCGTCCATCATCAACGGCCTATGGGACGGGCTCAAGAGCGCATGGGGCAACGTCACGAGCTGGGTCAGCGGGCTCGGTGACTGGATCAAAAGCCACAAGGGGCCGCCCAGCTACGACAAGGTTCTCTTGACCGAGAACGGCCGCCTGATCATGCAGGGTTTCGCACGAGGACTGCGCTCAGGGTTCGCGAGCGACGTGACCCGTGCCATCAACCAGATGAACGGCCGGCTCGGCTCCATGCCACTCACACTCGCCTACACCACGGCCGGCGACGCCGCGCCCGCGCAGCAGATCACCGTCAACGTCGAGTTCAACGGCGTGGTCAGCGACCCCGAGGGCACGGCACGCCAGATCACCAAGCTCTTGAACGACTACAGTGCGAAACGGAGGTAACCCATGGGACAGCAGGCATGGATGTACCTCGACCTCAACGACGGGAAAGGCTGGAGGCCGCTCAACGACCGCAGCCGCGACATCGCCGCGCTTGACTCGCTGAGCATCCAGTGGGGCACCGACAACTGTTTCGACCAGCCCGACCCGCCCGTGCTCTCGTTCCGCCTCTACGACAAGGGCGGCACACTGGCCGGCAAGGCTGCATTGCTGGCCGGCGCGAAGGTGTGTGTGACGTGTTCCAGCGATCCCATGTACTTCGAGCTCAAGGACGACGAGCACGCCTACCGGGACATGGGCGACATCACGCTTCGTGACCTGCACAATCAAGTGCATTACGCGCCACCCGAACATGTGTCGTTCACACAGTACACCATCTTCAACGGGATCATCACCACCGGGGGCACCGTCCGGCATCACAAGGGCAACGCATGGATACTGACCCTGAGCGCGACCGGCGTCAGCGTGTTGTGGAAGCGCCTCCAGTCACAGGGGCCGACGAGTAGCGACCGGCGCTTGGACGGCTACCATTGGACCGGCACGCCAACCGACCGGCTCGCGGAACTGAACCGGCGCGCGGCGGCCGTGAACGCGCCGCAGGCGGACGCCACGGGCCTTATCATGCCGCCCTCATTGGCGCCGTACAGCGACGACTTCCCGTCACAGCTCGACTTGCTGCACCGCATGTTCGCGTATTCCGGCCGCGCCCCGCTGTGGTACGAGACGTACGAGGCGACACAGACGAAACTCTCGTATGTCATGGCCGGCGACCTCGCACAGCGAATGCTTGACCCGCTCATGCATGTGCATGTGGGCGACGGCGTGACCGAACACGAGGCCATGCCCGGCAGTCTGGTACAAACAGACGACCCGATCGAGTTCGACCTGCCCGCGCCCTACACGCAGGTCGTCATCCACGGCCACAGCGTGAGCCTGAAGGACAACCATTTCGAGTTCGGCGACACCGAGACCGTGCAGGGCGACCGCGACACACTGCCCGCAGGTCTGGACGCGACCCAGCGCAGCGCGAGCGTGGAAACAGACGCGATCGTGAGCCCCGTCGGCGTCAGCCCCTATGACCCGTGGCAGCCCACCGCCGCACAACGCCAGCAGATCGCCCAGTTGCTGCTCACGATCGACACGAGGCTACGGCCGAAGAGCATCGTGTTCGATTCACGCCAGCTCGCCCCGTTCGACTACCCGCACCTGTTCCGCGCGCAACCGGCCATGATGCTCGCGTTCGTGCACACCATCGCCGACGGGCTGCCCGACATGGACGGCCTGCCGGCCATCGAGGGCGCATGGAGCCTGCTCGGCGGCACCCTCACATACGACTGGCACCACGGCGAACCACGCTTCCGCCACGAGGCCACGCTATGGCCCCACGCCAGAGCCGCGGTGGAGCATCCGCCCGCCTACGCCGACCTCACGGCCGTGACCGCCACATACGAGCAGGTGCCCGACTATCTGGACATCCGCGAACTACAGACCATCAACAGCATCAAGGAGGAATAATGAGCGCCCAGACACCCATCTACGGGATTCAGTACCCGACTGAGTCCGACCTCGTGCGCGACGTGCACCAGCACATGAAAACAGTCGCGACCACCGTCGAAAGCGCATTGCACGAGGTGGACCAGCGCGCCACGCCCGCCGGCAGCACCCCCGTCATCGCGACCACCTTCGACCAGCTTTCGCAGATGCCCGGCGTCGTGGGGCAAACCGGCTACGTCACGGGTGACGCGTCCTACAACAACGGCATGTATGTCTACAACGGCAGCGCGTGGACACGTGGCAGCGTCCCACTGGGCGCCGACGTGCTCGATTTCCATGAGGTCACGAACTGGGCGCCGCAGTATAGGGCATGGCTTTCGGCCGGCACCGTGCATCTCTCACTTAGGCTCAACCGCAAGAACGACATGGGAGCCACATCTCTACTCAACACCGAGAAAGTCGGCAATATCCTCATCGACAAGTTCAAACCGCCCTACTACATACACCTGCCAGCGTTCACCAGCCAATCCACCACCAACAACCCAGCGACCGCCTTCGGTATCCAGATCCAGCCAGCCGGCGGCATCTGGATCGAGGCGCTACAGAACAACGTGGGCATCAAGGCAGGCGGCACCGTGCAAGCCATGATCACATGGCCCTGCGCATTCAACTAGAACGGAGCACACTCATGGTACACGTCACATGGATAGGCACATCCAACTACGAACCAGGACGACGCGGCCAGAAGATCGACCACATCACCCTGCACATCATGGCCGGATTTTTGGCCGGCACCGACAGCACATTCCAGGACCCGAACCGCAAAACCTCAGCCACGTACGGCATCGGCAGCAACGGCGCCATCCACCAGTACGTGCGCGAGACCGACACGCCATGGAGCGACGGCGACTGGCTCAGCAACGCGACCGGCATCAGCATCGAGCACGAAGGCGGACTGCCTCAAGCCCAGTGCACGCGCGCGTGCATGGACGCCTCGGCCGAGCTGTGCGCGGACATCGCACGCCGGCACGGGTGGAAGAAACTCGTGCACGACGGGCTCAACGGCAACGTGTACCTGCACAGGGAGATACCCGGCACCGACCACACCACATGCCCCGACCTCGCGCCCAACGGCCTCGACTGGCAATACGTGGTCAACAAGGCCAACCAGATTCTAGCCGGCCACAAGCCGGCCGCATCACCGAACACCACGATCGCAAAGGAGAAAACCATGGGCACCACACACATCGTCTTCGGAGTCAGCGGCTCCCAGCACATCTACATCGCGAACCTGCTCGCCGGCACCTACCAGCGCATGCCCAGCATGGACGTGCTCAAGACCCGCCTGTACATCCTCAAGAAAGCGGGCTGCACCGTCAAGTCATGGTACGAGTGCAACAAGGACGCCAAGGGCGCCGGCAAGGGCCGTTCCGGCTACGGCGACGTCGCGCTCAAGGACCTGCCCGCCTTCGGCCTCGAACTCAAGTAAGGACCCCCATGACGAACGTCTACATCATCGGCATCACCTGCGCGTTCATGCTCGCCGACATCATCAGCGGATGCCTCAAGGCATGGCAGGCACACGACGTCAAGTCGCAGGCGTTGCGCAACGGCCTCTACCATAAAAGCGCGTTCCTGGGCGTCATCGGGCTCGCGCAGCTCACCGAGATCGCCGCAGACAAAATCCCGCAGATCGAACTCAACCTGCCAATCACCGGCGGCATCTGCGCGTACGTGATCCTCACCGAGATCGTGAGCGTGCTGGAAAACCTACGCGACATCAATCCCGACATCGGCGGCATCATGAACCGATTCCCCGCCCACCCCTCGGACGAACCAGAAGACCCCGACAAGGAATAACAGTTTTGGCCAAAACAGTTGCACATGCAACCGTTTTGGCCAAAACCATATCAGCAGACGGCTATGGCTGCCATCGTTGAACGCATATCAATTGCCGGAAGCGCGACATACGCTTGGGTGGTCTCTATCTTCGTGTGACCCAACAGTTTTGATACGAGCATGATGTCTCGTGTCTGTGCATAGATACGAGTCGCATAGCGGTGCCTCAAACTATGACAGCTCCAACCGCGGGGGAATACACGCCCTACACGTTTGCCCACATAGGACGCTTCAACTGGGCCGCCAAAACGTCCCGGAAAGCAGAACCCGTTAACTGCTATAACCTCGTGTGCCAGATCGTCGGGCATAGGCACGATGCGTTGCCGTCCGCCCTTGCCATGCACGATAAGGCTGAAGCAATCGCCCGCGTCCAGCACATCGCCGCTAGCCACCTGGGCAATCTCACTGCGCCTCAATCCGCATTCGGCGGCGAGACGGATCATCATACGTACGTCCGGCGTGGCCTGTTTCAGCGCGTCGCGTATCAGGTCGTCGGGGCACGGGTGTGGGTTCGGTGTGCTACGTTGCACATGTGGAAGGATGTCGGCGGGATTATCCTCGCGCAGCCCGGACATGACCGCCCACTCGAATAATCTATGTACCGCGTCACGCGCCGATCGTCGTGTTTCGCGTGACCATTCCTTAGATTCAAACCACTGCAACAGACGTTCGGGCGTCAACGCCTCCAGTGTCGTGTCAGCGAGATCGAGACTCAGCCTTACGAGCTGCCGAGATCTCGTTTTCACACTCTCTTCGCGCTGCCCAGCGGCACGAAGATAAGAGAGATAATCATTGATATTCTTGCGCCATGACGGCGCTGCATATTTTCTATTTGGCATCTCGCGAAGCTACGTGCAAAGACACAAATGCCCCCGCTTCTCGCGAGGGCTGAACCAAATTGACGATAACGACGAAACTATGGTATATGGTAGTAATCCGCCGGTCGTGGGTTCAAGCCCCACAGGCCCCACAACAGCGCCAGTAACATCATGCTCGCGCAGGAACCAAGCGGGTTCGATATTCAGGTATCGGCCCGCTTTCTCCATATCCTCGATAGTCCACGAGGTGCGGCCCTTGATTTTTTGTGAAATCAAGCTCCCCGACACGCCGAGGCCGGCGGCAAGTTTTGCCCGCGTGATTCGCCGCGATGCGATTGCAAGCAGCATGTTATCGCTGACGATCTGCTGGAGCGTCAGCCCAATATCTTCAACAGTTTCGTTATATGTAGCCATGCTTAACAGTGTATCATAAGTTAAGCGTAGCTTCACACTCGTAATTCGCGAATCTTGCCTTCTGTATATGAAGCAAGGCTTCATATGTGTTATGGTTGAACCGTGACTTCAGAAAAGGAAACTACGGCACGTCGGATTGACTCGCTAATGCGCCGACGCCAATTCAGGCGTACGGAACTCGCGCGCGAGCTAAACGTGTCCCCGTCTGCGGTCACGCAGAAGTTCAAAGGCGATCGCTTCACGTTGCGGGACATCTGCCGAGTGGCGGACATCTTCGATGTGAGCGTCGATTATCTGCTGGGCCGCAGCGAGGAGGCTGTGAAATGACTCGTGATGTGTTCCCGGATTACGGGCTTGTTGAGGAGGAGCGTCGGGCGACTGGGTTCTATGACGCACCGGTTTCTGTCGAGCAGGCGAAGCGCGACCATGATTCGCTTATGGCTTTCCTGCGGGAGATCCAGCCGGGTGTGGCCGCGTTGGAGCGGCGTCGCGCGGAGGTGCCGGCATGAGGTTCACGATTCTTGATAGCGGCGAGGAGCTGCGCCCGGACGATTTGTGCATGTTCGTGTATGTCGCGAAGTCCGGGACTGTGAAGTACAAGTGCGGTCGGCATTTCCTGTATACGGAGCCGGACGGCGATACACGGTATTCGGTGCTCAGGGACGGGCGCATTCCCGAGTTGGAGGGCTATTCGCTGATTGTGGCGGTGCGGCCGGTGCGCGAGTTCGAGGACGTGCCGATATTCGATGCCGAGACGGGGGTGGTTGACCGTGAGTGAGACGCGGGTGTGGGTGGAGCCGATCGAGGGTTATCCAGGATTCTACCGTTTGTGTGTGGAGTCGGGTGATTGTCAGTCGCGCGCCATCGTCAACGATGCGTTGTTGAGGTCTCTTGTCGCGTCGGCGAATGAGGCTCGGGCGTTGTCCGAGTCGGTTCGCAGGCGTGGCATGGATGTCAACACGAGGTCACGCAGATCATAATTTCATGCCTATGGCGCGGGTTCCCCTCGGCTGCCCGCGCCGGCACGTGTGAGATTATCCGGGCGCGCCTTGCTCAGCGCGTTACAAACACGCCGGCTGTGGGCCGGTGGTTACAACGGCGGCGGGGGCCGCTATGCGGGCTGTGACTGCATCGCGGCGTCGCGCAGGAAAGGGCGTGTCAGCTGTCTTCGCCACTCTACGGGGTGGGCGGCGTCGTGAGACCAACCGCGCGGGCTTCGGCCCGCTTCGTACGATATGCGACGGCCCGGCTCCAGACGAAGCCTACCTAGCTTGCGAACCTTTAGAGACCCAAGACATACCCAAGACGAAGATTCTTCGTTTTTGGGTTTGGGCCTCTTAGGTTCCCCCGCTCTAACCCCCACCACCGAAGTCACCTTTTCCACAATCTAATCCACTTATCCACATCAAGAGAACGGAGCGCATCATGGTTCGCACAGTCGATTACATTCCCACCTACAAGCGCAGGAGCAAGGCCCAGACTCGCAGCAAGAAGATCTATGTGAAGGACATCAAGGCGGCGGTGCGCAGGAATCTGGCGAGGCTTGAGCATGACACGATGTCAACGAGCACGTTGAGCCGTGACCAGTTGATCAATCTGCTGGAGCTGGATTCGGTGGCCGCGTACCGCACCGCCGGCGATCACGTGTTGCAGAAGCTTATCCATGATGGGGTGATCCTGCCGCCGAAGCGTCGTTTCGAGGGCGGCCCGAAGGTGTTCGACCGAGACGACACGCTGCTGGCTCTGCACCTGTATGTGGGGGCGTGAGCGTGGCGTGGCGGTTGTATTCGAGCCGTGAGGCGGCGAGGATTATCGGCGTGAGCGAGTCCACGCTGCGCCGGTGGCGCGATGACGGAGACGATCCTCCGCACATCCTCGTGGGTCATCGGTACAAGTACGAGCATGATGCGTTGCGGGAATGGTTGCGGGATAGGAGGCGCCATGCGTAGGCAGACGGTACCGCGTGCAGTGCGTGCGGAGGTGGTGCGACGCTGGGGCAATGATTGCTGGCTGATGTTGCCGGGGTGTACCGGCAACGGCGAGGAGGACGACCATGTGGTGCCGTACTCGCATCGTGGCGCGGCGTCCGTGGCGAACATCCGCAGAGCCTGCAAGCACTGCAATTCCATGCGACAGGATCGTGTGCTTTCCGGGTTCGGTGCGACGTTGCACGCGGTCATCGGGCCGCCATCGTGTGACCTCATGGGAGCCGTCGAACCGTATCTCGGCGCTGGTTCCATCGTGGTGAGCCATGCCGAGCTCATGGGCGCGCTGTGTTCGGAATGGACGTACGGCACACCGAGCAACGCCGTGCGCAGTGCCGCTGGCATGGCGTGGGACGCCGCCTATCGCAGACTGTCCAAGGAGGCACAGCCGGTCGATGTGTGGTTCATGCGCGCACTGCCTGCAACGCGGTCCCATCCACGTATGCTCGACGAGTGGGTGGCCCTTGACTATGACATCCATGTGGTGGACGACGGTGCCGGCGCTGTGATGGAACGGTTGCGGCAACGCGGCGACGCGAAAGGGATGGAGATCGCACGCCAGTGGTATGCGATGCACATCACGCAGGACGTCGTGGACGCGAGGCTGAGGGCGCGGCACGCGCGGCTCGTTGAACTCGGCCTGCGCAACGACTGGACGGCGGGGCGGGTGGAATGGTAGCCGATCCGCTCATGGTCTCGACTGGCTGAACGCTTTTTTAAATGAGCCCGGTGCCATGTAGACCCCGCGCCCAGTTTTCTTTCCCCCCGGAAACACAGAAAAAAGCCGCGAAACCGTTGGGATTCCAACGGAAACGCGGCGATTTCCACAGGATTCGGCTGCCAAGGACGTGACTAGTTGGAAGCCATGCCGGAAACGATACACTCATGGCTGGAGAAGACTATGCAGACAACATTCGAGGGACTCGACTATGATGCCGGACGCGAGATAGGCCCCATGGAGGCCACGGCCCAACGCATCGTGGCGAACTATGAGGAGGAATGGCCGGACTACGACCCGATACAGTCTGGATTGTTGCAGGCATTGCGCACTCTCGCGCAGAACATCGACGCACAGAACCGCAAGGGGCGTGAAATCTCGAGGAACATGGCGCAATGGCTCGATACGCTTGCGCGCCTGAGCGAACTGCATCCCGCGGAAGTCTCCATCGACGATGATGTGGCTTCGGTGTGGAGCGGCACGGGCATCGAGGGCGACGCATGAGGATGCGTGGCGGCACGAAACGCGATGAGTCACGCCGCAGTGAGGGCGCTCGGGCTGCACGCGTCGCGGCCATGCTCGGCACACCCCTGCTGCCATGGCAACGCTACGTGCTCGACGTCGCCACCGAGATCGACCCCGACACCGGCAGCTACTACTACAATCGCGTGGTGATCTCCACGCCGCGCCAGTGCGGCAAGAGCGCACTCGTGGACGTTGACGACACGTATTCGGCGTCATTGGGCATGAACCGGCGCATCGTGTACGCGGCCCAGACCGGCAAGGACAGCGAGGACCATTTCAAGGAATACCGTGACCGCATCCTGCATTCACGGCTTAGCCAGGTCATCGACCGGTTCCGCCTGTCGAACGGCAACATGAGCTGCCGGTTCGTCAACGGTTCGACCATCAGCCCCATGGCCATGACCAAAGTCGCTGGGCACGGCAAACAGCTTGACAAGATGACCATAGACGAGGCCTTCAGTCTGACCAAGGAGCAGGGTGACACGATATTGGACTCGATCGTGCCGACCATGAACACGCGGCTCAAGCGCACCGGCGTGAACGCGCAGCTCTGGATAACCAGCACAGAGGGCACGGTCGAAAGCACGTTCTTCAACGATGTACTGGACGCGCTGCGCGCTGGCGACGAACAGCCGCGCACTTGCTGGTTCGATTTTGGCATACCGTTCGACTCCGATCCTGAGGACCTGAGCAACATCATGGCGTGGCATCCGGCCGCCGGCCTGCTCTGGTACAAGCCCCAGCTCGCGGACTTTTCCGCGTCGTTCGGCGACAACCGTCGTGGCTTCGCCCGTGCGTTCGGCAACCTGCGCGACACCGGATTGAGCGAACGCATCATCGGCGAAGACCTCTGGAACTCGACCGTGTGCGAGCCCATGAGACCCGACACGCTCGACGGCACGCCGTGCTTCGGCGTGGCCGTGGACACGGACGCCACACACACCAGCATCAGCATTGGCCACACTGGCGCGGACGGCATCACACGCACCCAGCTCGTGGCCGTGCTCGACGGCACCGGCTCGGCTCCGGCAGAAATCAGACGTCTGGCCGACCGGTATTCGGCGAGCATCTGCATGGACACCAAGGGGCCCGGCGCCTCGCTGCGCGACACACTCATGGACACGGTGAGGTTCGTGGACATGAGCCAGGGCGACTACCTGACCACCGGCCAGTCCTACGTGAGCGGTCTGGAGAACGGCACCATCCGCCATGCACCTGACCCGCAACTCGACGAGAGCGCGGCCACATGCGCGCGCACATGGAGTGGAGACGCATGGCGCATCACACGACGCGGCTCCACCGGCATGACCTCGCCACTGGAATCATGTGTCCTCGCCGCATGGGGGGCCCAACACCAACCGGTTGAATACGAGCCCTACATCCTATGAGCCATGAGCGCGTTTGAATGGGTTTGAGCGCGTTTAGGCGCGTTTGAGCGGGTTATTTTTGGGGACAACGGCGGCACACTGGCATGATGGCCCGCATGAGTTGGTTCAGGAATCTGTTCAAGCGCACCGCGCGTGACGCCGAAGGCGGTGACATACCGGCCGGTGTCGTGCCGCCGTCACGAACGGCGGCCGGGGAGGACCCGCTGACGCTCTCGACGGTGTTCCGCGGCGTGCAGATCCTCCAGACCGCCATCTGCGGGCTCACCGTGTACGAGGTGCGTGACGGTTACCGCGAACCGGTGTCGAACAAGCTGATTCTCCAGCCGGACCCGACCCGTTCGCGCGACGACTTCATCGCCGACATCGTGGCGTCATTGGTCATCTACGGCAACGCCTATGTACGGCTCGACGTGTTCAACGGCCAGACCGTGGCGTGCAGCCTGCTGCCGGCCGACCTCGTGACGGTCACGAACCGCAATGGCGACCCCGCGAACCCGGACCTGCGCTACTCGTACATGGGCAGGAAATACAACGCGGACCGTATCGTGCACATGAAATACCTCAACGTGCCCGGCGCGGTGTTGGGCATGGGGCCGTTGAGCGCGTGCCGCAGCGAGATCGAGTCGGCGCAGGCCGCGAAGAACTGCAAGGCGAAGTATTACCGTGATTCGAGCAACATCAAGGCCATCATGACCAGTGAGAAGGAACTGCCGCCGGACGCCGCGGCGCGCGCGAAGGCCCAATGGGAGGCCCAGGGCGACGTGAACGGCACGAAGTTCATCGGCAACGGCTACAGATTGCAGTTCCCCGCGCTCAAGGCCGAGGACCTCCAGTTCATTGCCTCACAGAAGTTCGACACGACGCAGATCGCACGATTGTTGGGCATTCCCGCGAGCCTCATGCTCGCCGCCGTCGAGGGCAGCAACCTCACCTACAGCAATATTGAGCAAGCGTGGATCGAGTTCGCGGATTACACGCTCGCCGCGTACACGAACAACATCGAGGAGCTGTTCAACCGGTTGCTGCCGCGTGGCCGCACCGCTGTATTCGACTGGGACAGCGCTCGGCGCACGGACGTAAGCGAACGGTTCAACGCGTACAAGACCGCGCTCGACGCGGGATTCTACACGCTCGACGAGGTGCGCGCCCGCGAAGGGCTGAGGCCGTTGAGCGACGAGCAGAAGCAGGCACTGGCCATGAAGAAGGAGGCGACCGGAATTGAACAATCTGGACATGTTGAACAGTGAGCCGCAGACCCGCGTGCTGAACACACGTCTGGAACTGCGCGAGGCCGAGAACGGCGATGGTCTCACGCTGACGGGCATCGCGGTGCCGTTCAACCAACGCTACGACCTGTACGACGACGTGAGCGAAGTATTCGACCCCGAATGCTCGTTCGGGACGCGCACGGTGAAGATCGCCCGCGAACACGGCGAACTCATAGGCCGTGCCGTGGAGCTGGAGGCACGCGACGACGGGTTGCACGTCACCGCACGCCTGTCGGACACGGCCGCGGGCCGCGAGACCGCGCAATTGGTGCGCGACGGCGTGTACGACGCGTTCAGCGTGGGCTTCAAGCCCGTATCGCACACCATCGAGCAGATGGAGGGGCGCACGATCATCCACCGGCGCGAAGTCGAACTGTTCGAAGTCAGCGTCACCGGCATCCCAGCCTACCCGGGCGCGGCCATCGAATCACAAAGAACCATCACGTCCACTGAAGACAACGGAAAGGAAACGGTTATGGACACCGAGGAAATCACGACCATGGGCGTCCAGATCGCCGCGCTCGACAGCGAGGTACGCGACATCAAGACCATGCTCGCCCGCAACACCACCGCCACCGACACCGCGCACGGTTCGCAGTACCGCACCGCCGGCGACTATCTCAAGGCCCTTGCCTCCGGCGACAAGGCGGCGGTGGAGCTCATGCGCGAGTCACGCGATCTCATCACCACGGCGCAGGCCGGCGAGAACGTCACATGGATCGCCGACCAGCTCAAGCTCATCGAACAACGGCGCAAGGTCACGAACCTGCTTTCGCACGCCGCCCTGCCCGCGTCCGGCATGAGTCTGGAATACAACGTCATCACCTCGCAGGCGATGAAGGTCGGCGAACAGGCGGCCGAGGGCGACGCGCTCCAGTTCGGCAAGGTCGAGTTCGGCACCAAGAGCGTGCCGGTGAAGACCTACGGCGGCTACACGAAACTGTCCCGTCAGGTCATCGAACGCAGCACCGTGCCTATGCTGAACACCGCGCTGCGCGCGTTGCTGCTCGAATACGCAAAGGCCACGGAGAACGCGGCACGCACCGCACTGTACGCGCAGATCACCGCCGCCATGGCCACGAACAAGGTCACCGCCGCCAAGACACTCGCGGAGATGACCCCGAACGATTGGGTGAAGGTCATCATGGACGCCGCCGAAGCGGCTGACACGAACAATGTGCAGTTGGGTACGCTCGCCGTGTCCAAGGACGTCGCCCTCGCTATCGCGTCGCTCACTGACACCGGCAGCCGTTTCCTCGACGTCTCCGGCAAGGGACGCGACACGTTGGGATCATTCGATGTGACCGGCATCGTGGGCAACCTGCTGCGCGTGCCGGTGCAGGTCCTGCCCAACGCCGCAGCCGCCACGGCCGCGTTCATCGACCCGTCGGCCATCACCGTGTGGGAGTCGGGAGGCCCCACCCAGCTCACGGACGGCGATCCCATCACCCTGACCGAAGCGTACTCGGTGTACGGCTACATGGCGATCGGCGTGACCGAGCCCAACGGCATCCAGCCCGTGGAATTCGCGACGAAGTAAGCAAATGGACATCGTACTGAACAATGTCATGGCCGCGCTGCGCAATGAATTGAACCTGCCTGCCGGCGAGGACGACGTGCTCGCCGAGAAGATCTCGACGGCCGTCGCCTATGTGGACAGCGCGCTCGGCGGCGCGACCATACCGCAAAGCGTGTATGACGATTGCGTGGTGGGATGCGCGGCCGATCTGTACAACCGAAAAAGCGCGCAGCTTGGTGTCATGGACACCGGCATGGATGGCGTGCAGCCCTACCGCATCCCGCTCGACCCGTTGCGCAGCGTATGGCCGAAATTGAACGCGGTCGGCGTGCTCACCGGCCGGAGTGTGATCGTATGAACCGCATCACCACGGAACGCGAGCGGCTCCAAGACACGCTCACCGACATGCTCGGCGGCATCGTGCAATCGGTGGGCATCGACCCCGCCGAGGCACGGCCGACCACGGGCAGAGTGGCGATAGTGATCGAACCGCCCGAGGTCACCTACCCCACATGGCGCGCGATCGAGATCCACTGGACACTCGACCTGCTCGCCGGCACGCAGACCACACAGGCCGCCAGCCTCGACCTGCTCACCGACGCGATTGAACTGCTCGCCGAACACGGCCTGAACATCGAACGCGCCACCCCCATCACGTTCAACCTGGCCGGCGCCGGCAACATCGCCGCCTATCAGGTCAAACTCAACCCACTCGAACTACTCGACCAATAACAATAAGGAGCAACCATGGCAACCACAACCCCGACCACGACCGCCGCGAAGATCCGCACGCTCGGCCCCGGCGTGCTCAAGAGCACGGACTCGAAATTGACCATCGACTTGTCTTCGGACGTGACGAAGGTCAGCCTGACCCCATCGAACTCCAGTGACGACCCGATCAATTACTTGGACGGCAGTCAGGAGATCAACACATCCACATCATGGACGCTCGAATGCACCGTGCAGGACGACTACACGCTCGGCGGCATCAACAACTGGGCGTTCTCG
>ERZ808029.660-NODE-660-length-16855-cov-3.516033_pt1 | contig 16855 bp, 14 predicted proteins | sample MGYA00380185_ERZ808029 | MGnify/ENA primary metagenome ERZ808029 (study PRJEB31490, sample SAMN06133404) | mouse gut metagenome | isolation source: M2_3 | host: mice | place: China: Chengdu | collected 2015-05 ... | reverse complement strand
ATATTTCCGATTACAGTGGCTATTGCCGCACCTGCAACTCCCAAGCCGAGACCAAAGGGTATATGGATACCGAACAGCTTATCACCGCCCGAAAGAATAAAAATAGGGTCTAAAACAATATTTACAACCTGACCGAGAATACTGCCGAACATAGATGTTTTTGCAGCACCCTCGCCACGCACAAGATTGCACACGGTAATTGCAGTTACCACAAACGGAGAACCGATTGCAACCCATTTCAAATAATCGACAGCAAAACCGATTGTATTATCACTGGCACCTACCAGATAAAGCAGCGGTCTTTTAAAAATCATATAGACAGCACCTAAGATTATACCAACAAGCACGGAAGTATAAATACAGAAGCTGCTGATTTTCTTAACCCTGTCCTGTCTGCCCTCCCCAAGCGAACGGCTGATGAAAGCACATCCGCCCACACCGAAAAGATTGCCGACAGCTATAAACATTAAAAACAACGGCATTGACACGCTTACGGCGGCAACCTGATTGCTGTCACCCGTCTGCCCTACAAAAAAAGTATCAGCAAGATTATATACAACATTGATAAGCATACCGAGCATACTTGGCACTGCCATTGTGGCAACTGCCTTTGGTACACTGTAGCTTTCAAAAACCTGTTTATTATCCTTCATATTGGAATATCACCTCAAATCAATCTAAATCAATTCGGAAATTTTAACAAAATCCTCCATACTCAGCTTTTCCGCTCTGACATTCGGTTCAATACCAAGACGCTCAAAAACGGCAGCCGCATCTGCTTTTGAAACACCCATTGTATTTGAAATACTGTTAAGAGCCGTTTTGCGTCTTTGTGAAAAGGCACATCTTACTGTTGAAAAAAATTTCCTTTTATCTTTAATATCAAAAGGCTGATGACTCCTTACTTTCAGTCTGATAACAACACTGTCAACCTTTGGGCTTGGTACAAAGCTGTCACGCATAACATCAAAAAGGATTTCACTTTCAGCATAATAATTCACTGCAACGGTAACTGCACCTGCCCCCCTTGTGCCAACCTCTGCACAAAGTCTTTCACCTGCTTCCTTCTGCACCATAACAACAATTTCGTCAACAGGCAGCTCGCTTTCAAGCAGCATCATAATTATAGGAGATGTAATATAATACGGCAGATTTGCACATACTTTAACCGAATCACAGTCACTGAATTTTTCGCTGATTAACTGCTTTAAATCAAGCTCCATAACATCAGCATTAACAATTTCAAGATTGCTGCAGTCCGCCAGGGTTTCGCCAAGAACGGGAAGTAGTCTTTTGTCAAGCTCAATGCTTACAACCCTTTCAGCAACACGGCAAAGCTCTTTTGTCAGAACTCCGAGACCCGGTCCTATTTCAATAACTCCGATTTTCCCTTCAGCACACAAGCTGTCAGCCATAGCAGGGCAGACATCGGGATTAATCAAAAAATTCTGACCCAGTGCCTTTGAAAAAGTGAAGCCGTGCTTTGACAATATTCTCTTTACAGTGTTGATATCATATAAATTCATAGTCATATACCTATTAATATATTAAAAGCCAGTTTCGCAATTGAATATTCTACCACATTCATAAATAGTTTACAACCTTTATCTTGACATTTTATAATTAAATGCTATAATACCTTAGCCGACTAAGTTTAGTCGACTAAATGAATTGCAGGAGTTTGAATTTATGGGATTTAAAAAACATAATGCACCTCCGCCAAGAGGCACAATCGGACCGAGAATAATGTGCCTGTCACGGCTGATACGTCAAAAGTTTAATGAGGCGGCGGCTGAGCAGGGATTATTTTCAGGACAGCAGGATATTATTATTCTGATTGTCGAGCAAGAGGGAATTACACTCAGCAAACTTGCCGAAAAGCTGGAGGTTTCGACTGCAACTGCAAGCGTATCCGTTAAAAGAATGGAAAAAGCAGGCTTTATCGTGAAAAGGCAGGACAAAAACGATGCCCGAATTACTTGCCTTTACCCTACCGAAAAGGCAAAGAAAGCACCTGATAACATCAGAAAAAGAATGGATGAGCTTGAAGCACAGCTCTGCCGCGGCTTTACGTCAGATGAATCAGATGCACTCAGTGATATGCTTGACAAAGCAATAAACAACATACTTGAAAGGAGTGAAAACGAATGATAAAAAAACTTGCCAAATATATGAAAGGCTTATGGGGACTTGCAATCATAAGTGCCTCGGGTATGATTATTGAAGCAATATGTGAGCTGGCATTGCCGTCAATTGCAAATATGATTTATACAAATGTTTCAAATGCTGACACAAATGACGGTGACCTTAAAGCCTACGTAATAAAAACAGGACTGATAATGTTTGCTCTTGCAATTTTAGGACTGTTAGGCGGACTTGCAACAATGAAAACCTCATCGGCTGCAAGCCAGAAATTCTCATACCGCTTAAGAAAAGATTTATATGCAAAAATAAGCGAATTTTCATTTAAAAACATTGATACATTTTCAACCGCATCATTAACTACAAGAATGACAAACGATGTAACCATGCTTCAGAACACGGTTATGATGTCACTGAGAATGCTTGTTCGTGCACCTGCACTTCTGATTGTTTCTGCCATATTTGCAGTTTCAATCAACGCACGTCTTTCTGTTATTCTTCTGGTAATGCTGCCGATTATTTTAGTTATCGTTGTTCTTGTACTGAAATTTGGTTTCCCGATGTTCCAGAAAATGCAGGAAAAAATTGATGCAGTTAACCGAGTAGTACAGGAAAATCTTATCGGCATAAGAGTTGTTAAAGCATTTGTAAGAGAAAAAAAGGAAAAAGAAAAATTTCACAAGGCATCTAATGATCTTGCAAAGCAGGGTTCAAAAGCTGCAGGCTTGATTGTAACGCTCATGCCTGTTCTGATGCTTATGATGAATGTTGTAATTGTTTATATTTACTACAAGGGTGCAAACGATGCTGCTGCAGGCAGAATGGATATTGGTGAAATATCTGTTTTGTCATCATACATCATTCAGGTATTAATGAACATTATGATGGTTTCTATGTTTTTGCTTCAGTTTACAAGAGCAAAAGCCTGCGGTGATCGTGTTGTTGAAATTTTAGATACAAAAATTGATATTGTTAATCCTGAAAACGCTTTTATTCCGCAGGAACCGAAGGGTGAAATTGAATTCAGAAATGTTAATTTCGGCTATCATACAAATGAGCTTATTCTTGAAAACATCAACTTCAAAGCAAAACCGGGCAGCATAGTGGGAATTATCGGCTCAACAGGATGCGGTAAATCCTCGCTTGTCAATCTCATCCCCCGTCTTTATGATGTAAGCGACGGCGAAATTCTGATTGACGGTGTTGATGTAAGGAAATATGACCTTGCCGCACTGCGTGAATTAACAGGTGTTGTGCTTCAGAAAAATGTTCTGTTCAGCGGCACAATCAAAGATAACATACGTTGGGGTAAAGCAGATGCAACTGACGAGGAAATTGTTGAAGCCTGCAAGGCTGCCCAGGCGCACGACTTTATTATGGCACAGCCGAATGGTTACGACACCGACCTTTCTCAGGGCGGACTGAATCTGTCAGGCGGACAAAAGCAGCGACTTTGTATTGCAAGAGCCATGATCAAAAGCCCTAAGATTCTGATTTTAGATGACTCCACAAGTGCTGTAGATACAGCAACAGAAGCTAAAATCAGAGAAAGCTTCTACACCAAGCTCAAGGACACAACTGTTATTATTATTGCTCAGCGAATTTCATCCGTTAAGAATGCAGATGAAATCATTGTTCTTGATGACGGAAAAATTGATGCAATCGGCGATAATGAATATCTGCTTGCCAACAATGAAATCTATCAGGAAATTTATAAAACACAGCAAAAGGGGGTGCTTGAATAATGCCACCAATGGGACCTCCGGGCAGAGGACAGGCGACTCAGAAGCCCAAAAATACAAAAAAGACTTTATCCAGAATTTTAAAATACATCGGCAGCAACAAGCTCCTTTTGATTGTAGTTGTATTGATGTTAATACTCAGCACACTGTGCTCAACAGGTGCATCATACTGGCTCAAACCGATTTTAAACGGTGTTGAGGAGTCAATCAGGGCAAACAATTTTGCTGACGAGGGTATTCGTTTACTCACAACCAACCTTACAATTGTTTCTGCCTTTTATATCGGTGCATCTCTGTTTTCATTTATTCAGTCAAAAATAATGGTTTCAATAGCATACAAAACAACTAACATCATAAGAAAAGATTTGTTTGACCATTTGCAGACACTTCCGCTGAAATATTTTGACTCAAAAACCCATGGCGAAATTATGAGCCGCTTTACAAACGATGTTGACAACATTCAGATGATGCTTGAGCAAACCATAACACAGTTTATTTCATCCATATTTACATTTGTCAGCATTGTTACTATGATGATTGTACTCAAATGGCAGTTATTTATTGTGGCACTTGTGTTCCTTGTAATTATGATTTTCAACTCAATAAACATTGCCAAGCACACAAAAAAATACTTTACTGCACAGCAGGAAGCACTCGGCGCTATGAATGGAAATATTGAAGAAACCATTGAAGGTATGAAAATTGTTAAGGTATTCAATCACGAGGCTGAGGCTAACACCGAATTTGACGGACTTAACGAAAAATACCGTAAGGTTGCAACAAATGCCAACTTTTATTCAGGTATTATGGGACCTTGCTCAACAGGTATCAACAACGCACTTTATGCAACAATTGCACTTTCCGGCGGAATACTTGTTCTTGTAAGCTCTCTTGATGTGGGCACATTCTTTACTTTCCTGAGCTATACAAAACAATTCAGACAGCCGATTGACCAGATAATGAACCAGATGAATAATATTTTTTCTGCTCTTGCAGGTGCTGAGCGTGTGTTTGAAATAATGGATATGGAAAGAGAAGTTGATAACGGCACTGTAACTCTCAGTGAAGAAAAAACAGCTGAGGGCAAAAAATGGTTCTGGCTTGACGGCAACAAAAAAATACCTGTTGAAGGCAGAGTTGTTTTTGAAAATGTCGATTTCGGATATGTTCCCGAAAAACAGGTTCTTAAAAACATTAACCTGTATGCAAATCCGGGACAGAAGATTGCCTTTGTAGGCTCGACAGGTGCAGGCAAAACCACCATTACAAACCTTATTAACCGTTTTTATGATATACAGGACGGAACAATCACCTATGACGGCATTGACATCAAACGTATTAAAAAGGATGATTTGAGAAGAAGCCTTGCAATTGTTTTGCAGGATACACATATGTTCACGGGAACCATTATGGACAACATCCGATACGGAAGACTTGATGCTACTGATGAGGAATGTATTGAGGCAGCTAAGCTTGCATCGGCACACTCATTCATCAGACGTCTGCCCGAGGGCTACAACACGGTTATAACAGGTGACGGCGGCAACCTTTCACAGGGACAGCGCCAGCTTCTTGCCATTGCAAGAGCCGCTGTTGCAGACCCGCCCGTTATGATTCTTGATGAAGCCACAAGCTCAATCGACACCAGAACAGAGCTGCATATCGAGCACGGTATGGACAGATTGATGATTGGCAGAACTGTTTTTGTAATTGCACACAGACTGTCAACCGTCAGAAATTCAAATGCAATTATGGTGCTTGAAAACGGTGAAATTATTGAACGCGGCAGCCACAGTGATCTTCTTGAATTGAAGGGAAGATACTACGAACTCTGCACAGGCAAGGCAAAATTAAGCTGATAAAGCAGAAGCAAATTCGCATATTCTGTTGTTTTTTCATTCTGATACACAACCTATAGTATATTAAAATTTTATTGAAAATATCAGCAAAAAGGACTTTACAAATTCAAGTATAAGTGATATAATTTAGCTGTCTTAAATGTTTAATACTAAAATTATATTTTGAGGTGTTATTATGAAAAAGTTTTTATCAGTAATGCTTGCTGCAGTTATGGCTGTATCTGCATTTGCAGTATCAGTAATTCCTGCAATGGCAGCTCCAAGCCCAACAGCAACAACCGCTACACAGAAGGGTCCAACAACAACAGTTAACGGTTCTACCAATACCACTGATGTTACCTATACACCTGATCCTAATGATGACAGCAAAATCACTTTTGAATATACAGGTGAAGGAACAGTTGTAGGTTGGACTAACAACCTTACAGAGCTCGGTTATGTTGAAGGCACTGACTTCACAGCAGTTGAAAATTCTGACGGCACTTACACCATCACATTTATGAATGATGATGCTAAAATGGATTTTGACAACGGCAAGGTAATCGTAGATGTTAAGGTTAAGTTTGACACAACAACTACAGCTGGTCCGACAAAGAAGAATGATTCTTCTAAGTCACCAGGAACCGGTATTGCTACAACAGTAATTGCCGGCAGCATTGCTGTTGCAGGTGCAGGTATTGCAGTTCTTTCAGCTACTAAGAAAAGAGACGCTGAATAATTAATAATAAAAATAAAGCCTGTTTGCCTTTATGGTAAACAGGTCTTTTTAGTGTATCAGGTGATTTTATGCAATCGGATGAAAATATGAACAAAAACGAAAATAATAAAGACGAAGAATTTCAGGAATATTATAACGAGGATAAGAAAAAGAAAACTGCAAAGCTTATCATAATATTCTTAATCGTATTTGCGTTGATTTTCTGCGGCGTTTATTTTGGCATTCAGATTTATGACAAGCATATAAATGAACCGCCCAGCAGCACAACTGCCCCCACAACCGTGAGTGAAACGCAGCAAAAGATTGAAAATCCAATTGATTTTGATTCTCTCCAGTCTGCCAATAATGAGATTTATGCCTATATCAAGGTTGATGATACAAATGTTGACCATCCTATTGTGCAAAGTGCAACAGATGATGAATTTTATCTCAGACACACCGCAGAAGATAAAAGCTGGTCGGCAAGCGGTGCAGTATATACCGAATCCGTCAACACAAAAACCTTTAATGACAGAGTAACCGTTATTTACGGTCACAATGGTTATGGTGACACATTCTTCACTACCCTGCACAGATTTGAAAAAGAGGATTTCTTCAACAGTCATCCTTATTTCTATATTTACACACCTGAAAAGAAACTGACCTATCAGATAATTTCAGCCTTTAAATATGACGACCGTCACATTATGAATTCCTTTAACTTTGCAGACACCGTTCAGTTTCTGGAATTTGAACAATATATTTTAAATCCGTCCTCTGCTTTAAAAAATGTAAGAACAGAGCTTGATAAGGAAGTGAACGAAGACAGCAAAATTGTTGTGCTTTCAACCTGTATTACAAACCAGAAAAGCAGCAGGTACCTTGTATGTGGAGTATTAGTAAAAGATGAACAAACCTATTGATCCAAACTTAAATGATGATTTAGAGCTTGACATTTTAAATAATACAGATGATTTAAGCAATCCTGAAAACACTGTTAAATCAACAAACGATACAGATGGTACTCCCTCTCTTTCTTTGAATGAGGAGGATAAGCACCGCCATTCAAGCGGTCATCACCATCACAGCCATCACCATTCTTCAGGCAGTCATCATTCAGAACATCATAAGCACCACAGCCATTCGCACCATAAAAAGAAAAAACAAAAGCTGCCGACTGCAGCAAAAATTGCAATTGCTTTTTTGGTGCTGCTGCTTGTTGTTGTAATAGGCATTGTGGGTACATTCCTCTTTATTGAGCAAAAGGGTAAAAACAGCTTTACAAATGTTACAACCCAAACCAATTATGAGGAAGTAATAGAGCACGAAGGTCATAAATATGTTTATAACAAGGATGTTGTTGCCATTGCTTTTATTGGTGTAGATAAAAGAGAGCTTGGCACGGGTGACGCCATCGGCACTGCAGGACAGGCTGATGCTGACATTGTGCTGACCGTCGATACAAAAACAGGAAGAGCCAAGGCAATATCCATTCCCCGTGACACAATGGTTGACGTTGATTTATACAGTGAAAACAATATTTTCCTGAGAAATGAAAATATGCAGCTTTGTTTAAGCTTTGCATACGGTGACGGCAAAGCATCATCTGCAAACAATGTTACAACATCCATATCACGTATTCTTTATAACGTGCCGATTAACAAGTATTTTGTACTTGACCTTGACGGTATAGCACCTATCAATGACGCTATCGGCGGTGTTACCGTTGAATCGCTTTATAATTTTGAAAATCTTGGTATAAAAGTCGGCGACAAGGTTCACCTTACAGGCGACTTAACCGAAAGCTATGTAAGACAGAGAGATATGCAGACGATTGACGCATCACTCAACAGAACAGCCCGTCAGACACAGTATATAAAAGCTTTTGCAAACCAGCTTGTTCCTGCCGTGCTGAACGATTTCAGCATTGTAAGCAGACTTTATAATACTGCTGCTGATTACAGCACAACCAATCTGGATTTATCAAACGTCACATATCTTGCATCACTGCTTGTTTCAAAGGGTGTCAGAGATTTTGAAACCGAAACACTGCAGGGTGAAATGAAGGAAAGCGAAAGAACAGACTATGCAGACTATGTTTATGCAGAGTTCTATCCCGACGAGGAGCTGACACTTGAAACTGTTCTTGACACCTTCTACACGCAGGTTGATTAATATTTATATATAGGAGAATATACTATGGAAATGGAAACAAAGAAAATGCTTTCCTCCTATGCTGCAAAAATCAGAATGGGAATTATCGAAAGCACCTACGGCGCAAAAGCAGGTCATCCCGGCGGAAGCCTTTCATCAGCAGATGTCTTTGCATACCTCTATTTTAAAGAGATGAGGGTTGACGCAAAGAATCCTAAGGATGAAAATCGTGACAGATTTGTCCTTTCAAAGGGTCACTGTGCACCGGGTCTTTACAGTGCGCTGGCTTATAAGGGCTTTTTCCCTGTTGAAGATTTGCCGACCTTAAGGCACATTGATTCCTACCTTCAGGGTCATCCGAATATGAACACTGTACCGGGTATTGATATGTCAACAGGCTCACTGGGTCAGGGCATCAGCACTGCTGTCGGTATGGCTAAGGGTGCAAAATACATAGGTAAAAATGACATTAACATCTACACCCTCCTTGGTGACGGTGAAATTGAAGAGGGTCAGGTTTGGGAAGCACTTATGTTTGCCAACCAGTATAAGCTTGACAATCTTTGTGTAATCATTGACTGCAATGGACTGCAGATTGACGGAACTACTGACGAGGTAATGACCGCAGAGCCGATTGATAAGAAATTAGAGGCTTTCGGCTTTGACCATATTACAATTAACGGCAATGATTTTGACGAGCTTGAAAAGGCATTTGATGCTTTCCACAAGTCTGAAAAGCCTTTCGCTATCATTATGAAAACCGTTAAGGGTAAGGGTGTATCATATATGGAAAATGAGTGCGGCTGGCACGGTAAAGCACCTAACGAGGAAGAATACAACATTGCTATGGCAGAGCTCAGAGCTGCACTTGCAGAGATAGAGGAGGCGTAAAAATGGCTGATATTAAGAAGATTGCTACCCGTGACAGCTACGGCAATGCCCTTAAGGAGCTGGCACAGGAGGGTGCAGAAAAATTAGTTGTTCTTGACGCTGACCTTTCAGCAGCAACAAAAACAGGTATATTCAAAAAGGATTTTCCCGAAAGACATATCAACTGCGGTATTGCAGAGGCAAATATGATTTGCGTTGCTGCAGGTATGAGCACAATGGGTCTTGTTCCGTTTGCATCAAGCTTTGCAATGTTTGCTGCAGGCAGAGCCTTTGAACAGGTCAGAAACACAATCGGCTATCCACACCTTAATGTTAAAATCGGCGCTACACACGCAGGTATTTCTGTTGGTGAGGACGGTGCATCTCATCAGTGCTGTGAGGATTTTGCTCTTATGAGAGCAATACCGGGTATGGTGGTCATCTGCCCTGCTGATGATGTTGAAGCAAAGCAGGCAGTTAAAGCAGCATATAACTACGAGGGTCCTGTTTATTTGAGATTCGGCAGACTTGCCGTTCCTGTATTCCATGGTGACGATTATAAATTTGAAATCGGCAAGGGTGAGGTTATCGCAGAGGGTACAGATGTAACAATCATAGCAAATGGTCTTATGGTTGCAGAGGCAATTGAGGCAGGCAAGGTACTTGCAGACAAAGGCATCAGTGCTGAAATCATCAACATTGCAACAATCAAACCCCTTGACGAGGAGCTTGTTATCGCATCTGCAAAGAAAACAGGCAAGGTTATCACCGTTGAGGAGCATAATATCATCGGTGGTCTTGGCGAGGCTGTTTGCTCATGCCTGAGTGAAAAATGCCCTACACCTGTCAAGAGAATCGGCGTTAATGATGAATTTGGACATTCCGGTCCTGCTCTTGATTTGCTCAAGCAGTTCGGACTCAGTGCTGAAAACATTGTTAAAGTTGCAGAAGAATTTGTAAAATAAAACAAGATATATTAAAAGAAGCAGTATGGTTCATTCCATACTGCTTCTTTTTTGTAGGGACGAGTATTATCAAAACTTAATGGTCTGATAAATACCGTAATGGTCACTGACAAGACCGTTTGTTGTATCATTCAGAATCTGATAATCACCGATTGTGCCTGTGGTAAAAATGAAATCTATGGGCTCGCCCTCGGTGATTTTACCCCAATCGTGATAGGTATTTGTGTCTGCCGACTGAACATTCAGCTCATCAGCAAGAACACCGGATGCAGGACCGCTGATGTAATCATTGAAATCACCGCTTAAAACAATCGGCGTATTCGGATACTGTGCCTTAAGCTCATCAATTTTGCCAAGCAGAACATTCGCACCATACACCCTTGCCTCATCACTGGCATTATCAAGGTGTGTATTCATATGAATATATTTAAGATCTGATTCCTTACTCTGCAAAACAACATAGGAGCATACGCGGTAACAGCCTGCACCCTCAAACTTACTCTCTTTATCAGGTGTTTCAGACAGCCAGAAGGTGTTTTGAGCTATACAATCATACTTATCCTTAAGCCAGAAAACGGAATTCATCTCGCTTTTCTTTTCATTATCGTCACCGCCACGGACAACACCATAGCTGTCATAGTCAGGCATAAGCTCTGCAAGCTTTTTCATCCAGTCACTGTTCATTTCCTGTGTACCGATAGAATCGGGCTTAACAGCATTCATATAGGCTGCAAAGCGCTTTACCCTTGCGCCTGATGATGTATTCTTTAAAAGACTGCCCCAGGGTGCCGCTACATTAAAGCTGACAACAGCAACGTCACTTTCCTTTTCATTCGCAGGGCAGAAGGTAAATTCCTCAACCTTTGAGCAACCTGCAAAGACTGCTGCAATAATAGATGCCGATAATAAAACAGATAATATTTTCTTTAAATTCCTGTTCATTTTAGTTGTCACCCTTCTTTGATTTTTTCTTCATTATTACTGTAACAGCACAAGCAGCCGCAATCAGCAAAACGACACCTGCCACACCGCCTGCGATGCCTGCTTTTAATGCAACAGGCACAAAATCAGTTGTGTTTTGTGTCATTGTACTGATAAAATTCGGCAATGTGTACAAGGATGAACCGTCATTGCTGCCGTAAGCAATTCTTAAAACAGTTACATCATATCTGCCAAGCTCGACGGTCATCTGATTATCCTTGACAGCTATATCATATTCGGCAGGATAGGTTGTGTTTTTGCCAAGCTCATTGCAAGCCTGCTTGTATTTGTTTTCAACAGACTGAACAGATGCTTTGTTAATGTTATCCCATCCCTCAAGCTGAACGTCAACCGAGGTTTCCTTACCCGAGGTATTGACAAGCTTAACATACATTACCTGCTCATCCTCATCAACCGTCACAGACTGATAAACGCCATTTTCAGCAGTTTCGCCATTTGCAAAGGCTGAAGCAACATATTCACTGCCATAATTATTGGCAAAGAGCATTTGTGTATAATAGCTCGGCGTTAATACAATTTCCTGTGAATCAAACCAGATAAGATTTATATTCCAGCACTGGGCATTTACCTTTGCAAAGGTAGGTGCATAGGAAGCCATATCAACAATATCGCCGTTGCGCTCAATACCTGTAAGATAGCTTGCCTCCTCTGTAGCCTCATAGATATTTGACTTTGTCTGCAGCGTGCCGAAGCCCGGTGAGGTTGCCGCATACTCGCCCACAAAAACGTGTGCGGAATTACGGTCATAGCCGTCATATCTGTTGTTGTTCTTTATCAGATAGCTGTCATTTGTATAATAATGCTCATCAACAACAGTGTCCTTAAAATCCTTGTCAATCCAGTTCCAGTTATAATCAAAGGCTTCACCCTCAAGCCATGTTCCGCTTGATGAAATCACGGTAATATCAGGGTAAGCAGCCTTTACTGCTTTGTAAAGCTCCCTGAAATTCCTTTCATAAATTTCACCCCAGTTTTCATTGCCAAGACCGATATATTTAAGGTTAAACGGCTCTTCACTGCCGTTTGCGGCACGAAGTGCACCCCAGTAGCTTGTGGTAGCATCACCATTTGCATATTCAATTAAATCAAGAATATCCTGCACATACGCATCCCATTCGGGTGTGCCGGGTCGCAGTGCAATTGTATCAAGATACTTTTCAAAGTCATCACGTGAATTTATATTGAGTCCGTTTATGTAATCGGTAAATTCTTTTCTTTCGTCCGCCTGCTTTTCAGGGTCGAGATTTCTTTTTTCAGTTAGATAGCTCTCCCACTGAGCGTCGGTCATTGATGATTTTTCAAGAGCGATAACGTGGTCATCATAGGCAGCTCTGCCCTGACAGGTCAAGCCCACATTGAGTATCGGCAGCGGCTCGGCATTCAAATCATCACAAAGCTGAAAATATTCGTGGTAGCCCATTGCCATGGTGTTGATATAATCCCTGCCGACATCATCACGCCAGAGGTTGTAAAACTGCTTTCTCTCCTCAAGGGAACCGATTGTTTCCTTCCAATCATAGAGATTTTCAAGGCTGTCCCCCTCAGCAAGACAGCCGCCCGGGAAACGAATAAAGGACGGATTCATCTGCTCCAGTGCCGTATAAAGATCAGACCTGAGTGTTGTATATTTCCAGTTCTGATTTCCGTAACCATAGCTATTCTGCGGAACAAGGGTCACAAAATCAATAAGCATGGTTCCGCTGCCATCAAATTCAATAGTCAGTCCACCGTCTTCTGTAGCTGTGGCTTCAAGAACGGCTTTTATTTCTGTCCAGCCATTACCTACTGTTGAAACATCAAGAGCAGTAACATTTGATTTATTTTTAGCAGAATCAAGGTATACAGAGATTGTTCCGTTAAAATCCTTGTTCAGCATATAACAGGAAAAATCATAGCTTACGCCCTCTTTAAATCCCATATCGGCAGTATTTGCCTTTTTCTCATTTCTGTCATAGGTTTTATAATCATATAATTCCGTATAGCCGAGATTTTTTAGCGCACCCTTACCGTTAACCGTAACAGTGGCATAGGTTGGGTTATTCTTATTCATCGGTGTGGTTTTGTCATCGGTTGATAAAGTAAGGCTATCACTCACCCAGCCTGTTGTTTTGTTAAATTCATATTCAAATGAGCCGTTATTGACAAGATTTGAAACCAGCCCGCCGTCACAGGCATAGCTTATGTCCTCAATAAAAAGACCGTAAAGCTTGTCCGAAATTTTTCTGCGCTCATCGTCAGCTTTAATGGTTAAAACAGACTTTTCCTGCGCGGATACAGGTACGGCACAAGCCGTCATAATAAGAATAAAAGAAGTTAAAAAAGCCAATATTTTTTTCATTTTTCTGCTCCTTAAGTTTGTTAATTTAATTATAACTTATATTGTGCCTGTTGTCAAAAGCAGCAGCTATTTATCCTTATTATAAATCAGCATAATCACCCTGTGAATGTCATCCTGAATCATTGTCATCTTTTCGGTATTGACTGAATATTTCAGAAAATCTATGGGCTTAAAAGCCAGATAAATTTCGCCGTCCTGAAAAAGACATTCCTTAGCCTTGTCATATTCATCCTGTGTTTTATATCTGAATTCAACAAAATCGCGATTTTCCTCAAGACTTTCGGCTATAACCTGTCTGACATCACTGACAGAATATTTATCAAAATATCTGCCCTCTCTTACAAAATAATTTGCCTCCAGCGAGTTAGCCGTCAAAAGCGGATACAAATCATCAATATCGTGGTTAACACTAATCTCACCTGCTGTAATACAAAAATAGCTATGACAGATAAGCTTATCATTTTTTGTGTCATCCCAGGTCGGGTCACTGTAATAATATTTGCCGTCAATCTGCTGAATAATCCATGCATGATTTTCTGAACCGCTGCTGTTTGAGGCAACACCGACAACATACATAGCAGTCAGCCCTGCTCTTTGCAGCAGATATTGATAAGCCTTGGCATACCCTGCACAGACAGCGGTATTGTTCAAAAACACACCCTCAATTGTGGAATCCGAAGGAATTTCCAAAATCCTGTCAATATTCTCCATATCATAGTGGGTGTTCAGAATAACATAATCATAACATGCAAGTGCTTTTGTGTATTCATCACTATCCAGCCCTGCTATAAGCTCATCTGCCTTTTTTTCTATAAGCTTCTTTTTTTCCAACGCCTCGTCTTTTTTATAAACATAGTCAATATTAAGAAATCCGCCTGTTCCTAAAGAGCACTGCCCCGAACACCAGAAAAGCTCAGGATGCTCCGACAGCATAATTCTGAATATATCAAAGGCATCCTCCGCATCATCGAAATAACCCACAAATACAGGCGTTTTAAAACCTAAGGCAGCATTATAAATCGTATCATAGATTCGTTTTTCATTCTTATCCATTTGGCGGTAAAGATAATTATTAAGAGTATCCTTATTTTCGCTTTCCTTCTTATGCGTTGACTCAACAGTGGTTTCCTCTGTTGTAAATACTTTGTCAACACCTAAGCTCAGCTTATAACCTGAGTACAAATCGCACAAGTTCAAAACACCGATTATAATTATAAATACCAGAATAAGATTTATAAATTTTCTCATAACGCCACCTATTTTCACATTAATTAATCATAAATTGCATAATATATTGTAACTTTTTTATATAGATAAATATTAAATTATATGTTAGAATATTTTAAAAGAAAGGACTGTAGAAATATGTCGATCAAATTAATAGCCACTGATTTAGACGGCACATTAATGTCGCCTGACCATATAACCATAACAGATTTCACTGTAAAAGCTCTGAAGCAGGCACATGACAAGGGTGTTAAAATTGCAATTGCCACAGGAAGACCCCTTGTACTAACGGATGATGTAACCAATCAGATACCCTTTGCAGATTATGTAATATATGCAAACGGGGCAGGTGTTTATGACCGTGTTCATTCAAAAACGCTGTGCAGTGATCTGATACCAAATAAAACTGCCATAGATATAATCCGTGATTTTTTGAATCAAAATGTATTTTTTGAGGTTTATATTAACGGCAAAAGCCATTATCAGGCTGATTGCAGTAAATTCTTTTTAAACAATTCCGATATGCCGCAGGAATTTATAGATCAGGTGGAGGCATCCATGGAGGCACACGATAATCTGATTGAATATCTCGGCGACAGAGGAATTGAAAAAATCACCCTTTATTCCGTAGAGGATTGGCAGTATGATAAATTTACATCCATAATGAAGAAATTCAATTTAACAACTGCTGTCAGCTTTGAAGGCTGTCTTGAAGGAACATCACCTACCGCCAACAAGGGAAATGCTGTTGAAAATCTGAGCAAATCGCTGAACTTAACTGCAGATGAGGTAATGTGCTTTGGTGATGCGGGCAATGATATCCAGATGCTTGAATGGGCAGGATTTTCATTTGCTATGGGCAACGGCTCGGCAGAATGCAAGGCTGCCGCAAAATTCACCGCACTTTCAAATGCAGAGGACGGACTTGCCAAAGCAGTCAACAAATATATAAATAATATATAAATTAGTAATAATTCCATAAATCAACACTTGAAACTACAGGTCTAATTTAGTATCATATGAGTGCTCTCATATATATAGTTATGAAATTTGCAGGAGGTAACATAATTTTGGAGAAAAATTTTAATTTAGATTTGATTGAGCCTGTTTTGGCAGAGCTTGCCGACAAAAAAGGCTCATTAATAACAATACTGCAAAAGACACAGGATATCTACGGCTATCTGCCGAAAGAGGCGATCTGCTTAATCAGTGAAAAAACAGGAATTGCCGAAAGTGAAATCATGGGCGTTGCCACATTTTACACACAATTCAGACTGACTCCTGTCGGAAAATATTTGATTATGCTTTGCCAGGGCACCGCCTGCCACGTTAATTCAAGCGAACTGATTTTACAGACAATCAAGGATGAGCTTGGCATTGATGACGGTGAAACAACAGAGGACGGTCTGTTTTCACTTAAATGCGTTGCCTGCCTTGGCTGCTGCTCGCTGTCACCTGTTATGATGATAAATGAGGATACATACGGCTCATTGACTCCTGATAAAACAAAGAAAATTTTAAGAGAGTTAAGGGAGGCAGAGTAATATGAAAATCGTGATCGGTGAAGGCTCCTGCGGTATTGCGGCAGGTGCCGAAAAAGTAAGAAAAGCTTTGCTGGGCTGTGATTTAAGCGGAGCAAAGCTAACAATTGCAGGCTGTATAGGTATGTGCTACCTTGAGCCGATTGTGGATATTTATGATGATAACGGTGATATTAAAAGGCTTGTAAGAGTTACTGAAAAGGATGCTGAAAAAATTGCCGAATATGCAAAAACAGGTGATGAAGCAGTTATTGCCGATTTGCTTGTCAGTGACGAGGACAAGGAATTTTTAGAGAAGCAGACACGTATTGCCCTTCG
>ERZ808029.653-NODE-653-length-16951-cov-3.952293_pt1 | contig 16951 bp, 14 predicted proteins | sample MGYA00380185_ERZ808029 | MGnify/ENA primary metagenome ERZ808029 (study PRJEB31490, sample SAMN06133404) | mouse gut metagenome | isolation source: M2_3 | host: mice | place: China: Chengdu | collected 2015-05 ... | reverse complement strand
TTATTATTATCCAGACGGAACCTGTCAGCGGGATTCCTGGCTGAATGTCAATGACCGGTGGTATCTGTTTCAGGCAGACGGAAAGATGTTAAAGGGATGGCAGAACCGGGATGGAAAGACTTATTTCCTTTCCGATAACGGAGATATGCATATGGGATGGATTCAGGCGGAGGGGCGCTGGTATTATATGAATCCAGTTCCGGGAGATTACTTTGGAGCTATGGTGAAAAACCAGTGGGCAGAGGTCAATGGGAAAACTTACTATTTTAATCAGGATGGGATTATGGTAGAAGGATGGTATCAGGTGGGAGAAGACTGGTATTATTTTTATCCTGGAGACGGAAACAAGGCAGTGAACACCTGGATTGATACGTTTTATGTAGATGAGAATGGAATTTGGAGAAAATAGGATGAAAGAAGCTGTTGCAGACATCGGAAATTTACCGAGGTTTTGCAGCAGTTTTTTTCTGTTGGAAAGGCTGTATAAATAGTTCCTAAGCTTTCTATGGGAAATTACTTGACGGTAGTTGTAATTTAGCTTAAAATTGAGGAACATATGGTTGTAAACCAATGTCATGTCATTTTGCTAAAAATAAAAGATGGTTCATGCAGTTTTTTGCACTGCCTGACAAAATGGCATTGGCTGTATACGGTAACAGGGAAAGCAGGATGTGAGCTGTCAGGAGGAAATAAAAAAGCGTCTATGGGAATTATTAAGGCTTCGAAATTGATTTTTGATTATGTCCGCAGAGATGAGGAAGACCGGATAGAGGAGGTAAATCGTGCCATTGACGGACTGGATTTGGATATTCAGGAAGGTGACTTTGTGGCAGTGTTGGGACATAATGGTTCTGGCAAATCCACCTTTGCCAAACAGATAAATGGGATTTTGCTGCCAACTGAGGGAACTGTGTGGATTTTTGGAATGAAAACTACAGATGACAACCATATTTGGGATATTCGGAAAACCGCAGGTATGGTGTTCCAAAATCCGGACAACCAGATTATTGGGAATGTGGTGGAGGAAGATGTAGGATTTGGACCGGAGAATTTGGGAGTGCCCACAGAGGAGATCTGGCGGCGGGTGGATGAGAGCCTTAAGGCAGTTGGAATGACGGCTTTTCGGCTAAAATCACCGAATAAATTGTCTGGAGGGCAGAAACAGCGGGTGGCAATCGCCGGAGTCATGGCTATGAAGCCTAAGTGTATTGTTTTGGATGAGCCTACGGCAATGCTGGACCCCAATGGCCGGAAAGATGTAATCCGAACCATCCATGAACTGAATAAAAAGGAAGGAATTACCGTGTTATTGATTACCCATTATATGGAGGAAGTCATAGAGGCAGATCGGGTGATTGTAATGGATGGAGGGCATCTGGTGATGGACGGAACGCCCAGGGAAATTTTTTCCAGAGTGAAAGAGCTGAAAGAATATCGTTTGGATGTGCCGCAGGTTACGGAGCTTGCTTATGAGCTGAAGAAAGAAGGGGTAGAACTTCCAGACGGGATTTTGACCATTGAGGAGCTGACGGAAGCTTTGATTCCTCTTTTAGAAGGGCAGCAGACAGACAGAGAGAACGGGATTCCTACAGGAGGACAAAAAGAAGATGTCAATTAGGGCTGAACATTTAACTTATTTATATGGGGAAGGAACCGCTTTTGAACAGTATGCCTTAAAGGATGTGAGTTTTGAGATTGGGGATGGGGAGTTTATCGGATTGATCGGACATACCGGGTCAGGAAAATCTACACTGATTCAACACTTAAATGGGCTGCTTCGTGCCAGTAGCGGAAAGATTTATTATAACGGAGAGGACATTGACCAGGAGGGATACGACCGGCGGAACCTAAGAAGCAAAGTGGGGCTGGTTTTTCAGTATCCAGAACATCAGCTTTTTGAGGTGGATGTGTTGTCGGATGTGTGCTTTGGCCCCAAAAACCAGGGACTGTCCAGAGAAGAGGCACAAGTAAGAGCAAAAGAGGCGCTGATGCAGGTAGGGCTTGAGGAGCGATTTTGGGATCAGTCTCCTTTTGAGCTGTCTGGAGGACAGAAGCGGCGGGTGGCCATTGCAGGAGTGCTTGCCATGCAGCCGGAGGTGCTGATTTTGGACGAGCCTACAGCTGGACTGGACCCACGGGGAAGGGATGAGATCCTGGAAGAGATTGCAGGGCTTCACAGGGATAAGGGTATGACCATTGTGCTGGTATCTCACAGTATGGAGGATATTGCCCGATATGCGGACCGGATTTTGGTGATGAATCATGGGGAGAAGCGGTTTGACGGGCCGCCCAGAGAGGTGTTTGGCCATTATAAAGAACTAGAAGAAATGGGACTGGCAGCGCCTCAGATTACGTATGTGGTTCAGAAGCTTCGGGAACATGGAGTATTAATACCAGAAGATATTACAACCGTGGAAGAGGCCAAAGACGGGATTTTACGATTGTTAAAATCAGAAAAGGCCAAATGGTCCGGTGGGCAGATAGTCGGAAAGGCAGGCAACGGGGAATGATACGGGATATTACATTAGGGCAATATTATCCGGTGGATTCAGTACTTCACCGAATGGACCCACGGACAAAGCTGTTTGGTACGATGACATTTATAATTTCTCTGTTTTTTGCGGGAAATTTCATGGCCTACGGAGTGGCTACGGTATTTCTGATTTTGGTAATCCGGCTGTCAAAGGTTCCGTTTGGGTTTATGGTGAGGGGCTTGAAAGCGATTTTGTTTTTGTTGTTGATCAGTGTCAGCTTTAATCTTTTTTTGACTCCGGGAACTTTGGTGTTCCAGCTGGGATTTTTAAAAATTACCTGGGAGGGAATACGTCTGGCAGGATTTATGGCTTTAAGACTGATTTATCTGGTAATCGGGTCTACAGTGATGACCTTGACCACAACTCCCAACCAGCTGACTGACGGTATGGAAAGAAGTCTTGGATTTTTAAATAAATTCAAGGTCCCGGTTCATGAAATTTCCATGATGATGTCCATTGCTTTAAGGTTTATTCCGATTTTGGTGGAAGAGACGGATAAAATTATGAAAGCTCAAATGGCACGGGGGGCGGATTTTGAAAGTGGGAATTTGATTCAGAAGGCGAAAAATATGGTACCTCTTTTAGTGCCTCTGTTTATTTCTGCTTTTCGCCGTGCCACGGATTTGGCTATGGCCATGGAGGCTAGATGTTATCATGGAGGGGATGGGAGAACGAAGATGAAACCGCTTAAATATGAGCGGCGGGATTATGTAGGGTATTTGGTGTGTGTCGGGTATCTGGCAGCAGTGATTTTCGTTTAAAAACAGTGTGAGACTGTTTGGAAAGGGAAGAAAAGATGGATTGTTGGACATTTTTAGGGATAGAGGCTACTGAGGATGAGGAGGCGATACGGAAAGCTTATCTGGAACGTTTGCCAGGATATCATCCAGAGGAGGATGCAGAAGGGTTTCGGCAGCTTCGGAAGGCATTGGAGGAAGCTTTAAAAGAAGCAAAGGTTCTTGGAGAAAAGCAGGGGGCAAAAGAAAATTTAGGATTTGTTCAAAGTGAAATGTTGGGAAGAGAGGAAATCCAGGATTTTCTGAAACAGGCGGAGACGATATATCAGGATTATGGGCGCCGGATTTTGCCGGAGGAATGGAAAAAGGTAGTGGATGCGCCTATATGCCGGGAGTTGGAGACCCAAAGAGAGGCCGGATGGGCTTTTTTGGGCTTTTTGATGGATCATTTTCATTTGCCTCATTCCTGCTATCAGGTATTTGATCAGGCTTTTGGGTGGACTGAGGATGAGGATGAACTGTACAATCATTTTCCGGAAGGTTTTTTGGATTATCTGTATGACCGGATTCGGGAAGAGGACAGTTTCCGATATGATATATTTGAGATTCGGGAAGGGTTTGATTATGACGAATTTTGTGAGCAGTTCTTTTGCCTTCGGACTGCTTTAGGGGAGAAAAAGCGGGAAGCAGTGGAGGAGATTTTAGGGAAACTGGATGCCATGGGCATGGAACACCCGGATGTTTCTCTTTTGCGGGTTCGTCACGAGGCTATGCAGCGGGGAAATGAAAAGTATGCCTGGGAACTGGCAAAGGAATTGTTTTTGAAGGATGGGGAAAATCCTGGAACCCGTTACTGGTATGTGCGCACCTCTTTGGATTACCAGGATTCCGGGGCAGATATGGATGCTTTGGGAGAGCTGATCAAATCTCTGATTGAGAGGGAGCCGGAGTTTGCCGGATACTGGCAGTTGATGGGAGATTTTTTGCATCGGAAGGGGGAGCTTTCCCAGGCTCTTATGTGTTATCGTCGGGCAAAAGAGTGTTCCGGAGACCGATGGGAGTACATTGAGGAACAGATTGTGGATACAGCTTTAGAGCTGTCGGAAGAGATGGAGAAAGATCCGGAGTTTGACGACTGGTGGCAGCTGGCTGGCGTATGTCATCTGGCACAGCGGTATGAGCGGGTAAGAGAACTTTTGGAAGATAAGGAGCCGGACGAGGAACAGAGAATGTCCTGGCTGTTTATGATGGCAGAAAGCTGCCATGAGACAGAGGATTATGAGCTGGCGGCAAATTATCGTCAGGAAATATGGGATTCGTTTGAAGGACAGGAGCGGCCTTTCCAGATGTATGTGGATCTGGCTCAGGAAAATAAGATGGCCGGAGATACTCAGAGGGCGCTGGAGATTTATGAGCTGGCAGAGGAGGAATATCCTGGTGAGCCGGAGATTTATTACCGGCGGGCAGAAATTCTCTCCAATGAGGGGCTTTTGGCAGAAGCAGAGCGGTTGTGCAATAAGGCATTGGAAATCGGGTTTCACCGAAATGCTTTTAACTTAAGAATGGAAATTCTTCTGGACAGGGATCAGTATAAGGAAGTAAAGGAATCTGCAGAAGAGATTTTTAAACAGGGATATATCAGCGCTCAGATTCGCTATTATTATGCCCGGGCATTGAGAGGGCTGGAGGAGTATGAAAAGGCGGAGGAGATTTTAAAAGAGCTGGTGGAACATACCGGGGAAATCGGCGTTTTATGTCAGGAGTATGCGGCTGTCTGTTCCGCCTTGGATCGTCCGGAGGAAGCTCTTAGCTGGATTGAGAAGGCCATAGAAGATCAGGATAGTTCGGTGCGCCGGTATATGAAGGGTCAGTATCTCCATGATTTGGAGCGGTATGAGGAAGAGGCAGCCTGGTATCGGATGATGATGAGTCAAGGTCTGGACAATTATTATATTCATTATCGTCTGGCAAAGGTATTCCAGTCTCAATATGAGTTTGAAAAGGCGGAAGAAGGATTTCGCAAGGCACTGGAAAGAGACAATACCTATGGTCTGGCTTGGGACAGCTTGGGGGATGTGTTACAGGAGCAGGGCAAATGGGAGGCGGCGGCAGAAGCTTATGAGGAGGGCTGGAAAAACGGGAATTTTCAGGCCATTCGGGATTTGTGCCGGCTGATGAAGCGGACTCATCAAAATGAGCGGGCTTTGGAGTATTTAAAACAGGGCCTGGAAAAGCAGCCAAATGACAGCAGTCTTCTTCTGATTCAGGCAAAAGTGCTGCGGACACAGAAAAAATTTTCCGAGGCAGTTCTCTGCTTGGGACGTTATATGGAGGTGAAGCCGTCTCAGACCTCTTTTGCTTACCGGGAGATTGCTCTTTGCTGGGAGCGGGCAAAAGACTATGACAAGGCTGAAGAGTATTATCGGCGGGCGGTTGATTATGAGCCGGGAGTTGCCAGGAACTGGAGAAGCTTAGGGCATTATTTTGCTGACCGGGAGCAGTATGAAGAGGCGGTTCCCTATTTGGAGAAATCTGTGGAGATCGCTCCTGACAGTACCTTTGGGTGGATGAAACTGGGAGAGATGTATGAAAAGCTGGGGCGCACCCAAGAGGCATTCCAGTGTTATGAACGGTCATTAGAGAATTATAAGATAGAGATTGCGTCTGATCCCAGAAGCTGCTGTGACTTGGAAGGAATGGCGGATGTACTGATTCATATGGGGCGGTTAGACGAGGCAGAGGAGATTTTAAAGCAGGTTCAAAGTTTACAGAACGGAGTGTTTACCTGTAATTCGCCTATCTGTTATGAAGGGATGGAGGATATGGCAAAACTGGAGGAGAAAAAAGGAAACTTGGAGAAAGCTTTAGAGTGGATGGAAAAGGCAGGAGAATATTCTGTGACCGATTATTACCCCAAGGAGATTGCGCGGCTGAAAAAGGCTATTGAGGAAGCGAATACATAAAAACCGGAGGGATGGGACGGATTCAGGTGCTAGACGTAAACACCGCTTTGGGGAAGACAGGACAAGGAGGCAGGCAGATGAGGAAGCGGATTAAGCTGGTGGTGGCATACGATGGAACCAATTATTGCGGATGGCAGCTGCAAAAGAACGGAATTACCATAGAAGAGGTGTTGAACCGGGAATTGACTGCTCTTTTGAAAGAACCTATTGTTGTGATTGGCGCCAGCCGTACCGATGCAGGAGTACATGCCCTTGGAAATGTGGCTGTGTTTGACACACACAATCCAATGGCATCGGACAAGATCTGCCTTGCCGTAAATCAGAGTCTTCCGGAAGATATCCGGGTGCAAAGCTCCCAGGAAGTATCTTGTGACTGGCATCCAAGGAAGGCGAACTGCACAAAGACCTATGAGTACCGGATTTGGAACCGCCGGATTCTTTTGCCCACAGAAAGGTTATATTCCTATTTTTGCTACTATCCGTTGGATGTGGAAAAAATGCGGCAGGCGGCAGCATTTTTGGTGGGAGAACATGATTTTAAAAGCTTTTCCACAACCAAAAAAGGATTGGAGGATACGGTGAGGACCATCTATTCTCTGGATGTGGAGAAGAAGGACAGTTGCATTGTGATTCGTATTACTGGCAGTGGTTTTTTGTATAATATGGTGAGAATCATTGCCGGGACTTTAATGCGGGTGGGAACCGGAACCTATCCGCCGGAAGAAATGGCAGCAATTTTGTCTGCAAGGGACCGCCGTCGGGCCGGAGATACGGCTCCGGCCCGGGGGCTGACTCTTGTGGGAATGGAATATGAGGAGCGTCTGCCCTGGTGGAAGCACAGCAAAAATGAGGACTGGAATTATGATATTCTTCAGTCTCATATCGAGAAGAACAAAACCGCTTTTTTTCTGATCAGCCAGTGCAGGGATGAGGAGTGGGACCGGCTGATTGTGCGAAATGTTCACCAGGCATTTCGAAACGGGGCGGATCAGGTAATGGTTCTTGACGTGGAGAAAAACCGTCTAAAGCCAAGGGATATTTATGGATATTATCAGGTGAAAGAACCAGATCAGGATCAGCTTAATGAGATGCTTCTGCTTTTGGAGGAAGAGGAGAAAGAAACCATGCAAAAGATCTGCCGGAAGGCAGGAGGGGCGAGTTTGGGGGAAGCTGCATGGTATTTGCTAAAGGAAAGTTTTACAGCAACGAATGACAACGAAATTACTGCCGGATTTTCCTAAATGCAGTTGACTTTGCCAGGGAGTCATGTTATAATCACAACAGTTTAAGAAAGTGAGTTTTTCCTATTTTATTTTTTAGACATTTCGCTTTTTAGGATGGTGATTGTGAAAGCAAGCCAAACCTATATGCAGAAATATTTTTTGAAAGGATATTTTTTCTTTCAGGATTTATTTGTGTATATGGGTTTTTTTATTTTCATTTTTCCTTATTGTGATTTTTATTTGTAATAAGAGTGACAAAATAGCAGCAGAGAAGGTGTCAGAAATCAGAAGAAATGCAGGCGCAAGAGAGGAGCCTGCCAGAAAGGGAGAAGGTCATGAAGATTTTTAAGATTCTTAACAACAATGCTGCTGTGGTGAAAGACGACGCAGGGCAGGAACAGATTGTCATGGGGAAGGGAATCTGTTTTAAAAGACGAGTGGGGGATGAGATCAAAAGAGAGATCATAGATAAGGTTTTCTGTCCCTCCACTGCAGATGTGAGCAGTAAGTTTCAGGCATTAATCCAGGATATGCCCATGGAACATATTGCCCTTGGGGAGGAGATCATTGAGGAGGCCAAAGAACGGTTGGGAAACGGGTTAAACGATATGGTTTATATATCCCTGATTGATCATGTACATACATCCATTATGCGCCTTCTGGATGGGGTTACGGTAAAAAATGTTCTGTTGTGGGATATTCGAAGATTTTATAAAGAGGAATTTCAGATTGGCCTGTGGGCTTTGGAGAGAATTTGGGAGGAATGTCAGGTAAGGCTTCCAGAGGATGAAGCAGGTTTTATTGCCCTTCATCTGGCCAATGCACGGATGGACGAGGCGGTTATGCACAATATTTATGAGATAACCCGCGTAATCCAGGAGGTGGCAAACATTGTAAAATATTTTTTCCGAATTAGTTTTGACGAGGAGGATGTGTACTATTACCGATTTATCACTCATTTGAAATTTTTTGCAAAAAGGCTGGTGGAGCATCACACATTTCCAGAGGATGCAAATGACGATCTGTGGATGGTGATTCGGGAACGGTATCCGGAAGCGTTTCAGTGTACTGAGCGAATCCGCCAGTTTGTAGACCAGAAATATCAATATGCAGTTTCCAAAGAGGAACAGCTTTATCTGACCATTCACATTGAGAGAGTGGTAAGCAAAACCCGGCAGTAAAAACAAAAACAGCATGTCAGGGTGGTGACATTTAGTTGGCCAAACCTTCATGGGGAAAGCGCCGTGATCGTAATGGTGATCGGGCTTTCCATATAAATCATAAAAAAAGATGGAGGGAAAGACATGGGAAAGTATGGAAAACTGGCAGAAGACATTGTCAGCAACGTAGGAGGGCAGGAAAATGTGATTAGCCTGACCCATTGCATCACCAGACTTCGTTTTAAGCTGAAAGACGAATCGAAGGCAAAGGATGATGTGATCAAAAACATGGACGGAGTAGTTACGGTGATGAAAAGCGGAGGCCAGTATCAGGTGGTAATCGGAAATCATGTGCCGGAAGTCTATGGGGATGTGATGGCATTGATTGGAGAAGGGGAGAGAACTTCAGAACCGGAAGAGGGTCCCAAGGGAAGTCTGTTTAACCAGGCCATTGACGCGATTTCCGGAATATTTCAGCCGATTCTTGGTATCATGGCAGCCTGCGGTATGGTCAAGGGATTGAATGCTCTGTTTGTGGCTGTAGGATTGTATCCAGATACCTGCGGAGGATATTTGCTTCTGAATGCCATTGGAGACGGGTTGTTTCATTTTCTGCCTTTGTTTTTGGGATACACAGCGGCAAACAAGTTTAAATTAAAGCCTATGGTTGGCTTGGTGATTGGCGCTATTATGTGTTATCCAGGGGTGCAGGGAAGCGTTCTGTCACAAGGAAGTCAGCCGCTGTATACGTTATTTGCCGGTACGTTGTTTGAGTCGGCAGTTTATACAGATTTTTTTGGAATACCTTTAATTGGAATGGATTATACAGGCACAGTGATTCCGGTAATTTTCGTTGTGTATTTTGCCTCAAAATGTGAGAAGTTTTTCAGCAAATGGGTTCCGGATTTGGTGAAGTTTTTCTTTGTTCCCATGCTGACGTTGTTTGTGGCGATTCCAGCAGGTTTTCTGGTGATTGGACCAGTGGCGGTATTTGGTTCTGCCGTTATAGCAGAGACCGTTATGGCTGTGCGGAATGTGAGTCCCATGGCAGCAGGGGCGATAGTGGGGCTGACCTGGCAGATTCTTGTGATTTTCGGACTTCACTGGGGATTTATTCCGGTGTATATTAACAATATTATGACCAATGGATACGACAATGTAATGATGCCGTTTTTTGCCTGTACATTTGCCACATCCGCAGTAGTGCTGGCAATTTTTTTCAAAACAAAGGACCGTCAGTTGAAGGAAATGGCATTGCCAAACTTTATTTCTGGTATTTTTGGAGTTACGGAACCTGCTATTTATGGAATTTTGCTTCCTTTGAAAACGCCTTTTATAATTAGCTGTATTGCCGGAGGAATCGGCGGCGGTTTTTATGGGGCATTTAATTTCCGGAAATTTATGATGGGCGGTATGGGGATTTTTGAGTTTCCAGCTATGATTGAGCCGGACGGAAGTATGGGGAATTTGATTGTGGCTGTTTCCGGAGTGATTCTTACAATGATTCTTGCCTTTGCAGGAACCATGATCTTTTACAAAGAGCCGGAAAAAGAGAAAGCTTTGGCCGTTTCCGACGGGAATGGAAAAACCGAAGCAGCAGGAGATGGGAAGGAAACTTCCAATGAGGAAAAGGAAGAGGGAATCATTCGAAAGACAGAGATTGCCAGTCCGATAAAGGGAAAGGTATTAAAGCTTTGTGACATTCAAGATGAAGCATTTGCGTCCGGGGTATTGGGAAAAGGCGTTGCCATTCTGCCGGAAGCAGGGGAGGTATATGCTCCGGCAAACGGGGTGGTGTCTGCATTGTTTCCCACTCTTCATGCCATTGGGCTGACTACAGAGGAAGGAGCGGAGGTGCTGATTCATATAGGACTGGATACGGTGCAGTTAAACGGAGAGGGGTTTGAGGCGCTGGTGGCTGCAGGAGACCAGGTGAAGAAGGGGCAGCTTTTGATTCGGTTTGACATGGATTTTATTTCAGGAAAGGGATATTGTCTGGAGACTCCTGTGCTTATAACCAATTCTGACCAATTTTTAGATGTGGTGGAAACTTCCAGCACCATGGTGGCTTCAGGAGAAAATCTTTTAAATTTATTAAAATAGGAGGACAGTATGGGATTTCCAGAAAGTTTTTTGTGGGGAGGCGCTGTGGCGGCGAATCAGTGCGAAGGAGGAAGCAAGGAGGGAGGACGGGGACTGGCCAATGTGGACTTATGTCCTGCAGGTGAGAGACGAAAAGAAGTGATCTGTGGTCATGGTAAAAGTCTTTGTCTGGAGGAGGGACAGTTCTATCCGTCTATGGAAGCCATTGATTTTTATCACCATTATAAGGAGGATATTCGGCTTTTTGGGGAAATGGGGTTTCAGGTTTTTCGATTAAGCATTGCCTGGACCCGGATTTTTCCCAAAGGAGATGAAGAGGAACCCAATGAGGAGGGCCTTGCTTTTTATGAGAATATTTTTAAAGAATGTAAAAAGTATCAGATTCAACCTTTGGTGACAATCTCTCATTTTGATTGTCCCGTGTATTTGATTGAAAAATACGGCGGGTGGAGAAGCCGCAAAATGATTGATTTTTATCTGAAACTTTGCCGGGTTTTGTTTACCCGTTATCGGGATTATGTGGTAAAGTGGCTTACTTTTAATGAGATTAACATGATTCTTCATGCACCTTTTATGGGGGCAGGACTTTGCTTTTCGGATGGGGAGAACGAGGAGCAAATAAAATATCAGGCCGCCCACCATGAGCTGGTGGCAAGCGCTTTGGCCACACGGCTGGCTCATGAAGTGAATCCGGAAAATAAAGTAGGCTGCATGTTTGCGGCAGGCAGTGTGTATCCTTTTTCATGCAGGCCAAAGGATGTGTGGGAGGCTCTTGTGACAGATCAGGAAAATTACTTTTTTCCAGATGTTCAGGCAAGGGGATATTATCCTTCTTATGCAAGAAAGAGACTAAAGAAAGCAGGGGTGTTTCCTCAAATGGAACCGGAGGATGGGGAGATTCTCCGGGAAAATACCGTAGATTTCATTTCCTTTTCTTATTACAACAGTCGGTGTGCCTCAGCTTCCAGCCAGGAAACAGCAGAAGGAAACCTGTTTCAATCCGTCCGAAATCCGTATCTGGAATATAGCGACTGGGGGTGGCCCATTGACCCATTAGGGCTGCGGATTACGCTTAATCAGATTTATGATCGGTATCAGAAGCCGCTGTTTATTGTGGAAAACGGACTGGGGGCAGTGGATGAGCCAAAAGAAGATCACACCGTTGCGGATGATTATCGGATTGGATATCTAAGGGAGCACATTCAGGCTATGAAACAGGCAGTGGAGGAAGACGGGGTGGAGTTGATGGGATATACGGTATGGGCGCCCATTGACCTAATCAGCGCCGGAACTGGGGAGATGAAAAAGCGCTATGGGTTTATCTATGTGGATAAGCAGGAGGACGGCAAAGGGACTTTGTCCCGGTTCCGGAAAAAATCTTTTTACTGGTATCAGAAAGTCATTGCCACCAATGGGGAGGAGCTTTAAACAGGAGGAAATAAGGTTGAAGAAATGGCAATACCAGATTACAGACAGGGAAGGGATTCATGCAAGACCAGCCGTAATGCTTGTAAGGGAAGCAAAGAAGTATAGAAGCAGAATTGTTCTGGGAGTGGAAGGACAGACGGCTCTGGCTTCTGATTTAATGGAGATCATGAATTTGAACGTGAAAAGAGGGCAGGAGGTGGAAATTTCTATTTCCGGGGAAGACGAGGAATTGGCTTACAGAGGAATGACAGAGTTTTTCCAGGAGTATCTTTGAGAGGACATTCGCCCATTCTCGCCCATTCGCCAAATGTCGGTGGAAACACGGCATTTGGCAAATTGTCTGAGAAATAAAAAATGCGTCTGAGAGGAATCGAACCTCCGCACGTGGCTCCGGAGGCCACTGCTCTATCCACTGAGCTACAGACGCATGTCTTATATTATACACGATTTTTATAAAATTGCAATAGAAAGTTTTCGATTTTTTCCAGATAACCGCCATAAAAAGGCCAGAAAACGTTGTTCGTGCAAACCGAAAAAACAAAAAAACTGCCAAAGAAGACGATAAAGAAATGGAAAGACATTTGAAATTTGTCTTGACAATTAAGGGAAAGATAGTATAATATGGCAAAAGAAAAAGAACAAAGTCAAATGACAGGAGGTTTTTCTGTAATGAAAAAGAACTTAAAAAGAGCAGCTGCGATTGGGCTTGCAAGTCTGATGATGGCGGGAACTGCCTTTGCAGGAACTATGGAGGAAAATACATACGATCCGATAACAGATCATGGCCGGTTTTTAAACGACAAAAGCAGTCTGAAGACTTACCCAGGGTTTGAGGAGGATCGAAGTCAAGCAGTATTAGTGGATAAGGACTGGAAGTACCGGAAGGATGACGGAACTTATGCTGTTTCTGAATGGGTGCAGGACGATGCAGGAAAGAGCTATTATATTAGTGCATCAGGAACTACCTTTCAGGGATATGTGGGTCCCGGAGACGTTGATGAGAACGCTTACTTTTTTGAGCCTTCCGATGGACACAGGATTGAGGATGCTATTTTGGGAGTAAATTCCATCGGCGGTTGGGATATTGATTATACAGTGAATGCAGACGGCACATGGGATATGATTCCCTGGGAGGGATATGATCCTTCTGTTTTCGAAAGTTCCTTTTATATTTATTTTGACGAGAATGGGAAAATGGTTTCCAACGCTGCCATTCCAGGCGGAACAGCTGTTGCCAATCACGTACAGGACGTTAAGCGGGAAGTGGATGAGAACGGAGTTCCTTTCTTGATGGTTGGAGATGTCCGCTATGTTGCAGAGAAGTGCAGTTCTTGGGACAGGACTTATGAGGAAGATATGGGCGGCGCCGTTGTAAAGGCAGGCTACCATGAATTTTATACGGTTTACGTAAGACAGAAATAAAGATTGCTTTGGATTTGAAGCGAGTGGTTTTGGGGATGGAAATCCTATCAATGCCACTCGTTTTTTGTATACCTCATTATTGATTTTCTATTATTATTTTGTTATGATAGGACAGGACGTGGATTGGGAGGAGATTTGCATGAAAAAAAGATCAAGAACCTGGCTGGGTATCCGAGTAAGCCGGGAACAGAAAAAAGTTTTACAAATTATGATGCTTCCTATGATTGTGCTGATACTAATTATTATTATAAAGATTGCGGAGCGTCCAAAGAAAGAGCCGGAGCTGCCGTCGGAACCTACTGTGGCAATGACCGAGTCTGGCATGACTGCGGAAAATATTGTAGAGTCCTGGGAGGAGGAGCGTTTGCCGGAGGAGCCGGGAGATGAGCCGGATGAGACTGAACCTACCGAGCCGGAAACCGAGACCGAGCCTTTGGGACAGGATGAATTTGCAACGGACCGTTTTCAAAGAGACCCTATTCCGGAAATCCTGACTCTCATGGAACATTATTTTCAGGCCAAGGAAAAAGGGGATGCGGCAGCCATGAACCAGTTATATGGAATCGGGGAGGTTACAGGAGAAGAGCTGCAGGCCCAAAGCGCCCGAATGCGGAGCAATTCCAAATATGTACAAGGTTTTGAAAATGTGGCAACTTATGTGATGGATGGACCGGAAGAAGGTTCCTGGCTGGTATATGCGGTGGTGGATATTAATTTCTATTTAGCAAGAACCAGAGCGCCTATGATTACCTGGTGCTACGTGAAGCAGGATGGGGAGGGGAATTTTCTTATCGTAGATAACCAGAAATTATCTCCGGAAATTCAACGGTTTATTGTGGAGGCAGGTCGTTTAGAAGAGGTGCGGAGACTGGCAGCTAATGTGAATCAAAGACTGCGGGAGGCATTAAACGCAGATGAAGATTTAAAGAATGTATATGGCATATTGCGGGAAGGTTCTCCGGTTTGGGAAGAGACAGAGGAAACACAACCGGAAATCTCCATTATAGGTACGGAAAGTGCAGAAAGCACTACGGAGGAAACTTTGGGAGAATAGGAAAGCAGGTGAGAAAGTGGATGTAAAAGATTTTTATTTTGATTTGCCGCCAGAGCGGATTGCACAGGACCCATTAGAGGACCGGTCCTCTTCCCGCCTTCTGGTGATGGACCGATATACAGGCCAGATCCGGCATCAAATGTTTTCGGATATTATCCAATATTTACAGGCAGGAGATTGTCTGGTGATCAACGATACGCGGGTGATACCTGCCCGTCTTTTTGGACAAAAGGAAGATACCGGAGCAAAGATTGAGATTCTCTTGTTAAAGCGGGAGGACAATCATACTTGGGAAACCTTGGTAAAGCCAGGAAAAAAATGTCGTCCCGGAACCAGAATTGTATTTGGAGAGGGGCTTTTGACGGGAACGATTCTGGAGGTGACAAAAGACGGAAACCGCCGGATCCAATTTCAGTATGAAGGAATTTTTGAGGAGATATTGGATAAGCTTGGACAGATGCCGCTGCCTCCTTATATTACCCATGAATTGAAGGACAAGAACCGTTACCAGACCGTATATGCAGCTCAGGATGGGTCTTGTGCAGCTCCTACAGCAGGGCTTCATTTTACCAAAGAGCTTCTTGGGCAGATTGAAAAGAAAGGGGTGGAGATTGCCCGTGTGACTTTGCATGTGGGACTTGGCACGTTCCGTCCGGTGAAAGTATCTAATGTTTTGGAACATCACATGCATTCGGAGTTTTACCAGGTGGAGAAGGAAGAAGCGGAAAAAATCAACCGGGTGAAGCAGTCTGGCAAAAAGGTGATCTGTGTGGGTACCACCAGCTGCAGGACTTTGGAGTCAGCTACCGGGGAAGACGGGATTTTGAGAGCTGGCAGTGGATGGACCGATATTTTCATTTATCCAGGATATACGTTTAAAATCATGGATCGGCTGATTACCAATTTTCATCTGCCAGAGTCCACTCTTGTGATGTTGGTTTCTGCCTTTGCAGGGCGGGAACATGTGCTTCATGCATATGAAGAAGCCATTAGGGAATCGTATCGTTTCTTTAGTTTTGGGGATGCGATGATGATTTTGTGACACAAAATCTCATATTGGTAAAGTTAATTTATCCCCATGATCGGATTTTTACGTCAATATTTGTATGCTTTTGCTATTCTCTTAAAGCGTGCCTGAAAATTACTTTCAGACACGCTTTCCTATAATCTGGTCTGCACATGGATGGAATGTAGAATCCAAACAGCCCACAAGTTTCATTCCTGGTTGAATAAAACATGAGGCGCAGGGAACAGAAATATTGTATAATCTGGAAAAATTCCAGATTGCAAATTAGAACCAGTCTGTTATATAATATTGCTTATGACCGATTGGATAAATGTGTGAGTTTATGTAAAAAAGACAATTGGAGTGGATGGGGAAATCAATGGAACAAATCCGTTTGAATAAATATTTAAGTCAGCAGGGAATCTGTTCCCGCAGAGAGGCGGACCGAAGGATAGAGGCAGGAGAAGTGACGGTTGACGGAAGGATTGCCACAATGGGGGAAAAGATTACCGGGAAGGAACATATCTGCTATTGTGGGAAGCCAGTAAAGGGTCCGGATGGGAAAACTTTTCCAGAGCCAGTTCTGCTGGTGGTCTATAAGCCTTGCGGCGTTGTCTGTACCGCTTCCCACAAAGACCGGGCGCCTAATGTGGTGGATATGGTAGGATACTCCACCCGGATTTATCCAGTGGGAAGGCTGGACAAGGATTCCGAAGGACTGCTCCTTATGACCAACCAAGGAGATTTGGCCAACAAAATCATTCATGCAGGAAACCTTCACGAGAAAGAATATTTGGTGACAGTGGACCGGCCCTTTACCAAGGATTTTATCCGGAATATGGAACAAGGTGTGGAGTTAAAAGATTTGGGAGAGAGAACCCGACCCTGCACGGCAGAGCCTTGGGGAGAGCGGACGTTTCGGATTGTCCTCACCCAGGGACTGAACCGGCAGATTCGCCGGATGTGCGAGACATTGGGATTTTCTGTGGTTTCTTTAAAACGAGTCCGCATTATGAATATTGGATTGGGAAAACTAAAGCCAGGAGATTATCGCACAGCTACGCCAGAAGAGTTAAATCTCCTTTGGGAGAGCCTTAAACAGGACAAAAGCAAATCCGAAACAAAGGATTTTCATAAATGAAATGAAAACAGAAATTATAGCAGAAATAGAAAGAAAACATTTTAGGAGCAAAGAAAATGGAGTCAAAAAGAGAAGATGCCATAAAGCGAATGAAAGAGCTGACCGCTGTTCTTTTACCAGCGGCAAGGGCTTATTACCAGGAAAATCGGGAGATTATGAGCAACCGGGAGTATGACCAGC
>ERZ808029.643-NODE-643-length-17169-cov-3.948631_pt1 | contig 17169 bp, 14 predicted proteins | sample MGYA00380185_ERZ808029 | MGnify/ENA primary metagenome ERZ808029 (study PRJEB31490, sample SAMN06133404) | mouse gut metagenome | isolation source: M2_3 | host: mice | place: China: Chengdu | collected 2015-05 ... | reverse complement strand
AACTGGATTGGGATACACGGCTGAATGAAATCATAAACGGCAAAGACGACTATGGCTCTGCAGAACTTATTTTGAAATATTTAAAAACCCAAAAAATTCCTCTGGCAAACCATGAACTTCTGTCCATTTCCCTGGAGGAAGCGGCCGTTTATCCGCAGAAAGATATGATTCACAAACGCAGTGAATTTATTGAGGACCTGGAGCTGGCCCAAAGCTATGGTCAAATCGACAATACGGTTGAAAACAGCAAAGAGACCATGATTCAGGTTATGGATGCCTGGTATCAATGGGCCAACGATACGAAAAACTATGGTTTCTTTGCAAAAATACTGACTGCCTTTAAAGAACGAATCCGGGAAGATGCCCAGGCCCGGGCAGTTGAATTAGAACAGAACTTAAATATCTATTTACAGGAAAATCCTAAATGGAAGACAGAATCTTTAACCAGTGATGCCGTTTCCCACATCCGGGACCGGATTCGGCAGCAAAACTATGCTGCTGCCGAAGATTTACTAAATCGGCTTCTCACCAATGATCTGGATATAGAAGTGGATCTGCACCAAACCGATTACCTTGCGGAATTTTTAAATGAATACGAAATCAATTACAGAAAAACCGCCAATTCCGGGGCGACACTGAAATCGCTGCTCTCCCCTTATCAGATCAACAAAGATACAAAAGGGGCTAGCCGGTTACTAGAAAACTGGCCAAGAGGATTTGGCGTAGGCGATGCCATGCTTCGCTCTCTGCTGACTGCTTTGGGATTTCATCCAGACCTTGTAAAGGAAGATCCGGCAATCCAAGGCAAGATGAAAAGTTATCTCGTAACACTGATGCGTCCGCAAAATGGCCGAAAAAACAATTACAAACATCCCATTTCTGCCTTTGGCTCTGAAGCAGAAAATAACGGGTTCCGGGTGGTGTGTATCTTTGGAAAGTCCGATGCCTCACGGCTGATTGATACATTTAAAGAAATCGGTAATGCCAAAAACACCCTTGTTCTTCTGGATTATGCCTTAACCCTGGCAGACCGGCGGACCCTGGCGCGAAAGACCAAAACCGATTTGAACGGCAAAATATTTGCTGTAATAGACCGAATCACCATATTTTACCTGGCAAAACATTACACAGAGACAGCAGTCAACCGAATGCTGATGGCAGTCATTATGCCATTTGCCTCCTATCAGCCTTATATTGATAAATCCGCTGATGTTATGCCCCAGGAAATCTTTATCGGAAGAAAAAAAGAACTGGAAAAAATTGAATCTCCCACAGGAGTCAACATTGTCTATGGAGGACGGCAGCTGGGAAAAACTGCTTTGCTGCGCATGGCCCAAAAAAATATTGATATGGACGAAAATGGAGACCGGGCTGTAATTGTAAACGCCTGGAGAAAGGACTACAAGAAAACCGCAACCGCAATCTCAAAAGCACTGTATGATGAAGGAATCTTAAAAACCGAAAATATTACAGAAGACTGGAATGAACTTGCCCGAGATATTAAAAACCGGCTTCGAGACACCAAAGAACCAATTCCCTATTTCCTTCTTATGATTGATGAGGCAGATAGTTTCATTGAAAGTTGTGAGACCATTGATTATCAACCATTTAATGCATTGAAAGATATTCAGGCCATCGGTTCAGGCCGCTTTAAATTCGTCGTGGCAGGTCTGCGCAATATTGTCCGGTTTAAACAAACGGCTGCTTTAAATAACAACGGCGTATTAACCCATTTAGATTCCCTGACCGTAAAACCATTTAAGTCTACTGAGGCCAGAGAACTTTTGGAGGTTCCCCTTTCCTATCTTGGGTTTCGGTTTCCGAAAGATGACAATGAAACAGAAGTGCTGATCTCTACGATTTTCGGAACCACCAACTATTTTCCCGGACTGATTCAGTTATACTGCACCAAACTGATTGAGGCCATGAAAAAGAACTATGCAGGATATTCGGAAAGTAAGACGCCCCCTTATTATGTGCGGAAAGAACATATTAAAAAAGTTCTGGCAGACCAAACGCTGCAAAAAGGCATCCGGGAGAAATTTTTCATTACACTGAAAGTAGGCGATGACGATTATTATTACATAATTGCCCTGTTAGTTGCTCATCACTACCATGAAAACAAATCAGAAAACAGTTGTGATCCCCAGGATTTGCTTACACTGGCAGGGACCCTTCTGATTCGGAAGCTTTCTTCCATAAGTGTAGAAAAAATCACCGCATTAATGGAAGAAATGTGTGAGCTTAATGTATTGCAGCATACCGGCGACGGCCGATACCGATTTGCAAGACATAGCTTCTGCCAGATGATGGGAACCATTCAGCAAATTGACGACGAACTGTTTAAATATATGGAGGATTAACGTGGACAAACTTTGGTGGAATCATATTACAAAAGCTCATAAATTTATGAAAGATATTGTTCGTACCGCAGTGGAGGGGAAGAGTATTCTCCTCTCTCTGCCGGAAAATGTTCCCTGGCGCAATACATTGGTGGAGTTGGTGGAAGATCAGCTAAAACTGGAAAATCCAAAAAACTCCTTTGAAATCATTTCCTGTCCAGAGGAAGAAGCCGGGCTGTACCTTCTCAACCGCTTTTGCAGAGAGGAAAGAAGAACTTCCTACCGTTACGGAATGACCTATGCCTCCTTTCTGGGCCAATGTGAAGATACGGTCTTAAACGACCGGTATATATGGATCACGGACGTTCCTGAATCCAAATATGACGAATGGCTAAATTTTATTATAGAATACAGCAAAAGTGTCACCAACAAAACGCCTGCCATTTTCATACTGGAAATCCACAAGGAAAGTTTTGCCCAAAACGCCAAAAAAGGGCTGAAAAAAATCATTTTCAGCCAAAACATCGGAGCCTATGATAAATTTGCCTTCTGTGCTCTTGCCGCCACGGAAAACAACTGCAAAGATTATCTGCGCCCCTATCTGGCGGAACTGGTTTCCACCCTGTGCAGGGAAGATGTGGAACTTTGTGCAGAGTGCGTTCATATGGGAAATCAATTCCTGGAAGATCCCATTCCTGTGATCCACCACATTCAGGAAGAAAAATACAGAAGTGACGGAAAATGCTATGAATTTTCCAAAACCGATGAAGAAATAAAAAAACTCATATGGGAAACCCAGCTAAAACATGTGTTTCCTGCCATTGAAAAATATCGCAGCTATTTTATTAAAAAATATTATGATGTCATTGGCAGCGCTCTGCCCATCAGCAATTCCTATGGGGAATTGGTTGACAAACCAGAAGACGTTGAGATTGGCACCCTTTTATATTTGGCCGGAAACGGAAAGATTCCAGTAAGTACAAATGAGTATTCAGAACTGGAACAATACCGAAATTCCCGAAATAAACTGGCTCATTTGAACATACTGGAATCCCATGCAGTAGACTTCATTTTAAAACGACAAATTCCTAATTAAAATCATTCATTCACTGCCCTATTCCCTGGTCTCCTAGGAAAAGGCAGTGAATGCTATGTTATCTGCGCCTTTTCGTTCTCCTTCTTTTCGGGCCGCCAAACCCTGTCCTTTGCCGTCTCTGGTATAAAAGCATCTGAAACTCATCACCAGATATACCAATATCCTGAAGACGCTGCTGGCGGCGCTTATAGCGAAATCTCCGCTCCTCATATTCGATCCTGCGGCGTATCCTCATTACACAAAGCACTCCATATCCAGCTGCCAGGACCAAAATCACACCCAAAATCCACCATACTGCTGCCGGGACATGAATCTTCATTCGGGGGATGGCATCCCCTTTCTCTTCCGGAACCGCCCGGTTTAAAAGATCTGATTCTAAATCCGCCTCACTTAAAGCAAGCACTCCAAAATCATCGGATAAGGTCTCTCCCATCTCCTCATTCATCTCCCCCGCCAAAGTCTCTTCCATCCCCCAATTACTCATGTTATCGGACAATGGTTGAATCCGTTCCGGTTCCTCTTTATTTACAATCAAATAAGTGGAACCAACATTCCTCTCTCCATAATCATACAGAATCCTGGCCACAGCATCCGAAGGAGCGCTAGGAGGCAGATCGTAGGAAATCGAGGAAACTGTATCCGAAAACTCGGCATTCAAAGGCAACGTAATCCTGCGGTTTCTCTGCACTTCCAGGACTGAAAGATCTGTTATGGGAAGCCCTGCCACAGTCATATCATTCTCTATGGAAGTATAAGTGTCATCAAACTCCGTTATATCCAGGGAACGGAAATTACGGAAACCAAAATTCATCATCGTCTTGGTATCTTTATAATGGGTCTGATGGCCGTTTAGTACAACCGTAATCAGCTGCATATCATCCCGTTTGGCACAAGTGACCAGTGTATTGCCTGCAAGAGACGTATAACCGGTCTTGCCGCCAATAGCCCCCGGATAAAAGTTAGGGCTGTTCTTCTTTATCATCTGATGTCCCGGATAAATGCGAAGTCCATCTGGATTTCGCTTCGTAGGAGGCAAATCATAATAAAGAGTAGACACAATTTGTGCAAAAATCTCATTTTGAAATGCTGCCTGAGCAATCAATGCCATGTCATGAGCAGATGTATAATGTTCCGGATCATTCAATCCGCTGGGATTGTTGAAATGAGAATCCGTACATCCCAAGGCTGCTGCCTTGGCATTCATAATCGTAGAAAATGCTTCTGTAGAACTGGCAAGATGTTCTGCCAACGCATTTCCCGCCTCATTGGCTGATTTCAGCATCATGGCATAAAGGCAGTCCCGAACCGTCAGCCGGTCGCCCTCCTCCAGATTGGCATTACTGCTGTTCACCTCTACATTATAGACTGCATTGTGAGAAAAAGTCACAACCTCGTCCATTTCACAATTTTCAATAATAATCAGGGCCGTCAGAATTTTCGTAATACTGGCGGGAAAATACTTTTCGTGAATATTCTTTCCGTAAAGAATCGCTCCTGAATTGGCATCCATCAAAATGCCGCCCTCCGCCTGAATGGAAGGTCCGTCCGGCCAGGGAGGTGCAGCTTTTGCAGGCTGGTCAAGCAGGCCAACAAAAAGGAACAGACATAAAAGGAAAGAAACGATTCTCTTCCTGTTAAATAAAGTCATATATAAATTCTCCATAAATGGCACGATAAAGAAACATATCCTATAGTATAATGGATAGTTCCGCACAAGTAAAGAAAAAAATATTACAACTTTGTTACAAGTATTAAGAATTCCCTTATGCCCAGGTTCTTCCAGACTTTTTCCCTGTAAGAACAATACAGACAATACATAAGAAAAACACCACTGCCACACTAATCCCATAAGTTACACCAATCCGGGCAGCCGTATCCACAAAAAAAGGTTCCGGGACAATATTAATCAACAAATCCGTCCTGGGATCCAGCATCCACAGATCATTGTTGAAAAAAATATGGTGAAAAATCACAAAATATTTCGTAAAATCTGTGGAAATCAATGCCGCCACCCCTGCCAACAGAGCAAAGAACAATCCTGTTCCCACACAGATGGCACGTGGCAAGATTCCTTTTGTCTCTCCTTTCCTAACATAAAAAAACACCAGGATTCCCACAATTCCAACCAGACAAATTCTACGAATTGCAATTGCCGCCAGGAACAAACCGCGCACATCCTCCATGTGGGCGATTTCCCGTTCATTGAAAAATTCTCTGGTTTGACCATTTACCTTGGTAAACACATGCAAATCATCACGATTCCCCCGCAGATATGCCATCATTTCCTCAGTCACATCCAACAGATCTTCCATCTCCATAGGAACCGTATCCAGCACATGATGTTTTGTATATTCTTTTTCATAATAACCTGGAGTCCAGTAAGTCACTGCTTCTATGGAGGTGATCAAAAGCAGAATCATCAAAGCAAATGCACATGTAATTCCCAAAAGGTTATAAATCACTTTCATAGTAACAAATTCCTTTCTTCTTTCTGTTACCTATTTTACTACATGACATAATTTTTTCCAAGATTTTTTCTTCCCATTCTCTGCTAAATTATGTTACAATAAATCAGAAACTCTGAGATTTCACACATAGAAAGTGAAGCAGGCCATACCAATGAACAACCTTACTGTCTTTTTCCTTATTGAAATCATCGGCACTGCCGCCTTTTCTTGTTCCGGCGGCATGGTGGCGATAAAAAAACAGCTGGACCTTTTAGGTATTATCGTTTTGGGCGTCACCACAGCCGTAGGAGGCGGAATGCTCCGGGATTTGATCATCGGAATCCATCCGCCCACTTTATTTGTCAATCCAATTTATGTATGGATTGCATTTTTGTCTGTCCTTATCCTGTTTGCCATTGTAAAGTCTCATCAAGTCACCTTAGCAATGCTGGAATCTGAAATTTATGAACGCATTCTGAACTTTTTAGATGCTGTAGGACTGGGAGCATTTACTGTAGTGGGCATTGACACAGCCATAGAAGCCGGATTTGGAGACTATCATTTCCTTATGATCTTTTTAGGAACCATTACAGGAGTAGGCGGCGGACTCCTTCGGGACATCATGGCGGGACAAACCCCTGCTATCTTGAAAAAACATGTATATGCCTGTGCTTCCATTGCCGGAGCCGTATGTTATGTAAATCTGCTGAATTTTATTGGAAATGATCCTGCCATGATTCTCAGCGCATTGCTGGTCGTTCTGATTCGAATTTTAGCCAGAAAATATAAATGGAATCTCCCCACCGCAATGGGAAAAGAAGAAATTTAAAAATATGCTTTGAAAACCAGTCAAAATGACGCAAAAAGTGTCGGAAAAGAGGAAATTATGGAATTTTTCTATCAGATAGACAGTTGGATTTTAATGTGGATTCAGTCCCTACGACAAGATTGGATGACTCCCTTTTGGAAAACCATCACCCTTTTAGGCAATGCCGGGTATATCTGGATTTTACTGACGGTTTACCTGCTTCTTCGTCCCCAATTACAAAAAATTGGCGCCACAGTGCTTTTGGCTCTGCTTTTTGGCGCCCTGGTCACAAATATTCTCTTCAAACCCCTGTTTGCCAGAATCCGCCCCTATGAAGTCATAGACGGTCTGGTACTTCTGGTAGACAAACAAAGCGACTACTCCTTTCCCTCCGGTCACTCCTGCGCTGCTTTTGCCGCAGCCACCGTATGCTGGAAAATGCTGCCACGGCCATATGGAGGCAGCATCCTTCTTCTAGCAGCCCTGATGGCTTTTTCCCGGCTGTACGTAGGCGTTCACTATCCCAGCGACGTACTGGGGGGAATTTTAATCGGAACTGCCGCCGGATTTGCTGCCATGAAATTAATCCATGGTATTTCATGTAAAAAGACACTGGAAAAGGGATAAAGCCTTGCAAAGCTTTTATCCCTTTTTTCCTTTCTTAATCACCTTCAGTCTGGTAAATTCCTCCCGGTCTTTTTCCTCCAAAGCGTTGGTAATATCTGCCACCAGGGTCTCATATACAGGAATCGTAATATTTTTCAGCGCATTGGCCCGCTTCTGCGTCTTGCGGATGCTTCCCGCAAGACGGTAGGCGGAATTTTCCACCATGGACAGCCGAATCGTCAGATTCTTTACCTTTTCAAACTGAAGCCTTGCCTCATCCAAAGCCTCGCTGGTGCTGTGGTAAGCATAAGAAAGCTTCATAGCAGTCGGCTCATGGCGTACCAGAGGAATTTCGGTTCCCATAATACTTCGGGTTCTGATAGTAACCGAATCCTCCACAGGAACCGATGACGCGGTCTCTTCCACAAAATTAATTCCCAAATCAATATTCGCCCTCTGCAATGCCCCATAGGCAGCTGTAAATGTAGAATCAATCTCCTGCTGAATCTCCTTGGCCTGATCAATTAAACCCATCAACTCCCGCAGCAAGATATTCCGTTTCTTATCCATCAGCTCATAACCCTGGCTGGCAAGGGCAAGAGAGTTTTTCGCCAGAATCAGGTTCCCCTTTGTGGGAAACGTGTTGGGATTCATACAGACTCCTCCTTATAGTACTGATCCAGAATCTTTGTATCAATCCGGTCCAGTTCCTCCCTTGGCAAAAGCCGCAGAAGCTCCCATCCAATATTTAAGGTCTGAAGAATATTCCGGTTGTCATAAGGGTCCTGGCCCACAAAACGCCGCTCAAACTCTCTTCCAAATTGCAGATATTTCTTGTCCAAAGGCGACAGCTCATCTTCCCCGATTACAGAAGCCAGCGCTCTGGCATCTCCCACCTTGGCATAACAGGAAAACAGCTGATTGGCCACAGACTGGTGATCTCCTCTGGTAAATCCCTCTCCAATGCCGTCCTTCATCAAACGGGATAAGCTGGGCAGCACATGAATAGGAGGATACACCGACTGACCATTTAAACTTCGATCCAGCACAATCTGTCCTTCAGTAATATATCCGGTCAAATCCGGAATAGGATGAGTAATATCATCATTGGGCATAGTCAAAATCGGAATCTGAGTCACGGAACCGTTAATCCCCTGAACAATCCCTGCCCGCTCATAAATTGCCGCAAACTCACTGTAAAGGTATCCGGGGAAACCCTTTCTGGAAGGAATCTCCCCTTTGGAGGAAGACACTTCCCGCATGGCCTCGGCAAAAGAAGTCATATCCGTCAAAATTACCAGAATATGCATCCCCTTCTCAAAAGCAAGGTATTCTGCCAGAGTTAAAGCCACCTTGGGAGTAATCAAACGCTCCACCACCGGATCGTTAGCAAGATTCACAAACATTGCCACATGAGAAGCCACGCCGCTTTCCTCAAAGGTCCTGCGGAAAAAATCAGCCACATCATGTTTTACTCCCATAGCCGCAAACACAATGGCAAATTCCTCCCCGGAATCGTCGTCTCCTAAAGACGCCTGCTGTACAATCTGAGCTGCCAGCTGATCATGAGGCAGGCCATTGCCGGAAAAAATCGGCAGCTTCTGGCCCCGAATCAAAGTCATCAGCCCGTCAATGGCAGAAATACCTGTGCGGATATAATTTCTGGGATATTCCCGTGTCACTGGATTTAAAGGCTTTCCATTCACATCCAGCATTTTTTCCGGAATAATCTCTCCCAGCCCGTCTATGGGAACACCAATTCCATTAAAGGTTCTCCCCAGCATCTCTTCTGACACGCCAAGTTCCATGGGATGCCCGGTAAGACGGGTGTGAACGCCACGCAAAGACAACCCTTCTGTGCCGGCAAAAACCTGTATCACTGCCCGATCCTCGCTGACCTCAATGATTCTTCCCAGCTTCTTTTTGCCGTCATTTGTGACCATTTCCACAATCTCGTCATAGGCTGCGTCCCGGACTCCCTCAAGCACTGCCATGGGACCATTAATCGCATTTAATCCCAAATATTCTATTGCCATTTTTACCTCCTGCCAACATTCTGTTTATCCCCATCATTTGAACCGTAACAAACAAAAGGTTATGTTCTATCCGTTCCGCTCCACAACATCATCATAAAAACGGTCGATCTGTATTTTATAGTCATCCAGCAGATGAAGCTGGTCATTTGGCACATCATACTTGATGGCAATTACCTTGTCAAAAATCGGGTCCTCCTTTAACACAGACATGGGCATTCCCATGGAAATAAGAGCCTTGGATTTCTGATACAGATACAAAATAATTTCCATCATCTTAAACTGCTTTTTCATGGGAACACAGGTATCATCCTTGTGAAATGCATTTTGCTGAAGAAAACCAGTACGAATTACCTTGGCAATCTCCAAAATCAGCTTTTGGTCATCTGGAAGCACATCGCTTCCAATCAATTTTACAATCTCCATCAGGCTGCTTTCCTGAGAAAGGAGGTACACAATTTGATTGCGGCTTTCCACAAATTTGGGGTCCACATGTTCCGAATACCAGGACTTTAGGTCTCCCAAATACTCAGAATAGCTGGTCAGCCAGGAAATCGCAGGGAAATGTCTGGCATAGGCAAGACTCTTATCCAGTCCCCAAAAGCAGCGGACAAAACGCTTGGTATTCTGAGTTACTGGCTCTGAAAAATCCCCGCCTTGAGGAGACACCGCCCCGATTATCGTAACACTCCCCATAGTCCCGTTTAAATTCTCCATCATTCCGGCACGCTCGTAAAAGGCAGACAGTCTGGACGCCAGATAAGCGGGAAATCCCTCCTCTGCCGGCATCTCCTCCAGACGTCCGGACAGTTCACGCAAAGCCTCTGCCCATCGGGAAGTGGAATCTGCCATAATCGCTACATGATACCCCATATCCCTGTAATATTCCGCCAGAGTCAGGCCAGAATAAAGGCTTGCCTCACGAGCCGCCACCGGCATGTTGGATGTGTTGGCAATCAAGGTAGTTCTATCCATCAGCGGATTGCCGGTTTTAGGGTCAATCAGCTCCCCAAACTCCTCCAGAACCTGGGTCATCTCATTCCCCCGCTCTCCGCATCCAATATAAATAATAATATTGGCGTCAGACCACTTGGCAACCTGATGCTGAGTCATAGTTTTTCCGGTCCCAAAACCACCTGGAATGGCAGCTGTGCCGCCCTTCGCCAGAGGAAATAACGTATCCAGTATTCTCTGTCCTGTCACAAGCGGCTGTTCTGTAGGACACCGTCGGGCCACAGGTCTTGCCTGCCGGATCGGCCACTTTTGAATCATGTTGAGAGGCTCTTTCGTTCCATCGGAAAGCTCTATGGTAAGTAATGGTTCCTCAATGGTATAATCTCCATCCACAGCCACCTCTAGGACGCGCCCTTCCTTTCCTGGAGGAATCATCACCTTATGGACAATCGCCGGCGTCTCTATAACCTCTGCGATAATTGTGCCGCCTGTCACCAGACTTCCCTTTTCCACGGTCATATGGGTACGCCATTTTTTCCCTGTATCCAGAGAATCCACATTGACTCCCCGGTTAATATAAGCGCCCCCAGTTTTAGCAATCTCACTTAACGGACGTTCAATTCCGTCAAAAATATTTCTCAGAATCCCTGGAGCCAGTGTTACGGTCACTGGAGCGCCGGTTCCGATTACCGTCTCTCCTGGCCGGATGCCCGTGGTTTCCTCGTAAACCTGAATGGTAGTGGTTTCCACAGAAAGTCCGATCACTTCCCCCACCAGCCGTTCCTTTCCCACATAAACCATCTCATTCATGGCAAATCCCACATCCTGTTTCAGTTGGATGATCGGACCATTAATTTTATAGATGGTTCCTGTCTTATTTGCTGCCATTTCCGGCATTCTCCTTCCCCCCTTCCTTTTGATTTTGGCTGCCTGACATAAAATCAAAATGGAACTCTTCCCCCAGCTCCTCCAAACGTTTCTGGAAAGAATTATCCATCAAAATATTGCTCAAAGGCAGAACCCCGCGGATTCCTCCCAGAAAAGAATAACTGCTGATTTCAAATCGTGCTGCCGGAAATTTACCAGCAAGCTCTGTTTGCTTGCTCTGGTCAGAAGGGTCCAGATAAATGACAATCTCTTCCCCCCTTGCAAAATCCAATGCTTTTTGAATCTGACCTTCCAAATATTTTTCATACTCAGCAGTCTTTTCATATGCTTCCAATTTCTTTTTTAACTGATCAAACAGCCGTTCCTTTAATTCCTCCTGCTTGCGCCCCTGGCTGCGCTTTAATTCCATCTGCTTGAGGGAAAGCTTTTTATTCATATCCCGTTCAATCTGATTCGTTTCCTGACGAACCTGAAGTCCTGCACGGCGTTGCGCCTCCTGTTGATGCTCTTTAAAATCATTTTCAAGAGCAGCCATATATTCTTCTAACATACGGCTGCTCCGCATCCGCGCATCTTCCATACAGGTATCCAAAAAATGTTTTAATTTCTCCTCTGTGGTCAAAGGATCACCTGCTTTCTTTTCATTTCCCGTTACAATTACAATTTCAATCCAATAGCTTCATTCACATACGAAGTGATAAAGTCCGGCTTGCGGCCGGTTCCATGGCGGTCGGGAATTTCCACAAAAAGCGGCAGCTTCTGATTCATCTTCACATGATTGATAATATCCGGAAATTCCACTCCGAATTTCTCAGTCAGAAGAACAATCCCGATCTCCTTGTCGGCAAGGACTTTATCCAACTCCCTTTGTAATTCCTGTTTTTCATGGACAACCACACCTTCCACACCGGCAAGACGCATTCCGGTCCATGTGTCAATGTTGTCACTGATCAGATATATTTTCATAAGATTACAGTTTGCCCAGGATCATAAAAGAAATGATCAGTCCATACAAACACACACCTTCGGCAAGACCAACGAAGATGAGAGATTTACCAAGAATCGAACCATCTTCACTGATGGCGCCCAAAGCAGCAGAAGCCGCTGCCGACACAGCGATACCGCCGCCAATACAGGACATTCCTGTGGAAAGAGCTGCCGCAAGGTATCCCCATCCAGCCGCACTGTTTGCCGCTACCGTCTCCACAGCCTCCGCTGCGGAAGCATTTCCTGTAAACATAACCCCTGCCGTCACCAGTAAAGTCCCAACAAAAAGAAAAATATTCGCCCCAAGAGCTGTCTTATACCGTCCGCGGGTCTTCTCCCCAACCGCAAACGCGCCAAAAGGAACCCCGATACTGATTAACAAAGCAACAGCCAAAGTAATTTTCGTCAATAAAGTCATGATAAAATCCTCCTTAAAGTTATCTCTTCCCTAATTATAATCGATCCATTTCAAAGTTAAATCACATTCCGTCAGAAATCCGCTTTTCCATAAGCTTTAAATTCCCGTCCGCTTCCCTGATAAAACCGACTGAAAAGCTCGTAATATTCCAGACGAAGCACCTGAATGCCCACAATCAGTCCTTCCATGCCGCAGACAAACAGATTGCCCAAAATCACCACCAGCCAGTTGGGACTTCCAGACTCTGCCCCCGCAAGCATCAAAACCACCTCCATCATAGCCGCATGGCTGACCGCAAACGCACCAACACGGACAAAAGAAAGGGTGTTGGAAAAATAGCTTAACAAAACCTCAAACAATTCGAAAAATCCCTGTACCACAAACATTCCCTTTTCCTTTGGCAGCACCTCGGCCTTTTTCTCCACCAAGGCAGCCAGCGGTTCCTTAAAGAACAAAACAAGAAGGGGAAGGACAAACATCACTGCCAGTACAGCCGTTGCTGGCAAAGGCTGTACGCTCATATACAAAAATACAGTAATCACCAAAGAACCATAAAACACAATTCCTGCAATCCCATTGGTGTCAAAATATGTCTTTTCCACATTATGAGAACGAAGGCTGTTTTTCACATTCAGTACCATGGTCATCAGCACAATTCCCATACCAAGGGCAACCGCCACCACAAAAACCGTATTCAGATTCCCAATAAAAGGAAGCTGCATCATCGCCTTTTGAGGCCGCAGCCAAGCTGCCTCCAAAACATCCTCAAATCCAAATACACTGCCAAACAAAAATCCGAATATGGTAGAGAAAAATCCACAGCAGGAAATAATCGCCGCCAGATTTATCTTTTTTGTCCGGTACAGTAAAAATCCTCCCAAAAGCAGGCACAATCCTTGCCCCACATCCCCAAACATAAACCCAAACAGAAAGGAATAAGTCAGTCCCAAAATTATAGTAGGGTCCATCTCCCCGTAGGATGGAAGTCCGTACATACGGACAAACATCTCAAACGGCCGGAAAATACCTAGATTTTTCAGTTTCGTAGGCGGTTTACTCATAATGTTATTATGATCGTTTTCCATAAAGCAGAACGTACTTGGATCTTCCTCCAACTCCTTGACAAAGGCGTTTGCATCCCTCTCGCTCATCCACCCGCAGAGAATATAAAACGTATGTTGCTCATGGTTGGTACAGGCTGCCAGTTTCCTTATATCAAAATTTGAGGCAAAACGTTCCAGACGAGTGTTTGCTGCCAGCAACTCTGATTTATGGGTCTGAATGGTTTTAGACATTTGTTGTTTTACCTGGTCAATCTGTGCCTGCAGCCCATCGATTTTTTCTCCTAGGCTTATGGATGCCTCAGTTGGCGTTCCCTCATACTCATCAGGAAGAAAAAAACGTTCAAAATGGAGGGAAGCAAGGATAGCGTCTGCCTTATCGCTGGCCACTTTCGGCACAAAATACACGACCCACACATACGGTCCATCCTCCTGACATTTATGCATCACCACGTCCATGGTATCATAGACATACTCCATAAACTTTTTAAAATACTCTTTTGGAATCCTTCCAAACCGGAAACTAATGTACTTAAACTGTATAATGGACCGGACTGCATAATTTAAGTCCATAAAAGGCTGCACCCGGTTCCTGGAAAGCTGCAGCATATCCATTTCTTTTTCCAGCTCTTCTATCTCTGCACAGAGATTTTTCAGCTCCTCATTCAGGGAATCTACAATATGGGCGGCTCCCTCCACAGGAAGCTTTTTATAATCATCTCTGTCTGCCCCTCCTCTCCCTTCCTCTCCCAAATAACTGTCAATCAGCTCATTGGAAATCTGAAGCTGCCCCTTATAGGGATTCACCTCATTAAAGGGCTTTAAATCCGGAACGGTCTTCAGCTCAGACAACGCATTTTCCAAATGAATCTCATATTTGGAAAAATACTGCTCCACCATCTGATCTATATCCCCTTTGTGTCCGGTAATGCTTAAAAATTTCATTTTTTCAATCAAAAATTACACCTCCTATTGCTTCTTTGCCATAGCAATAATCTCACTTGCGCCAAGACCATAACGGATTCCCTCAATAGTGGCAATGATTTTCCTCTGTTCCAACTCCTTGGCATACAAATAAGAATCCAGTACAGCCATGGTATACGGGTGCCTGCGGCCGGTTCCGCAGTAAATTCGATTCAGAATCTGGTGACTGAGCGCCTCCACCTCCGGCGGTTCACTCCAGTCCACCTGGGGAAGCTTTCCGTAATAAGTGTTTTTCAATGCAACAAAAAATTCATCCAGAGTAGGAGCCTCCGCCATATGTCGGATTTGTTCCGTCTTAAGTTTATATTTCACTGGAATCAGCAAGGCATAAATCTTTGCTGCTGGCAGCATATAATACTTAATAGACCGGTAAATCCACTGAATATTTAAAAGATCCAGACGGCTGCCAAAACACTGGCCAATCACCTTTTGTTCTTTCTTGGTCAGAATCTTATCCTTGGTTTTCCACATGGTCTGAAAATAAAAAAGATCCAGACGAAATTCATAATCAAACAACGTCTGCGCCTTTTCCTCCTGATAGCTGGTAACAGGTTTGTAATAAGAAGACCCTTCCAGCCTTCCAATCAGTTCCTCCAGACTTTCCGCCTGAGCCAGTTTTACCAAATCAACCGAAGAATGACGATCAAAAAACTGTTGAAAACCAGACAAATCGATGGAATGGGTTTTGCCGCCCATTACATTTCGCAGCACACTTTTGATAATGGTAATTTCATAGTGCATAAAATAAAGATCCAAAAATTTTCGCTGGGACACATTGGAAAACCGATACAGCTTGGTAAAATCCCGATACTCTGACCAGGCCAGCAGCTGTTCAATATATCCCCTGTGAAGCCGGGTATCATCCAGCCCTGAAAAGATCGTCTCATAAGCAGGCTGCTGTTTTAAATAATCCGCCGCGCTTCGCACGTCCTCCAAAGCCGCCATCTCCTGAAACTGTTCCTCCGTAAGCAAACGGCTTTCCATTGCACGTACCTTTGCGGTAATTCCGCTGTAAGTCAACAGTCCCATACACTCACTCCTTTATCAACTGTCCAAACAGCTTCTCCACATAGTCCTCCTGCTCGTTTTCAAAACGCTGCTCCATCTTTTTTAGCTGCTCTTCTGCGTCCAAGCGCTGTCGTTCCAGCCTCTTGTCCATTTCCACTTCCATCCGCTTTCGAAGCTCTTGAATCCCCTGCTCCGTCCGCTCTTTCAGATTCTGGTCAAATTCCTTGGTCCGCTCCCTCATTTCTTCTGCAAATGCCTTCTTTTTCTCATTCGCACTTTCCATAAGAGAGGACGCGGCATCTTCAATCTCAGAAATCCTTTTAATTACCGTGTTCATAGAAATCCTCCTGATATCCTGCCATTTCAGCACAATCATACTCCTTTTTCTGAAAAATTCCATAGGAAATATTGTTAAAAAACTGTTCAGAATGTATTTGTTTTTGTGATTGTGCAAAAAAAGCAATCCTATATTGGGAATTTTAACTAACAATAAACCATAAAAAATCCAATTCTACACAACAAGCTGACAAAATCCACCCCCTGCTACAGGCAGCACTTGGCTCATTGCTCGCAGAAATAATTTATCCCTCCTCACATGCCGCTTCAAAAACATGTTGGAAAATCCTTGCCCCTACACGAAAAAATATAACAGCTCATTGATTTGAACTGTTATATTTCCTCATATGAAAAACATGATTTCAAAAATATTCTTTCATTCTCTATTCTAAAAACTGGTTTACTGCTCCTTCAAATACTGACTGGCAACATACGCTTCCTGTCCGTTAAACAAAATCACCGCCCATTCATCATTTTCCGCCCGGACATATTCCACGGTGGCTCCTGCCACCAGCTGTCCCAGCTTCGTCGCATCCGTCCTCGGCTCTGCTCTTACATTCAACACGTCTGTTGTTCTGTAAACCGTGGCAGGCGTTTCCGTTTCCGTTGGTTCCGGAGGCAGTGTCTCCATCGTTTCCATCGTATTTCCTGTGGTGGTTTCCACAGCCAACGTATCGCTGGCTGAAGAATCCGCCTCATCCGGCTTTGGCTTAAAACTTTTTACTGCCCAGAAAATAAGCAAAATACAAATAATCGGTCCCAGCAATTTCAGAAAATCTACAGGCGTAAACATACTTCTCCTCCTGCCAGAACGCCTGCGGCTGTTGCGGGATGAAGAAGATCGGGAAGAGCGTTTCTTGTAGCTTCGGTTTTTATTTCGATACTCACTGGAAAAGGTACGAACCTCCTGAGCCAGCATCTGAAAAGCCAGATTCCCATTGGATGGAGAATTGTCTCCCTCATGAGCAGCTTTATTGCCCATCATACGAATCTTATGGTATCGGTCGCAGGTCGTTTTGGTAATCCTCCGGTTCTGGTACAGCAGATCTATCATCTCCATCAAATCCCCGTCATTCATAGAACCCGATCTCTCCGCCAGAGTTTTTACCATAAATTCCACGGTCTGACGGGCTTTAATCATAGCAGAATTATAGTCTCCCTGTCCAATCAGCCGCTCTGTACCTTTCAGCCCCATTTGTAT
>ERZ808029.642-NODE-642-length-17171-cov-3.546274_pt1 | contig 17171 bp, 6 predicted proteins | sample MGYA00380185_ERZ808029 | MGnify/ENA primary metagenome ERZ808029 (study PRJEB31490, sample SAMN06133404) | mouse gut metagenome | isolation source: M2_3 | host: mice | place: China: Chengdu | collected 2015-05 ... | reverse complement strand
GACTTTCCTCATATTGCAAAGCAATACGCGATTACCTCGTCGGCTCGTACCTTATATTTTAAAATAAACCAATAGGAATTGTCAATATTTTTTATAAATTCGTAAATAACTTTTATGAAATCTTAGTTGAAAAAAAGATGAATATATAGTAAAATTCATTTATAAAGAAGGTGATACTATGCCTCGTTTTGATGATGAGGATTTCAGAAACAATAATGACCGCAGGGACAGAACTGTACCCAAGGAAGAAAACTACTACAGCTACTCACCTGTTGACCTGAATTTTAACAGCCGTGAGCAAAATGTTGTCAGGGATAATCAATTAAGAAAAGGCATAAATCCTTGTGATATTGAGCCTGCTCAGAACAATTTTACCCCTCCGCCGCCACCTGTGCAGCGTTTTCAGAGTGAAACAATCGGTGACTTTGCACCGCCTGCACCCCAGCGGCAAAGAGAGCCAAGGAAATCAGGTGATGAAAAAAAGCCTAAAAAGCATTTTCATCTTATAAAATCAAAAAAGAAACGCATAACAACAATTATTCTTGCAGTAATTCTTGCATTGATTCTTATTGTTGTGGGAACAATATCCGGAATTATGGGAAGAATAACCTATAATGATAAAAAGGAAAACACCTTTGTTTCTGCCTCTGAGCTTGAAAGCAGTGCATTAGTCAAAAATATTCTTCTCCTTGGTGTGGATGCCCGTGCAGGCGAAAACGCTAACGAAACAAGGTCAGACACTATGATGCTTGTATCTATTGATATGAAGCACCGCAGCATTAAGCTTACATCTTTCCTGCGTGACACATGGGTATATATTCCGACTTTAGGATATAATCAAAGGTTAAATGCAGCTTGTTCTTCAGGCGGCTATGAGGGTGTTGTTGATGCGATTGAGTACAACTTTGGCATTGATATTGACGGATATGCAGTAGTCGACTTTGAAATGTTCAAGGTGCTTGTTGACAGCCTTGGCGGTGTGGAGGTTGACGTTACTGAGGCAGAGGCTAAAGAGGTAACCAATCATCCAAACCGATACGGCGACGTCGTGCTTGAATCAGGCAAGTACAAGCTCAGCGGTGAACAGGCGCTTGCATACTGCAGAATCAGAAAAATTGACACAGACTTTGTCAGAACAGAAAGACAGCGTACGGTAATGAGTGCGATATTAAATGATGCAAAGCATTCGGGTCCATTTACGTTACTGAATATGGCATACAAAAGCGCACCTTATATTGAAACGGATTTAACCAAAGGTGAATTACGAAGTCTTGTTATGAGTGCTGTTCCGTGCCTGGGCAATGACATTAAACAGGCGAAAGTACCATTTGAAGGAACTTGGGAATACGCAACAATCAGCGGCAACAGTGTTATCAGTATTAATGTTGATAACAACAAGCAAAAGCTTGTTGACTATATTTATAATGATGTTTTAGAATAAATATTCGTATAGCTAAGGTTACAGCAAAGCTATTTCACTCACGAAGTGAATATAACTGCAATAATATCACGCTACAAGTATATAACAAATTAAAAAGGTTCAAGGATTTGACCGACGGTACAACACCGTCACATTTCCTTGAACCTTTTTATCATTTTGATTTAACTGTATTAAGAGACGAAATTAACATTCTGCGAATTGTTCCGCAATCATTACGCAATGGTTTATATCTTTCTGCTGTCATACATTCTGTTTCAAAAAGCAAATCAAGCCAATATTCAGACTCAAAACATTCTTTTTGTGCTATTTCTAATTTTGAAATAAAATCTTTCTTGCTTTGTGCATACTGTGCCTCATACAAATTAGCACCTACAGAAGTAGCTGACCTCAATAACTGATTTATCAAAACACTTTCCTTTTTAGCGGCTTTCAACTCTCTGCACAAATAAACAATATCCTTTGCGAAATTTTTGGATTTATCTCTTAAAACACTATCAGCCATACTCTTGCACCTCAACATTATTATATATTGTTATATTGTTACTTTCAAGCATTATTCCCTGTCAGCTGAAAATTTAATTATATAGTGTTAAGTGATATTGTGCACAGGCACACAGTGATATTTTTGTATCATAAAAGTTTTAAGATTTTATAATTCAAAACAGAAAAAAGGGGCGGATTGCTCCGCCCCCCGAGTTTAGAACTTAGGATTAATCCCAGCCGCCAGGTAAATCTTCAATACCTGAAGTTGTGATAACATCTACTGTCTTGAACTCTTCTACCTCAGCCATTGGCTTTGTGTATAATTCTTTCATTACTAATCCTCCAATCTATTACTTATACTGGTAAGTCATTGGAGCAGCGTAAGTTACGGTAACCTCACCGTCTGCATTTGCATAAGCAATGAATGCACGAGCAGTGATTGTACCGGACTGAGCTCTCAGACCATAAGTTACTGAGAACTGCTCTGAAGCTGTCTTTGTGTAAGCAGCCTTTACAGCTGAACCATCAACATCAAACAGAGTGATTTCACCAAGGTCGCCCTTACCGTAAACGAAACCTGAATCAATGTAGGTATAACCATCAGCCATTGTACGTGTAGCAATGAACTGAGCCTGGATTGCACCTGCATTACCAACTTCGTTAACACCAACGTTTGCTACCATAGGAACAGCTGTTACACCGTCCATTACAGCAACAACCTCAATATCCTTACCTACATAGAAGCTATAAGTATCGCCATAAGCAACTGTTACGCCGTTTACAGACCAACCCTTAGCGCCTTCCTTGTATACAGTTACAAGTGTATCATAAGCAACGCCTGTTACAACATCAGCAGTAGCTTCAATACCGTCACCTGTGATTGTTGCGCCTGTAGCTGTTACAGTGTAGCCTTCAGTTTCAGCAAGCTCATAAAGAGCGATTACTGTTGCTGAAGATGTGAGAGCCTTAATCTCAGCATTGGTCATTGACCAACCATTCTCTGTAGCTGCAACATAACCTGAACGAGCAGGAGCTGCAGGGATAACAAGCTGAGATGCGTTGGTTACAACCTGTGAGCTTACAATGTTGCCGTAAGCATCAGCAAATACAACTGTGAATGAAGCAGCATCAGCCTTTTCAAATACAGGAGTATATGTTACGTTAGCAAGAGCAACTGTTGTGAATGTAGTGTCAGTTGAAACAGTTGTTAAGCCGTTAGCTGTCCAGCCTAAGAACTTAGAGCCTTCAGCTGCCTCTGCTGTAAGAGTTACAGTTGAACCAGCCTCAACCTTAACAGTAGCACCATCAGTTACATCAGCACCGTTAAGAGTAACAGTACCAAGGTCTGTTGCTTCAACAGTGATTTCATAGCTTGCAAGAGCAGGAATAACAGCACCGGTCTGTACAGCGTCACAACGTGAGCACTTCATATCAGCTTCCTTACCCGGAGCATCAACTGTAGGAGCTACAGCTGAACCAGGAACCTCAACAGTAAAGTCGTGACCGAGCTTATCTGTATCCTGAGGAGCTGTGATGATAGTACCGCAAACTGAGCACTTAACGCCTGCTGTCTTACCGCCCTCTGTACAAGTTGCAGCAACTGCAGGAATTTCAACCTCAGTATGAGCCTTCATAGGAATTTCTTCCTGAGCAACGATAACTGTTCCGCAAACCTCACATACCTTACCGTCTGTTAAACCGGTTGAAGTACATGTTGCTGCCTTACCAGGAACAACTTTCTCAGTATGAGGAATCATAGGAATAGTATTTTCTGTTGTGCTTACAACCTTACCGCAATCATTACATGTTACTGTAACAACCTCTATACCTGTTTCTGTACAAGTAGCAGCCTTAGTTGTTTCCTTAGACTCTGTTGTATTCTTGTGCTCACAAGTGAGTACAGGAATTTCTTCTGTATAAGAGTTGCCGCAAGCACAAGCGTACTTGTCGTAACCAGCCTCTGTTACAGTAGCATCCTTATGTTCAACTACTGTGAAAGTACAATCAACGGTTTCAGTTGTGCCACATCCGTTAATACAATCAACTGTGTGCTGTGTTGTACCTGCAGGTGTTAAAGCACCTTCGTACTTATGACCGAGAGCAGGAATTTCGTTTGTTGTTGTGCTAACAACCTCGCCGCAATCGTTACATGTTACTGTAACAGTTTCAACACCCTTTGTTTCACAAGTAGCAGCAGTTGTTACTTCTGTCTTAGAAGTTGTGTTAGCGTGGTCGCACTCTGTTGAGCCGCCGTTTGGATTAGCCCAAACTACTGCTAAGTTAGCGAATGTTCTCGTGCTGTCACCGATAGAAGCAAGATATCTGTTATCATGAATATCGTCAGTCGCTACCTGAGGATCAACCCAGTTAGGGTGATAAGGCATTACAATACAGCCGCCTGTTCCCTCATTAAGGAAGAATACGTCCTTAATATTACAATCCTTCTTAACTTCAAAGAATACTGTACCGATTACGATACCAAACTGACCCTTGAACTTTCTTTCGCTTGAGTTACCAATGTAGCTGCTTAATTCAGCACCACCGGTAGTGAACAACGGATTGTATGCACAGATTTTCCACTCGCCATCATAAGCTGACTGTCCGCCGTAACCGATAGTTTCTTTCTCTACTGTATTATAGAGAACAGCACCGGTTTTCCATGCTAATGAAGCAGTTGCACTTGCACTTATGTTCTTCCACTGAGTATCGCGCTTTGCATCTGCTGCAAGAACACCTGCATAATAACCAGCCTGCAATGCTGTTGCATCATATGTACCTACAAACTGAAGTGAATTGAGAATATCAAAGCCGCCAGCTTCCATTGTGATAGCAATTCTCTGACCAGCTTTTAATGTAGCATTAGGATCTAAGATGTTTGCTTTAGTAGCATCAAATGTCTTTGTTGAATCATATGCATAATGAGCAAACTGCTTAGCATTGATATCAGGGAAATTACCTTTAGTACCAATATCAGATATGGTTAAACCATAAACCATTTTGTAGTTATCACGAAGATCTTCGTTATATACATCATCCCAAGAAGTAAATGGATCACCAATATTAAATCCATTATTTCCATAGATATGATCGCCTAATTCTTCGTCGCTGTTAGCTCCGACAAACTCTGGTTCAGCTGTAATCTGATCAAGAGTAAGGCCATCATCAACCCACCATTTTCTGTTGTTCTGTGAAGAAGCCAGAGCAGTAAATGGCATTGAACAAATAATCATAAGAATTGCAAGCATTGAAGCAAGAACTCTTTTAAAGGTTTTGTTCACTAAAATTACCTCCATATTATTTTATTTCAAATCCATTATAAGGTTTGCCACCTATACAGGAATAGACAACACCTACATCAATAACAGTAATATCACCATCACCGGTTAAATCATATTGCGGTGCATTCTTTGAAAGCTTACTATAAACCTCACCTACATCCGAAATAGTAATATCACTATCACCATTGGCATTATAGAAATTACAAGCAATAACTGGAATAGTTACCCCGGTTATATCCTCATTACCCATAGTGATAACTATATCCTTACGAGGCAATGCGTAATCTGATGAGATTGATACATAATACGTGCCTGACGGCAGCGTATCAATTGTAAATAGATTTGAAGCATCAGTATCCGCTGTTTCTTCAGTATATACTGATGTAATTGTCTTTATCGGCTCCGCTGACTCCATATCAGGAGTATCGTAAACTTTAACGGTATAGACACCATAAGGTACAACATTATCTGTAGCACCCTTTGTATCCTTCATTATAACTAATGAACCGCTTACGCTGTGACCCTTAGACGGAGTAATGTCACAAGTCATCGGGTATAACACCCCGTTATAATCCGCTGCCTCTTCGTTAGAAATGAGAGCATACTCATCAGTATGACTATCTGCATAGTCAACCTGAACAAAGGTATGGTGCGGATTTGTTGAAGGGATAATCACACTCGCTGCATCACAGTCAGCAGCAAAAGTAACTGACATAGTAGCAAGCAACTGTCCCTCCGGGTTTATGCTTGAATAATTTGCATTATCCGAAACAAAACCCAAAACAAGATTTCCGCCTGCATTATCTATCACAGGACCCATTGATGTAACATCAACCTGATTATCACTTATTAATGAAAGCGAGCTGCTGTCAATAGTAACCGATGAATCATAGGTGGCTGTAAGCTGCAGGGTAGAAATATTTTCAACGCCTTTAATATAAAAACTAACATCATAAGTGCCGGCAGTTAATCTGTTGCCGTCAACTTCTTCATTATCTTTCGTATAAGTGCAGTAAATCTCCGGAGTTTCTTCACCAAGTGCTGCTGCAAAAGCAGTAACATTCGGTGTTAAAAATGTAAGCATTGCAATCACTGCAACTATAACAGCTGAAGCCATAACAGCACAGATTGAAATTGAATGCTTTTTTGCATATTCAACCATTAAATACCTCCGTAGTATGAGTAAACTTAAGGAATTACTTTTGTACTTCCAATTTACAAATCAAGCACTTTCAGTTATTTCTGACTTCCTCAGAATCTTAAATATAACCAAACAAAGAAAATGTTAACATCCGATGTACAAAAATTAAGCGCTTATATAATATATAAATGAATTTTTTATCTTCAATAGTTTTCGAATTTATTTTCCATTGCGGCAGGGTTACCCCCGCCGCAACGGATTGTACTTAATAATATCCGATTAAGCTAATGTTATTGGCTGCAAAGTAGCATTACCGATACAACCATAAACAACACCTACGTCAACGATTGTAACGTCGCCATCAGCATTCAAATCGTATACCATATTAGCCTTTGATAAGTTCTGATAAAGGCTACCAACGTCGGAAATTGTTATATCCTTATCACCATTAGCATTAAAGAAATTACAAGCAATAATTGGAATTGCAGTACCTGATACGTCAGCATCTGAAACAACCAGTGAAATATCAGTGCGTGCAATAGAATATTCTGATGTAATTTCTACTGAATATGTGCCACTTGGAATATTCTCAAAAGTGAATGTGTTTGCAGCACTTGTCAATGCAAATGTGTTAGTAGCAACAACAGTATCGCCATCCTTGATGGTTACAGTGTAATCACCATTAACACCCTTGTTGTCTGTTGCACCCTTTGTATCCTTAGCAACAACAAGTGAAGCACTTACATTAAAGCCTGCCGGCTTATCAGCCTCAACAACAGGAACGATTGTGATAGCATCCATACCTGACTTAAGGTCGATTGTATATGGATTTCTGAATTCCTTGTTGCCATTTACAAGCATATGCTGATAGGTGTAACCTTCAGCAGCAGTAACCTCAACCTTGATTGAAGTACCAACCTCATAAGAAGCTGCGCCGGTAACAACATTACCATTAATAGTAACAACTGCACCCGGAACATCAGCAACAGTAACCTGAACAGACTCAAGCGGAGTAAGTGCAAGCTCTGCCATCTGAAGACGAGTATCAACGTCGTAAGCTCTTGTTACGCAAGCAGCGTAATCAAAATCAGGATTATAGATAGCACCATTTGCCGCATAAGAGCTATCATTACCGATTGTTGCAACATTAACTGCATCAGCAAGTCTTTCAACGTATACGTTCCAGCTTGCGTCTGACCATGTGCCATCGTTAACGAGGTTGCCCTCAGCATCCCAATCACCGAATCTTGGGTCAGATGCTGCGCCATTCTTTGCTACATTAGCTGCAGTAGCAAGTGTGCCATCCTCGTTGTAAACTGCAGGAGTTGCAGTCATTCTGTCATAAGTGTTACCTGATGCACAGAGGATTTCTTCCTCAAGTCTGTCACCTAAGTAACCGCGCTCAACAACATTAGCCGTATAAATATTGAATAATCTCAAATATTCGTCAACCTGTGTTGATGAGAGTGTAGATGTAACCTTAACGCTGTCAAATACGGCACCATTGCCAAGTCTTCTTGCATAATCTGTGTAAGAAAGACTTTCTTCAACAGTTTCACCTAAATCGTCAACGTAAGAAACCTCTACTCTGTACATACCTTCAATACTCTTAGCCATTGAATTCATAGCATTGTAGGTAACAACATCGAAGTTCTTTTCATTAAGACCTTCTCTCTTAAGTGATACGTTATCAAGAAGTCTTGATGCGATATCAGCCTTAAGATCCTTCTCAATTACCTGAGTAGTTGTATAATCAAGTAAATCACGGCACTGTGTATACATACCACGTGTATCCTGTGATTCAGTAGGAGCTACCAACTGGTTGGACATATCCGGAACCTTGATAACCCATGTGCTTGTTGAGCTAACCTTTCTACCAGCAGCATTGTAGTATGACCACTGAATCTGCTCATAAATCGGTCTGTCCTGACCATCAACAGCCTGTGAACCAGTGCTGATCTGGCAAGGATATTCATTATAAATGCCTGAATTTACCCACTTAGTTGCCATCTTAGGTGTATTTGATACCTTATAGGTAACAACACCATTTTCATCAGTTACTGCCTGAACAGGAACACCCATTGAATCAGTACCGCTGCCTGATGCTAACGGAGTATGTGAGTAAACCGGCTGTGTATGGTCAGCATTGAAGTAATACTTACCATTGTCGAAGTAAAGCATAGCCTTAACTTCATCAGATAAATTGTTATAATCTGCTGTTGTCAGCGGAGTATATGCATTGTCACCGGTTTCAGATGTTGAATCAGCTGTTACATAAGTGTATTCAACAATATCTGAAAGCTTAGCAGCTGTATCCGGTGTAATCGGAAGTGCTGTAGAAGCAAGACCCTTAACAACTGACTGCTGAATAAAGTTATATGTAGCAGTACCATTGTTGAAATCTTCTTCCTTATAGTTAGCAATTGTCTTTTCAACGCTTTCAATCCTATCAGCAACAGATGAAGCGTTCTTATTATCACAAATGATAAAGTGGAACTGACCTGTACCTGATTTTGTTGAATTGTAGAAGCAAACGTTTGCTGTAATATCTGTGTATGGTACTTCAGTCTTTCCATCGTAATTTAAGAAATGGAAATAGAGAGAAGAATTGGCAGAAATTGTGTACTGTGCAGGGTTGAAATAGAAACCATCAATAGGACCACGAACGGAAATCTTACCAAGAAGTGTGCTGTAAGCAAACTCACCTGAGCCACTCTTAAGATAGATATTTTCAAACTGTCCGATTTCATTCTGATGATAAGCAGCAAGCGCACTTGAAGCCTTAAGCTGATCAAATGTATAAACAATATGTGTTCTTGTTGTTGCATTTGTAATATCTGTACCAGCCTTCTGAATTTCAGCGAGCTTAGCATCTACTTCATCAGATGTTAAGCCTGTATAAGACCATGTGTTACCACTGTCAAGAGAAATATCATATTTCTCAAGATTAAGAATCGCACCTGTTGCCTTATCAAATACAGGAACTGCATTTTCTGAACCAGGTGTAAAGGTTGAACCATCAGCAGAATTGATGATTGGCTCTGTATCATAATAGTAGATACCGTCAACCGTACGATCTCTGTTATAAGCAAGATATCTGATGTTTCTGATTCTTACGCCAAGGTCATTAACAAGCTTAAGATTATCTGTTGAAAGAACAATTTCGCCAGGATAACCAACTGTAAGTCTACCGTCATTCTGCTTTGATGCAGCAAACCAATCTGTTGTATAAGCAGTATAACCATTAGCAGTTATAGTTTTACCTGAATCATTACTCTCATATGCTTCATTCATATAGTAACCGGTATAAGGTCTTGACTCTTCCCAATCATGCCATACGTTGTAAACCGTTTCACGCCAGCCTCTTGCACCTGTCAAATACTGATAAGTAGTTGCCTTCAAACCACTATGGATTACAGTACCATCAGCAAGGCAGATGTTGTATGTGAATGTAACTGCATATGAAGATGAATTATTATCATCCGGAGTAAAGTATGAAGATGTGCCAACGGTCATTGACTTGCCCGGAGCAATAAGATCTGAAGAAACATTGGTTGTAATTGCAGATCTATTATCATTACCACTAATAGTAGCAGATGTTACCTGAAGATAGTAACGTGACATCTGGTCAACCTTACCTGTTGAACCATTAAGATATGCACTGTTAATACCGGTTGCATTATTTGTGATTGTTGCCTCTGATGCATATGCGCTTCCGTTTGTACAGCCCTGGAATACATCATCCTTTATTGATGCTGTAGCCAACTGAAGGTTATGCTCACCAATAAATGGAAGGAAGTTGAAGAAGCTGTTAACTGCAGAAACAGCAAATGTTAAACCTGGAAGAATGGAGTCACTGTAAGTGTGAGCACCATTGTAACCATAGCCTGAGAATTCAACAAAGTTGTTGATGAGCTTCTGAACAACACCTGGGTTTTCCTTGCTTGTTCCGGCTAAAGTTGTCTTCTTAACTAAGTCGTCAAATGGATTTGCCTGATCTGCTGTTCTTGCCGGAACAGGTACATATACCTGACCATTATAACGAGGACCAAACAATGCGTTAAATACATCAACTATGAAATCATAGATTGTATGTACAACAGGAGTCTTCTGGATTGGGTCAGCAGAAATAAATGTGAGCAATCTGTAAATGAAGTTTGATACACCATACAGATTTGTACCGCTGTGCTGCTCACCAATCTCAAGGAAACCATTTACGATATCACCCATAATAAGCGATTCTGAATCAAAGTTACCCTTGCCATTACCCTGTAATTCACCAAGCAACGGAAGAAGCTTATTAGCGATTAAATCAAGATTTGTCCAAAGATCATTAGATTTGGTAATAGTACTATTTGCATTAGCATCACAAAGACCAAAGAGAGGTGCAGCAGCAAGTGCTTTTTCACCGGTTCTGTTTGCATTTGTGAAGTTGTAGCTGTCTGCATAATAGCAAACTACTGAATTGAAGAGATCAAATACACTTGTTGTAGTATCAACAGTTGTACCTTCCTCAACTTTATAAGGCTTGCCGTCCTTTGTTGTTACAGGAACATATGGCTCAATTACATAGATAACAGCATCACGAGCCATTGGAAGGATTGTACCCTCTAATGTAACATCAAATTTACCATCAGCATCCTTAGAAGCGAGAACGCTGTAATCCTTATTAGGAATTACATATGATAAGTATTCTTTAAGTGCTAAGTAAGCAACACCCTCAGCATCCTTACAAGCGTTCCAGTCATCTGTATGAATGATGCTTGCAAGATTGCCATTGCTGTTGAACCATATCTGACCGATACAAGCAATAAGTAACGGAAGCATAGCACTCTCAAGATTCTGCTCTGTAAGAGTTCCGCCTGTGAAACCGCCTAAGATATTCTGATCAGTTGTATCAGCAACATACTGAATCATCAGTAATGCGTTATCAACAAGAGTTGAAGCAATAGCCTTAACAGAACCTGAATTGATTTCAGGGATGTCATTTGTTGGAGTTAAAACAGGACGAGCTGTATCTGCCTTTTCGTTAACATAAATGTTATCACGATCAGGGAAGAGATCTTTAACAGCTGCGATGAGGCAGTCATTCAAGCCTGCAACAAGAGAGCTGTAATTTGCATAGCTTTCATCAAAGAACTTGTCAAGATTCGGAGTACCTGTCTGCATGAAATACAGATTGATAGGACCTGTCTGCATATCAAAAGTATAGTCTGCAAGAGGACTGTATCTCAGTTTATTGAATAATGTAGTAGCATCAATATCCTGCCAGTTGCCCTTTGCATCTTCAACCTTGGTACGGTCAAACTCATAGTTGTGTCTAACCCAGCCAAGGAATTCGTCTGCATCAGCAGCACCATATGCTTCATATACAGCATTTGCCCATTCGGTAACATTGCTCATTGCATAGTTGCTTGCAACATCAGCCTTGTTCCAGCGACCCTGACCATTCATCCAATAGAAGAACTCGTTATCAAAGTTTGAACCATGACCACGGTCAACATTATTGTTAACATGGATAAGCTTCACTGTATCCTTGAGAACTGTTGGCCAAGCAAACTTAAGTGCCTGATAGCCAAAATCGAACAAGCTGTCAGTATTGCTCAGTCTGATTGTCTGTGTCTGTGCAGTAGCATGACCGTTTGCATCGGGAGAACCATAAGCAAATAACAATACATTCTGATAAACACCGGCACTTGTTACAAATTCATCTGAGTAAATAAGATTTGGATCATAACCAAGAGCAGATGCCGCAGCGGCATAATTGCAGTTATTATTTTCCATATAATCTTTTATCTCAGCATAACGTGATGCAGATGAATCATGCTCTCTTTCATCATATGTAACAAGTACACTGATTTTTGTGAGGAGCTCTGATGTCATTTTATCGAGGAGAACCTCATCAAAAACGAACTGCTTAGCACCACTGTTGAAATCTGCGATTTCCTGCTCTGTGAACCACTCTGTATAGTTGAAAATTAATGATTTAGCAATGTTATAAACAGGATCAGCCTTAACTGTTTCAGCATCAAGACCAACTAAATCTCCTATAAGTTTATATACATTAAATGCACCATCAACAACACCGAGTGAGAACTCACCTCTGAGAACTCTGCCGAAGATTGTATCATTGTTGTCATAGATTAAGCCCAAAACATCTCTAATAATGTCACAAGAAGAAGTATTGTTTCTTCTCACACCGTCCAGAGCACTTAAATCAAGTGCAAAAACAGCGCCAAGGTCAATACCGAGATTCTGAGCTGTATCCATTAAACCGCCTGCAAGCACACTCTGCACACTGTTGATGGTTTCAATAAGCTCATCAACACTGCCCAGTTTAAGTGTAACTGTAGCAAGAGTAATGCCAAGGGCTTTGACTGTAATCTGTCTGTTTGCCATACTATGACTGATTTTAAGTACAGAAACACTCATACCATCGACCATATCGTGAATGGTACCTTCCATTGCTTTCAAAGCAGGAAGCTGGCTGTCTGCAAAATCAAGAATTGCAGTTGCTAACTGCTCGTCTGACAAAACATTCCATGCAAGGTTGTTGTATTCAACATCGCCGTCAACATATTTTGTCTGATCGGAATTTGCAGCAAATGCAGTAAGTGCCCCTGAGAAGCATGTCAAAAGCATAACAATTGCCATAAACAAAGCAAGCAGTTTATGAGAAAACTTTTTGACTTTATTTTGCATCAAATAATTACCTCCTAAGTTTTAGTTTTCTGAATGCGGCATCCTATGTGAACTAACGAGATTGACACGGACATAACATTCTCTGACCATCGGACAATCCGAATTAGAATGTGATTACCAAAATCAAAATCTCCGTGACACTCCTGAAAGTCAATTAAGATGCTTTCATTACACGTTAATTATCACATAAAAAGATAAGAATGTCAATAAATTGAGTTATTAAAGTGCATTTTCGTTATTTTGTCCAAAAACGCAATCATTTTTTTGTTGATTCACGAAAAATATTTACATTAATTTTACACTATGTTTTCAATTTGTTAATATTTTACAGGGCTTTTCGCATTTATGAAAAAGCTGTAAAGTTATTTTGCTTTACGATAAATCGAAAGATGTAAAGCCTTTCCGCCTTACGGATTTTGCAATGCTTATTTGCAAAATCGTTATTTTTTTATCAATGAAAAATCGAAACTGCTTTTGTCGAAAATTGCAACTTTTTATTTTGTTAAAAATGTCGGTTTTACAGTTTTGTTAACAATTTGTTCAAAAAATTTAAAAAAGTGTTGACTTGTGCTTTATTATTTGGTATAAATATATTGTATTTGATTTTACACGCGTGTATAGTTATGTCCAAAATTTCACAATTTGTTACAAAATTGTGAACAACATTTTTCGGCAAACCACAATATGCTGTGTATAATTTCAAATAACAAGTTCGTTGAATACTATGTAAAGGAGAGAAGAGTTATGAGAACGAGCAAAAAAATACTCAGCTTTTTCTTAGCTGTAGTAATGGTTGTTACCACATGCTCTGTCGGTTTCACGGCATTTGCTGCTGAAAAAAATGACAGCATCTGGTCGACCAATTGCGATGCAGACGAAGCATTCGCAACTCTAAATGACTTAGCTGACGAACTGCTGCCCGAGTTATTAATAAATAATATCGGACTCGTCGGCGACGGCGTATATCAAAAGTACGCTAAAGACTACGGTAAGACTTATGACAAGCTTACCGACAAAGAAAAGGCAGAAATCGTGGAGAAAGCCACACTTACTGACGTTCTGCAGGCATTGCAGCCGACACTTATCGGTGCACTTGCTAAAGAAAGTCAGTCAGACTATGCCAAGAGAGTAGGCGGCGGTCATCCGAAAGACCCAAGCTACTATGACTATCTGCAAAAAGATGGTGCTCTCGATTTCTACACACTTTATGCACTCTGTGATGACAACAGAGCGAATAAAGACCTCAGCCAGTCAACAAGAGATACTTTGACAGAATGGTATAACATTCTTACACCAATTGCCAATATTCAGCTTGTTGATGCAACTGACGAATTAGTAAAAAGACTGCACAACAGTTTTGAAAACGCATTTGAGGAAGGCGTTGGCTATACTGCCACTAACCTCTATGGTTTGAAAAACTTCTATTCAGACGAGTTTATGAATGCAAACACAACTCCTGACGAACGTGCAGCTTTAGAAGCGCTGTATGCTGAAAAGAACACAGAGCTTGAAACCTATGATGTTAATTACAAAATCACTGATTTTGCTGAATTAACTTATTACTGCTATGGTTTGGGAAGAGATGCAAAATATGTTCAGGCATATATGAATTTAATTGCATCTACCGGAACAGAAATCAAGTATAGCAGTGACGAAGACCTGTTCGATATGTTCGGCGGCACTCTTCCGTCAGTAGTTACAATTCCCGATGCACTCACTCTTGATAACTACAGAGACAATCTTATTGCTCATTATTACAGCTCATATTTAGGCTTTGGTGATCCTAATAATCCTGATGCCCCTTATGATGAAACTGATGAGAATAAAACTAAGCTCAATTTAAAATATTTCCTTGCCGAAATGCTTGGAGAAACCGAAGATGATAAGCCCCTGGATATTAATAAGATTTTAAAAAGAATAGACAGTGATTTCAGCAAATATCCTGACAAAGCTGATTTAAAAGAGCTTCTTAAAAACATTTTCCTTTTTGGAAGTGAAGGATATAAAGACATTGAGATAAAGCTTACAGCTGACTTTTTCTCATACGCTTTGTTCAGTGAATGCCAATTGGATATGTTAGATTACTGGAAAAGCTCACTGTACGCTTTTGCTGACGCTGCAATACTTAACAAAATCCTCCCTTCATATGAGAATGCTATTGTGAACGGTCTTGCAATCAAATACAGTGATCAGGTTAACAGTATGGAGGACTTAACCAAAATGGTTGAGGCTCAGCTTCCTTCTGATTATCTTGACAGCACAAAGCTTTTTGATGACAGCTTGACAAAGAATATTGCATCGGCTATATACACATGCGGTAATGACGGTGGTAAGCTCTTTGTGAACGGAAACCTGAATACAACCGATACTATGGGCGGCGAAATCAACATTTCATTACCTGAATATCTTCAGAACACATATATAGCTGAATATTTCGGTCTTGTTCTTGATACGGATTTCACCAACAATCAGCCAAATGGTGTAAACTATAAAAACGCACTCAAAGATGGTTTTTACACTGCTTTCTCTGATAGCGATTTAGCCGCAATCACATTGAAAGATGGCTCATATCAATCTATGGGTTACATCACAAACAATAATATCCGTGATCAGGTATTAAGACAGGAAGACGGAACTAATCTTGCAGTTCTGAACTTCAGAGATGCTTCCAGTGATTACAATGTAATCAACACCTACTTAGAGGATGCAGTTACTTATGCATATACGCAGACTGTTGCTGATTTACTTGGCATCACTTCATTTGTAACTGACTCAGCTAAGGATTTGAATATCAGAATTGATTACAAAAAATTCATTGATTCTCATCTCCCTAAAAAAGAGGAGCCAAAGGTTGTTCTTACAGATGAGCAGAAGGCTATTCTTAATGGTGATTACTGTTTAGTTAATGAGATTGGTACAGAAATTGTTAACTATACACTCAATAAAACTGTTATGGGTGTTCTGGATCCTAACACAGAGGTTGGAAAAATGATCAACGACTTAATTGCAAGTCTTGTTGACTCAAACGTTGATGTTGTTACAGTTATTGACGGTATCTGGGGAAAGCTTTGCAAGGATCCTATTAATACAATCATCGGACTTTTACCACTGTTAACTGTTCTTGTCGATGAAATGATTCTTCCGCTTGTATTCAATCAGGAAGGCGACCAGGGTTATAACACACTGTACGGCATTCTTGATATGGAGCTTATAGGTGCTTTCACCGGCGGTGCATTCTTCTTACGTAATATGTCACAGGAGAATGGTTCTCATATCGGTATTGCACAGGCAGGTTGGGATCTTAACACCCTTCTTCCTCAGCTTATGGATTGGCTTCTTGCTACAAAGAAGGATCAGAAGGCTCAGAATATTGAAGGTATTTCATATTATGATGGAAATACAGTAGAGCTTCGCAATGTTGTAATGGATGAAAACGGCGAGGTTGTAAATGGTGATAATGGTATTGTTTGCGAGCCTGTTAAATATACAAAAGAGAATTTCGGCAGTGCTGACTTTGATAACTACACAGTAAAAGATGCAAACGGCAAGATAGTCGAAAAGGTTGAAAACGGCTATTTATATAATGGTAATACATATAGTGACAGCGACAAGCTGTTTGAGGCAAATGAGGACGCAGTATTCACATGCTTTATGACCTATGAATCAAGCGTACCAAAACTCACCAATATTTACCTTGTCGACAAGATGCTCGGCGGTGCTTGTGTTGATGACTTAAAATCTATCATCGGCAGTGCAATCGGCAACGGAACAGGCGGAGATATTCTCGGCGAAATCGTTGATGAAATTGCTACACTTTTTGGTGCTGCTGTTCATGAATTCGTTGACACTCCTGAGCTTAGAAATGCAACAAGATATCATAATAACGGCAGATCTGCTTTCTCCGGCTTAAATAATATTTTTGTAGCAATTCCTCAGCTGTTTGACATTATGGAAAACCTTGCCGCTGAAAAATACGGCATATCAGAAGATGAATGGGTTTACTGCTACGAAGGAAGAATTTCTACTAAAACCATCCATGCTGTTTTCACTGAAAAAGATGAAAACGGAAAGGACATTACTGTAGAAACTGATGTAACATCTACCTACAACTCACTTCTTGACAGAT
>ERZ808029.623-NODE-623-length-17554-cov-4.040110_pt1 | contig 17554 bp, 15 predicted proteins | sample MGYA00380185_ERZ808029 | MGnify/ENA primary metagenome ERZ808029 (study PRJEB31490, sample SAMN06133404) | mouse gut metagenome | isolation source: M2_3 | host: mice | place: China: Chengdu | collected 2015-05 ... | reverse complement strand
GGATTATCCGGGCTTCCTTTAACCAGCGCAGAAAAACTCTACTTAACGGATTATCCAACTCTCCAGATCTTGACTTTTCAAAGGAACAGATTGCTGCTGCCATTGAAGCTTTGAAACTACCCGCTGCCGTTAGAGGAGAGACATTGACACTGAATCAATTTGCACAGCTGGCAGACACGCTGTCACAGCATTGCCAAAAAGCTGTCCCATGAATATATAGAAAGGAACCGTTTCATGTTAAAGGTACTGATTGCAGATGATGAGCGGAAAGTCTGCCAGCTGATTGAAAAGTTAATCGACTGGAAAAGTCAGGAAATGCAGGTAATTGCCACGGCTGAGAACGGAATGGAAGCTTTGGAAGTGATTCAAAAATCTCAGCCAGATATTGTGATTACTGACATTCGAATGCCTGGATATGATGGTCTGGAATTAATTCGAATCGGGAAGGAAATCAACCCCCGGATGGAATTTATCATTATCAGCGGTTACCGACACTTTGAATATGCTCAGACAGCCATTCGTTATGGAGTCAGCGCTTATATTTTAAAACCCATCAAAAAGGAAGAGTTAAATGAAACGCTTCATAAACTTGGGGAAAATTTTCGTGAAAAAACCAGACAACTCTCCCATGAAGAACAGTTAAAACTTACCTTAAAGACGGATGAAGAAACTCTAAGACAGGCATTTTTATCCGATTTAGTCTGCCGCCGTAATAAAGAAAGGCTTAGATACTCTCTGGAACAAATTGATCAGGAATTTCATTTTTCCTTTTGCTCCGGCGATTTTTGTATCGGCATTTTGAAAATGGACGGACGTGTATTTGACAACCCAGATAATCAAAAGTTTATGGCAAATAAAGTACACAGTGCATTGGAACGCCTTTTAAGGGAATATACCATGGAACAGGAAATGATTTTTATAGGAAATTTCTTCTATTTCCTTCTTCATTTTCAACCTGATCAGCGGGGAAATATCCGTCGGCAGATGAAAGGGCTTCTGGATGAAATGCGAATACAGGGAGGCATTTTAAAAGACTCGGCCGTTACCATGTCCTTAGGAACCGTCTGCCATGATTTAATGGGACTGGAACAGTCTTTGAGAAATGCCAGATTATGGATCGAAGAACGGCTGGTTTCCGGAACCGGAAAATTGCTGGAGGGAGATTTTCCCCCAAAAAAATCTTTTGCTGAAAGCCATTTGTTTACTGAATTTAATCAAAAAATGTCAACCGCCCTGGAAAGTCTGGAAGTATTTCCAGTTCGGGACGCCATGATGGATTTAAAATCCAAAATGCTTGCTCACCCTGGAATTACGGGACATGAAATTTTGCAGATGTCAAAAGAAGTTTGTAATCTTTACCTGTTCTTTATGAAAAATTACCAGATTAGGATTGAGGAAGATTTTCTGGACAGTTTTCACGGAGAAGCTGACAACTGCGGATCTGCCTCAGAACTTTTTGACTATCTCATCCGTAAAATTACCAGTTCCTATGAAAAAGCAGCACGGATGAAACGCCAGGACGAAAATCGACCAATACGAATTGTAAAACAATATGTGGCAGAACATTATGGAGAACCTTTGACTTTAGAGCAGGCAAGTGCCATTGCCAGTTTGTCCCCGGCATATTTCAGCACAGTATTTAAAAAAGATACTGGAATGACTTTTTTAGAATATCTCTCCAAAATACGTATGGACATGGCCAAGCGTCTTTTAAAAGAAACAAACCGGACGGTTGCCGATATTTGCGGTACCGTCGGCTATACCGATGTGCGCTATTTTACGAAAACCTTTACCAAATACTCTGGCTTAAAACCCAATGAGTATAGAAAGCTGTATTCATGAATGAGAAATTAAAATACCTGTCTTTCCGGCTTTTTCTTTGTGTTATCGCAGGAACCGTGCTTTTTACTGCAGCTTTGGCTATGCTTTGGAGTATGTGCCTTTCATTGAATCATGGAATGTTTTTCGTGATTGTTTTAACCATTTTATTTACAGGATACGTTTATGGAGTCTATCGCCTGATTATTCTCCCTTATAGGGAGACGAAAAAAATATATGAACAGTTTGTCATGGGATATGTGATAAATGATCTGTTTCATCTGCGCCATCCGTTTACTCCGGAAGAAGAACAGGTTATTTTTCGCCTTAATGAGATGATTGACAAAAACAACCTGATCAATGTATCCAAAAAACAGGCGGAATATCTGGCTCTGCAAAATCAGATCAATCCGCATTTTCTGTACAATACGCTGGAAGGAATCCGCAGTGAAGCCCTTCTTGCCGGACTGGACAGTGTGGCAGAGATGACAGAAGCCTTGGGGACCTTTTTCCGCTATACTATCTCCCAGGTGGAGCATCTGGTTACGTTGGAAGATGAACTGGCCAATGTTGAAAATTATTATTACATTCAACAATTCCGGTTTGGGGATAAACTGGCTCTTAAAATTGAATATGAACCAGACGATGATCTTTGTGAACTGGATATTCTTCAGTATCGTCTTCCGAAACTGACCTTGCAGCCAATTATAGAAAATTCCATTTACCATGGAATCGAGCGAAAGATCGGAAAGGGAAATTTGCGTGTACGAATTGGAGTCAGCAATGAACGGTTGCGGATTCGTATCTCGGATGACGGAATGGGAATGAAAGAGGAAACCTTAAAGCTTCTCAATGATAAATTACGGCGGCTTACCTTAGATGACGTGGAAGCTGACAATGGAAAAAAAGGCGGCATTGCTCTTTTAAATGTGAACAACCGGATTAAGCTTTTATTTGGAGAAGAATTTGGAATCACTTTTTACAGCAAGGAAGGCGTCGGAACGGATGTGTTGATTGTTCTTCCTCTAAAGCGTGTCTGAAAAATACTTTCTGTCAAATGTACTTTCCACTTTGTGGAAAGTTTTGTCCAAAGGAAGAGGGCATAGTGTAGCTTTGCAGACGTTCAAAGGAAAAGGAGATTGCTTATGAGGCAAGAACTTTTAAGAATGGATCATGTAAGTCTGATTCGAAATGGAGAAGCATTGCTGGACAATCTGAATTTCCAAATGTTTGCCGGAGAAATTATGGGACTTCTGACTGGAAGGGACAAAAAACATGGACAGTTAATTGAACTGGTATGCCGAAATCTCCCCATTTCTTTTGGAACTGTATGGTATGATGGAAAAATTGTCAACAGTTATTCCTACAGCGACGGAAATTCCAACAAAGTCTGTGTCATTGAAGAGACCAGCCACCTGGTACAGGGTCTAAGCATTGTTGATAATCTTTTTGTGCTTCGAAAAGGGTTTAAAAAATATTTTATCAATGAACGGATTCTTCAGGAACAGGCAAAGGTCTTTTTTGAGGAAAACGAAATTCAGGTTAATCTTTTACAGCGGGTGTCTTCTCTCACTCCTTTGGAACGCTGTCTGGTGGAACTGGGAAAAGGTCTGCTTTTGGGATGTAGGCTGATTATTGTGGACAACCCAGGCAACTTTCTAAGCCAGTATGAATTGACTCAATTTCAGAAAATGTTACGAAAGGTAAGGGACAATCAAATCTCTGTGCTGTATATTGGCAACCACCATCAGGAGCTTTTTCGAATTGCAGACAGAACCTCCTTGCTCTATGACGGCAGTATTATTAAAATTTTTGAACAGGACGAAATGAATGATCAGCAGATCGCTCCCTATATTACAGAGTGGTTTGTCCCCGGCGCAGAGGCAGAGCCAGATTCAGAAGAAGGAATCCTGCACTTTCATAATGTTTATACGGATCATCTTCAAGGACTGCGTTTTGTTCTTCACAAAGGAGAATGCCTTACCATTCTTGACCGGGACAATCAGATTGCCTCTGATATTCTGGCGTTGATGACTGGCAATGAAACATGTTCCCAGGGACAAATTATTCTGGATCATAAGTTATTTACTCAAAATCTGGCCGAACATTATCTGGAATCCGGAATTGCCATTATACCAAAAGACTGTACCGATTCTCTGCTGTTTTGGGAGCGGACTTATATGGAGAATCTGACGTTTCTTTTAGACCGCAAATTAAAAAGAAGCTTCATTCCCGGAAAAATTTATAGAAGTATACGAAGAGAATACTCCCTTATAGTTGGAAATCTCATTGACGAAACGTCTATATCTAATTTGTCTTTAGAAGAACAAATTGCCCTTGTGTATCATCGCGTTCGGCTTTTCAAACCTAAGGTACTGGTATGTATACAGCCTTTGGCCAAAGGGGACATGTTTGTGCGAATGAAAATTCTGGCTTTGTTGAGAGAAATTCTAAAAGGGGGAACTGCTGTTTTGATCATCTCTGCCAATATTTCTGATACTCTGGAAATCGCAGATCGACTGATGGTTGTAGAAAACGGAACCTGTGTGGTTTCCTACGAAAAAAATGAATTTGACCAGGTGGACTGGTAAAAGTTAAAAATCAAAAGATTGTCCACCTTAACCGAAAGAATGCCCTCTTTTTGAGGGCTTTTTGTCATGTTATACTAAATTCAGACAAGAAAGAGGCACCTATGAAAGAATATATTGGAATTGATATTGGCGGAACCAAGTGTGCTGTTGTTCGCGGAAATGAGCAGGGAACTATTCTGGAAAAGATTCATTTTCCCACTCAGGACAAAGAACACACCTTTGATCAAATCATAAAAAGCGTGGAGCATCTGTGGAATGACCGGATAATTTCTATCGGTGTAAGCTGCGGAGGACCTCTTGACAGCAAAAAAGGATTGATTTTAGGTCCTCCCAACCTGCCCGGATGGGATTTTGTCCCTGTCACCGAACTTTTAACCGCACACTTTCATGTACCAGCTTATCTGGAGAACGATGCAGATGCCTGTGCAGTGGCAGAGTGGAAATTCGGCGCTGGAAAAGGATGTGAAAATGTGATTTTTCTCACATTCGGAACTGGTTTGGGAGCAGGGCTTATCTTAAATGGGAAGCTTTACTCTGGTTCTTGTGGAATGGCAGGGGAAGTAGGCCATGTTCGACTTTTTGACCAGGGACATACTGGCTATGGAAAAGCCGGATCGTATGAGGGCTACTGTAGCGGCGGAGGAATCGCCCAATATGGTTTTGGAAGCGCGGCCCATCTGGCAGAATTGGCTGCTTCCGGAGATGAAAATGCTCTGATGATCTGGGAACAGACCGGACAGCATTTGGGAAGGCTTCTGGCAATACTGATTGATATTCTGAATCCGGAACGAATTGTAATCGGCAGTATCTATGCAAGAGCGGGACAATTTATGGTTGATTCTATGAATCATATTTTGGAAACTGAAGCTCTTGCCAAAAGCCGACAGGTATGTATGGTGGTTCCGGCCAAATTAGGAGAAGCTTTGGGAGACACAGCTGCCCTTTCTATAGCCATGCAAAATAATAGCTAAACTAAGAAAGCGAGGGAACAAATGGGAGAAATAATCGTATCTATGCAAAACATTGTCAAGAATTTCCCAGGTGTAAAAGCCCTTGATAATGTAAACTTTGAACTTCGTTCCGGAGAGGTTATGGCTCTTTTGGGGGAAAACGGCGCCGGTAAATCTACCTTGATGAAAATATTAAGCGGCGTTTACACAAAAGATGGCGGAACCATGACCATCTTTGGAAAAAGCTATGAAAACCTGACCCCCAAACAAGCCCAGGAAGTGGGAGTGGCCATCATTCATCAGGAATTAAATATGTGCCGCCACTTAACGGTAACAGAAAACATGTTTCTTGGTAGAGAGCGGGTCAATGGAATCCTGTTAAAAAACAGCGACATGGAAGCAGAAGCTGCTGAGATTTTGGGTGAACTTAAAATTGATCTTGATCCCAAACAAATTGTAGGCGATCTGCCAGTATCCAAACAGCAGATGGTTGAGATCGCAAAGGCTTTATCCATTCACGCAAAAATTTTAATTATGGACGAACCCACTTCTTCTTTGACAGCAAAAGAAATTGAAGATCTGTTCCGAATTATCCGCAAGTTAAAAGCAGATGGCTGCGGAATTGTATACATATCTCACCGTTTGGAAGAGCTTCAGGCTATTGTTGACCGAGTGACCATCATGCGGGATGGACAATACATCACAAACGGAGATTTTTCCAGTATGTCCATGGATCAGATCATTGCCAACATGGTAGGGCGGGAGATTAAAGAACAATTTCCGCGGGTCTCCTGTTCCAAAGGCAAAAAAATCTTTGAGGTAAAGAATCTGAACGCTGGCAGACTGGTTCGGGACATTAGCTTTTCCCTCTATGAGGGGGAGATTGTTGGTTTTGCCGGACTGATGGGAGCAGGAAGAACCGAGACCACCCGGGCAATCTTTGGCGTGGACCCTAAAACAAGCGGACAGATCTTTTTAGATGGCGAGGAAATTCATGTCCAATGTCCAATGGATGCCATTAAAGCTGGAATCGTACTGGCCCCTGAGGACCGGAAAAAAGATGGTCTTTGTACAAAGCTTAGCATCCGTCATAACCTTGCTCTTCCCAACCTGGATTTACTTTGCAATGCCATGGGGGTGATCAGCAGCAACAAAGAAGATAAACTTTGTGAAGAAGCTGTGGAAAACCTGTTAATTAAAACTCCCAGCGTGGAAGTCAATGCAGCAAACCTTTCCGGTGGAAATCAGCAAAAAGTGGTTGTAGGAAAATGGCTTGCGCGAAATTCCCGGGTGGTTATTTTTGATGAACCTACCAGAGGAATTGATGTGGGCGCTAAGGTTGAAATTTATAATCTGATGAACAAGCTGAAACAGGAAGGCATTGCCGTTATGTTTGTATCTTCTGAAATGCCGGAAGTTTTAGGAATTGCGGACCGGGTTATTGTCATGTGTGATGGCCGGATTACTGGTGAGGTTATGGCCCGTGAAACAACTCAGAATGAAGTGCTGAAATATGCCACGGAATTTGAGAAGAAACAACAAGTCGGCTGAAACAGCATGGTGTAATTTCCCAATATAGGATTGGAGGACAGTACTATGAATAATAATAAGCAAAGCACCTTCAAACGGCTTCTTGGAACAAGAGGAATGGGTGCGGTAATCACTGCCTTTACAGGGCTGGTCATTATTTATATCGCTTTTGGAATCATTGACCAAAATGTATTTTCCGGACAAAATATAATGAACCTTTTGCGTTCCATGTCCAAGTACCTTCTCATTGGCGTAGGACAAAGTTATCTATTGATTACTGGTAACATTGACCTTTCCATTGGTTCCATGGTTGGCATGAGCGCCATGATTTCTGCAACCATGATGACCAGAGGAATCTCTCCCGTGTTTGCCATGGCAGTAGCTCTGATTTGCTGTCTTTGCTGCGGTGTGGTGAATGGTATACTGGTAGGCAAATTCAAACTGCCGCCATTTATTGCTACCCTGGGAACCATGTTTGTTACCAGAGGCGCTGCCTATATGGTCAACAACAACCGGAATACAGACGCCATCGCCACTGGAATCGGAAAAGATGCAGGAGACGCTTTTCAGAATTTCTTTTATTATGGAAAAACCTTTGGGATTTTCAATACATTCTGGATTGCATTGGCACTGTTTTTGGTATTTTTCTTCCTGTTGTCCAAAACCAGAACCGGAAGACACATATATGCCATTGGTTCCAATGTAGATGCCGCCAAACTGTCTGGCGTCAACGTTGTTACTACTACCATCAAAGCATATCTGGTCAGCTCTGTATGTGCATGTGTGGTTGGACTGATTCTCTGCGCACAGGCTGGCATGGGCAATATGGAAGCCGGAAATATGTATGAGATGTACGGTGTGGCGGCCGGTGTAATCGGCGGAATCTCTCCTCTTGGCGGAACTGGTCTTCTTCTTGGTACATTTGCAGGCGCTGCTGTGTGGCAGACTCTGGAAAACGGCTTGAACATGATCGGTGCTCAGGTAGGTATCCAGCGGTTGGTAATTGGTATTATTGTAGTATTTTCCGTTCTTTTGGATGTAGTGGTCCGTTCCGGTAATTTTGGAAAAAAATCGAAATAAAAGCACTTAACCGTTTATCAAAAGCGGTTAATCATAAAACCATTAAAAAGGAGGATGTTTTATGAAGAAGAAATTACTTGCAATGTTAAGTTGTGCGGCTTTGCTGGCTGCATCCATTACTGGCTGTAGCAGCTCCAAGCCAGCCGAGTCGGTGGCGGCTCCTGCTCCTGCTGGAAACGAATCGACGGCTCCTACAACAGCTGTGGCTCCATCCGGGGATATGAAAATTGCCCTTATTACCATGGACTCCATTGACCAGCATTGGGTGACTTTAAATGAAGGCGCTCAGAAAGCCGCAGGGGAACTGGGTGTAACTGTTACCTTCATGTCTCCCAATACTAAGGACGATGCTCAGCAGATTGAATGTGTAAATAATGCTGTTGCCGGCGGATACAAAGCCATCATTGTAGCTGCCAACGGTCCGGATGCCATTTCATCTGCACTTAAAGAGGCTGCCTCTGCAGGTGTTAAGATTGTCTATGTAGACTCTCCTGCTAACGTGGATGCAGAAGCTACCTTCTCTACAGACAATGAAGCAGCCGGCAAAACGGCTGGCGAAGAAATGATCAAAGCTCTGGAAGCTGCTAATATCACTTCCGGAAAGATTGGTATTGTCAATGTAAACGCTGCAACCGATTCTACAGTTAAAAGAGAGAATGGTTTCCGTTCCGCTTTTGAAGGCAAAGGGTATGAGTTGATGGAAACTCAGTACGGCGAAGGCGACGCAGCCAAATCTCAGACCATCGCAGAAAACTATATTACCCAGGGTGTTGTGGGAATCTTCGGATGTAACGAAGGCTCCACTACCGGAACCGGCAACGCAATTAAGGCTTCCGGTAAATCTGATATTATTGGTGTAGGTTTTGACAAATCTGATGCAATCTTAAATCTCATTGAGGATGGTTATCTGCTCTGCACTATGGCGCAGAACCCAGATGTAATGGGTGAAAAAGGTGTCAAAGCTGCTGTAAAAGCCATTAACGGAGAATCTCTTGGAGGAGCAGTCACTGACACTGGAGTATCTGCCATTAAAGCTGGCGGAAGCAGTAGTGCTGCAGCAGCAGCCGGCACACCTGCAGCAGCCACCAAAGAGTGGAAGATTGCTTTGATTACCATGGACTCCATTGACCAGCATTGGGTAACTCTGAATGAAGGCGCTCAGAAAACTGCAAAAGAAATGGGAGTATCGGTTACTTTTATGTCTCCCAACACCAAAGATGATGCTCAGCAGATCGAATGTGTAAACAATGCCGTTGCTGGCAACTATGAGGCAATTATCGTTGCTGCCAACGGTCCAGATGCCATTTCATCTGCACTCAAGGAAGCTTCCTCTGCTGGCGTTAAGATTGTTTATGTAGACTCTCCTGCTAATGTGGATGCAGAAGCTACTTTCTCCACTGACAACGAAGCTGCCGGCAAAACTGCTGGTGAAGAAATGATCAAAGCTCTGGAAGCTGCTGGTGTTACATCTGGTAAGATTGGTATTGTTAATGTAAACGCTGCAACCGATTCTACAGTTAAAAGAGAGAATGGTTTCCGTTCCGCTTTCGAAGGAAAAGGCTACGAGCTGATGGAGACCCAGTACGGAGAAGGCGATGCAGCCAAATCTCAGACCATTGCAGAAAACTACATTACTCAGGGCGTCGTTGGAATCTTTGGATGTAACGAAGGCTCCACCACTGGTACTGGCAATGCAATCAAAGCTTCTGGTAATTCGAATATCATCGGTGTAGGCTTTGATAAATCGGATGCTATTATGAACCTGATTAATGATGGCTATCTCCTTTGCACCATGGCACAGAATCCGGATGTAATGGGTTCTGAAGGTGTAATCGCTGCTGTAAAAGCTCTGGAAGGCGAATCTTTAGGTGGTGCTGTACAGGATACCGGTGTTTCTGTATTGACAAAATAAAGATTGCATAAATTTTTTCAAAGTAGTAATATAAAACAGGCAGGAGCACCCGTTTTTCCAGGAGTTCCTGCCTGGAACTATAAAACAATCCTATGTTTATCGTATGAATTTAAGGAGGAATCGCTCACATGAAACGCAGTGAAATCAACGCAGCATTGAAAGAAATGGAAAACATGGTAAAGGAATATCGTTTCGCAATCCCCCCTTTCTGTAATTTTACACCAGAAGAGTGGAAAGAAAAGGGCAGTGATTATGACGAAGTCCGAGATAATATGCTGGGATGGGATATTACAGATTACGGCTTAGGTGATTTCAATAAAGTTGGTTTTTCCCTTATCACAATCCGCAATGGAAACTTGAAAATGCCCGAAAAATATACCAAAACCTATGCAGAGAAATTATTATATATTAAAGAAGGACAGTATTCCCCCATGCACTTCCACTGGTCTAAAATGGAAGACATCATTAACCGAGGCGGGGGTAATGTACTGATTCGCGTTTACAATTCTACTAAGGAAGAAGAACTGGACAAAGAAAGTGATGTTCATGTTCATGTGGATGGAAGAGAAATGGTAGTTCCCGCAGGTACACAAATCCGCCTGACCCCAGGGGAAAGTATTACCATCTATCCTTATCTGTACCATGATTTTGAAGTTGAAGAAGGCGGCGGTCCGGTTCTTCTTGGAGAAGTCAGTCAGTGTAATGATGACAATACCGACAACCGTTTCTATGAAAAAATGGGTCGTTTTCCTGAAATTGAAGAAGATGAGCCACCCTACCGCCTGCTCTGCAATGAGTATCCAAAGGCTGAAAAATAAAATAGCAGAAAGGTAGCCCCCTATGGCAAATTCCAATGAAAAACTGAAAAAACTTCTTGGATTGTGCGGCAGTATAGAACAGCTGGCCGGGGTAAGACGTGTCGAATATCAGGATGGACGCGCCTCTCATCTTTCCTGTGCCTTGGTAGACAATGGTGTGCTTCAGTTTCCTCTAATGCTGGACAAATGTTTAGACCCTGCCTGGTTTCGTTACAAAGGCATAAATTTAAGTTTTCTCTCAAAACCAGGTCTTCAGGGACGAAATCCATATGACACAGCTGGAGAAGAAGCCATCTATTCCATAATGGGAGGAGCCATGTTCACCTGCGGCCTGGGCAATGTTCATGGCTGCCAGACCATTGAAGGAACCTTCTATCCTACCCATGGAAGAATCCGAACCACTCCAGGGGAAAAAACCAGTATGGACGCTTTCTGGAAAGATGATGATTACCATATCCGCATTACAGGAGAAATGCGGGAAGCGCGGCTCTTTGGAGAAAATCTGGTTTTGAGGCGTACTGTGGAAACCACCTATGGCTCAAAAGAAATCCGGTTTACGGATGAGATTGAAAATCAGTCATTTCAACCAACCCCTTATTGTATTCTTTACCATTGTAATGCCGGATATCCTCTTCTTGCCCCAGGTACCCGACTGATTCTTCCAGATAAAACCTGTGTTCCCAGAGATGAGGCTGCGCAAAAGGGAATGGAAGAACGGACAAGAATGGGTGAACCAAAAGTCGGAGAGCCAGAACAGGTATTCCAGCATACCATGGCATGTGACAAACAGGGATATACATTTGGCGCTGTGGTAAATGACGAAATGGAGCTGGCTTTGTGCATCCATTGGAATGTAAACCAGCTTCCCTTTATGACCCAATGGAAAAGCAGCGCTTCCGGGGATTATGCCATGGCCTTAGAACCAACCAACTGTGGTTTTGATGGGCGGGCAGGAAAAACTCAGATTCTTGCTCCATTTGAAACCTGTACCAATGAAATTCGTTTTTCTATTGCAGAAGGCCGTGATGAAATCCGCATGTTGGAAGAGGAATGCCGCCAGTTCTCATAAGCCATAAAGTCTTTTTCCATTCTGGCTTGTAATCTTAATGACTTCATCTATGGAAATTCCCTTAATCTGACTGATTTGATTAACTACATAAGGAAGATTAAGGGAAGTATTCCTTTTCCCCCGATTCGGTTCCGGGGAAAGATAGGGACAATCAGTCTCTAAAACCATCTGTTCCATTGGCATATACTTTACCACTTCTTTCAGCTTCTTCCCATTGGAAAAAGTCACTACTCCCCCAATTCCTAAAAAAAATCCCATATTCAAATACTCTTTTGCCATCTCAACCCCATAAGAAAAGCAGTGAATCACCCCTCCTAATTCCCATGCTTTTTCTGCTTTCATCAGATCAAGGGTATCTTTTGCCGCATCTCTGCTGTGAATGATAACCGGCAGCCTCACCTCCCGCGCCAAATTCAGTTGACGGCTGAACCACTGTTTCTGCACCTTTGGTTCCGGCTCATTCCAATAATAATCCAGCCCGATTTCTCCAACTGCAACGATTTTTTCTTCTTTTGTAGCTTCCTTTAACCAATCCAACCAAGATTCTTCAAATTCTTTGGTCTCATTAGGGTGGATTCCTGCCGAGCCATACATAGACGGATAAGTTCGAACTAACTGTAATGTATTCTTTGTACTTTGGATACTGGCTCCTACATTTACAACAGCTTCCACTCCGTTTTCACTTAAACTGCCCAAAATCAGATCCCGATCCAGGTCAAAAGCTTCATGATCATAATGGGCATGTGTATCAAATATTTTCGAATTCACAATAATTCTTTCTCTTCTCTTTTATTCTTTTAAAAAATCAGGCAATAGATCCAATACAACAATAAAAGATGCGCCGGATAAAACAGGTAAAAAAGATATTTCCCCCTTCCACTGCCTTTTTTCCCATTATAAAAATAAATAAGCAAAAAGGCAGCAGACAGTCCCCAAATATAATAGATCTTTCCAAGAGTTGAAAATAGCCAGAGAAAACCTCCCATACATTGAATCTTACGGTCAAACCGATAACAGTAAAAAAATACAGTCAACAAAACTCCAATATAACTGTAGTCTGTATTCATCCATATTGCCAGAATACATCCCCCTAATCCAGTTACCAGCCAGAAAAAAAGATCATATTGATTTTTTGAATTAAAGGTTATATTTTTACATAAATATTCTGCCGTTTTTACCGTCAAAAGCCCGATAAGCAATGTAAAAAATACATTTTGCCCTTCCCACATTATCAGTGTGCCATATCTGACCAAGTTAAAAGGAATTTCTGACAAAACTGCAAATATCCCTAAACGAAATCCATATTTCTTCCAGTTTCGGGTATAGAAAATCCCTTCTGTCAAGAGAAACACATAAATCGGAAATGCCACCCGCCCTGCACTTCTCATCACACAGTAAATGTGATACCACATTTCATATTCCGGCGCATCGTTCCCATACATTCTGACAATACCGTTGCCAATAAGCAAATAACCAATATGGTCAATCAGCATACTGACAGCAGCAATTTTTTTAAGTGTATGGCTGTCCAGATTCTTTATCAGCAAATCTCTGCTCCTGTCGGCATATTCTTCTCTGGCACCATCAGACTTAAATTACCTTCTGCATCTTCCGCACACAGAAGCATTCCCTCTGACATCACTCCTGCCAGCTTGGCAGGCTTTAAGTTTACAACTACCATCACTTTCTTGCCTACCATTTCTTCTGGTTTGTAATGTGCCTTAATTCCACTAACAATCTGTCTTACCTGATTTCCAATTTTCACCTGAGAGCAAAGAAGTTTTTTCGATTTCTTTACTTCCTCACATGCAATAATCTCACCTACCTGAAATTGAAGCTTTGCAAAATCATCATAAGTAATCTCTGGCTTTGCCTCAATCTCTATCTCACTGACTTCTTTGTCTTTATTGCCTTTTTCAGAATGATTTTTGGACTCTGTCTTCTCCTTTTTCTTATCCATTTCTTCCACTTTTTTCAGTACTTCCTTACTATCCAGACGGGCAAACAAAATCTCCGGTTTTTCTGTCACTTGATTGCCAGACGGATATTTGCCAAAAACATCCATCTCATCCAAAGAGCGCTTTGATGTATTCAGCTGGCCCAAAATCTTGGCGGAAGTTTCCGGCATGAAGGATTCCAGCAGAGAAGCCCCAATAGTAATGGATTCAATCAGATTATATAAAACTGTAGCAAGCCGGTCTTTTTGTTCCTCTTCTTTTGCCAGTGCCCAAGGCATCGTCTCATCAATATATTTATTACAGCGGCGGAAAATATTAAAGATCTCACTGATGGCATCTGCCACTCGCAGTTCATCCATTTTAGCGTTTACTTTTTTTACAGACTCCAGCACTACATTCTTCAGATCTTCATCTACCTCTGCCCCTACTCCCTTATTGCAAATCTGACCGCCAAAATACTGATTTGTCATGGAAATAGTTCTCTTTACCAGATTGCCAAGCACATTTGCCAATTCTGAATTAATTCGTTCTACCATCAGTTCCCAAGAAATCACACCGTCATTGTCAAAAGGCATTTCATGAAGAACAAAATAACGCACTGCATCCACTCCAAAAAATTCTACCAGAGTATCTGCATATAGCACGTTCCCCTTTGACTTGCTCATCTTTCCGTCTCCCTCGGTGTTCGTTCCCTGCACAAGCAACAGCCAGGGATGTCCAAAAATCTGTTTTGGAAGAGGAATATCCAAAGCCATCAAAAAGATTGGCCAATAAATTGTATGAAACCGGATAATATCCTTTCCAATCAAATGTAGATCTGCAGGCCAGTACTTGCTATACAATTCCCCGTGATTGCCGTCACAATCATATCCCAATCCAGTAATATAATTTGTCAGTGCGTCCAGCCACACATAAGTAACGTGTCTAGGATCAAAGCTTACAGGAATACTCCAGGTAAAAGAGGTCCGGGAAACACACAAATCCTGCAGCCCCGGCAACAAGAAATTATTCATCATCTCATTTTTCCGTGCTACCGGCTGAATAAACTCCGGGTGAGTATTAATGTGTTCAATCAAACGATCCGCATATTTACTCATCTTAAAAAAATACGCTTCTTCCTTGGCTGGCTGAACTTCCCTGCCGCAATCTGGACACTTCCCGTCTACCAACTGTGATTCTGTAAAGAAAGATTCGCAGGGAGTACAGTACAATCCCTCATAATATCCTTTATAAATATCTCCCTGATCATAAAGTTTCTTAAATATTTTCTGAACTTGAACTTCGTGATCCGGGTCTGTTGTCCGAATGAATTTATCATAAGAAGTATTCATCAAATCCCATATAGTCCGAATTTGAGAAGCTACTCCGTCTACAAATTCCTGAGGCGCCACTCCTGCTGCCTTCGCCTTTAATTCAATTTTCTGTCCATGTTCGTCGGTTCCTGTCTGAAACCGGACATCATAACCCTGTTCCCTTTTAAACCGGGCAATGCTGTCTGCCAATACAATCTCATAGGTATTGCCGATATGCGGCTTCCCGGATGTATAGGCAATCGCAGTAGTAATATAATAGGGCTTTTTGCAGTTGCAGTTTGTTCCCTGACACATAAGCCAATCCCTCCTTAACCTTTCATTTTGTAATCCAATTTTTAACCAGTTGAAACACTAAATGAAACTATATCACAATCCTTCAAAAAACTCAAGGAATCTGTTGGCACGATTGGAGATTTACTCAAATCGGTATCGGTATCCGGCTATGGAAATTTCATCTCCTGTAAAAAGTTCCGCCTCCTCATTATTTTCCAAAAGCCGTCCGCAAAGCATTGTTCCATTGGTGGAATTTAGATCTTGTATAAAATAACGTTCTTCTTTCTGATCGATTTTTAGATGAAGACGGCTGACCGTCTCCTTATCCAGTTTAAAATCTACCAGATTCTCCTGTTTTCCAATAATAAAAGGATAATATGGTATGGGAATATCTGTTCCGTTAGAATCCAATGCTCTTAATACTCTCTGTTGAGATTTTGTAGAAAAATCTGCCAGCAAAACCGTACCCTGACTTATATCTGCTGACAGCAATTCTTTTCCTTCTTTCCTTGGCGCTATTTCCGGTTGATGGTTTTTAAAAACTTCCGGCTCATAATCGGATTCTTCTTCCTGGAACATCATCTCCCACGGAACCCGGACCGGTACAATCTCCTTTTCTCTTTTGTTCCTCTTAAAAAGGCGTTGTTTCCATTTTTCCCAGCGTATTTTCCAACCAGATGGATTTGACTCTTTTTGCATTTTGTCTTTGTTTCTTTGATTTTTTCTCTCAGTCTCATATTGATTTTTTCCTCCCTGAACGTTATTATATGTTTTTATAAATTCCTTCTGTCTAACTATTTCTTTTTCCTGTTGATTGCTTTTACACTCTTCCTGTTCTTCCTCTTTTCCTTCTTCCTGGAAAAATTGACTATCTTTTTCCTTCTGTAAAAGCCTCATTACATCTTCCATACCATAATTTTCTTTTCGGGTTTCCTGATACAAACTATAGGCTAACACTACGCTTTCTTTATCCTGATGATCTACCTTTCCCAGCAAATACTCCAAAAGTCTGCTGAAATCTTCAGGAAATTCCCTTTTTAATCCTGGAATTAAGCACAACCAGACGCGAAATGTATCTGAATTAACGTACAAATACTCTGGCTCTAACAAAATACTGCTTTCAGACAATAAAAAGGCTTCCATTCTTTCCAACACTCCGAAAATTCCAATCATCAATTTCCAGATTTCCTCTGCCTGGATGCTTCGGTTTTCCAATATTCTGGCCAAAGGCTGTTTGGATGTAATTTCATAGTAAAACCGGACCCCATCATCCATCTGACGAATCTGAAACCGCAAAATACCGTCAATCTGATTTTGGGCCATCATATGACACTCATATCCCTGCCATAGAAGTTCTGTTGTATCTATTATCAAATAATTGTGTTTAAATTCCCTTTGGTAACTGATTTTCATATTTACAACCTGTTCCTTTTTCAATTTGAAGAGTTTCCCATTCTCATTCCAGTAAACTCCACATTCTTAAAGCTTCCTCTGGCCGAAATACCGGCGCTGTCAGCTCCAGACTCCATCTCATTCCCTGCCCCTGCCTTGTAATCTCCTCCTCATCCATATCCAAAGCTTTATGCCTTTCCCATTCCACCTCTTCATGAACTCTAAAACATCCCACTGTTTCCCCGTGAACATGAAACCCTTGATTTAGCAATATCATAATAACAAAAAATACCACAGCCATAATACCGGCCGCTTCCACTGTATAACTGGCTCTTATTCCTTTTGTCATCATCATAATTTATTTCCCTATCCCCACAGTTCCATTGCTGTTATCCATATTCCTGGAATTACAGTAAAAGGCAAAAAAGGTATGGTTAATTTTCTCACATCCTTTTTCCAGTAAATTTGATTCCACACAAATAAAACCATTCCATACAATCCACATAACACAACTCCCATACACAGAACCGTCAGATTTTGAAAAAAATCTAACATCAGCCCGCTAATCAGAAAAAACAAACCATCTCCAATACCGATTTCCTCTTCCATAAAACGTCCCGCCAGAATGAGACAGACTCCAAGACAACAACTTCCCAAATGATTGATCCATAAAAAATTGTAATCTGGCATAATCCACAAATATCCGTCCAAAACCAGGGCTAGAACGCCAAAGAAAGCATATACCCAAAGTTTCACTTTTTTCCTTTGAAAGTCCTGCACTGCCGCTGTCAGCAAAAATCCTATAAACAAAATCGGACCACTTATAAGTTCTCTCATACAATCCCTCTAT
>ERZ808029.612-NODE-612-length-17770-cov-28.568473_pt1 | contig 17770 bp, 16 predicted proteins | sample MGYA00380185_ERZ808029 | MGnify/ENA primary metagenome ERZ808029 (study PRJEB31490, sample SAMN06133404) | mouse gut metagenome | isolation source: M2_3 | host: mice | place: China: Chengdu | collected 2015-05 ... | reverse complement strand
AACGCCTGTGGAGATAGTAGGTTGCGAGGTCTGCGAAGCAGGAAGCCCATTGGCTTTAGACGATGGGTGGTTCACGATTTAGTTGCTGAACGAGTGAAAATGATTCGTGAAGCAAATCCTGATATGGATGAGACTTCAATTCCAGTTGACCTCGTGACTTGTTCAGGTAGTGGACTTGATCCGCATATCTCTCCTGCAGCAGCAGAATATCAGGTGGCAAGAGTTGCAAAAGCAAATGATATGACGGAAGATGAAGTTAGAGCGATTATTAAACAGTGTACCGATGGTAGGTTTTTGGGAATTTTTGGTGAAGAGACTGTAAATGTCCTGAAAGTTAATTTGATGTTGGATGGCATTCTATAACAACATTCCAAAAGGAGAGCGGAAGTTTTCGGACTTTCGCTCTCCTTTATGCAATATTAATTTCGAGATATTATTTTTTATGCCCATTTAATACAAATAAAGATAAAATAAAGCTAATATAAATAAGAAATTAAGATAATGAGGATATTGTTATGCAGAAAATAAATAAATTAAAACACCAGCATATCACATCGTTTCAGATTATTATTTTAGGGCTTTTATCCGTGATTCTTTTGGGAAGTTTATTTTTAATGTTGCCGATAGCAACAAAAGATGGTCAGATCACCCCCTTTTCTGATGCTTTGTTTACTGCTACTTCTGCGGTTTGCGTAACTGGGTTAGTTATTTATGATACGGCAACATACTGGTCTTTCTTTGGTCAATGTATTATTTTACTATTGATTCAAATCGGGGGCATGGGAATTGTTACTATTTTCGTCGCAGTTGCAGTTGTATCTGGACAAAAAATTGGATTGATGCAGCGAAGCACAATGCAGGAAGCAATTGCAGCCCCAACGATAAATGGCATTGTACGGAAAACAGAATTCATCATAAAAACAGTTGTTTTAATTGAATTGATTGGTGCAGCTATTTTAGCTCCGGTTTTCTGTAGAGATTTTGGCTTTTTGAAAGGTATATGGTATTCTCTCTTTCATTCCATTTCAGCTTTTTGTAATGCAGGTTTTGATTTGATGGGAATAAAAGAACCCTTTTCTTCTATAACCTCTTATTCTACACAGCCAATCGTGAATATGACAATTATGGCTTTGATTATTGTAGGCGGTATAGGCTTTCTTACATGGGAAGATATAAAGAATAATAAATGGAACTTCAAAAAATATCGTATGCAAAGTAAAGTGATCCTTTCGGTAACAGCACTTTTAATAGTTTTACCTACACTTTATTTTTTCTTTTTTGAGTTTTCTCACTTACCGGTTGTTGAGAGAATATGGGTTTCTTTGTTTCAAGCTGTTACTCCAAGAACCGCAGGTTTTAATTCAGTAGACTTGACATTGATAAGTGAAGTCGGACAGATGCTCATTATTATATTGATGATAATAGGAGGCTCTCCTGGCTCTACAGCTGGCGGGATGAAAACAACGACGATTGCGGTTCTTGTTTCGTCTTCTTTGTCAGTGTTCCGAAAAAAAGAGCATGCTCATTTTTTCGGCAGAAGGATTTCTGATAATACTATTAAAAATGCAGCTACTATCCTTTTGATGTATATTACATTATTCCTCACAGGAGGTATGATTATCAGTAGCATTGATAATATTCCCTTAATTACAGCTCTATTTGAAACAGCGTCGGCAATTGGGACAGTAGGATTATCATTGGGGATTACATCTGAATTGGGAATCATTTCCCATTTGATTTTAATTTTTCTGATGTTTCTCGGCAGAGTTGGTGGATTGACTTTGGTTTTTGCTGCTCTTTCAGAAAGAAAACCCAACAGTTCAAAATATCCACAAGAAAAAATAACAGTAGGTTAAAGGAGAAAAAAGATGACAAGTAAGAAATCTATTTTACTGATTGGACTTGGAAGATTTGGAAGACATATCGCAATGAAACTAGATGAACTACATCATCAGGTAATGGCGGTAGATAAAGAAGATAGCCGTGTGGAAGCTATTCTTCCCTTTGTAACTAACGCACAAATAGGCGATGCAACAAACGAAGATTTTTTAAGTTCTCTCGGTATTCGGAATTTTGATGTTTGTATTGTAGCAATTGGGGATAATTTTCAGAATTCTTTGGAAACGACCTCTCTTTTGAAGGAATTAGGCGCAAAAATGGTAGTATCTCGTGCATCCAGAGATATTCACGCAAAATTTCTTTTACGCAATGGAGCAGACGAGATTGTTTATCCAGAAAAGCAGCTTGCTAATTGGACTGCAATTCGTTACAGCTCCGACCACATTCTTGATTATATAGAACTGGATGAAGATCATGCTATTTTTGAATTGTTTGTACCGCATGAATGGACTGGAAAAACAGTCGGCCAATTAGATATACGAAAAAAATATGATATTAATATTATGGCTGTTAAAACAAATGGCATTTTGAATTTGAAAGTGAATTCAGATACATATTTATCAGCAGATAGTTCTATGCTTGTTCTCGGAGAAATCAAGTATATACAAAAATATTTTCATGTTTAGAAAGAAGTCGATGATATGGAGAATGTTATTTTAGTTTTATCAGTAATGGCAATATTTATTTTTGGCTATTTTATTATGAAAAAATTGGATATATTTCTTGCTAAAAATCAATTTGGCGACAGCCTTTCTGCTTCTACCCTTCGGATTGGATTTGAATCTCCTGTAATGATAGATGCTATGGCTACTTTATTGGAGCGCTTTTCAAAGGAGAATTCAAATTGTGAAATGTATCTTTTTTATGGTTCTGCAAACGAAATAAAAAGCGGGATAGAAAATCAAGACCTTGATTTTGGGATTCTTGAAAATTGGGTTGATAACGGGGCGAAAAGCAAGATTCAATCTCTATCTCTCTCGATTAGGCAAAGTGCAATCGCTTCTGAATCTGTAGGACTTATGGTGTATCCATTGAATCAAACGGAAAAGCAAGTAAAGGTTATATGGGAATCTAACGATAACCATATGAAAGAAATACTTTTGAATGTATTGCGAACTTCTTCATGAGACTTGTTATTTTCATATAGTTTTGTCCACGCGAAGAAATAGAAAAAGTAAAGGAAACATGCTATAATCTTTATACGTTCTTAATGTTTAGCTTGCAATACTTGTCTAAAATTTATTTGTTTTCCTTTATAATATTCAATAGAAGGGGTGATTGTATGAGCAGCAGGCAGAATCCAGATCAATTATTAAAAGCGATTCAGGACGAAGAAGTGAATCAAAACAAAGGACATTTGAAAATATTCTTCGGATATGCGGCGGGTGTTGGAAAAACATATGCTATGTTAGAGGCGGCTCATATAGCAAAACAACAAGGAATTGATGTAGTGGCAGGCTACATAGAACCCCACGAACGTCCAAAGACAGCCGCACTTTTGAACGGATTAGAAGTTATCCCTACCAAAGAAGTAACCTATAATGGTATGATACTGCACGAATTTGATATTGATGCTGCACTACAAAGAAGCCCTGAATTGATTCTTGTAGATGAACTTGCTCACACGAATGCAGAAGGATGTCGCCATGCAAAGCGTTATCAGGATATTAAAGAACTTTTAAGAGCGGGGATTGATGTTTATACAACGGTAAATGTGCAGCATATAGAAAGCCTTTGTGATGTGGTTGCCTCTATCACAGAAGTCGTTGTACGGGAACGTATTCCAGATTCCATATTTGATCACGCAGATCAGGTAGAGCTAATAGATATTGAACCACAGGATTTGATTGAACGTCTTAGCATGGGGAATGTTTATCGGGAAAATCAAGCAAAGCAAGCGGTGGAAAATTTTTTCACTGTAGAGAATTTGACTGCTCTCAGGGAAATTGCATTACGTCGCTGTGCAGACCGGATGAATATTCTCACAGAAAATGCTCGTATTAAAAATAATGGAGATTATCATACAGATGAGCATATTCTTGTGTGTCTTTCTTCTTCCCCTTCCAATGAGAAAATCATTCGCACCGCTGCAAGAATGGCGTTTGCCTTCAAGGGAACTTTTACAGCACTGTTTGTAGAAACCCCGGATTTTTCGGTGATGAGTGAAGATAATGTAAAGCGTCTACGATCCAATATGCGTCTTGCCGAACAGCTTGGAGCAAAAATTGAAACAGTATATGGAGAGGATGTCCCTTTTCAAATTGCTGAATTTGCCAGACTGTCTGGCGTATCAAAAATTGTGATTGGACGTAGTTCTGCCGCTAAGCGCCACCTTTTTAGCAAACCGACTCTTACAGAAAAACTGATTCTCCTTGCCCCTAATTTGGATGTCCACATCATTCCAGATACAGTTTCCAATACATCCATTTATCGATTGAAGAAGGCAAAGAAAAAGAATTTTATTGTTTTCTCGGTTTCCGATATATTAAAATGTATTGGAATTTTGATTGTTTCCAGCCTTATCGGAATGATTTTTCAAAAGTTGGAATTTGATGAAGCGAACATTATTACAGTGTTTGTTCTTGGTGTACTTGTTACAGCGGTCACAACAAAACATCAGGTATATAGCCTGCTTTCCTCGATTGTAAGTGTTTTAGTGTTTAATTTCTTGTTTACAGAGCCGGAATTTTCCTTGCAAGCATATGATAAGGGTTATCCAGTTACCTTCCTTATTATGTTTTTAGCAGCATTCCTTACAGGATCTCTTGCTATAAGGATTAAAAATCAGGCAAGACAGGCGGCAAGATCTGCTTATCGCACCAAAGTATTGTTTGATACTAACCAACTATTACAACAGGCAAAAGATAAAAATGAAATTGTATCTGTAACATCGAACCAACTCATTAAGCTGTTGGGAAAAGACATTATTTTTTATTTGGCTGATGGCGAAAAACTGGAAGTTCCTCGTATTTTTTCTACAGATGAAAAAGATTTGAGTGCATGTACTTCTGATAATGAAAAAGCAGTCGCTGGATGGGTATTAAAAAACAATAAGCACGCAGGTGCGACAACAGGGACTCTTTCTAACGCAAAATGTTTATATCTTGCTGTTCGTAGCACCAATATGGTATATGGAGTTGTGGGGATTGTGATGGATGAGTCCCCTATTGATCCATTTGAAAACAGCATTCTTTTATCCATTTTAGGAGAATGTGCATTAGCTCTGGAGAATGAAAAAAATGCTCGCGAAAAGCAGGAGGCAGCTGTTTTGGCAAAGAACGAACAACTGCGGGCAAATCTTCTTCGAGCTATTTCCCACGATTTAAGGACTCCTTTAACATCTATTTCAGGTAATGCCAGTAACTTACTTTCTAATGGAGATTCTTTTGACAGTGAGACAAAAAAACAGCTTTACATGGATATTTATGATGATTCTATATGGCTTATTAACCTTGTGGAAAATTTGCTGGCTGTTACAAGGATTGAAGAAGGTCGCTTAAATCTGAGAATGTCAGAAGAACTGGTGGATGATGCGATTTCAGAAGCATTATTACATATTAATCGAAAAAGCGTGGAACATTCGATTTCTGTTGAAAATAAAGATGAATTCCTGCTTGCTAAAATGGATGCAAGACTTATTGTTCAGGTAATTATTAACATTATTGATAATGCTGTCAAATATACGCCGAAAGGATCTCACATTGTGATAAAAACAGAGAGAGTTGGAGACAAAGCGGTTATTTCTATTTCTGATGATGGCGATGGAATTCCTAATGAATTGAAGCCACGGATATTTGATATGTTTTACAGCGGTGCAAATCAGATTGCAGATAGCCGCCGTAGTTTAGGACTGGGATTATCATTGTGTAAGTCCATTATCCTTGCTCATGGCGGTGAAATCAGTGTCTCTGATAATCTACCGCATGGTACCATATTTACATTTACACTACCTGTTGGGGAGGTTAAAATTTATGAATAAATCACTTGTATTGGTTGTAGAAGATGATACATCTGTCAGAAATTTAATTACAACTACATTAAAAGCACACGATTATCGCTATCTTACTGCACCAAACGGTCAGGCAGCAATTTTAGAAGCATCATCCCATAATCCGGACATTGTTTTGTTGGATTTAGGACTACCTGATATGGATGGTGTTGCTGTTATTGAAAAGATTCGCTCTTGGTCAAATACACCGATTATTGTAATCAGTGCCAGAAGCGAGGACACCGATAAAATTGATGCTCTTGATGCTGGGGCAGACGATTATCTGACAAAACCATTCTCCGTGGAGGAACTGCTTGCTAGATTACGTGTCACACAAAGAAGGCTTGCGATGATGCAAAAAGAATCACCAACCGAAGCTGCTGTTTTTACAAATGGACAACTTCGGGTGGACTATGCTGCTGGTTGTGCTTATCTAAATGATGAAGAATTGCATTTAACACCTATTGAATATAAGTTGCTGTGTTTACTTTCTAAAAATGTAGGGAAAGTTTTGACACATACTTTTATAATGCAAAATATTTGGGGAAATAGTTGGGATAATGATATTGCTTCGCTCCGTGTTTTTATGGCTACACTGCGCAAAAAAATTGAAAAAGGACCAAACTCTACGCAGTATATCCAAACGCATATTGGAGTGGGATATAGGATGCTGAAAGTTGATTGAACTTCACAACACCATAGTTAAAGTTGGAATATAAGCTGTAGATCTGTATAAGAGACCCGTACGCACGGTTCAATGGGAGGGATGAGAAAATATATTCTTCCTCTTCCTGTTAAATAACTAGACACAGACGGCAACTTTTAAATTTCCTCTAAGAGCGGGCTATTTAAGTATCGATAAGTTTCATTTATATAAGCTAATAGGTAAAATTTAATAGAATAACACGTAAAAAAGCACTGAAATCGTTTGCTGATCACGATTTATAGTGCTTTTTCTTTGACTACAAAGGAAAATACAACGAATTTAAGTTTCGCACAGTTTTACATTTGCAGATCGCCATTTCCTTTTAGGTTCATGTTTCCCACAATCGTCGCAGGTCTGTGGCCAGTTAATTTTCCACTCAAAATATTCATCTCTGGTAATCTCACCAGATTTCAGTTCTTCTTTTCTTAGAACCCATTCTTTCATGAATTCATTCAGAACCCCATAATTAAACCACATACCGACAGGTGGATGAGCAGGCCAGTTATCCGAATCGTGGTAGCGGACAGAGGTATCCTCGCTGAAATTACATTTTTCACCCGGATAGGTTTCTAACTGGAAGAGGTTGATAGCTGCCGGGTTAAATTCATCAATCCAGAACAGAATTTCCATAAGTTCAGAAGCATCCATAGTAGTAGGTTCATGCAGTGCCAGTGGATTTACATCCAGAATCTTAGCCATTTCAGTTACCAGATCTTTGCGGGGAACCCGGTAATTCGTTTCATATTGGGCAAGACGGTTTGCACCCTTATCGCCCCAGCCGAGAGTAGCCCCCAGTTCTGCCTGTGTCATATTCCGGAATGTCCGGATTTTTTTTATTTTATCACCGATTGTCATATCAGATTTCCAACTTTCTTTTTGATAAATCCATTTTACTACCAAAAACAAGGAATGTAAACAGAAAGATTCGCATTGAAGCGAATAAAATACTTGACATTCGCATGAATGCGAATTAAAATGACAGTACGATAAAGGTTCGCATGAAAGCGAATGCACAGATAAGGATAAATACTTTTTGCAAATTATTGCAAAATGAGGTTGGTAAAATCCTTCTGTCAGGCTTTATTAGTGAGAGGATTTTTTTGAAGCGAACAACATTTTGGTGTTTCCAGGCTGTAATAAGTGAAAGGATATTCAAAAAACTCTCTTTTGTACCTTGAAAACTGCATGAGCTGTATAATCTGATTCCACAGATGCCATAACCCTGTAAATGATTTTACTGGCGAGCGTCGAAGATACTCCGGAAACGGCTGGTAAGTTTGCGAAGAAGCTGCCAGCATTCAGAAATATTCTGATAGAGGTTGGACGTAACGCTGACAACAGATTATACGAATGGAAGCCAACACGCCGAACAGAATATGCAATGCCATAGTAATAGATAAAATATGAGAACAAAATGCGAAAGGTAAGGTGATGTGATTGAGAAAATTGTAGGTATAGGACGACTTATACAAAGAATATGTTGGAAAAGAGGTGAGCATCATGGTAAATCAGTCAGTAATAGATTCCAGTGTTAATCTGGAGCAGTTAAAGGACATTGAAGATTTAATTCCTGATATGGATAAAGCTATTTCTGAAAAAGTGGAAACTTTTCTGGATAAATCCGGCGATCAGCCGTATGCTCACATGAATGAAGGGTATGTGGTAGTCGTGGAAATGACAGGAGAAATGGATGCTACAGATGCAATCAGTGATTATCTAAGAAAAAGAACGGAGTTGATGTATTAGATGCAAGTCTTGAAAAAATATCTTGCGAAGCTACAGATGTTATGTTAATGTGAAGTCAGGGAAAATGAACGTGATACATGGTTTCTGACTTCAAATTCAATGGAATAAGTAAGTTGGGAGCGATGTAAAATGGAACAGATGCAAATGAATATGCCAGATATGTACGATGCTGCATTGTATCTTCGGTTATCGAAAGATGATATGGAAGAGGGCGGTGCGAAGTCAGAGAGCAACAGCATTGCAAATCAGAGAGAGTTACTTCGGAGCTTTGTAAAAAGCCAGCCGGATATTCAGATCTTTGATATATATGTGGATGACGGATACTCAGGAGGAAATTTTGACCGACCTGAGTTTAAACGAATGACAACTGATATAGAAGCTGGAAAAGTAAACTGCGTGATTGTAAAAGACTTATCCAGATTCGGAAGAGAGTATATAGAAGCCGGGCGATGGATCGAAAAGACCTACCCGGCTTTAAATGTGCGTTTTATTTCAGTTACAGACCAGTTTGACAGTAAAACAGCAGATTTTTCAGAAAAGTCATTTGTTGTTCCAATCAAAAATTTTGTAAATGAAAGCTATTGCCGGGACATTTCCGATAAAGTGCGAAGCCACCAGAAAATCAAACGTGAAAAAGGTGAATTTATTGGAGCATTTGCCCCGTATGGTTACTGCAAAGATCCGGAGAATAAGAACTGTCTGGTGATTGATTCTTATGCAGCGGATATTGTAAGAAAAATATTTTCATGGAAAATTGATGGGTTCAGTCTTGGAGCAATCGCAGAAAAACTGAATGTACGTCATGTGCAGTCGCCAAAAGAATATAAAAAGGCAAATGGTGAAAATTACAATTCCGGATTCCATAGTTCAGATACACCGAAATGGTCGGCAGTGCAGATCAAAAGGATTCTGACCAATGAAGTCTATATTGGAAACATGGTACAGGGCAAGCAGGAACGAATCAGCTATAAAGTAAAGCAACGCCTGGATAAGCCAGAATCAGAGTGGGTGAAAGTAGAAAATACGCATCCGGCAATTATCAGGCAGAATGATTTTGATGTGGTTCAGAAGCTGCTTCAATATGATGGCAGGGCATCGAAAACATCGGACAGTGCAAACTTTTTTTCAGGTTTTGTATTTTGCGGAGATTGCCATACACCGATGATACGCAGGGTAAATCAGTATAAGGGAAAGAAAAAAGCCTTTTATATTTGCCAGACAAAAAATAAAGGTGGAGATTGCACCAGACACAGCATTCCGGAAGAGGTGCTGAAAAGGATTGTATTGAAAGAGATTCAGGCATATACGGCACTTTTCGTAGACTATCAGATGATTATGGAAGAACTTTGTGAAATGAAAGTCAGTTACGATCAGGTAATCGGTTATGATACGCAGATTAGTAAGTTGCAGGAAGAATATAACCGTTATTACAGCATGAAAGCGTCTTTAAGTGATGACTTGAAAGAGGGACTGATCAGTAAAGAGGAGTTCGATGATTTTCGGGAAAATTACGGAAGAAAATGTGAAGAACTGGAGCAGATGATTGAAAATCAGAAAAAGCTGGTGAAGCAAATGTTTGAGGATGGAGTGTCTGCAGCTGTTCAGTTGGAGGACTGGAAGAAATCACTGGAAATCAAAGAACTGAATCGCACATTGCTGGCACTGACCGTAGATAAAATTTATATTTATGAAAATAAGCAAATTAAAATTCACATCCGTTATCAGGATATGATTGAGAAAATGAAAGTCATAAGACGGTTTTATGCGGAACACCGGACAGAGTGCAGGAAAGAGGTGAGATAAATGGCAAGGACAGCAAAAAGATATAAGAAAAACACAGAGAAGAAAGTTCTTGGGATTCCGGTATGTATGGCTGCAATTTATGCCAGATTATCCGTAGACAGTGATGAAAAAAAGTCAGAATCTATTGAAACACAGGTTACGCTGATAAAAGAGTTCATTCAGAAGCACAATGAAAATCCAGACAGAGAGTATGAAATTGCTGTATATGACATTTATTCTGATCTGGGAAAAACTGGAACAAATTTTGACAGACCGGGATTTGAACGGATGATGAATGATGTCAGGGCAGGTAAAATAAATTGTATTCTGGTAAAGGATTTCTCACGATTTGGAAGAAATTATATCGAAACCGGAAATTATTTGGAAAAGATTCTCCCTTTTATGAAAGTGCGGTTTGTTTCTGTATGTGACAATTATGACTCCTATGCACTGGGTGCTAAGAATCAGGAGTTATCCATGAATATCAAGAATCTGGTGAATGATGCTTACGCAAAAGACATTTCTGCAAAGGAACGGGCAGCAAAACGTATTGCACAGAAGAACGGTGAGTATGTGGGATCTACAGCTCCATACGGATATTGTGTGGAAAAGGTAAATGGAATTTATAAGTTAATTGTAGAACCGGAAGCCGCAAAGATTGTCCGCAGGATTTTTGAAGAATATGCTTCAGGAGATGGCATACAGAGCATTATTGACAGGCTGTTTGAGGATGGGGTACATCGGATTTCAGATTATAACCGATATCATCATGTGTACTGTCAGGACGTAGAAAATCTTCATCAGTGGGGAAATTCTTCGATACGTGCAGTGCTGAATCGAAATAATTATTATGGCGATCTGGTTCAGAGAAAATATGAATCCAGATTTCAAAGAGGTGAAAAATGGTGTGATATACTGGATGAAAGCCAGTGGATTATTACGCCAAATGCCCATGAGCCGATTATCAGCCGAGAACTGTTTGACAAAGCACAAGTCAGGTTAAAAGCAGCACAACAGAAAACAACAAAAACTACGGCAGGATGGGAAGAGGATGAAAGAGCATTTTATAATGTATTCTATTGTGGAGACTGCAAGCGGAAAATGTGTACACGCAGATACAGAGGCAATGTGTATTATTTTTGCAACGCTGCTCAGTATCGGGATGAAAGGAAATGTAGTCATAAATCTATCTCTGAAGAAAAATTGCAGAAAATTGTCCGCTCGAAGCTGACCAGACAGTTTCAGTTATCTGGCTTACGGAAAAAGGATATGTCTGCTATAAGCAGTGCGGTATTTCTTTCCAAAATCAAAGAAGTTCAAACAGAAATCAGAAAATTGGATGTAGATATGGAAAAACGTTCAGAAAAACTGGCACAGGCATTTATGCAATATAAAGAGGGGGAACTTTCCAAAGAAGCCTATATAGAAATGAAAGATGACCGTAATAGCTGGAAAGAGTTCTGCGAAGAGAGAAAGAAGTCTTTAGAGCAGACCATACGAAAGCTGGAAAAACAGCAGAAAGAAGAAGCCAGATTTTTACGAAGCCTGCTGGAGCTGGATGGGACAACCAGAATCAATGCGGAACTTGCAGAAAGCTTGATTGAAAGTATGTATCTATATGGTGATGGCAAACTGGAAATCAACTTCGGGTTTAAGGGGGCGGTAGAACATGAGTGATCAGAAACTGATTATTGGATATTACCGCCTTTCCATGGAAGATGACTCAGAGGGAGAAAGTAACAGCATTATTAATCAGAGAAAACTGGTAAAAGATTATATTTCCAATATTCCTGAACTGGTGGCTATGCCCTTTCAGGAGTTCTACGACGATGGATATTCTGGTTCCAGTATGGAACGTCCGGCAATTAAGCAGGTTCTGGAACTTGCCAGGGAGAATAAAGTGCAGTGTATTGTAGTAAAAGATTTTTCACGTTTTGCCAGAAACTATATTGAGATGGGAACTTATCTGGAACAGATTTTTCCATTCCTGGGAGTACGATTCATTTCTATCTCAGACCGATATGATTCTAAAGATTATAAGGGAAAGAGTTCGGATATTGAAGTACAGTTTAAAGGACTGATAGCAGATTTTTATGTGAAAGATCAGTCCGTAAAGGTAAAAGCGGCAGTCAGTACCAGACGAGGAAAAGGTGAGTATTGCTGTGGCTCTGCACCGTATGGGTATCGAATCAATCCTGAAAATAAGAAAGAACTGGTGATTGTAGAGGACGAAGCGGAAGTGATTCGCAGAGTATTTGAACTGACCAATCAGCGATATTCCAAGATGGAGATTTGTAAGTTATTCAATGAAGAGGGTGTATTGACTCCCTTGCAGTCTATGAGCAGACGACAGAAATCAGACAGCAAGAAAGCTGCATCAAGAGGATTGCAGTGGACGAGTGATATGATACGGAAGATTGTGGATGATAAGACTTATATAGGCTGTATGGTCTATGGAAAGACAAAGATTCCAGATCCCGGAACAGGGAAAGAAGTACCAGTGCCGAGAAATCAGTGGAAAGTGATGGAAAATCACCATGAGCCGATCGTATCAAAAGAAGTTTTTGAAAAAGCACAGTCCCTGCAGATTAGATACACAAAGAAAAGTAAATTTGACAGGGAAACAACACTGTTAGGTGGCTATGTGAAGTGTGGAAATTGTCACAGAAGCCTGACTTCAAGCAGTCCGGTTCATGGTCATATCCTTTATAGCTGTGCTTACAGTAAAGGAAAAGAAGATACAGGATGTTTTGCCGGAAAAGCGGATAACAAAATGCTGGAGCATATTGTGCTGGCAGAAATTAAGGCATATTTACGTCAGAATATCAGCCAAGAACAGATGCAGCAATCTATGAGAAAACAGCATGAGGACAGTATAGAAGCCTATAAGATGGAAAGTGCAGATTGTGAAAAGCGTCAAGAACAAATAAAAATCCAGAACCGCCGGAACTATGAGAAGTATCACGAGGGACAGATGAACCAGAACCAGTTTATGGAAGCCAAGAAGCAGTTGGAAGAAGAAAGAGAACGACTGCAGAAACGTGTACAGGAACTGGAAGAACTGATAAATGGTGAGAAAGAAATCCTGATGAAAAAGAATGTTCCAGTGGAGCAGATGTTGAAGTATTTAGGCTATGAAAAGATGACACGAGAGATGCTGGAAGAATACGTGCAGGGAATATATGTGTATGATGATGGGAGAGTGGAGGTGGAGTGGAGATGAAAAAATACTAGTTATGTTTATTTTAAGAAGCCTTGAATGATTGATTTTTAAAGGCGGGATTGTTATAATTGTTTCTATAAAAAGTGCAAAAGAGAGATTGAAAAGGGTGAAATGTAACAATGGATAGGATATTGATGTTTGATCATAATATTAAAGATATAGGATTGTATACACGACCATCAACTCAAGGGGATGAGTTGGATTTGGTTGAAGATTTTATTGAATATTATATTCATAATTTTTTAAAAAGCAATAAAACAAACAATTTAGCTATATTTGTAGAACCTAAAGTTGCATCCGGATTTCCTGACATTGTATTTGCATCATATTCACCTAAAATATTGGAGAATTGGTCTGAACAAAGAGAAAATCTGGAAACGAATGATTTAAAAGTGTTATCTCAGTTATTGATGACTAAAGGAAGTACAGGAAGTGAATTGATAACAAGACTTAAGATGCCAGAAAAAGATACAATTCAGGCCATAGAAAAATTACTAGATGCACATATGATTATACGTGATCACGGCTTATGGAAACCAGTAGACATCAAAAAGATATATAATATAAAAAAATTGATTTCAGTGGAAGCTAAAATGACGGATATAAAGAAAGTTGCTGAACAGTCTCTTATTAATACATGGTTTGCATCACAATCATATGCATTAACAAGTACTTCAAATCCGCAAAGTAGTACGATTAAAAAGTTTGAAAGACAAGGCACAGGTTTGTATTGTAAGAAGAGAAGTTTTAGAAAAATAGTAGAAGCAAAGAAATTAGCATCACCGTCAAGTTATCAGTCTTTACAGTTTAATGAATGGATTGGAAGGACTGTTGCCCATTTAAGTTAGGAGAAATGAGAGATGAAAAAATTTCAAGAAATGTGTCAAGAAGAATTTGAAAAAATTGAATTGATGGCACGTGGTGGACAGAAGATTGTATTTGATGGAGTTCACAACTCATATGGAGAAACTGTTATTAAATTATATTTTCAGCTTAACGATCCCAGGTCTCTTAGGGAAATACAAATAGAAAAAGATTTAAACTTATCCATGGTACCTAAAATATATGAAACTGGAACCATAGAGTATGAGGGAACAGAGACATTATATATTATTGAGCAAAAAGTAAAAGGAACAGAATTACGGAAGGTGCTTGAAAGTGGCAAGAGATTTTCTTTAGAGGAAGCAGTGACATTTTTGGAACAGGGGTTAGAGTTTATTGCTTGTATAGAGAATAAAGGTATTGTGCATAGAGATATTAAACCGGAAAATATTATACGAGCAGATGATGGTAGAATATTTTTCCTGGATTTTGGAATTGCAAGGATATTGGGAGCAGATTCATTGACAAGAACAGGTGCAATGATGGGTCCGCATACACCTGGATATGCTGCGCCTGAGCAATTTAATAATTTAAAAAAGGAAATTGATTCTCGAGCAGATATTTTTTCACTAGGAGTTGTTACCTATGAATGTATTACAGGAAAAAATCCATTTAGAGAAGGCTCTATAAATGCACTTGAAGTCTTACAAAAGACAGAAACTATTACACCTGTACAGTATTCAATCAAAGGGGATACTCAAAGTCAGTTTATGGCATTATTAGGGGCAATGATGGGAAAATATCCTTCTAGAAGACCTAGGACTGCTAAGCAAGCAATAGATTGGTTAAAAGTAGCTAAAAAGACATTTGTTTATGAATAGAAGGGGTTAAAGAATGGAACTTTTTATACAAATGGGACATAATATGCAAGCGTTAGCTCTCGAGCATTTAGAAGAGTTTGATGGTGGAACTATTATCATTAGCCCTATGAACATTTTGCCCAATAAGGTAAAAGGTTATGCAACTAGGGTGCATAAGAAAAAAGGGAAAGTACTTGTTGATCCACAATTGTATTATCCTAGACAATATCAAAAAAAATTGTCTCAGTATGCATATTGGCCGAAGAGTGATATTACATCATTGGAAATGGGACAATTTGATACGGTAGTAGAAGAACTATCAAAATTAAATAACGAAGTTGAGGCAGAAGCGTTTTTGTTGCCTTCCCTTACCGCTAAGAAAATAGACGATTTATGGAATAAAATACAGAAAATAATAATAGAAAGTGCAAAAAAATATGCACCTGATATGAAGTATATACACACAATTTCATTGAGTAGTGATGTACTTAATGATGAAAGCCAGATTGAACGGGTGATAGAGTATGTTGAAGAATGGGATGTAGAAGGTGTATATATTGTATGCGAACATCCGGAACGATATTATTTGGTGGATCGACCATTGTGGGTGTCTAATATTATGTCATTAGTAGCAGGAATTAAGAGACAGAGGAAGATGACGATTGTGGGTTATGCAAGTCATCAATTATTATGTATGGCATTAGCAAAATGTGATGCAATTGCATCAGGAAATTTTTTGAATTTAAGATGGTTTCAGCCAGAACATTTTGAAACAATAGATGATAAACAGCCTAGCCGTCGAGCGGTATGGTATTATTGTCCACAAGCATTATCAGAGTATAAAATTCCTTTTTTAGACATTGCAAAACGTATGGACCTATTAGATAGAATTGAACCTCCAGTAACGATGAAAAATAAATATAGTGAAATGTTGTTCAATGGAAGTTTACCATCATCAACAGGTTTTGGCGAAAAAGAAGCATTTAGGCATTATCTTTATTGTCTTCATAAACAATGTCAAAATAGTGTTCTGGAAACCTATGCTGAAACAAAAAATTTACATGTTTTAATGTTGGAAACAGCTGAACAATTATTATCGGGGTTAGGGAAAAAAGGAATTAAAGGGCAAGATCGAGATTTTACTGAAATTTTGGATGTAAATAGAGCAGCTATTTCAGCTTTCGATATGGCTTATCATTTTCCGCTTTCACAAGAATGGAATGATTTATAAAAATCGTTATGCGGAGAATGATATTTGTAGCAATGACATAACATCCTCCCCACCTACTTTGTGACAATTATATAACGTCCTCTATACAGAAATATGCGGGTTTAAGCCATTTTCGTGGCAAAAAAGCCGCATATTTTTTGTAGCAATGACTTGACATCCTCGGGGGCGCTGTGCGTGAGGGATAGTTTACCGATATAATATTGACATGTGTAAGAAAAAATGCTAATATATGTGTAAGAAAAAATGCAGATGGAGGATGTATGAGGAACAATACATATGCAAGATTGGAGACTGTATATAGCAAGTATAAAGGATATATAGGAACAAAAGAACTTTTGGAAGAAGGTTTCACAAACCGTCAGATAGCTTTTATGACAGAAGAAAGGTATTTGGAAAAAGTATGTCATGGTTATTATTGGTTAGCAGGGAAGAAGGAAGACAAACCATCCGACTATAAATGTATAGAGGTATGTCTTAGTGACCCCAGAGCTGTTATTTGTATGGATAGTGCACTCTATTATCAAGGAATGATTAAAGTAGAACCGGAATATTTATCCGTTGCCACTGCACGAACAGACCGCAGTTTGTTGAGTATGAATTTTCTAATTACCAGGCATTATTTTTCGGCTAGTAATTATTTAATAGGTGTAAGAAAAAAAGAGACTGAATATGGGTGTTATAATATTTATGATATTGAACGGAGTATCTGCGATTTACTTCGTTTAAAATCAAATATTACAATAGAGATTGTAGATAATATAAAAAATGATGAAGAACAATACAGGCGCTTATCGAAATATATAGAGTTGCTTCAGATAAAACAGAAATTATAAGAGAGAGAACTATGGATTACATTTTTAACAATACGCAAATATATATTGAAACTGCAAGAAACAACAGAGAAGAGATGAAGTACCGATTACTGGTATATATGATATCGCTTCGGATGAGGAGATTCAGGCAGTCTATAAAAGAAAACAATACGGTTTCTGACAAGGCGGGATGTATGGCTACATTTTGGGATAAAGAAAGTAACTGTGAGCAAAAAATATATGGAATAATGAAAAGATGGGAAGCAAGGCATCCTATAATAGGAATTGTACTTTGTACGATATTGGGTGGAATATTTATTAGTTTGGTGGCTGGCATTGTCTTAGAAGTGATTATGATGACAATATAAAAGAAGGATAAAATATTTATTAGGAACGAGAAGTAATTATGTGGAGGTACATAGCAATATCATGGATGAAAAAAAGATTGGAAAATTAAAAAAACTTTTTGATGATATTATTCATATATCAGAAGAAGAAATTGAAATAAGGCTACCGCAATCCCACTGGCTTTAGACGATGGGTTAAGGTAGCCAAAAGAGGCGGTATCTGTTATGCTTGCGTTATGGGAACATGGAAATCTAAAAACAGACATAAGTATTTATCACAGTACCATATGATTTTTGTATGCAAATATAGAAAGAAACTGCTAGTATCAAAACAGATAGCGGATGATATAAAAC